>Ga0326726_10001061_pt1 | contig 25369 bp, 22 predicted proteins | sample MHFenrmetagenome_2_FD_207603 | JGI IMG/M metagenome (GOLD analysis project Ga0326726, IMG submission 207603) | Lab enriched peat soil microbial communities from Michigan Hollow, Ithaca, NY, United States - MHF15MN | ecosystem: Environmental > Terrestrial > Soil > Wetlands > Peat | place: USA... | reverse complement strand
GCAACGGCCCCGAGCCCGAATCCCTGGATCCGCAACGCGCCCGGACCGACGCCGAGCTCACCATCCTGCGCGACGTCTACGAGGGACTCACTGCACTCGACGCAAACGCGAAGCCCTCGCCTGGCTCCGCGAATGAGTGGACGGTCAGTGCCGATGGGCGCGAATACACTTTCCGCCTGCGGCCGGGGCTGCACTGGTCGAATGGCGATCCGGTCGTGGCCTTCGACTTCGTCTACGGGTTGCGGCGGCTGGTCGACCCTCGGACCGCCTCGCCTTATGCGCAGATTCTCGATGTGTTGGAAAACGCCGCCGAAATCTCCTCCGGCCGCACGCCGGTCGATACGCTTGGCGTCAGTGCGCCTGATGAGCGTACGGTCGTGATGCACCTCCGTACGCCGGCGCCGTACCTGCCGGGTGTGCTCGCGCACCCGAGCACCTTTCCGGTGCATCGGCCCACCCTCGAGCGCCTGGGTCCGGAATTCGCGCGCCCCGGCAATGCGGTCTCGAACGGTGCGTTCGTACTCAAGGAGTGGATCGTCGGCTCGCGCATCGTCGCGCACCGCAATCCTTACTACTGGAACAACGCCGGCAACCACATCGACACGATCAATTACCTGCAGATCGCCGACCAGGGCGCGGAGCTGCGCAGCTATCGGGCCGGCGAGCTCGACATCACCTACACGCTGCCGCCGGCCCAGTTCAAGTGGATTCGCGCCAATCTGCCGGCGGAGCTGCACATCTCCCCGCAGCTGAGCACCTACTATTACGGTTACAACCTCTACCGCGCGCCCTTCAAGGACAACGCGAAATTGCGGCTCGCCCTGTCGATGGTAATCGACCGCGAACGCCTCACGGAATCGGTGACTGGCCGCGGTGAGCTGCCCGCCTACGGCTGGGTGCCGGTAGGCGTCGATAACTATGAATCGCAGAAGCCCGACTGGGCCATTCTTTCTATCGAGGAGCGCGTGGCGCGTGCCCGGCAGCTCTACGCCGCCGCGGGCTATTCGGCCGCGCATCCACTGCACACCCAGATCCGCTACAACATCGATGAAAGCCACACGCGCATCGCGGTGGCCATCGCCTCGATGTGGAAAGAGCAGCTCGGCGTGGAGACGGAGTTGCTGGGCGAGGAGTTCAAGGTGCTGCTGCAGAACATCGATCGCCACGACGTGACCCAGATCTTCCGCTCCAGCTGGATCGGCGACTACAACGATGCGTACACCTTCGCCCAGTACCTCAAGAGCGATTTCGGGATCAATCTGCCGGGCTACGCAAATCCCGAGTACGACGCTTTGCTCACGCGCGCCGCCACGGAGGTCGACCCGGTGCAACGCCGCACCGTTCTTGAGCGGGCCGAACGCGTGATGCTCGCCGACCAGCCGGTGATCCCGATCTATTTCTACGTCAACAAGCATCTGGTGAAGCCATACGTTCAGGGCTGGCACAACAACGTCATGAACGTCCAGTACAGCAAGGACCTGGTACTGGCCCGGCACTAGCGCTAATGATCGCGAGTGGCCGTCAGCAGCTACGTGCGGCCCGCGAACGCTCCGACGTCTGCTGCTACCGTTGCCGCTAGTTGCTCGCCTGTACAGTTGCCGCCTTTGTAGAGGGCGAGTCGCTTTGACTCCAGTTTCGACGCTTCGCACTTCTGCCGCCCGTCGTTGGCGTCTTTGCCGTTGCCTGCTAGGTGCGCTATCCGTCACCTATCTGCATTCGGAGGGTTTCGGCCCTCCCGGCGCGGAATTCGGTAAGATTCCGCGGATGAAGACGCGACAAAGCCCGGTACGACTTCTGCGCATGGCGCGGCTGGCCGTCACGCCGCGCAGCTCGCTCATCAAGACCACGCTCGCGGATGGCTGCATCGTGTACGGCCAGAACCGCTCCGGGTTCGGCGGCCGCGGCATCTATCTGGACCGGGAGAACATCGAGCCGGAGTTCGCACAGCTCAAGTTGCTCATCGGGCCCGGCGCGACGTTCGTCGATGTCGGCGCGAATTCCGGCATCTATTCGCTGCGGGCGGCGCGCATCGTCGGCGAGCAGGGCAATGTGATCGCAGTCGAGCCATTTCCGGACGTGTTCGCGACGCTCGCCTTCAGTGTCCGGGAGAACCGGCTCAACAATGTTCGCCTTCGTGCGATGTGCGTCGGCGATGTGACGGGTGAGGCGTCGTTCTGGATGAACGCACGAAAACCGAACTCCTTCAGCCTCGTCCGGCACGACGCGCAGGCGCAGCGCTTCTCGGTCCTGACGGTGCGACTCGATGACCTCATGATCTGGGAGAACCTGCCTCGCCTCGACTATCTCAAAGTCGATGCCGAGGGAGCCGAGGAGCGAGTAGTCGCGGGCGGACGCGAGACCATCGAACGCTGTCGGCCTATCGTTCAACTGGAGCTCACCGTCCGCGCGCCGCGCACGGCCTTTCGCGATTACGTCACTTTCCGCGCCCCCGGCTCGCCAAACGCGGTGTACATGCCGGCCGAAAGTCCCAAGGTGGCGGTCGCCCGTGGGCTCGGCTGGAGTGAGTGACGGGGACCCGGTAGCTGCGCAACGGTTAGAGAGGCGCTGATCAACCCAAGCGATACATCCCCTTCCAGGTCGAATGGGTTCGACGCTGCTCCGAGGGTCTGGAGCGCCTGGCAAGGGAAGGAAAGCAATACGAGTTCAGTCGCAGTGCCATTCGGCCTGTGCCTGTGCGCCATGCTCGCGCCAGGCTGCATCAGCCAATCGCTGCCCCTCTTGCAGCGCGGACGGCGAGAGTCGCAACCCGAGGTCGTGCAGATGATCGCTGATGTGTAGCGCGTTGCTGGGGTAGTAATCCCCGTAACAGCCGAGATCATTCAGGCGCTGCAGAAACGTGTTCAGGCTGTACATCTCCTCGTCAGTCGGCGTACCCGGGTCGTCTGCGGGCAGAGATGCCAGTGGGCCCGTCGCATTAGTGACGCCGCCCCACACGGCGTCACGCAGCAGCCGCCCCGCGGTTGTGATGTCCGGAGGCTGCCCGTTGCACCCCCTGGCCAGACATTCACCCAGCATCAGCTTCCCACGCGCCGAATGCTTCGCCGCTGCCTCAAGCCAAAAGGTCATGCGACCGGCATCGCGAGGATTGCCGTTGAGCGCGTCGCTCATGAGACTCTCGGCCAGATCCAGCTGCGCAGGCAGGAATCCGAGCATCGCCGCGGATAACCAGTACTTGCGCTGAATCTCTTCGCTTCCCGCCTCAGTGCCGAGTTGCCAGAGACTGGCCTCGTGTCCCGCCGCCGCGGCACTGCTCAGACGCTGTGCGATCGCCTGCGTATCGAAATTGGCGCGCGCGCAGGACTGTTGCAGGCCCGCAAGTCTCGTGCGCCTCTCAGTCGCGCTCGCCTGCAGGCGAGCGCGCACCTCGGGCGACATTTCTGTCGCCCGCTTGGTGACATCCGCATAAGCCAGGTCCCAGGAGCGCTGCGTGTCCGGGTCCTCGCCCGCACACTCGCGTGCGAGGCGCGCCAGCGCGGCAGTGGCGCTCCGATCATTCGCGCGCGACAGTGCGTCGAGCTCAGCTGCCGCTTCGACGATGCGTAGATCGGAAATCAGGCCACGAATGCGTGTCGGCAGCTCGAGGTCGCCGTAGACGCGGTACACCTCCGCGCGGCGCAGCCGGCTCACGAACGCGTCGAGGTTCTGCGGGAGCGGGGAAGGCGACGGCGCTGGCGTGTCGCCGCCGCTGCGCTTGTCGGCGATCGCCGCGGTGCGAGGTGACGCTGCGCTGCCGTCGGGCCCCAGCGGAGGGGCGTCGTCGCCCGGAGCCCGGAGGAGCCGCAGTCCGAAAAAGACGGCACTGACGACGCCGACGCCGACGATGACCTGCAGCGGCCAGCCCCGCCCGGCTCGCAGCCGCTGGGAAGGCGGCGGAATGGTGCCCCTCGGTCCAGCGCGCTGCATGGCGTCAGTCTACCCGCACTTCCCTCGAGGAGGTGTCGGCGTAGAATCGCGGGGGTCGATCAAATGAGTCGACGGGAGGCGCCGTTATGCTCACCGTCAAGCATCTGTTGGAACGCAAGGGATCACAGGTCCACGCCGTCGAGCCCGAGGCGCCGGTACTGGAGGCCGTTCGCCTGATGGCGGAAAAGCATGTGGGCGCCCTGCTCGTCATGCGCGGCAAGGAGCTCGTCGGCATCGTCTCGGAGCGCGATTACGCGCGTAAGGTCATTCTGCTGGGCCGTTCGTCCGCCGACACGCCGGTACGACAGATCATGAGCGCGCCGGTGACCACGGTGACCCCGGCTCAGACCGTCAATGAATGCATGCAAACAGTGACGCAGCAGCGCATCCGCCACCTCCCGGTGGTAGACAGCGGTCGTGTCGTCGGTGTGGTGTCGATCGGTGATCTCGTCAAGGCGGTCATCGAAACCCAACAAGAGCAGATCGAGCAGCTGGAGCGCTACATCAGCAGCTGATCTTGATTTGCGCGTCGCTTACGCCGGCGCAAGCGGATGTGACGCGGATCTCACATTCGCCCTGCGCGAGGCCGGTCGCTTCACGTTCAAGACGCGGGCGCCCGGCTAAGCTGTTCCGGTTGTTATGTCAGCCGGCCGCATACAGCCCGCCGAATCCGAGGCTGCAGCCACGACTCGCAAGGAAAGCCGGAGTCCGCGGCAACGCGGCATGACTTTGCTCGAACTCATGTTCGCACTCGCCATCGCCGGGGTGATCGCTGCGGTGAGTGTCGCCGGCTACAAACAGGTGATCGAGCGCACCAAAGTGAGTGCAGCGGTCGCCGATATCGGCCAGATGCAGCTGGCGATCAACAAGTACTGGGCCGACCACAACAACGCCTACCCTGCCTCGCTCGCGGACGTCGGCTTCGGCGCGACGCTCGATCCTTGGGGCAATCCGTACGAGTACTTCGACCTGTCGACCGCCGTCGGCAAGGGCAAGATGCGCAAGGACAAGAATCTGGTCCCCATCAACTCCGACTATGACCTCTACAGCAAGGGGCCGGATGGGGACAGCAAGCCGCCACTGACCGCGTCAGCGAGCCGCGACGACATCGTGCGTGCCAACGACGGGCACTTTCATCGGCAAGGCTGAAGACTACTGATGCTCGCGCGTATCGAAACGCTGTCGTTGCGCTCGCGCTTCGGGCGGCGTGTCTTCCTGCTGTTCGCACTCTGCGCTGTGGTGCCGATCGCGGTTGCGTGGTTCTTCTCCTTCCTCCAGGTACAACGGGCCTCGCGCCAAGCCCAGTTGGCGGAGCTGCGGGACTACAGCTCCACCTACGGGCAGGGCCTGTTGCAACGACTGCAAGCGGCCGATGCTGGCTTGCGATCGATTGCAGCCAACTGGGAGGCTGGGTCCCTGCCGGACCCGCGCGATACCAGGGAGTCGGCACGGCTATGGCACGCCGTTGCCGTGATCACTGACTCGGGCCTGGTCATCACGCAGCACGGCTCGATCGAGCCTCTGCCGGATCTCGATCAGGCCGCCTTCAGGCGCATCGAGTCCGGCAGCAGCGCGCTGGCAATCGGCGGCGGTGCAAACGGTGAGCCGCCACGGGTCTACATCATTGCGCCGTTGCGCGGGATCGCACGCTCACGGCTGGTGGGTGCAATCGCTCCGCAGTTTCTCTTCGGGGATCCCAGTACATTGCCTTTTCGCACGACGCTACGGGTGCTGACGGCCAACGGCCATCTGGTCTATTCGTCCGCGCCACCAGGCGAAAAAAGTGCAGATGCCTCGCCGACCGCAGCAGCGCGCTGGGAGCTGTTTCTCGGCGCTAGCTTTGGTGCCCCGTCGCTCATCATCGAATCGAGCCAGCCCCGGATCCGCTATAGCGAGGCCACTTCCGGGCTGGGCGGCTTCACTCCCTGGGCGTTGCTGGGAGCAACGCTGCTGGTGTGCCTGCTGAGCTCCACGCAGATCCGTCGCAGCCTGGAACCGCTGGATCAGCTGTTGCAGGGTACCCGGCGCGTGGCGGCGCGCGAGTTCGCCACGCGGGTGCAGGTGCACAGCGGCGATGAGTTCCAGGAGCTGGCAGATTCGTTCAACACCATGTCGGAGAGCCTCGGCGTGCAGTTCTCCGCGCTCGAGGCGTTGGCGGAAATCGACCGCCTTATCCTCGTCTCGCCCGGGATCGAGATCATCCTGGAGACGCTCCTCACTCACGTGCGCAAGGTTACCGGTTGCACCTGCGTGAGCGTTACCCTGGTCGATCCGGACGAGAACGGTCGCGGCCGTGTCTATCTGCACGATGGCGAAACCGGCGTGGATCGCGACATCAAGCGCATCGTGATCCGCGGTGATTCAAGCGAGCTGGCAGAGGTTGCCGGTTCGCTTCTCGACCTGGGCGGCGATGAACAGGCGATTCCTTCTTACGCCGTTAACGTTGCGGGGCGTGGCGCACGCTGGGCGCTGGTGCAGCCCGTGCGTAGCGGGCAGGGACTCAATGCCATCCTCACGCTCGGCTATCGCGAGGTCCCGGATCGCGACGGCGTGCAGGCCAGCTTCGCGCGTGATTTCGCAGACCGGCTCGCGGTCGCCATCAACAGCCTGGAGCGGGAAGAGCGCCTATATCGACAGGCGCACTACGATGAGTTGACGAGCATGCCCAACCGGCAGCTGCTGAAGGACCGACTGCTGCAAGACGTGGCGCGCGCCAGCCGTTCGCACGAGCTGCTCGCGCTGCTCTATATCGACCTGGACAACTTCAAGCGCGTCAATGACACGCTGGGTCATGGCGCGGGCGATGAGCTGTTGCAGGTCGCAGCGCGCCGCTTGGCCGCCTGCACCAAGCAATCCGACACCGTGGCGCGGCTCGGCGGAGACGAATTCGTCGTGATCCTCGGTGCCCTGCAACATGCGGATGACGCCGGCAAGGTGGCGGAACGCATGCTCATGGAGCTGGCGCTCCCCGTGACGATCCAGAATCACGAATTCCGCACGCGCGCCAGCATCGGCATCGCGCTCTGTCCCGATGACGGCACGACACCGGAAGAGTTGCTAAAGAACGCCGACACCGCGATGTATCGCGCCAAGGAAGACGGTCGGGCCCGCGCCACGTTCTTCGAGGCCCACATGAACGAGAGGGCGCAGGAGCGTTGGAGCCTGGAGACCGGGCTGCACCGGGCGCTGCAGCTCAGGCAGTTCGTGCTGCACTACCAGCCGCAATACATGCTGGCGAACGGCGCCTTGAGTGGCGCGGAGGCCCTGATCCGCTGGATGTGCCCCGGGCACGGGCAGCGACCGCCCGCGCACTTTATCGCCGCGGCCGAAGAGTTAGGACTCATCGCCGACATCGGCGACTGGGTGCTCAACGAGGCCTGCGAGCAGTACGAGCGCTGGCAACGCGAGGGCACGAATGTGCCGCGGGTCGCGATCAACGTCAGTCCCGGCCAGCTGCGACACAAGGCTTTTGCCGGCCGGGTCCGTGACGCACTGATTCGTTTCAACGTACCGCCCTGGGCGCTGGAGCTCGAGATCACCGAATCGGTGCTGTTGTCCGGCGACGAGCAGACCACGCAGACCCTGAGCGATCTCGTGGCCCTCGGCGTCAGCATCTCGCTGGATGACTTCGGTACCGGCTATTCCTCGCTGAGCTACCTGCGCCGCTACCCGATGGACGTCATCAAGATCGACCGCTCATTCGTGAGCGACATCCCTGATAATCCGGATGCCTGCGCAATTTCGACCGCGGTCGTGGCCATGGCGAAGAGCCTGCGCAAGCACACGGTGGCCGAAGGAATCGAGACGACAGCGCAGCTGGAGTTTCTGCGCACTCTTGGCTGCGACAGCGGCCAGGGGTATCTGTTCTCGCAGGCCGTCACTGCCGAGGAACTGGCCCGCTTGGTGCGCGATCCACCCGATACACTCAGGCCGCTAATGACGGGGCACGAGCCCGTGCCACAAATCCCGCGTCGCGCCGCGAGAAGCTGAGAACTACGCAGCCGCAGGATCCGCCGCGCGTTCTGCGAAAGATCTAACTGGCGCCGGTGTGCAGGTAGGCCTGGATGTGGCGCCGGTAGCTTCGCCCCGACGTGAAGCGCTGGCCGTTCTTGAGCGTGATCAGAAACTCACCGTGGAACCAGCGCTCCATCTCGCGGATGCGCAGCGTGTTGATGATCACCGAGCGGTGGATGCGCAGAAACGAGGCCGGATCGAGCATCTCCTGCGCCTGCTGCATCGTACAGCGCAGCCGGTAGACGTCCGGTCCCACGCGGATCGAGATGTAGTTGCGATCCGCCTCGATGCAGTCGATGTCCTGCGGATCAATGAAGGTCAGGCGCTCGTCTTTCTCGGCCACGATCCGCTTCGCGGGCGCGGCCGGGGGCCGCACGGCAGTTGCCAGTGCGCCCTGAACCGCAGCAGTGATTTCCCCGCGCAGGTTTGAGCTGCGGGCTGCGGCCAGGCGCTGGCGAGCCCGGCCGAGGGCGTGCTGGAAGCGGCCACGATCGAAGGGCTTGAGAAGGTAGTCGACCGCTTCAACGTCGAAGGCCCCGTAGGCGTAATGCTCAAAGGCCGACACGAAGACGACCAGCGGAGCCGCACTCGGCGGCAGGCAACGCAGCACGTCGAAACCATTGGTCTCGCGCATTTCCACGTCGAGCAGCAGCAGATCGGGTCGCAGTGACCGGATCAGCTGCACGGCCTCTCCGCCATGACTGCATTCACCCACTACCTCGATGTCGGGCTCCTGGCGACACAGTTCGCGCAGCCGCTGGCGGGCTAGCAGCTCGTCATCGACGATGAGCGTGCGAATCGAGGTCGCATCCGCCTCGAGGTTGCCCGCCCGGGCGTTCAAGTCGGCGCCAACGCGAGAGTCCATGAGCGGTCGCCTTGCGCTCAGACACCGAACGCAGGCGAAGCCTGCACGAACGGAATGCGCACGCGCGCGACGACCGAACCGTCCGGATGCGCGCTCAGCGATAACTCCTGCGCGTCACCGAAGAGGGTGCGCAGCCGCTCGCGCGTCGCGCCAAGGCCGACGCCTTCACACCGGTTCTTGAGCAGCGCCGGCGCCGTCGCGGTATTGGCGACCTCCACGATGAGTTCATCGCGCTCGCGGCGCGCACGCACTCGCACCTGCACGACGTCACTCTCGTTCTTGATTCCATGCACTACGGCGTTCTCGGCCAGCGGCTGCAGGAGCAATCCCGGCACCAGGGCACGCTCCAGCTCGCGCGGCACTTCCACGGCGAAGACCAGGCGCTCCGCGAAGCGCAGCGCCTGGATCTCGAGGTACTGGCGTACGAATTCCGCCTCCCGGGCCAGGGGCACCTGGTCCAGTTCGCCGTCACGGAACGTACGCCGCAGCAGATCGCCGAGACGCACCAGGATCTGCTCGGCGGCCGAAGCGTCGCTGCGCACCAGGGCAACCGCCGCATTCAGCGTGTTGAACAGGAAATGCGGATTGAGCTGCATGCGCAGCGCCTGCAGGCGCGAGTGCGTCCATTCATCACGCAGCCGCGACGCCCGTTGCTTTTCGTCGCGCAGCTCGCGGTAAGTGCGCACACCAATCACCAGTACAAGTCCGAACCAGTACGACAGCAGGAAGTCCGCGACCGATGACAGCCACATCATCGCCCACGCGTACTCACCCAGCTCCGAACGGATCAGCTCGTGCAGCAGGCTCCATTCATCGCGCGTGTACGCCGTCAGCAGCACCAATGCCGGGCGTGCGGCACAGGCGAACAGGAGCGCCAGTCCGATCTGCTTCACAAGGGCGACGGTGCGCCCCGACTGCGGCCATCCGATAGTCAGGGCACCTCTGTAGCATATGAGCAACAGGGGTAGCAGTAGCAGGTGCTGGCCTATTCTGACGTCCGGCGGAGCGATGATGACGAGCGGGTTGCTGGAGCTTGCGAGCAGGTAGGTGATCAACCGCTCGCAGGTCATGAACAGCCAGAAAGGCAGCGTTACCTCGAGCACAAGCCGCCATTGCGCCGCCACCGGACGTGGGGCAGCAAGCGGCGAGGAGACGGACGCGGCGATTGCGGTGATGGCCATAAACTACGAAGCTTGCCGTAGTGATCATGCCACTCCTGTCTGATCCAGACAACACGAGAAGTGAAAAATTCTGCAACGATTTGGCGGCGCTGGGACGGCCCGCTCGGCTGGCGGGACGAACCCGCATCTTTCTACGACCAGCCTCGTAGCAAGCGACGGGCGGCGTCTATTTACGCCAGAAAGTGGGTGTGAAGAGTACCAGCACGCTGAAGATCTCGAGCCGCCCGAGGAGCATCGCGACGCTGCAGACCCAGGTCTGCAAGTCGCTGAGGGAGGCGTAGCTGATGGACGGCCCCACGCGCCCCAGGCCCGGACCGGTGTTGTCGATCGAGGAGATGATCGCCGACATCGACGAGGTGAAATCGAGTCCCGACAACAGCAACGTAAACGTCAGCGTGGCGATGGCCATGAAGTACAGAAAGATGAACGCGAGCACCGCGTACACGATGCGATTCGGCACCACCTGATGCCCGATGCGAATCGGCTCGACCGCCTGCGGATGCACCATGAGCCGCATCTCGCGCAACGCCTGGCGCGAGAGCAGCAGCGTGCGGAACATCTTGATGCCGCCGCCGGTCGATCCCGTGCTGCACGTGATAGCGGTGAGCAGCAGCAGCCAGTAGCCGACGAACGGCGGCCATTTTCCCCAGTCGTCAGCTACGAAGCCGGTAGTGGTGGCCATCGTCACGACGGCGAACGCTGTGTGGCGCAGAGTCTCCCAGAAGTCCCTGTAGATGCCGCTGATGCTGACGATCAAGGTCACCAACGCCACACTGCCCCCGACCACGAGCAACATTGGTCCCACCTCGGGATCGCTCCGGTAAGGGGCGAGTGACAAGCGGCGCAGCGCGAGAAAGTGGCGCGCGAAATTCATCGCCGCGATCAGCATGAAGAACATCAGCACCAGCTCCACCGCAGCGGAATTGAAGATGGCGACCGACGCATCGTGAGTCGAGAAGCCGCCCAGGGCCATCACGGAGAACGCGTGACAGATCGAGTCCAGCCAGCTCAAGCCGCACAGCTTGAGTGCGATGATGCAGGCCGCGGTGATGCCGGCGTACGTGAACCACAGTGCCTTCGCGGTTTCGGTGATGCGCGGCGTCAGCCTTGCGTCCTTGACCGGCCCCGGGGACTCGGCCTTGTAAAGCTGCATGCCGCCGACACCGAGCAGCGGCAGGATGGCGAGCGCGAGCACGATGATGCCCATGCCGCCATACCAGTGCAGAGCGCAGCGCCACAGGTTGATCGCCGGGGGCAGGGAGTCGAGACCCGTCAGCACGGTCGAGCCGGTGGTAGTGAGCCCGGATGTGGTCTCGAAATAGGCGTCAGTGAAGCTCAGGCCAGGGATGACCAGCAGCAGCGGTATCGTCGCTGCTCCGGCCATCAGCACCCACGCCAGTGTCACCAGCAGAAAACCATCGCGCGACTTGAGCTCGCGCTTGAAGCGGCGCGTGCCAGCCCAGATCAGGAGGCCGGCGCCACTGCTGATGAGGCCGGCCAGCGCGAAGTCCCACCACGTGCCATCGCCATAGATGAGGGAAGCGACGATCGGCAGCAGGAATGTCACGCCGAAGACCGACAGCAGCTGGCCGAGGACATGGACGACGGCGAGCACGCGCCAGCCTCAGGTGAAGGACGTGCCGGTCTGGAACAGCCGCTCGGCGGCCTCGATGTGCCTGCGATCAGTGAGAAACAGGATCACGTGATCGTCTGCCTGAATCACGGTGTCGTGATGCGCGATGATCACTTCCTCGCCGCGCACGATGGCGCCGATCGTCGTACCCTGCGGCAGGCCGATGTCCTCGATGCGCCGCCCCACCACGCGCGAGCTGCCAGGCTCGCCGTGCACAATCGCCTCGATCGCTTCAGCCGCGCCGCGCCGCAAGCTGTATACCCGCACGACATCGCCACGGCGCACGTGCGCGAGCAGCGAGCCGATGGTGATGGTCTGGGGCGAGATCGCGATATCGATCGGTCCGCTTTCCATGAGCTCGGCGTACGAGGGCTTGTTGATAAGTGCCATCACCTTGTGCGCGCCGAGCCGCTTGGCCAGCATGGCAGAGAGGATGTTGGCTTCCTCTGAATTGGTGAGCGCCGCGAACACGTCCGCGCTGTCGATGTTTTCCTCCACCAGCAACTCCTCGTCGGCGGCATCGCCATTCAGCACGATGGTGCTGGCGAGCAGCTCCGACACGCGGCGTGCGCGCCGGGTATCGCGCTCGATGAGCTTCACCTGGTTGTGGCTCTCGAGGGTCTTCGCCAGCCGGAAGCCGATGTTGCCGCCACCGGCGATCACGACGCGCTTGGCCGGGTCCTCGGCTTTGCGCATTTCACTCATCACCAGCCGGATGTCCTTGCGCGCGGCGAGGAAGAACACTTCATCGCCGTGCTCGATCACCGCGTCACCCTGCGGCACCACGCTCTGACCATTGCGGTAGATGGCAGCAACGCGCGCGTCGGTGCCAGGAATGTGTTCCCGCAACGCACGCAGCCGTTGGCCCACCAGCAGCCCGCCGCGCAAGGCGCGTACGCCGACGAGGCGCACCTTGCCGTCGGCGAAATCGAGCACCTGCAGCGCGCCGGGGTAACGGATCAGGCGCTCGATGTACTCGGTCACGAGCTGCTCGGGGCTGATCCACGTGTCGACGGCAATGCCGCTCTCGGAGAACAGCCCTTCGCGCTGGAAATATTCGGGCGCGCGGATGCGGGCGATCTTGGTCGGCGTGCGATACAGCGTGAAGGCCACCTGGCAGGCGAGCATGTTCACCTCGTCACTCGAGGTCAGCGCCACGATGATTTCCGCGTCCGCCGCGCCTGCGGCTTCCAGCACGGCAGGGCTGGAGGCATTGCCGTTCACGGTGCGGATATCGAGTCGGTCCTGCAGGTCACGCAGCGCCTGCTCGTTGATGTCCACTACCGTGACTTCGTTGGCTTCTTCGCGGGAGAGGTGATAGGCAGCGGTGCGGCCGACCTGGCCGGCGCCGAGCACGATGATCTTCACATGAGCTCCAGGTTGGCGTAGCTGACCATCAGCCACTTGGTGCCCTGGCGTTCGAAATTCACCTGCACGCGGGCGTGCGAGCCCTGGCCTTCGAAGTTGAGCACCACGCCCTCGCCGAACTTGCCGTGGCGCACACGCTGACCGAGCCGCATGCCTGGTATCTCGGGCTCATCGAGCCGGCCGCCGTGAAAATGCACGGGACGCGAGATCTGGATGCGCGGGCGCACTTCTTCGATCAGCTCATCGGGGATCTCGTTGACGAAGCGCGACACCTGGCCAAGCGCATCGATGCCATGCAGGCGCCGTTGCTCGGCGTAAGTGAGCACGAGCTCGCGCATCGCGCGCGTCGTGCCGACGTAACACAGGCGCCGCTCCTCCTCCAGTCCGCCCAGATCGTTGAGCGAGCGCTGGTGCGGGAACAGACCATCTTCCATGCCGCACATGAACACGATCGGAAATTCGAGTCCCTTGGCGGAATGCAGCGTCATCATCTGCACACAGTCCTCCCAGGCCTCGGCCTGGCCTTCGCCGGCCTCGAGCGCCGCGTGCGCCAGGAAGGCATTCAACGGAGTCATGTCGCTGCCGACCTCCTGCGTGAAACCACGCGCCGCACTCACCAGCTCGAGCAGGTTGTCGACGCGCGCTTCGCCGCGATCGCCCTTCTCTTTCTTATGATGCTCGAGCAGGCCGCTCGCCTGGATGATGTGGTCGACCTGCTCGTGCAGCTCGAGGCTGCGAATCTCCTGTGCGAGCCGCTCGATCAGGCTCATGAAAGCGTGCATCGCAACGCCCGCCTTGGATCCGAGCGCATCGGTGAGGCACGCGCCGGCCGCCCGCCACAGCGAGCAGGTGTTCGCGCGGGCATAGTCGCGCACGATCTCCATGCTGCGCGCACCGATGCCGCGCGTCGGCAGGTTCACAACGCGCTCGAATGAAGCATCGTCGTCGCGGTTGGCGGTGAGGCGCAGGTAGGCGAGCGCGTCCTTGATTTCCGCGCGCTCGAAGAAGCGTAGCCCGCCGTAAACGCGATAGGGAATATTGGCGCTGAGGAACGCTTCTTCGAACACGCGTGACTGGGCGTTGGAACGATACAGGATGGCGATCTCGCGCCGCTTGCCGCCGCGCTTCACCCACTCACGGATGCGGTTGACGACGAAGTCCGCCTCGTCGCGCTCGTTGAATGCGGCGTAAAGCTGGATCGGTGCGCCCTGCTCGCCGCTGGTCCAGAGATTCTTGCCCAGACGCGCCGAGTTGTTGGCGATGAGCGCATTCGCCGCCGCGAGAATCGTGCCGGTGGAACGGTAGTTCTGCTCGAGGCGGAACAGCCGGGTGCCGGGGAAGTCGCGCTGAAACTGCTGCAGGTTCTCGATGCGCGCGCCGCGCCAGCCGTAGATCGACTGATCGTCATCGCCCACCACGAACGGCAGGCCCTGATCGCCCGCGAGCAGCTTGAGCCAGGCATACTGGATCAGGTTGGTATCCTGAAACTCGTCGACCAGCAGATGCCGGAAGCGCGCGCGGTAATGCCCGAGCAACTCCGGCCGATCGCGCAGGGTCTCGTATGCGCGCAGCAGCAGTTCGGCAAAATCCACGACGCCGGCGCGTTCACAGGTGTCCTGGTACGCCTGGTAGATGCGGATGTACTCGTGCCGGGTCGGGTCGCCGTGGTCCTTTAGCTGCTTGGGCCTCAGGCCCTCATCCTTCTGCGCGTTGATGAACCACGTGATCTCGCGCGGTACCCAGCGGGCCTCGTCCAGGTCCAGCGCCTTGAGCACCTTGCGCACGAGGCGCAGCTGGTCTTCGGCGTCGAGGATCTGAAAGTTCTGCACCAGTCCCGCCTCGCGCCAATGCAGGCGCAACAGCCGGTGTGCCAGGCCGTGAAACGTTCCAATCCACAACGCAGCGCCCGGAATGCCGAGCAGCGATTCGATGCGGCCGCGCATCTCGCCCGCCGCCTTGTTGGTGAACGTGACGGCCAGCACGCTGTGCGGTGAAACGCCCTCCACGCGGATCAGCCACGCGACCCGGTGCGTAAGCACACGAGTCTTGCCGCTGCCGGCGCCTGCGAGCACGAGCGTCGGCGCGAGCGGGGCGGTCACCGCGGCGCGTTGCGCATCATTGAGCGGATCGAGGATGAAGGAGACATCCATGGGCCGCGCATTCTAGCATCCGGCATCGGCGCGACTTCAGCCGCGTTTCAGGTGCGTTCCGAGCGATCTTCTTCGGCAAAGCGCAGCAGCACGAGCGTCATCGCGAGCAGCACCGGCCCGAGAAACATGCCGATCGGACCGAACGCCGTCAGCCCACCGATGACACCGAGGAACACCGCCAGCGTCGGCACCTCCGCGCGCCCGGAAATCAGGAACGGCTTGAGCAGGTTGTCCATCAGGCCGACCAGCACCGTTCCCCACACCGTCAGGAAGATCGCCGCGCCGTACCGACCTTGGGCGAGCAGGTAGAGCACCGCCGGAATCCACACCAGCGCCGTGCCTCCGATCGGTAGCAGCGACAGGAGCGCAGCGATCACTGCGAACACGACCGGTGAGGGCAGCTGTACGAGTGCGAAGCCGACTCCCAGCAGCGCGCCCTGCAGCAAGCCGGTCAACAAGGTCCCGAACACGACTGCGCGGGTGACGGCACCGAGCCGGGACATCAACGCCTGCTTGCGCGCGTCCGACATCGGTAACAGCGCGGACAGGTGTGCTCTCATCTGCGCCCCGTCGCGCAGGAAGAAGAAGAAGAGGAACAACATCATCAGGAAACCAACGACGGTGCCCAGCGCGCCGACGAAGAGCGAGCCCCCGACCGCGCCCAGGTGATCGAGCAGCGTACGCGACCCGTTGACCAGCCACTCACGCACCTGCGCGCCGCTCAGCATGGTGTTGTGCTCGATCCACGACAGCGCGCTGCCCAATACCGGAATGTCCTGGAGCGATCCACTCTGCCCCATCTCGCGCAGCGGACCATAAGTGGCCTGGACGCGCTCGAGGAGCGCTGTAGCCTGGCGTGCCAGCGCGACGCCGAGTGCGGCCAGTGGTCCGACTAGGATCAGCAGCATTGCGAACGTCAGCAGTAACGCCGAGACGCCGCCCCGGCCGCGCAACCAATTCGTGAATCGCGCTTGCACCGGCTGCAGCAGGAAGGCGAACAGCAACGCCCACGCGAGGGTGGTCGCGAGCGGTTTCAGTACCTGCCACAGCAGGGTGCCGAGGATCGCGAGCGCCACTAGGGCGAACACGCGTGTATAGAACTGGCTCCGCGCCTGACTCGTCTCATACATCGCGCCGCTCCAGATGAAGATCTGCGTCCCGAGACAGTACGCCACTCGACGGTGAGGTGGCTATCGGGCTGGCGCGGCAGGCGCGTCCGGATCCGGAGCACTAAAGCGCGTGTCGCGAAGAAACGCGTCGTCGGTGAGGCTCTCGAGGAATGCGACCAGATCCGCCTTCTCCTGCGCGCTGACGGTGAACGCCCGGATGCGCGGGTCGCGGTAGCTGTTCCGGGTTGTCGGGCCGAGCGGAGCCTGCCGTCCGCCGGCCGCGTAGTGGTCGATGACTTCAGCGAGCGTGCCGACACTGCCATCGTGCATGTAGGGCGCGGTGACGGCGACATTGCGCAGGGTCGGCACCCGAAAGCGCCCCTGGTCCTGCGCGCTGCCGGTAACGGCGCCGATGCCCGGCGCGTCGGGCGGATAGGCGCCGTGGCCGTCGGTGTTGTAGAGACCAGTGTTCGCGTATGCAGGCTCTACCTCGGGTTGCCGGCGGGTGCGCAGCGGTCCGCAGAAATTGATTCCGGAATGGCACTGCGCACAGCCGATGCGCTCGGAATAGAACAGCGCCATGCCACGGCGCGCTGCCGCGCTCATTCCCGAGCCATCATCGTCAAAGACGTAGCGGTCGAAAGCGGAGTGACCCGAGATCAGCGTGCGCTCGAAGCTCGCGATGGCGCGCGCGATGTTGGCGAGCGACAGCGGATCGACGGAACCGGGAAAAGCACGCACGAAAAGTACTCGATAGCCGGGGTCAGCGCGCAACGCCTCGATCACCTGCGCCTCGCGTCCGGCGAGACCCATCTCGACCGGATGCTCGTTGAAGAGCGGTTGCAGGACCTGGGCCTCGAGCGAGCCGATGGTGGGATCCGCCCACGTGAACGCCGCGTTGTACGCGACATTGGTGAGGCTCATCGCGCTGCGGGGGTGCAACTGACCGGTGGCGCCGATCGCTCGCGGCTTGCCGTCCGTGAAAGCGAGCTCGGGTTGATGACAGGTCGAACAGGCTTGCTGTCCTGTGACCGAGAGCCGTGGCTCGTGAAACAGCTGGTGCCCGAGGCGCACTTTGTCTTCGCTCATGGGATTGCCCGCGGGCACGAACGGCTCGGGGAACCCGCGCGGCAGACTCCAGGTGAACGATGCGGGGCCGTTCGCAGAGGCGCTGACGCCCGAGTCGCGAGGCGGTGCGACCGTTTGCGCCACTCCGGCGCAGCAGATCAACGCCAGCGAGCCGGCCCACACGCGCCGCCAACGCGGCGAACGCATGCTCAGTCGCCGTGCGGTGTGCGCTTCAGCGCCAGCTGGCCGCAGAGTCGCCGGTGTCGAGCGAAGCGGTTTGCTGGGCGATGGTGGTGCGCTCCTGCACCCACTTGGCAAACTCATCAAGTGCCTGTGGCTCGATGCCCTTGGGATCGGAGCGGCGCACGTCGACGAACTTCTGCATCGCGCCAAGCAGCTGGTCCGCATGCTTGCGCGAAGTGCCAAACAGCTCCATGTAGGCCTGGCGCGCATCTTCAAGTTGATTGAGGCCCAGGAACGCCTCGCCACGATACTCGATCGCATCGGCGAAGCCCGGCTTTAGGCGCAGCGCCTCGGCATACGATGTGAGCGCGCTGTCGTAGCGACCGAGGTGACGTTGCGCGAAACCCATGTAATTCCACGCTTGGTACAGCGTGGGATTGAGAGACGTGGCGTCCTGAAAGCTGTCGAGGGCTTTCTCGTAAGCGTCACTGGCCTTCTTTAACGCCTTCTCGCGTTTCTCCGGCGTACCGGCCTTGGCGGCGTCTTCCTCGTAGTCGGTCGCCTTGTGAATCTGCTTGACACCCGAGTTGTAGGAGGCAGTCGCCTGCTCCTCGGGTGTGACTTCCCGCTGCTGCATGGAGGGTTGGGGCATGCTCATCGATCCACTCCCCGAGGCTTGAGCCGCGGAATCCGGTAGCGCCGCGCAGGCACCGATGGCCACTAGCAACGCGAGCTTCTTGGCGACGGTCATGGACGTCTCCTGCAATTGAGCTTCTGTAATCGAGTTCACGCTTCGATGGGTGTCGGGCGGAAAAGTTGCGCACTCCCACACGGTGCGAACTCGGGCGTCAGCCGGTGCCGCGCAGTTTGATTCATCAGCGCGCGTCGAGCAAACCTGAACATGGCGTAGCCAGGCGCCGCCGGCCTTGCTAGGCGCTGCAGCGTAAACTGCGCTCGTGACCCGATAGGGAAGGTCTCATGAGCCCACGCCGCGGACACGCATTGTTTCTTGCCGCCCTTGCCTTGGTGTGGGTGCAGCCCTGTGCGGCAGCGCCGCAGCCAGCACCAGAGCAGGTTCTGGCGCGATGGCTGGGCACGTGGCAGGGGTCCGGCACCAACAGTGGAGTGGACGCCGACCTCACGCTCAGGTTCGAGCACATCCTGGGAGGGCGCTTCGTGCGGTTGACGCTGTCGAATCAGATCGGTCCGCCGGCCACGCGCGAGGAGTTCGAAGGTCTCGCGCTGTACTGGCCGGAAGGCGGGCAATTGCGCGGCAGCTGGTTTGATTCGCACGGCGCTGTCTTCGCCCTCGAGGCCAAGGTGTTCGGCGACACGCTGCTCGCGATCTGGCACAACGAACAGGAGCCGCGCGGTCGCTCGAGTTACCGCCTCGTACCACCGGCGATGATGGAGGTGATCGATTCAGTGCGCGCTTCGGACGGCAGCTGGCGCGAATTCGCTCGCTACCAGCTCAAGCGCGCTACGCCAGCACCGACCAGATAGTGATCGACGAGCAGCAGTGCGAACAGCCACATCAGGTAGTTGATCGAGAAGCGGAAGGTGCGCATCGGCGGGCCGACGCCTCGCAGCAGCACCAGAGCGTGGCGCAGGAATAGTGCATCGAGCAGCACCGCGCCCGCGAGATAGACGAGGCCACTCATGCCGGTCAGATACGGCAGGATCGTCACGATCACGAGCAGGATCGTGTACAGCAGGATGTGCAGGCGCGTGAATTCGATCCCGTGCGTCACCGGCAGCATCGGCAGTCCCACCTTGGCGTAGTCGTCGCGCCGCGCGATGGCGAGCGCCCAGAAGTGTGGCGGCGTCCAGGTGAAGATGATCAGGAACAGCAGCAGCGCATTGGGATCGACGCTGTTGGTGATCGCGGTCCATCCCAGGACCGGCGGCGCCGCACCGGCCGCACCGCCGATCACGATGTTCTGCGGCGTGGCGCGCTTGAGCCACAGCGTGTAGATCACCGAGTAGCCGATGAGCGAAGCGAAGGTGAGCACGGCCGTCAGTGGATTCACCAGCAGAGCGAGGATCAGCATCGACGTCAGGCCGAGGGCAAATGCGAACAGCAGCGCACTCGCTTCGCTCACGTGACCGGTCGGAATCGGCCGTCGGCGCGTACGCGTCATTTCGGCGTCGATGCGCCGATCGAGCACGTGATTGATTGCAGCAGCCGACGCCGCCGCCAGCCAGATGCCCAGTGTGGCGTAGAGGACCGCGGACCAGGGCGGCAGTGCGGGCGTGGCGAGCAACATGCCCACGATGGCGGTGAACACGATGAGTGCCACGACCCGGGGCTTGGTGAGCTCGAAATAATCATGCAATCGGCCCGACCTGGCGGAGTGATCTCCAAGCCGCGTGCTGGCGGCCGCCACGTCAGCGGGGCGAGCCGCGATGCGCTCTTCACTCATATTCTTCTTTCACCGGCGAACCAGGTCGCGCTGAGCGGCGACAGTGCACGCAGCAGTGCCACAGTGCCCAGAAGCAGTAGCGCCGCGCCCGCATTGTGCGCCGTGGCGAGCGGCAGCGGAAAGCCTCTCAGGACCATCGCGATTCCGATCGCCACCTGCATCGCCAGCAGGCTCGCCACGCCAACGCTCGCGGTGCGGATTCGGGCGTTGCGGCTGCGCATGATCCCGAGCAAGCCCAGCACCAGCAGGATGGCAGCCGTCGCCAGCGCACCGATTCGATGGACGACGTGAATGGCGACTCGGGCAGGGTGGTCGAGCACACCGCCTTCGTAATCGATACCAAGTCCGCGCCAGAGTACGAAGGCATCCCGGAAGTCCATCCGGGGCCAGGCGCTCGCCTGGCATGTCGGAAAGTCGGGACAGGCCACTGCAGCGTAGTTGCTGCTGGTCCAGCCGCCGAGCGCGATCTGCAAGGCGAGCATCGCGAGCGCAGTGATCGCGAGCGGTCGCAGCGCTATTTCGCCACGCTGCAGCTCACGTTGCTCCGGCCGCAATACCAGCCACCACAACAGGGCGAGTGTGGTCATGCCGCCGAGAAGGTGCAGAGTGACGATAAGGGGTTTCAGGAGCCAAGTGACCGTGAGCATGCCCAGCATGCCTTGCAGGACCACGACCGCAAGCAGCAGCAAGGGCAGGCGCACGGGCTGACGCGGCTCGGCGCGATTCAGGATCGCGAGCGCCGCCATCACGACGATGAGGAGACCGAGCGTTCCGGCGGCGTAGCGATGCACCATCTCACGCACGGCCTTGGCGTAGTCGAGCGGGCGTGCGGGGTTCGCGGCGTTGATCTCGGCGGAGTTTTCCAGCGCCGCGCCCGCGGTGAGGTGACCGTAGCAGGTGGGCCAGTCGGGACAGCCGAGCCCCGCCGCGCTCAGGCGCACGTAGGCGCCCAGCACCACGACGACGAAACACAGCACGAGCGCGGCGATGTTGAGAGCGCGAAACAGGCGCAGACGCGGCATCAGGTCATCCGATATGTGACAGCTTCAACAGGCGCTTGAGGTCGGTGAGCATGCCCTCGGGATCTGCATCGGCGGCGTAACTCATCATCAGGTTCCCGTGCGGATCTGCAAGCCAGATGCGACCCGACTCAATAGCGGGCCGCGGCGCGGCGGGGAAGGCACCCGCTAGCCTCCCCTCGGTATCTGAAGCCAGATCGAGCGTCACGAGGCCCTGCTGCTCGCGCGAGAAATACGGCTCTTCACAGCACTCTCCCTGGTACAGGAAGATGCGCCGCACCCGGTCGCTGTCGCGGTTGAGAGCCAGGCGCACCTGCCGCATCACGTACAGCGCCTCACGGCATTGCGCCTCGCAGCGACCCGAGCCTACGTAGATCAGTGACCACGTACTTTCGAACGGCGTCGCCACTTCGAGGCCGTTCGGCCCACGCAGGGTCACCGCCGGCAAGGTGCGCGCCGGCGCGATGAGCTCACCGTGGTTGACTGAAGCAGCGGGTCGCCATTCGCTGTTTCCGTAATAGAGGTAGAAGGAGAGCCCGACGGGCAGCAGGAACAGCAGCGCCACCAGTAGCAGGGTACGTCGCGAACCGGCCGCAGCTCTGTTCATGGCTCATCTCCAGCACGATGCACCTGCGTCAGGGTGTAGGAGACGAGTAGCGCCCCCGCCAGGGCGAACCAGGTGATGGCGTACCCCAGATGGCGTTCGGGTGGAAAGGTTGCCGGCCGCCACTCACGCACGAAGCCATCGGGTTGGTCGGCATCGAGCAACAGAATGTACGGATAAACCTCGCGCGCCATCACCGCCAGCACTTCCTGCATGCTCGGGTAGCTCATCACGCGTGGCCAGCCGGTGTCCGCGTTGATTTGCGTGGCCAGGTGGATTCCGGCGCGGGGCAGCTCATCGAGTCGTCCCGCGACGGTGCGATCGTTCGCATTCACCGCGACGTCGGGAATCTGCTCGCGACTCGCGCCCAGTGCAATCCAGCCCCGATCGACCAGCAGCGTGCGATCCGCGCCGAATCGCAGCGGCGTCAGTACGCGATAGCCGACCATACCTTCGTGCGTCATGTTATCGAGCAGGATCTGGTGCGTGGCGTCATAGCGCCCGGCAACTCTTGCGTGCTGATAGCGGGCCTCGGATCCAGGCGGGAGCGATGCGAGGTCCACGGTCGTGCGCGTGCCGGCAGCGAAGGAGGCGAACAGCGCCTGTTTCTGTCGCATACGCTCGAGCTGCCAGAATCCGAGTGACAGCAGCGCCGCGAGCAGCACGACCGTCACCAGCGTTGGTGGCATCCGCGGCTCAAAAACTCGCGTACCTATTCGCAGCCTCATTGCCCAAGACCTATACTGCGCGACGCGGTCTCACGAGGAGCACGCAGTGCCGCTCATCAAGCTGTTCGTCATTCTGATGCTGATCGCCATCGTCGCGAGCCTGGGTTCGGCCCTGTTTCATCTGGCGCGCGACCACGGCGATTCGAATCGGATGCTCCGCGCGCTCACGTGGCGAATCAGTCTGTCGGTGGTGCTGTTCGCGTTGTTGCTGCTCGCCCATTCGCAGGGCCTGCTCCAGCCCCACGCCGTCGGGCAGTAGGCGCTCGGCCGTCTACAGCCAGTAGACGAATACGAACAGCCCCAGCCATACTACGTCGACGAAGTGCCAATACCAGCTCACGGCCTCGAAGGCGAAGTGACGCTGCGGCGTGAAGTGGCCCCGCAGCACGCGCAGCCAGATCACGAGCAGCATGATGGCGCCGATGGTCACGTGCAGGCCGTGAAATCCGGTCAGCATGAAGAAGGTCGAGCCGTACACCCCGGTCGAGAGCTTCAGGTTGAGCTCCGAGTAGGCATGACCGTATTCGTGCGCCTGCAGCCCGACGAAGGTGAATCCCAGCAGGAACGTGAGCGCAAGGAACAGCGCCAGGCCACCGCGCTTGCCGGCACGCAGCATGTGGTGTGCGATCGTCACGGTGACACCACTCGAGAGCAGGATGGCGGTGTTGAGCGCAGGAATGTCCCAGGCTGGAATGATCTCGAACGCCCCGCCGACGTGAGCGGGCCCGTTGGTGGGCCAGGTGGTTGAATAGCTCGGCCACAGCAGCAGGTTGGTGAAGATCTTCACGCCCTGGCCGCCGAGCCAGGGCACGGAAAATTGCCGCGCGTAGAACAGGGCGCCGAAGAACGCGGCGAAGAACATCACTTCCGAGAAGATGAACCACATCATCCCCAGGCGGAAGCTGCGGTCGACCTGCAGGTTGAAGATACCGCGCTCGCTTTCATCGATGACCGTGCCGAACCAGAAGAAGAACAGCAGCGCCAGCATCACGAATCCCGGCAGCAGCGACCATGCGCCGAGGGAGCCGTCCCACTCGTTGAGGAATGCGATGGCGCCGGACATCAGCACGAACAGGGTCACCGAGCCGAAGAACGGCCAGGGACTGCCGTGCGGGACGTAGTACTTGTTGGGATCGTGGGCTTCGTGGGCGTGTGCCATGGGGTGTACCGGAGGTTCAGCGGTTATTCGCGAGCTGCGGCTGTCGGTAAAAGACATACGCCAGCGTGAGGCGATCGGTGTCCGACGGCAGCGCCGGATCGACGATGAAGCGCACCGTCATGTCGCGGCCTTCATCCTTGTGAAAGCGCTGCGGCGTGAAGCAGAAGCACTCCGTCTTGTGGAAGTACGCGGCCATCCGGCCGGGAGCGATGCTCGGCACAGCCTGCGCCACGGTGTCGTGCCCCGTGAGATTGCGCGCGTAAAAGCTCGTCTCGTAGAGCTTGCCGGGGTGCACCCGCATCGAGGTGACAGCGGGCCGGAACTCGAAACTGCCGTTGGTGGGCAGGTTGGCGACGAATTCCACTGTTACTGTGCGTGCGGGCTGCGGCGCTTCTCTGACCGCGGCGGCGGTCGTGAGCGCGGCGCGATCGTCGACGCCCACGAGCCGGCAGAACGCGTTGTACAGCGGCACCATCGCAAACCCGAAGGCGAAGCTGCCGAGTGCAAATGCGCACAGCCGCAGCACCAGCGCCCGGTGCGCAGGCTTGCGCTCGGTCGTGTGCTCAGGTTCCGGCATGACTGCGGTAGATGGTCAACAGGATGAACCCGACGTAGAACGCGAGCGCCACTAGCAGCAGCCCCATGGCGAGGCGTCGGCTGCTGCGCCGGCGTTGCGCGTCGTCGGGCTGCACGACGGAGCTCACCGCGCCGGCTTGGCGTGCGGATCGAACTCGCCCGCCTCCTCGCTGAAATGCACGTTCGGCGCCGTCTCCCAGCTGTGATACGGGGGCGGCGAGGGCAGCAGCCATTCGAGACCGTGTGAGCCCTCCCACACGTCGCTGGTCGCTTTCGCGCCGCCGCGCACGCACTTCATGATGATGTAGGGGAACAGCAGCTGCGAGAGACCGAAGCCGAAGGCACCGATCGAGGAGACCATGTTCCAGTCGGTGAACTGCGTGGCGTAGTCGGGGATGCGGCGCGGCATGCCGGCGAGCCCGAGGAAATGTTGTGGGAAGAACAGCACGTTGACGAAGATCGCCGACAGCCAGAAATGCAGCTTGGCGAGCTTCATGTTGTACATATGGCCGGTCCACTTCGGCAGCCAGTAGTAGACGCCCGCCATGATGCCGAAGATTGAGCCCGGCACCAGCACGTAGTGGAAGTGAGCGACGACGAAATAGCTGTCCTGGTACTGGAAGTCCGCCGGAACGATCGCGAGCATCAGTCCGGAGAAACCACCGATCGTGAACAGGAACAGGAACGCGAGCGCGAACAGCATGGGTGGCTCGAAACTGAGCGAGCCTTTCCACATCGTCGCGGTCCAGTTGAATACCTTCACCCCCGTCGGCACCGCGATCAACATCGTCGAGAGCATGAAGAACAGCTGCGCCGCGAGCGGCATGCCGACTGTGAACATGTGATGCGCCCACACGATGAAGGACAGGAACGCGATGCTCGCGGTCGCGTACACCATCGCGTCGTAGCCGAACAGCGGCTTGCGCGAGAACGTCGGGATCACTTCGGAGATAATGCCGAACGCGGGAAGGATCAGGATGTAGACCTCGGGATGTCCGAAGAACCAGAAAATGTGCTGGAACATCACCGGATCGCCGCCGCCCGCCGCGCTGAAGAAGCGTGTGCCGAAGAAGTGATCGGTGAGCAGCATCGTCACCGCGCCCGCGAGCACCGGCATCACCGCGATCAGCAGGTACGCCGTGATCAGCCAGGTCCACACGAACAGCGGCAGGTGCAGCAGCGACATGTTCTTCATGCGCAGGTTCATGATCGTCACGATGATGTTGATGGCGCCCAGGATCGAGGAGGCGCCCATCAGGTGGATCGCGAATACAGTCATGGGCAGGCTGTTGCCGGCCTGCAATGAAAGCGGCGGATACAGCGTCCAGCCACCCGCCGGGCCGCCACCAGGAACGAACATCGAAC
>Ga0326726_10001060_pt1 | contig 25371 bp, 19 predicted proteins | sample MHFenrmetagenome_2_FD_207603 | JGI IMG/M metagenome (GOLD analysis project Ga0326726, IMG submission 207603) | Lab enriched peat soil microbial communities from Michigan Hollow, Ithaca, NY, United States - MHF15MN | ecosystem: Environmental > Terrestrial > Soil > Wetlands > Peat | place: USA... | reverse complement strand
TGTCCGTCGGACTAAGTCTGAGACGTGTGCCTGCCCCACTCAGGCCAAAATCGGGCTTGAGTGGGCCACCCGCCCCGCCCTCCAGCTTGCAAACGGCGAGTTAGCGGGGCCTACGCTCTACATCATCAGAACCTGAGGGTGCCCTCGATAGGAGCGAAGGCTCTGTCAAGGGCGCCCTCTGGATTTCATCCGAGACTCGACTCCCGCATCTGGAAGCACCGCCCTCATCTGCGATACACTTCCGCGTCCAGACTGAATCGAGGTACTCTGTGGCAACCTTGCACCAACCCGCGTTTGACAGTTCACCGATAGCAGTCCGCAGCGCCAGGCCGGATGACGCGCCGGTCTGCGGGCGGATCTGCTATGAGGCATTCAGGAAGATTTCGACTGCCCACGCTTTTCCACCTGACTTTCCGTCGGTTGAGGTGGCGGTGGGCGTTCTTTCTATGATGTTCAGCCATCCCGGTTTCTATTGCGTGGTGGCCGAATCGGGCGGGCGGATTCTCGGCAGCAACTGTCTGGACGAGCGCTCTGCGATTGCGGGCGTTGGGCCGATTACCATCGATCCCGAGGTTCAGAATAAGGGCGTCGGACGTGCGCTCATGGAAGCGGTGCTTGCGCGCTCCGCGGAACGCGGTTGCCAGGGCACCCGACTGCTGCAGGCAGCCTTTCACAACCGATCTCTTTCTCTTTACACCAAGCTTGGGTTTGACACCCGCGAGCCGATATCTGCGATGCAAGGGCCACCGATCAAGTCGCCGACTCCGGGTTACAGCGTACGTCCCGCACGCGTGTCGGATCTGGAGGAATGCAACCGGCTTTGCCGAAGCGTGCATGGGCACGACCGTAGCGGCGAGCTGCGCGACGCAATCGAACAACGGACAGCGGTTGTGGCCGAGGGTGAAAGGCGCATCGTGGCGTATGCGACCGTGATCGGATCTTTCGGACACATGGTCGGCGAGAGCAACAATGATGTCCAGGCGCTGATCGCAAACGCCGATGCGTTTCTGGGGCCGGGCATTCTCGTCCCGACGCGAAACGCGGGTCTGTTTCGATGGTGTCTGGAGAACGGGTTGCGCGTGGTGCAGCCGATGACGCTCATGACCGTTGGCTTCTACAACGAGCCGGCGGGGGCTTATCTTCCGTCGATACTTTATTAGGTGCAGCTATACTGCTCTCCATTTCACCTCGAGGGGCCGCATGAAGCGCATTGTACTCGCTGTTGTTCTGGTTATTTCCCTGCAAGCGGTCGCTCAGACTGTTGCTGCTCCGGCCGCGTCGTCCAACCCGAAGGTGAGGGCGATCACCGGGTTCGTGCGGCTCGGCTGAGTCAATGCGTCCCCGAACCGAAGTTCGTGCCCAGATAGTACGGCCAGATCACAATCGCGAAAACCGCCTTCCAAAAAGTCAGGTGTAGATAGCCGATGGTGAAGAGCCATGCGGCGAACCACGCCGTCCCCATGAAGGTGTGCTGTTCGATTCTTATTTTCTGCATACCCTCTCCGCGCGCATCTGTTCCCATAGGTTTCCTCCGCGGCGGTCTCCAGTCTACGCTGGATTTGAATATCGTGGACTTCTTGCCGCTTAAGTGACAGCGTTGTGCTCCCTGCCTATTCAACGACTGCATAACGGTTTGCCCACGAAGGATGACAGGTTTTGAGAAGTCACCAAACAAAAAACCCCGCCCAATCGAGCTTGGACGGGGCACCCTTCAGGTGAATCGCCAGTACAATAGACATCGCGTAAGCTGTGGTTTCCTTCGGAGGGCGCGTTGGAGAGGCGAGAGTTTGTGACATCGGCGATTGCGATGGCGGGGGTTGCGTTGAGCGGCCAGGAGGGCTGGGCGATGGCGCCGCCTTCTCTCGAATTCTACCAGTTGCGGAAGTACGCGCTGCAGACCGGACCGCAGTTGGCGTTGGCCCAAAACTATTTTGAGCATGCTCTGATTCCGGCGCTGAATCGGATGGCGATGGCTCCCGTGGGGGCTTTCAAGCTGGATATCGGTCCGGAGACGCCGACGTACTATTTGTTGATTCCCGCAACCTCGGTGGAAATGCTGGTTACGCTGGACACGCGGCTGACAGAGGATGCGGAGTTCATGAAAACGTCGGCGGCATTCTGGTGTGCGCCGGCATCGGCGCCAGCGTTTGTGAGAGTGGAGAGTTCGCTGATGTCAGCGTTTGCGGGGTGGGCAAAGATCGTGGCGCCGAAGAGCGACAAAAGAATTTTCCAGCTGCGAACCTACGAGAGCGCAAGCTATGCGGGACATGTCCGGAAAGTGCAGATGTTCAACGAAGCGGAAATCGGAATCTTTACGCGGACCGGATTGACTCCCGTGTTCTTCGGAGACACATTGATCGGGTCCGGGATGCCGAGTCTGACGTACATGCTGACGTTTGCGGATGTGGCGGACCTGAATGCAAAGTGGAACGTGTTTGTGAATGATCCGGCATGGAAGGAGCTCTCACACCGGCCGCAGTATGCGGATGCGGAGATTGTGGGCAATATCTCGAATCTGTATTTGAGTCCGTTGAGCTGTTCGCAAATTTAGACGCTGAAGTCGTTTTTCCCGAAAACCCCCGCCCAAGCGGAGCTTGGACGGGGCACCCTGCGAGGGCAGATGGCGCGGAGGAGAAAATGCCGACTCAAACATTGGATCCGGCTCTTCCGGAACTGATGCGAGGACGTTATATTGCAACTCTCGGAACCGAAAACGCCGATGGGACTATTCATCTGACTGCGGTCTGGTATCTCTTCGAATCCGGCTGTCTGTATGTCGCGACGTCTTCCAAGAGCCGAAAAGCTCGTAATGTGGCGGCGCGACCGAAGGCTTCGCTGATGGTGGACGTGCGAAAGCCTGGGGCGGAGCGGGGTGTAACTGCTGCAGGAAGAGTGGAATTGATTTCGGGTGAACATTCCCAGGAAATGAATCGGCGCATACACAGTCGATATATGAGTGCAGGGGCAATGTCCGATCCCCACATCGGTCCGGTGTTTGCATCCTTCGACGATGTCACGATACGACTCACGCCCGAATCGTGGATCACGTGGGACATGGCCGTGCTGGACGCCCAAGCCCTTGGCGGGCGATTGGGCGGAACGCCCGGATACCTGCTGCCGTTGGACTGACTGGGGCTCCTTGCTAACCTTCCTCTTGATTAAGCGTGCAAGAAAAACCCCGCCCAAGCAGAGCTTGGACGGGGCACCTGCGAGTCATTTCGAAAGATTCACCAGCGGAACGATTTGAATTGTTGCGGCACCAATTTCGAGCCAGCCAGATCGGCGTCGGTGAAGCCGAAGACGAAGAACTGGTTGGGATTGTCCACTGGATTCCCGTTGGCATCGGGAACAGTCTTCTCGAAGTCGTTGTCGTTGGCGACCCAGAGAGTGTGTAGTTTCGTCTGACCGTTGAAGACATCTGGCCCCAGGGCAATGCCTTCGATCTTGGATGGGACCAGGGTTGGATCAAGGCTGAGCGGCGGTGCCGTCAGCACGGCAACTACATCCAGGAACGGCGTGGATGACTTGGGCACAGCGAGAGTCGTAGCCGTCAGTCCGTCGATGGCTGTGATGTCAACCGCGCCGGCCAAATCAATTTTGAAGATCTGCTTGATCTTGGCTTTGCTGCCGTTGTCGCCGCGGCCTTTGCCATCGCGCTCATCAACCAGGAATTCGTGCTGGTTGAGGGCCAGGATTTCGCTGACGCCGCTGCCGGTGGTCAGAAGATAACCGTATTCATGGGTTGTGCCGGCGCGAATGTCAACGGTGACAATGCGCAGCAGATTCTTGGCGGCGCCGCCGAGAGCGGCGTCCTGGATCAGGGCGTTCTGCATGATTCCGACCAAAGTTTTTCCATCGGGCGTGATGGCGAGGCCTTCCATGCCTTTGTTAGCTACACGGCCGCTGGCATTGCCGGTGATCTCGTTGTTTCCGATCGAGCTCAAGAACGGCGAGAACAAATTGCCGGGCAATTTGAAGGCGCGGAGGCGCAGGCCGGTGAGCCGGTCGAACTGGTAGACGTAGGGGCCGTACTCGTCGGAGATGAAAACGCTGAAGCCATCGTTGGAAAGGCGGATGCCTTCGGGGTCGAAGCGGCCATAGCGAGGGTTGCCCGAGTTGTTGGGATCCGGAGTTGGGTCGAAGGCATCGGAGCGTCCGGTGAAGAAGTGGAAGAAGAAGTTATTTTGTGGAGGAACACCGGAGCCAACTATCCCGTCACCTGCTCCGTAGACCAACGGAGTCAAACTGAATAGCAGCGTCGTGCCTCGCAAGGTTGGAGTGAGAGTAAAGGGTAACCCGGAGCCCTGATTGGGCTTCAAGTCCATGGTGATGGTGTGGAAGCGCGGGATATAGCTTGTGGTGCTGTCAATGTTGTCGTCATACTGATCTGCGTTGGGGCCTCGATCCGGCAGTCCGAGAAATGTATTGCCGGATGCGTAGGCAAAACCGGAGCCGAGTCCACCGAGAAGATTCGCGGGCACTCCGCTCTCCAGCGTGTTGTGCAAGCCGGACAAATCAGCGTAGGAGCCGGCTTTGGATTCAGTCAGAGAGCCGACAGCGAGCAATTGGACCTGGGCACTGATCTGGGGTGTAGCGACAAGGCCGAGTGCAATGCCGAGTAAGGCGATGGGAAGCAGAACTTTTCTCACGAGCGAAGTTCCTCCTGTTTATTTTGACCGCTGGAATAGGCCCATTCTGGCAGGCGGCAAGGACGCGTACGTTAACGTGCGATGAATATCTGGTTAAGGATTCGTCAAATATTTGTCTCGGATGTGTGGGAGCGAAGTTTGCCGGGAGAGAGTGTGGGCTGATTGGTTGTGAAAATTAGAGCAATGGCCGGAGCTTGCGCTCCATGGGCGAGGCGCCCGCGGCCACACGGGATTGCCTACGGCGAAGTGAAACGCGAGATACATGCTGCCGGATTTCGACTTGGGATCCTGGCACCGCCGACGGCGACGACCGCATGCAAGAATCAACCCCCAAATCAACGGCCTAGGCCGCGGACAAGAGTGTCCGCCCCACACGGGTTAGTCGCGCTTTACGATTTCGGTGTGGATTTTGGTGGTGACGCCTGGGGGAGAGGGCATGAAGTAGTCCAGAGTCTCGCGGACCTTTCCGGTGAGACTGAGGCTGACGGCTGCGGGAGTTGGTTCCGTCGCGGTATTGGCGGCACTGGCGTGGGGGCACTGGCCGGCAAAGTTGCTGGTTGTCGGCGACGCCTTCTCGACCTTTATGTTCATGAAATTCTTGTTCCACTCTTCGGTGGCGTCTCCGGATACTTTCAACACCATCGAACTGGCGTATTGTCCCTGGCACATTGCGGCAGTGGCGTTTCCTTGAAAAGAGGCTTGCACCTGCTCTCCGGTGAAGGTGCCATTGTCATGGAAGGTGATGGGAACTTCGACGGGGGTCATGGCATGGTGTCCGTTCACGATACCGAAGTGAGTGTCGGTCTGGGAAGAAATGCGCAGGGAGTAGTGCATGGGTTCGCATCCGCAGTCCACGTCGCCCTTGAACTCGCCGCCGGTGGCCGCAATCCAGTCATTGCCTAGGCTGATCAGGCCGCCTTGAGTCATGCCACGCGGAGGTTCGGGCTTGTACTTGTCCACGTGGCTTTGGCCCTGGTCGTTCAGACCGCGATTGCCCAAAAAGGCTGTGCCGGTGAAATTGCTGTTGCCGTTGTCGTCGGTTAGATGACCGATGAAATCGGCCCCCTGCTTGAACACGTCCCGCATCTGTTTACAGAGCGCCTTGGCGTCCTTACCCAGGAAAGAGTGTTCCGGCGTCGCCAGGGCCCATTTGGAGGGACTGCCGTCGCGCTTGGGAGGCATATCGCTGTGGCAGTTCATGCACTCGTCGGCCTCAACTTTGCCGGGCCCGTGCGCGGTGCGCGGGGCGTTCGGGTCCGTGGAATCGCCCTTGGCTTCATCGGAAAAAGGATCGACTCCGCCGTGGCAGTTCAGGCAGCGCGGCTCCCGGGTCAGGGTGGGGACCAGTTTGGCGAAGGCTTCAATGGATTTTTGGACTTGAGCATCGGACAAGGGGCAGACGGCGTCCTTGCTGGTGGATTGCTTCTCCAGCGGGTTCATCTGGGCGGCGGCCGAGAAGGCGAGGAGGGCGGCTGCGGTCGCAACGCACAAGATTCGAAGGATTGTCATCAGGGTGAGCGATGGAACTGAGTGCAGGTGAGATTGAAGATACGGTACGGGGTGGAAGGCGTCAATGCGGACCTTGCGGCTGCCTTTTGGGGTCTCTGGTCAGGCGCCGGGCCGGGAACCGTTCAAAAGTAAGGTCAACTTCAAAAATCAGATCAAAGGCGTCGGACAGGAGTGTCCGACCCACACTGTGGATAAAACTCTTCAATATGGCTTATAAGGTTTTTTAATTAGCCGCGAGATGGGGCTCGCGCTATTCTGATAGTTGCGAACCAGCCGTACGATCCCCACTGTAGGCAAAGTCGATGATCACATCTAAGGAGATTCATGTTGAACGATCTGCGCAACTTTCTAGCACTCTCGTATGACCAACTGGAACAGTTGAATCTGAAGGCGAAAGAGCAGCGTAAGAACCGCGTAGCCCTGCACAAGATCCAGGACGACCGGCTTAAGTACCTGACCGACGAAAAGCACATCAAGGCGGTGACCGTGCTGTTCAGCGATCTCGAAGGCCGGCTGCACATGCTGGACTACGACAAGAAGTTCCTCATCAAGAGTTGGGACAACCTGACTTTTGACGGGTCGTCGATTCGCGGGTTCACGGCACAACGGGAAAGCGATCTGCGACTGGGGATCGACTGGGCTGCGTTTTATTGGGGTCCGGCCGATTACTTCGGGTCGGGCAAAGTGCTGGTCTTCGGCGATGTCATCGACAAAAGCGGAACACCGTACGCCGCCGACATTCGTGGCATTCTCAAACTTTATGCCGAGAAACAGTACAAGGACGAAGGCTACACCTTGAACGCGGCCAACGAAATTGAAGGCTTCCTGTTCAAGGGAGTGGACGCCGAGCGGCGCTACTACGAAACCGGAAAGTTTGAATACGTCAATACCGGCGGATATTATCACTCGCTGCCCGGCGACCTGCTGCGCACGTTCATCGATACCACCGCGGAAGTGCAGCGCGCCATGGGCTTCCAGAACGAGAAGGACCATCCCGAAGTGGCGCCGTCGCAGTTTGAAATTAACTACGGGTACGGGGAAGTTGTCGCTGCCGCCGATCAGATCCAGATCTACAAGCTGGTTTGCCGGCAGGTCGCGACCCACATGGGCCTGACCGCTAGCTTCCTTCCCAAACCTGTAGTGGGCGTGAACGGCAGCGGCATGCACACCAATGTGTCCATCAGCAAGGGAGGCAAGAACCTGTTCTGGGACCCCAAGGGCGAAGAAAAGCTGAGCAAGTTGGGCTGGGCGTTTGTGGACCGCATACTTACACACGGCAATGACATCTGCCTTCTGCTCAATCCGAGTGTGAATGCTTATCGCCGGCTGGATCCGCACTTCGAAGCGCCCAACCAGCTCAAGGCCTCGGCGGTGGATCGAGGGTCCATGATTCGTATTCCCATCGGCAACGAGAAGAGCATGCGGGTGGAAGTGCGCTCGGTGGCGCCGGATGCGAATCCGTACATGGTGATGCTCTCGATCTTCCAGACGGGCATCGACGGGGGTACGGCGAAAATCAAGAACCTCCGCCAGGCCGAGCGCTACCTGCCGGACAACATCTATGACGCGATGGCGAATTTCGACAAGGCGGAGTGGACGACGAAGCTTTTTGGCGAGGACGTGAAAGGGCGGTATCTGGACTTGAAAAAAGCCGCGGCCGACCGCTGTCCGCGCCTGCTGGGCACATTTGTGAAGGCGCCGGAAGTGCAGTATCACCACGATGTTTACAATCAGTTCCTGTGGAATTTGTTCTAGACTTGCAGGAGTTTTTCAGTCTGGGGTGCATGAAGGCCGCGTTCTCCAAGAACGCGGCCTTTGTGCTATACAAATCTTTGCCGGGATTGACCGTGTCTTTACATTCTCGCTCATCTCTCATTCATAAAATAGAACCGCTGAAATTCCGGCTGTGGATTCCCCCCTCCGCTGAAAGGAGAACGCTCATGCACCGATTACATGGATTGGCCCTGGCCGCCCTTCTGCTTTTTTGTATGTACGGTGCCTTGGGTCAGCACGGAGGACACGGCGGCGGTCGTCGGGGAACGTCCGGCAACGCAGGGAGCGGTGGAACCAGCGATTCCAGTTTGCAGGATTTCAATCACGCGCTGGCGGTTCAGGCTACGCCCGACCAGGCATCCCAGTTCCAGTCGCTGGCGAAGAGCACGGAGGCCGCGAGGAAACAGGCGCAGGATCTGCTGCGGCTGGCCGCGAAGGCCGATGAGCCAGCTGAGTTTTCTCAGCCTGTCGTCTCCCTGAAAGATGCTGTGGAAGATGTGCAGGACGGAAACCGATCTTTTGTGAGGAATTTTTCAAAATCACAGAAATCAGGACTGAAGGAACTGACGAAAAAGTTGGACAAAGCGGATTCCGAGGTCACGAAGCAAAAGAAGGCCCTGGAGCGACGGCTGGGACTTCCCCAAGGCGACGAGGAAGGGGTTGCCAGCCTGGCGGACAAGATGGAAAAGGCCTTGGCAGAGTTGCAGGCCCAGCAGCTGAGTTTGGGGAAGGAGATGGGGATCCAGGTGCCGGCGCTGTGAAGGTTAGATGAGGCTGTGTGGTCGCGGGCGACTCGCCCGCGTCCACACGGTCTTTGCCGTCTCCCTGCCACCAAGTTCTACCTAGAACAGCGCTGTTGGGCGGCGTTTCCAGCTCTTGCCTTTTTCTTTGGCGATGTTTTCCATGTCATTGACGTAGGCTCCCGCCTGGGTCAGGACATGGTGCAGATCATTGCCCACGCTGATGAAGGTGAAACCTTTTTCCAGGAACTCCCCCACGCGAGCGGTGCCGAAGAGGAAGAGGCCGAGAATGAGATTGTTCTTGCGGGCGTGATCAACCAGCTTTTGAGTGGCCGCGCCCAACTCCGGCGAGGTGTACATGTGGGGGAATTCATACTTCTCGTAAAGTCCCATCGACATGCACAGATCGTTCTGGCCCAGGAACAGAATGTCCACGCCAGGGACAGCAGCGATTTCCGCAATATTATCGATGCACGAGGCGGTTTCCACCTGCAGTGCCACGATGCCGTTGTTGTTGAAATTGCCTGCATATCCCAGAAGTCCCGCCTCGTTCATACTGCGCTGCGGAAAATAAACCGAGCGTGTTCCCACCCGGGGATACTTGGTGCAGCTCACCGCCTGGCGCGCCTCTTCGGCGGTGTTGATGTAGGGGATGAGAACGCCGTCGGCGCCCATATCGAGGGCCTGCTGAATGCCGGGGCGATCGTCGTAGCCGCCGACGCGAACCATGGACTTGGCGCCGCCGTTGGAAATTCCGGAAAGCATGGCGGAAAGTTTCTCGTAGCCCATGGGACCGTGCTGGGTATCAACCAACAACCAGTCATAACCGCTGTGGGCAAGTTGCTCGGCCAGGGTGGGGCTGTGTGCGTTCAAGAACAGGCCCATCTTAGGCAAGCCTTCGCGCAGTTGTTTCTTGAAGTCGGCGCCACTGAGGGCGGCTTCGGACATGGCTGATTCCTCCTGAAAGTCGGGTGAAAGTTTCCTAGTGTAACCTACTGGACGGGAAACTGACGTGGCGTCGCTCAATCAACTATGACCCGCGGACATGCGCAGTTGGTCGTGTGGCGCGGGCGGCTTTGCCACCTGGAAGCCAAGGGCAGCGGGTAGGCGTTTCGCGAAGTACCCGGCTAATCGGAAACAGACCAAATCCTAAGAGTAGGAGTCAAAGGCCGGGCGGGGACCCCTTCGACTTCGCCCATGGCAGGTCCGCGCCACATGTTTAGACCGAAGCCTTTACAAACCTTTACGATCAGGCTCACAACCAATTCCTCCTTCCGCGCGTTCTCACCACTGCAGAGCAAATCGTCTGAGAGAGGTCCCAGTGAAGTTGAGTTTCGACCGTTTTGCGACTTTGAGCGCGATCGCAGCCCTGGCCTTCAGCCCAGCAATCGCGCAATCTACCGGCTCTGGGCAAGCGAACGGACAGCGGACGCCGATTTCACGGACCGACCAACCCGATTCCGTCACCACCAATTCGGCAGACCAGCCGCTGACCACGGTATCGGTTCGGGTCAAGGTGGTGAACGTGCTGGCCACGGTGCGTGACAAACACGGAAAGATTGCGAACGGCCTGACCAAAGATGATTTCACGTTGTCCGAGGATGGCCGTCCGCAAACCATCAAGTACTTCGCTCGTGAAACCGATCTCCCGCTCACGCTCGGGCTGCTGGTGGATACCAGCCTTAGTCAACGACGGGTGCTGGGTGAGGAACGCAGCGCCAGTGAAAGTTTTCTAGCGCAGATATTGCGTGAAGACCAGGACAAGGCCTTTGTCATTCACTTCGATCGCGAAGTGGAACTGCTGCAGGACCTCACTGCATCGCATGAAAAATTGCACTCCGCGCTGGAGTCGTTGGCAACGCCGCAGTTCACCCGCACCAGTAGTGGAGGCGGGGGCCCAGGGCCGGGCTCGGGACGTGGCTCCGGGCGGCATGGAGGCGGCACACTTCTCTATGACGCGGCCTATCTGGCTTCTGACGAGTTGATGGAGAAGCAGCCGGGCCGCAAGGCGCTGATCGTGCTCTCGGATGGCGTGGACATGGGCAGCAAGGAAAGTCTTGATGTGGCCATCGAGTCGGCCCAGCGGGCCAACACCATTGTCTATTCCATCTTGTTTAAAGATGACGACGCTTATGGAAACGGCGGAGGTTTCGGCCGCACCGGAATCAGCATCCCTGGGATGGGAGGGCCGGGAATGGGTCGCGGCGGCATGGGAGGCCCGGGCCGGGGCGGGCGCCGGTATCCGGAAGAGCACGCCGACGGCAAGAAGGTTCTGGAGCGTATGTCGAAGGAAACCGGTGGACGCCTGTTTCAGGTCTCAAAAAAGGAGCCAGTCGAACAAATCTATTCCCAGATTGAAGAAGAGCTGCGCAATCAATACAACCTTGGCTACACGCCCAATCGAGACAATGCCGCTGAGTCCGGATATCACAAGATCCAGGTAGCCACGAAGAAGAAGGATCTCGTCGTGCAGGCGAGAGATGGATACTACGGCGAGAAGTAACCCGAATCTCTCCCCCCGGAGCGATGAACCAGTTATCGGTTGCCAGTCGTCAGTTGCCAGTTTCTAGTCTTCAGACTGTTCTTTGCGTTCTTGGCGATCAAGAGCTTTTGACTGCAGGCAGGTGGTCGCCCGGATAGCCGCGCGCTCGCAACCCAACATCGTGTTATGCTACCGCTGCCGTTAACGTACACGGCCCAAAACAAATGCCAGCACATGTTCTCGGAATTGACGTGGGCACGGGCGGAACTCGCGCTCTGATTGTGGACGAGACCGGCCGCATCCTGGCGTCCGCCACCGAGGAGCACGCCCCGTTTGCGTCGCCTCAGATTGGCTGGGCGGAGCAGAACCCCGAAGACTGGTGGCGGGCCTGCGGGATCGCGGCGCGGAAAGCCCTGGCGGGCGCGGCATTGCGGCCGGATCAGATCGCCTGCGTCGGATTTTCCGGACAGATGCACGGGGCCGTGATGCTGGACGACGCGGACAAGGTCGTGCGGCCGGCGCTCATCTGGTGCGATGTGCGCACCGAAAAGCAATGCCGCGAACTCACTGACAAGATCGGCGCACAAAAACTTATCCGCCTCACCTGCAATCCTGCCCTGCCCAATTTCACATTGACCAAATTCCTGTGGGTGCGCGAGAACGAACCCCAGAACTGGAAGCGAGTCCGTTCCGTGATGCTGCCCAAGGACTATGTTCGATTCCGGCTTACCGGCGAGCGGGCCACTGACATGGCCGACGCCTCGGGCACACTGCTGCTGGATGTCGCGAACCGGCGCTGGTCCCAGGAGGTCATGCAGGCGGCCGGCATAGAAGAGTCGCTGCTGCCGCAGCTATTCGAGTCTCCCGACACTTGCGGAAAAATTTCTCCGAGCGGAGCCGTCGCCAGCGGTTTGCGCGCGGGTACACCCGTCGTGGCCGGCGCGGGAGATCAGGCGGCTGGCGCGGTAGGTATGGGAATTGCTGCGCCCGGCGCCGTGAGCGCGACCATCGGAACCTCCGGAGTCGTCTTCGCCGCCACCGACCGTCCATCTCTCGATGCCAGGGGAAGGCTGCACACTTTTTGTCATGCAGTTCCCGGGCGGTGGCACGTGATGGGGGTGACCCAGGCTGCCGGTCTTTCGCTGCGCTGGTTTCGTGACACGCTTGGCGCAGGCACAGTAGATGCGAACGACAAACGCGATCCCTATGAGCGTCTCACAGCCGAGGCTGCTGTGGTCGCGCCCGGGTCCGACGGTTTGTTGTGGGCCCCTTACCTGATGGGGGAACGCACCCCCCATCTCGATCCCAACGCGCGCGCCGCCTTGATTGGCCTGACCGCATCGCACACCCGCGGACACATAGTCCGCGCCATCCTCGAGGGTGTGGCTTTCAGTCTCCGCGACTCGTTCACGCTGTTCGCTGAGATGGGTGTGCCGGTAAAGAGCATTCGCCTGGGTGGTGGCGGAGCGCGCTCGCCCTTGTGGCGCCAGATCCAGGCAGATGTGTATGGCCACGAAGTCGAGATTCTCGAAGCTGAGGAAGGCGCAGGCTACGGCGCAGCAATCCTCGCGGGAGTCGGAGCCGGCGTGTGGAGTTCGGTCGATGCCGCCTGCAACAAAGTTGTAAGAGTCGCTCAACGCGTAGCCCCGCAACGCGCGGTGGTTGAGCGCATGAACACGAGCTACGCCGCATATCGCCGGATGTACCCGGCGATTGCGTCAGTGTTGGGAACTGGCTAGAACGCAGCCCTGGAAGGGCCGCTCTTCCACAGAGGAATCGAATCTTTTGCAGGTTCCCGATCTGGAGCAACCTACTCCGGCAATCTCTGCTCATTACTGATGCTGAACTCGGCCTCCACGCTCGGAGCCTCTGTTCCCGGTTGTCCCCCGCCGACGTATAGGCGATGAGCTCCGGCCGCGACGATTCGATCTCCGTTTGAGTTCACCCCACTCAGGTCGCGAGCATCCAGAGTGAATTGGACATGTTTTGTCTCACCGGCCCCGAGATGCACGCGCGTCATCCCGCGCAGCGCATGAAGCGGAGCGCCGGAAGATTTTGGAAAACTCAAATAGAGCTGCACGACTTCGTCGCCCTCGCGCTGGCTCGCATTCTTCACATCCGCATCAACGCTGAGCGAATCGCCTGCCTTTAACGTGGTCGCAGAGAGATTGAGATTGCTGTAGGCAAACTTCGAGTAACTCAGACCATAGCCGAAAGGATAGAGCGGCTGTCCTTCAAAGTAGCGGTAGGTCCGGTTCTTCATGGAATAGTCGTCAAAGGGTGGCAACTGCTCCACGCCTTTGTAAAACGTCACCGGCAACCGTCCTGCCGGATTATTCACTCCCGCCAGTGATTCGGCGATTGCGGTTCCACCCTCTTCGCCGGAGTACCATGCCTCGAGAATGGCATTGGCATTTTGGTTGGCCCAGTTTACGGAAAGCGCGCTGCCGTTCATGAGCACCACCACCAACGGCTTGCCCGTGCCTTTGACGGCCTTCAGCAGGTCCTCTTCTTCCTTTGGCAGGTCGAGCGAGGTGCGGTCTCCGCCGGAAAAACCGGGCACCGCCACTTCCATCTCTTCGCCTTCGAGGTCGGACGTAATTCCCACCACCGCGATGATCACGTCCGCCTGTTTGGCGGCTGCCACCGCATCTCCGACCGGGTCCGGGCTGAGCTGGCGCCAAACCAGTTTCACGCCGCGCGCGCGTCCCTGAAAGTACTCGATCTTGAGAGCATACCGGCGACCCTTCTCCAGTGCGACGTCCGCGACCATCGGCCGCGAATCATGGCTCTTCTGGTCGTCAACAATCATCTTGCCGTCCAGCCACAAACGATCAATGCTCCCGTCCAGGCCCAGACGATAAGTTCCGGATGCGGCTGCCGTAAGAAAACCGGTCCAGCGCACCGCGAAAATATCAGTCTTTGAGGTCGTGCCTGGGGCAAAGGCGAAGTTCACATCCTTGTCCACCCGGACCTGCGCGGGCGCGCCCTTGAAAGCGGGATCCGAAAAATACTCAGCCTTGAGCCCCGGCTTCCCATCAGGCGTGGATAGCGCCGACGCGGACACCGGCGTGTACTCCAGCAGGAAGCTGGTACCGGGCGTGAACGTTACATTGGCGCCGGCATACTGCTTACGAATGCCGTCCAGCGCCGTGGTCGCTCGTGACGGAGTTCCGTTATAGTTGCCTTCCAGCACGTGCAACGAATCGGCGAGTGGCCCGACAACCGCAATCTTCTTTGTACTCGCCTGCAACGGCAGTACGCCATCGTTTTTCAGCAATACTATCGACTCGCGCGCTATCTTGAGCGCCAGTTGGCGGTGGGCTTCGCTGTCAATTACCGAATCCGGGGTCTGCGCGTACTTCACCATCTCTGGCGGATCGAACATCCCCAACTGGAACCGAGCGGTGAACAGGCGCTTCACCGCTACGTCAACGTCTTTTTCGCTCAACAACCCTTGCTTCACCGCATCGACATACTTCACGTAGTCGGAGTTATCGACGGCTTTCTGGATGAAGTCGGCGCACTCGTTGTCGGTGCCGCGCTTCAGCGAAATCGCTGCGGCCTCCGCCATGGTCTGGGTGAAATGATGGCCGCGCTCTATGTCGGCAACCGCATCACAGTCTGACACGATATAGCCGTCAAACTTCCAGGCTCCGCGCAGTTGGTCTTCGAGGAGGAAAGCATTCGCGCATGCCGGCTCGGCATTGACGCGGTTGTACGCGCACATCACTGACTTTGCCTTACCCTCGATCACGGTTGCACGGAAGGCGGGCAGGTAGGTGTCTTCCATATCATGCTTGGTCGCGTCCACGTTGACCCAGTGGCGCGTTGTCTCGGGACCGCTATGCACGGCAAAATGCTTGGGGGTGGCGATCACCTGAAGATATTTCGGATCGTCGCCCTGCAGGCCGGTGACGAACGCCACTCCCATTCGCCCGGTGAGGAAAGGATCTTCGCCGTAGGTTTCCTGTCCACGCCCCCAGCGCGGATCGCGGAATATATTGATGTTGGGCGACCAGAAATCCAGCCCTTCGTAGATGTCACGCCTGCCGGCCCGCACCGCCTGGTTATGCTTGGCTCGGGCTTCCTGCCCAATAGCGGTCGCCATCTGGTGAATCAAGGGTGGGTCGAAGGTGGCAGCCAGACCGATCGGTTCCGGGAAGACGGTGGCGGTCCCGGCGCGAGCCACTCCGTGCAAGGCCTCGCTCCACCAGTCGTACTCGGGAATCTTCAGCCGGGGAACGGCGCGCGCCTGGTTGACCAGCTGCGACGCTTTCTCTTCCAGCGTCATCCGCGAAACCAGGTCATCCACGCGGACATTCACCGGCTGGGCAGGATCCAGGTAGGCCGGAGGGCCGGAAGACGCGGTCTGAGCGAGGGAACCACCCAGCGTGGCGAACTGAATGACCCACAGACAGATAGCGACGATACGGCCAGGCTGACTAAGCGTCTGATTAGACATCAATGATCGGCTCCTCGGGGTTTTGGCATGCCAGCTATCCAGATATGCGCGTTGGAGTATATCATCGTTAACGTACACGTAGCCGCCTCCCGCTCAATGGCTGGCGGTCGGGTGCCGCGACGGGCTTTTAAGATTTAGAGGGTCCAGAAAAGTAGTTTGGGTCGAGCCGTAAGACAGGGACATGCGAATGAAGAAAGAACGACGCGGCATTCACTTGATCGCAGAACTGGCGGACGTCTCGATCGGGACGGTTGACCGCGCTTTGCACGGACGCGGTGGCATCAAGGAAGCCACCCGGCAAAGAATCCTGCAGATCGCGAGACGTATCGGGTATACGCCCAACCTGGCGGCGCGGGCCCTGTCCGTGGCCCGGACCAGCACTCGCATCGGCGTCTGCATGCCCCGCGAGATCCACTTTTTCTATGACGAACTGTGGAGCGGCGTTCTGGACGAGGCCCGGCGCGTCGCCCAGTTTGGCGTCCAGTTCGTCAATCGTCCGGTGCAGGTTCTGGGCGAAGGCGACACCGAAGCTCTTACCGAGTTGGTGCAAAGCGGGGTCAATGGAATCATTCTGACCGCCGGAAATCCGACGGGTCTCAAACCTTTGATCGATGCTGCCGAGGAACGCGGGATCCGCGTGGTGTGTGTGTCCACTGATTCTCCGGAGAGCCGGCGCTCCTGCATCGTGTGCGTGGAACCGTGGTTGAATGGATGCCTGGCGGGAGAACTGATGGGCAAGTTCGTCCGCCCGGGTTCGCATGTCGCGGTCGTGGCGGGCATGCTGGCCACGGAAGATCATCGCAAGAAGACGGACGGCTTCACGGAAGCGTTCCCGCAACACTGCGCGGGAGGAAAGATCGTCACCGTCATCGAAGGTCACGAAGACGAGGAAGAGAGTTTTCAGAAGACATTCGATCTGCTGCGACGCGAGCCCACGCTGGCCGGGCTCTATGTGAACACGGTGAACTGTCTTCCGGTGTGCCGGGCGCTGGGAGCGCATGGCCTGGCGGGAAAAGTAAAATTAATCACTACTGACCTGTTCGCCGAAATGTCCCCCTATTTCCACAAGGGAATCATCACGGCGTCGATCTACCAGCAACCCCATCGCCAGGGACAGATGGCAGTGCGGCTGATGGCCGACCACCTGACCAACAAAGTGCCGTTACCTCCCACCGTCCATCTGAGTCCGGGCGTGGTGATGTCCTCCAACCTGCAACTGTTCCGCGAAATCAGGCTGGCCGGGGTGAAGCTGGAAGATGCTGCGCTGCGCACTCGCGTGGCCCTCTGATCCTCGAAGAGGCTTCCGCTTGTCTGGGACGCCGAAGGGCGCATGGCGAAGAATCAACTTATTTCTGGCAAACTATCTTTTCGAGAGCGAAGAGGAAGTATGATGGCGAACCATCCACGCGGCTAAGTGGCGCCTGGACACGGCGAAGAATAGAAGCGCCGCCTTTCGATCTTCGTTCGATGTATGCCCGGCCGGTGCGCAAACGGACCTTCATGCTTTTTTTGCCGCTTCAAGGAGGATTTGTGATTCGGAACGCAAGAAACTTTCTCCTCTTGATGCTAAACGCTGTCTTGGCGTTGCAGGTTGCAGTTCATGGCCAGGCGCCCGCCAATCCGGTCATCGACGGTGTGACTTCTCAATTGAGGGCGTTGACCCGTCTTGAGGCCGATGAATGGCGCTACCACGCCGGCGACCTGCCACACGGTGAAGATGTCGGACTCGACGACGGCAGTTGGAGCGTGGTCAAGAATCGAAGTCAGGCCCCGGCAGATGCGGTCTGGTATCGCAAGTGGATTACCGTCCCACCCACCCTCAATGGTTACGATCTTACGGGCACGAAACTCTGGTTCCAATTTTCCGCCTCCGCTAACGGACCGATCACTGAAATCGTGTATTTCAACGGACGGCGCGTGGCCATGGGTGACGACCTGGAACCGATCGTTCTGTTCGATCCGGCAAAGCCGGGCGACAAAGTTCTGATCGCGGTCAAGCTTCTCCAAACCGTGGACAACAAGCAGTTCCAGGACGCCGTGGTCCGCGTGGAGTTTGTCGGCACCCGGCCGAGCCCGCTCGATCTGTCGCAAGAGATCGAATCCGCTTCGGCCCTAGCCCCGTCTCTGGGGGCGAAATCGCAGCTCGTTCAACAGGGGGTGGAAAGAGCCGCTCAGGCCGTGGATTTCGAGGCCCTGCGCCAGGCCAGGCAGCAGGCGTTTGACGCCTCGCTCGGAAAAGCTCACAAGCTGCTGCTGGAACTGAAACCGGACTTGCAGGCAACGTCAGTCCGTTTGTCCGGCAACGCCCACATCGACGCTGCCTGGTTGTGGCCCTGGACGGAGACCGTCGATGTCGTCCGGCGAACCTTTGGCACGGCGCTGCAGCTCATGCACGAGTATCCGCAATACACCTACACCCAATCCGCCGCCGCCTACAACCAGTGGATGGAGGAAAAGTATCCCTCTCTACATCAGCAGATTGTCGATCGCGTGAAAGAAGGACGCTGGGAAATGGTCGGCGGAATGTGGGTGGAACCCGATCTCAACATGCCGGACGGCGAGTCACTGGTGCGCCAGTTGCTGATCGGGAAGCGTTACTTCAAGGAAAGATTCGGGGTCGATGTGCGAATCGGATGGAATCCTGATTCGTTCGGGTACAACTGGCAGTTGCCGCAGATCTACAAGAAGTCCGGGATCGACTATTTCGTCACCCAAAAAATGGCGTGGAACGACACTAACCCATTGCCGTTGAAACTTTTCTGGTGGCAGTCCCCAGATGGAAGCCGGGTGCTGACTTACTTTCCGCACGATTATGTGAACGATATTGACCCGGTCAGAATCTCGAGCGATATCGCTATCGCCCGCAGACTTAACCCAGGCGCGCCGGAGATGATGCACCTGTTTGGAATCGGCGACCACGGCGGCGGCCCTACCCGCAGCATGCTCGATAGCGGTCTCCACTGGGCCAGCCCTGAGCGAGTTATTCCTGAAATGAAGTTCGGTAAGGCTCAGGATTTCTTCTCCGAAATCGAAACCAAACTCGATACCCAGCACGCTCCCACCTGGAACTACCAGGTGATGGCCAGTGGCAACGCTCGTTTGCCGGAGCCTCCCGAAGGCCAACTGGCTCTCCCGGTGTGGAACGACGAGTTGTACTTTGAATATCACCGTGGCGTCATGACGACGCAGGCAAACCACAAACGTAATATGCGGGAAAGTGAAGAGCAGTTGCTGAATGCCGAGAAGTATTCGTCCCTTGCCTGGCTTTTCGGGATGCCCTATCCCCACTCCTCGCTGACCGAAGCGTGGCAGAAGACTCTGTTCAACCAGTTCCACGATCTTGCAGCGGGCTCCGGTATTGGAGTTATTTATACGGACTCGCAGCGCGATTACGATGTGGTGCGCTGGACTACCGAGGAAGCGACAGCCGGCGCCCTTAGGACCATTTCGGCTGAAGTGCGAACGGCAAATGCCGCCAGCGGAATGCCCGTAATGCTTGTCAACCCTCTGGCCTGGTCGCGAACGGACTTGGCGACCTTCGAGGTGCAGATGCCCAGCGCACCGAAAGCTGGACTCTCTGTCCTGGATACTCAAGGCAGGCCCCTGCCGTTCCAGGTGCTCTCGAAAGAGCCGTCAACCAACACCTATCGTCTGCTGGTGGCGGCGAAAGCTCTTCCTTCCCTCGGGTATGAAGTTCTGCACGTTGCCTCCAGCGGCAAATCCGCCCCGACCGACCTGAAGGCCAACGGACTGACGCTCGAGAATTCCCTGCTTCGCGTAACGGTTGATCCCCACACGGGCTGTATCACGAGTCTTTACCAAAAGCGTACTAACTTCGAATCGGTTGCCACCGGGGGTTGCGGTAATGAACTGCAGGCGTTCAAGGACACCCCGAAAGATTATGACGCCTGGAACATCGACGCCGATTTCGAGAAACAGGTCACGCGATTGGACAAGGCCGACTCAGTTGAACTCACCGAGAAAGGCCCGGTACGAGCCACGATCAGGATCGCTCGTACCTGGCAGAACTCCAGATTCGTTCAGGACATAAGCCTTTATGCGGGGTTGGAGCGCGTTGATGTGACCAACAACATTGATTGGCACGAAACCCACGTGTTGCTGAAGGCGGCATTCCCGCTGGCTGCATCAGGCCCCCAGGCGACCTACGAGATCCCCTACGGTTCGATCGAGCGTCCCACCACCCGCAACAATAGTTGGGAAGCAGCGAAATTCGAGGTCCCTGCACTCCGCTGGGCCGATCTGGGGGATGGAAGTCACGGCTTCAGCTTGATCAACGAGTCGAAATATGGGTATGACGCCAAGGGCAATGTGCTTCGGCTTTCGCTCCTGCGGTCTCCGACCTGGCCCGATCCCGAAGCCGACCGGGGCCATCACCAGTTCAGCTACTCCTTGTACCCTCATGTCGGCGACTGGAAGCAGGCTCTCACCGTGCGTCGCGGCTACGAATTCAACTACAAGCTGCGGGCATCACAAGTCGAGGCCCATGAGGGCACCCTGCCGGCACAGCACTCGTTCGTCGGCATCGCCGGGGACAATGTCGTGCTCACTGCTCTGAAGAAGGCCGAGGATGGTGACGCACTGCTTCTCCGCCTCTACGAGTGGGCCGGAAAGACCGCCGACGTGCAGATCAGCTTGCCCGAAGGTGCCAGCGACGTAGCACTCACCAACCTGATGGAAAAAGCCGAGAGCACAAAGCTTTCCGTGGCGAACAACCAGGTCACCATTCCGGTTCACCCTTACGAAATCGTGTCCGTGCGCGTGGAGTTCGGCGGGCGTCATTCATTGCAGAAGTGATTCTCCGCCTCATGTAATTTCGGATTATGCAGCTTGAGTTGGTGAATTCAGCCCCGCGCAGCGAGAATCTTCGCGGCATTCTCGTGATAGACCCGCTGAAGGATTGAATCCGGGAGACCGAATCCGTTGAGACTCCAGTGATAGTCGAATTGCTCCGTTTCGTAGAAGTGCTCGTCTAGCGATTCCAGGATCCTAAATGTGATCCGGTACATCGGTTGGTCAAACCCCATGTCTGTCCCGTAAAGAAGGCGGTCCGAGTGTTGGGCGTAGAACTGGGATGCAAAGCGCGGTATAGGAGCGGTCTCGGCGTAACGGGCGGAGATGTCGGCATACAAGTTCGGATTGCGGTCGAATAGCTGACCTAGCCGGGCCAAATCGTAATCCAAGTTGGCGAAGTGGCAAGCGACGAACGTGGTCTGCGGATGCTTCTGGACAGCGCGCTCCAGGAGGTCAATCATCCCCGAGAGCCCGACGATGTTGGGCTGATTGTCCAGCCGCCAATGGTAGGCGTTCATGAGGCCGTCATTGGTCTTGTCCATTTTTTGATACATCCAGATCGGGTCCGCCACGTGAATGCTGACCGGCATGCTCAACTCCCCACATTTCTCAAACAAGGGGTCCATGCGCGTGTCATCGGGATGTAAGCCCCGGGTCTTTGACTTGCCGGAGGCCATGCCCTGCCCTTTGTCATGCAGCTCACCCACACCGCGCGCGCCGGCTTGATGGCATCTTTCTAGTTCGCGTACGGCAGCCGCACCGAATCCCGGTCTGTCATAACCGGCGTAGTCGAAGCCGCACCACATTTCGAAGCGCTCCGGATACTTGGAGTACTGGCGGTAAGTAGCGTCAAACTCCGTGCCCACGGATGAAGTGAGAATGACCGTTTTTTCAACCCCTACCTCGTCCATGGTGTGGACCCACTCGGCAATCTGCTGCGGAGTTTTGGCGTAGGGATGGGAATGCATATCGATGATCGGATATCTGGCTCTGGCAATCTCCGTCACCGGAATTTTGTAGATAGATTTCGGCCGGTAATCGTTGAGTAGTATGTGCTCAGGTGATTGCTGGTCTACCTGGTTCTTTGACCACGGCGCCACCTTCTGCACATCGTGCTGCGGACTGTAACCGAGCACGGCCGAGGTGGGAGTAGCCGCCAATCCGGCCACGCTGGCTGCTTTAAGAAAAGATCTTCGATTCATAGGCGCTCCCCCTCAGTGAATCTCCCCCGGTTCCACTCGAACTTCCCCAAGCGAGCCCCGGTCCAACCCATTCGAATCTTCCAGGTGAAGCGAGACGCGGCCGGGCTTTCCGGGCGGAGCGATCTCGGTCTCGAGCGAGACCAACTCGACTGGATCCACATCTGCCACGGGCATGCCTCCCAGGTTGGAGCCATGTTCGTCGTAAAAATGGGCGACCAGGCGGCCGGCGAAGAACACCCCAAAGGAAGCAGAAAGCTTGAGCTTGCCACTCGCCAGGCGGCTAGCCCGGAGCGGCTTTGCTAACAGACCGGCGTCGGTCACCCCGTGGAATTGTTCCCCAACGCGGGTGGGAAACCATTCCGTGTCGAGGTTGCAACTCTCTCCCGGGCGCAGCCGGCACAGAGGCGAATTGACTTCAGCTTCCAGGTAGTAGGGCGATGAGTCGTCATCTGATGGCATGGAGGCCATGCCATCGGCGTTCAACTTCACGGCGGGGCCGTTGGTCCAAAAAATGATGGATGCTTTTCCGGGATAAGCACGGGTCTCGTCGTATTGGAAACGCTCCACCATGCCATATCGACTCGTGCCGTCCACCACGGCCAGCCAGCCTGCGGTCGAGTCCAGCCAGAGTTCGGCAGCCATGTGCACATAGCGCAAAGTAAAGAGCCCGTCGTCTCTTACCGAAGCCGCGCGATTCTCCGCCGGACCGAAGCGCACGTGGTAGCGATTGAGATAGCTGCTGGACGGATTGGCCGGGACGAATGTGCGGAAATCGTGGTTGATTTCCGAGGGAGCGCCGGGACGCGCCGGGCTCGGATCGCCCGTATCGTATTGCGAGACCGATTGCATCGACCATTCCAGGCTGTGAGCGGTGATGTTCTTCATGTTGGCGCGAAACTGGATTCGCGGCGAATCGGCTTCCAGGCGAATGGTCCGCACGAATTGGACCCCGGTGCGTGGATCGGCTGGGCCTGTAAGTTCGATTTCACATTGTTGCCCTTCCGAAACCTTTCGAAAGGAGAACGGGCCGTCGTCAATCACGTCCGAGCCGCCGGCCCAGTGCTGCTCGTCGTCGTTGCCTTCGGGCAGGAGCCATATCTTATCGCCGCCATAGTTGAACCATTCGCCCGGGCTCGGCGGCAGGTACTTTCCCTCATACTTCGGATTCACGAAGAGATAGGAGTGTCCGGCGAAGACAACCTGAAGCAATCGTCCGCCGTTCTGTGGCACCACCGTCAACTGGACCCAGCGATTGGAAATCTGTTGTGCGTGCCAACCCTTATAATCCGTGGGTTGGACACGGCAAGAAGAGTTGGCGGGCGGATGTGATGTATTGGCGGCCTGGGCATAAGCCAGGTTCATTCCCAGCCCCCCAAAAAACACAAGACTGGAAAGCATCAGACTGGCCTTGGGCCACTGCAGTTTCATAGTTGCTTCTCTCCCGAGAGCGACTGCGCTGCAAGTGTACGACGTGGCGCCGGTTTCAACCAAGGCTGCGCCGCAGGGACCGACCCATTCTTCCTAACGAAAAGAAAACCAACGAAACGAAATAAATTGATGTGCGTCAAGGTTGTTCTGTGATATACCAAATTCGCCTTGCAGCGAGCGCTCGCCGGGTTCAGCACGCCATTTCGAACCGTTGATTGAAAGCAGACACCGCTGATCACGCAGGACGAGTTTATCTGGAACGATTCACCAAGAGGAGGTGCTGGAATGGGTGCTCGAAGGTCCGATCGGCGATCGTTCATCAAACTGGCGGCGGCAACTCCGCTGCTGGCCCAGATTGCAGCGCGAAATCTCTACGCCCAGGCCTCCACCGCAATCGGCAAAGACCCCCGGCAGAATGTTTATGCTCGGCTGGGAGTAAAGACCGTCATCAATTGCCGGGGGACGTGGACTTATCTCAGCGGATCTCTGGAGTTCCCGGAAGTTCGTCAGGCCCAGGTGGAGGCTTCCCAGCATTTCGTCAATATGCTGGAATTGCAGCGCGGCGTAGGCCGGCGGCTGGCGGAGTTGACCGGCGCCGAGTCCGGAATGATCACCTCCGGCGCGGCGGGCGCAATGGCGGCCGCAACGGCTGCGTGCATGGCGGGCACCGATGACCATCACGTCTGGCAACTGCCCGATACCACCGGTCTGAAACATGAAGTGATCATGGTGGGCGGGAGAAGCGCCTTCGACAGCGCTATCCGGCTGACGGGAGCGAAACTGGTGCTGGTGTTTTCCCCGGAAGAACTGGCCAACGCCGTCAACGAAAACACGGCCATGATCTACACCACGGACCTGGGCGAGAAGCTGCAGCGCGAATTGTCTGTCGCGAAAGATCGCAAGGTGCCGATGTTGCTGGATGATGCGGCCGGCATCCCTCCTGCCGACAATGCAAAGCTGTATGCCCGCATGAAGATTGATCTCTACTGTTTTTCCGGCGGAAAGGGCTTATGCGGACCGCAGTGCAGCGGATTGCTCCTCGGACGAAAGGACCTGATCGAAGCGGCCTTGATGAACAGTGCCCCGCGTGAAGGATCTGTGTGCCGTCCCATGAAAGTCGGGAAAGAAGAAATAATCGGCTGCCTGACCGCGCTTGAGACCTGGCTGAATCTCGATGAGAAGAAAATTTACAGCGAATGGAACAGCCGCGTGGACCGCATTCGCAAGCTGGTGGACACCGTGCCCGGTGTGAAGACCGACATCCATATTCCGGACGACGGGAACCGCTTTCCAACCCTGAGAGTTTCCTGGGACCAGGCTGCCTGGGGCTTTACCACTTCCGACTGCGTGCGCAAACTGCGCGAGAACGATCCCGTCATCGAGGTGCTGGGCTCCGACAATCCGAGCCTGGTGACGGCAGTTCGCGAGGGCAGTCCGAACCACAAGGAGCATAAGGAAGCTGACCACATCGAGCTGGTTTCAATGACCATACAGCCTGGGCAGGAAATCATTGTGGGACAAACACTGCGGGCGATTCTGAGCGCAGCACAAAAAAGAAAGTCGGCGTAGGAGGCGGAGTTGCAGGGAGGAGCCTGGTGCAAGATCGAATGCGAGTACTGCGGATCGGGTTGTTGCTTTCTTGCGCGGTCGTAGTCCAGGCTCAGTTTAAGGCGGTCGTTCCCGCGCAGACATCCCCTGGCGTCAACCGCTTCTACTCGCCCGGCGTAGATACAGGCGACTACGTGTACATCTCTGGACAGGGACCTCGTCGCCCGGACGGCACTCTGCCCGCGACTTTTGCGGCACAGGTGCAGCAGGCCCTCGACAATGTCAAGTCAGTTGTCGAAGCCGCCGGTTTGACCATGGAGCATGTGGTTTACACTCAGGTTTACCTCGAAGACATCAGCAAATATGGAGAGATGAATCGGGTCTTCGCGCAAGCCTTCGTCAAAACGCCGCCCGCACGAGCGGTGCTCGGCGTGGCCAAGCTTCCCGACTCATCGATTCAGATCAATGCCGTCGCGGTGCGCAATCTGGCTGAGCGGCGGGCGGTCTCTCCGCCAGGCTACAAGCCGGACGAAGCAGCATCGCCCGGTGTCCTCACCCGCGACCGGCTGTTCGTTTCCGGCATGCCAGGAAGCGATCCGGCCAGCGGCAAAGTTCCCGACGATCCGGCAGCGCAGGAGGACTTCGCTCTCGACCGGATGAAGGCCGTCGTGGAAGCGGCGGGACTCGATCTCGGCCACATGGTTTTCGTCAATCCGTACCTGACATCAGACGTGCCTATGCGGGTCATGAACCAACACTATGC
>Ga0326726_10001059_pt1 | contig 25377 bp, 23 predicted proteins | sample MHFenrmetagenome_2_FD_207603 | JGI IMG/M metagenome (GOLD analysis project Ga0326726, IMG submission 207603) | Lab enriched peat soil microbial communities from Michigan Hollow, Ithaca, NY, United States - MHF15MN | ecosystem: Environmental > Terrestrial > Soil > Wetlands > Peat | place: USA... | reverse complement strand
ATGTCAAATAACAGATTCTGCACAGAAAATCAAACCGATAAGGTCATAAAAAACAATCAATTGGCGGATTTACACGGAGCTATTAACAGGCTTTACACCGTAACACCTTGATTTATATTGCTTTGCCTATTTTGGCGTCCCAAATTGCTCATTTTCAGAAACTGCCGTGCAGGAATAACGCTTTTCCAACTCTTACGTTATAAAATAATAGTCGTTTCCGCTCACTTTTCCTTGCCCGAGTATGGTTATATCCTCTTTGCATGTTTCACAGAGCCGGTAAAAGCGGACACTGTCAACTTCCGGCTTCATCAGTCGTTTCAAGCGCCGCTGGAGTTCCTGTATTTGTCGCTCAGTCAGAGTGCACTCAAAAACGCTGTACTGCACCCTTTCCCCATAACCTTCCATCAATTTTGCAACTTTTGGCAAGCGTTTCGGATCGCAGATGTCGTATGAAATGAGCAAAAACATAGTTTACCTCCTGGTGTATGGCGTATAGGATTTTTCACCTTTCAGGTAGAGGGCAAACTCCCCCACCTGCAAGTCAAGGCAGCGCCGATAGCTTACCTGATAACCTGTTGCTGTGTGCGTTGTGTCACGGTGCATGAGGTTTTCAAACTCCCTCAGATAGGTTTTGCGACCTTCGTCAGAGAGATAACACCCTTTTGGACTGCCATCATCATGATGAACCAATGTGAATTCATGCGGCCCGATCAGTCGTTTGTTGATAATGCCGATAACGAGGCCATCAATCAGCGTTCTGAACTCTTCGATCAAATCGCTGATCAATGCCGGATGCTGGGGTTTATCGGCATGGAGAAAGCCGACATAGGGATGCAACCTGTGAAGCCGCGCCATCGAAAAGAGGTTATTGAAAAGAATACTGTAACCAAAGCTCAGCATGGTATTGACCGGATCAGTAGGAGGGCGTCGAACACGCTGCTTGAAACTGAACTGACCCGGTTCAAACAGCTCCTCAAATACACCGAAGTACAGGGCGGCACCCTGACCTTCATATCCACGAACCTCATCGATGGTTTCCGCCCGTTCAAGCGACTCTTCGAGTTTACGGATAGCAGCAATTGCATGCTCTAACCGTTCATTCCTTTGCCCTTCGTCATGCCGTTTCAGGAGCACACTGGAGTTGTGCAGTTTTGCGCGCACGATGTTGCGGGAACAGTCAAGTACAAAGGCTTCATCGGTTGAACGCTGAAACTGCAACCGCTCAAGAGATATGTTGACGTCATCGGTCGATTCAATCCGACTGTAGTATTTGCCCTGTTGCGAGAGCAGCACAATAGGCGTGTTATTGGTCAGGCAATGCCTGATTGCTGCCGGGCTGATCATGCAGGCGCCGAAAATAACAATCTGGCCAACCTTGATTGATGGGACGTCAACCAGCTCAACCTCTTCAGCCTCCCGGCCATGGGTAACCCGAATACGCTCGTTCTCAATTCGGAGCATCGAACCCTGCTCTTCAATATAGAGTGTGCGGAGAAATGCAGTATCGTCACTCATGCCACTACAGGTTGAGATGGTTCAAGAAGCTGATATTTGCCGAGGCCAAAGGTGGAACCTTTGCCGAGATGCAGGTATTCTCCCAGCCGGAAAAGCGGAATATACTGACCAGTTTTGCCATTGAACGATACGGTACCAAGCATACCGCCAAGCTGCATTTCCTGCTTCTGGCGGCTTGAATAACGAGTCCAGTCAAGCCAGTGGGTTCGTGACTCCTTGAGCTGTACATCACTGCCGAGCAGCGGTAAAGCACGGCTGTCGTAAGCCTGCTGCGCCGGGTTGTCACCATAGAGCTGCGTCAGCACAAATGCCCGGTGGTAGAGGGCTTTGAGAAGCAGGCGAAAATCATCGTCACTGGAGATTGAGGTAAGTAACCCCTGCCCTTCCCGCTTCCATGCGGTTTTCATGCGCACCGGCGTCTGAAATTTCATGGTGATAGGGCCATCTTCGGTTCCTGCACTCTCCAGAATATCTCTGGCCGAAAGTATGGCAAATCCGCCACTCAAATTACCATCATTGTAAATATGTTTTCCATTCTCATCCTCGACACTCAGCAGCTTGAACCGCCCTCTCCCCTTGCCAAGACCAAGGTCTTCGCCAAGAATCATAAAGGCATAGATAAAAAAAGGAAGCTTTTCAATTGCACTGCCAAAAAGCGTAAGACCGTAGGAGATGGTGATGCCTGGCTGAAAATATTGCCGCTCGGTCATTGGCGGCTCAAGGACGAAGGGATGTGGAGCATCCGCCCCTATCCTGAGCAGTTGAGCTTTCTCCTTCGGCACCTTGGTTTCAAATACCGTGTAATAGGCACAGGCTGATTTCAACATACATGGCCCGCACTGCCGATCACGACTCAGGCAGGTCGCCTTTTTAAAAGCAAACCCGAACCCACCCCGCAGTGCCGACCCCTTGTAATCCGGCAAACGCAGCTCTTCCGTCGGCTCAATAGTAAAACAAAACCGCGCTATGCGCAGCGGAAAGAGGGATGTGTACATCGGTATTGGCAGGTTATGGGGATTCGGTTGAAACAAACTGATGTTTCATAAGCTTATCCGTCAACAGAGAGTTTTACCCAGCCGAGAGGCAGCGCTGGCAGGCCATCTTTCAAAACCGCGCTTCTTGTTGAGGGAAAGGGCGAATGTTTGATATTTAAAACGTCAGTCAAGTAGTTCTTGATAAAGCCGTTTTGTTCCACCGCTAACCCGATAGAATTGTCAAACCATATCTTTCCGCCACCAAGCCGCACGATGGCCTCATGTCTCCTGCAGTTCTTTATCTTCTCCTGAAGCTCTTCATAAAAATGTTTAAGTCTATCAAAATCACCGGGAGCAGAATCAAGTTCGCACAGCTCAAGATCGCAGGAATCAAACGACTGGCTGTTAATCGTTGACAACAATTCTACATACGATTGTTGATCAAGAAACGGAAACCCTGTTAACAATTTCGGATTGAGCAGTGACAAGACACATTTGGTTTCAATATCAGAATTGAGAGCTTCACTCCACATCGGAATATCTGATCGTCTTTTTTTATCAGACTTTATTGATACCCTTTTTACTTTTCTAACTGACAACGCTGAATTATCAAAGAATGCAGAATCGCTGATTCGCAGATATTTGAACAAATCACGATCAACAGCACCAAAACACTTTGTTGCTGGATCAAGTCCAATTATCTCCGTTTTGTCTTTTTTTTCAATAATCGCTCTGATTTTTGCGAGTTGTTTTTTTCCTTCCGGGTTTTTCAACAGCCACTCCACAAGTACGGCTGTCCTAAAGGCACCTTTAATGGTGCTGCCGGGAATGAATGGACGACCTGAACTTGCAATAAATCGACGAATCTGGTTTTTGCCGACATTCCCTTCTACAGGTAATCGACACTGTTCAACATCGCTGATCGACAGCTTCATGCGATCGGTAATAAATGCAGAAAGCGAAAACAAGGAGCGATTATTGTCAAATCTATTTCTTATCTCCTGAACAAACTCATCGATCAAGAGGTGATTATCAACCAAAGCATCCCGAAATTTGCGCTGATCAATGATGATAATCTGATTTCCCTGCTGGATATAATCAGTGTAGGGCGAAAGTTCCGCAGCCTTACCACCTCCAATAAACACGGGAGAGAGTGTTCTAATGGTCACCTTGTACGTTTGCAGTTTTTCCGTCATACTGGTGTTCCGATTGGGATGGCAAAATTAAACCCGTTACGCAAGTTCGTGTCGTCATGTTTCGGTGAAACATCTACAAACTGACCGTTTATGTTCTGACTAAGCAGTGCGCCTTCCCTGACAAATCTGGCCTGCTGTCGATGCTGCCCCGGCAAACCCATTTTGCCAAGAGAGCCACCACCCCGCAACATGAGTTCGTAACTGTGCAAGCCATTATGAAACTCATCATCATTTACCGGTGAGATCAGCGAAAGGCCAAAATAGAATGCAGGGGTTTGGCATGAAGGTAAATCAACCTCAACCAACTCTACGGAAGCGAACTGACCGCGACCGGATGAGCGCTGACCGCCAACACCTTCATCGGCCATAATGCGCAAAGCTGCCATAAACTCCGTCCGTTCATCAAAAGTGAGCGCGTCATACTCAAGAAAAAAATAAAACGCACCGCAAACAGTGCCACTGTTTAACTGAATTTGGGTAAACTGAACGGTAGTTTCATGGTAAAGACAATCTTCTTTGTCGGTAGTATGAACCTTTACCTTTGGGGTGGTTTGCTGTAAACGAAATACTTTATGATCAAGCGCTTCATCAAGGCCGGTTAGCTCATCTTCGGTATAAACAAACTCTTTTCCGATGGATGGCATGTCAAGCAAGTCAAGTGCTGATAGAGGTTTTTTGGGGTTCTGGTAATCAAAAGTCTCCAAAAACCTTTTCCATACTCCAAGTGAGAGGTACTTCACCTGTTTCAGCTTTTTCTGATCAGTGGTTCCCGCATACTCTACGGATGGTTTAGGCAGAAAAAACAGCTTCTGGCTATTATACTGAACGGCATAAAAGCCTGAAGAAAACCGCAGTTTCCCTGATTTCATCAAACCGATTATCGTAGCGGCTCCGCTTAATGCCATCTCATAGACATTAGCCAGAGCAGAAAAAAGTGTATCAGAATGAAGTATATCACTGGTGTCATCCAGCTCTCTCTCTCCAATATGGAATTGAGAACCGTTTTCAGGAATAAGTAAAATCGCCTTCATGAAACTCCAGAATTAAAAGGTACTGATGTCTCTGGCTTTCTTTCATTATCTCCTTTGTATTCGGCAATGTTTTTTTTCGTGATAGAAATATGCTCTTTTGGAAAACTGATCTGACCGTAGCCCCTTGACCCTTGACCACCGAGATAATCATCTTCAAGTATCTTCATTGCCTTGATAATCTCCTTGAGATGATCCTCTTTTTTCACATCATCAAAAACATTATATATGAAAGTAAATGCAAACTCCGCACCGGCAGGAACCCGTTCGATCTGTCGAGGATTGGCTTCACCTGTAACACGATCAATAGTATTTTCCCACTTTACTTCCGAGTAATCAAAGTCCAGTGCTGAAAACGTAGAGTTAAAATGATTTTCCAGGAGAAAGGCATCACGAACTATAAGCCGTGCCGGAACACCATCTGACCCGTCATTAGGAAGACCAAAAATTTGCTTTACAATATCAGGATCATCTTGTTCATTTGCTGAACCTGCTTCCCGTGCAAGAATGGTTCGCAACTTGCCCTTTATTGAACTTCCCGGAATGTAAGGGACCCCTTTTGCAGTTTTAATAACATTTGAATCAACGCCACCAATGTCAAGAGCGGTTTTTGATCCGCCAATATGCAGGCCGGTAACAGCTACGATCTTGCCGGAAATAAATACTTTTTCAATTAGCTTTGGCATTATTTGCTCCCTTTTTCATGTTCATAGTATTTATGGTAAGCAACGATAGCTTCAAAAAAGTCCTGAAACTGACGAAGTTTTTCAGGATCATTATCTATCTTCGTAATGAGGCAATCAAGCAAAAAAACAAGTGTTTTCATCTTGTTATCTGACCGACCAGCAACAAAAGCAAGCTTAGGGCGAAGTACATGCAGGTCGTCAATATTGCTGATTTTAATTTTTATTATGCGTGAAAAGATATTGCGAAGCTGAGTAGTGGTTATTTCTTTTGAAGTAGCTTCTGCATAAGCTTTTACTTTTCGGATATAGTCATTGTAGTCCAACTTTTTTTTACTAAGAATTTCACTAAAACAGTTTTCACCTAAGCTTTGAAGAATCTCTTCCAACGCTATATTTTCATTCCATACTGTATGAGTCTCATTTCCTTTCATAGTTGTCACGTTTATATGTGTTCATGAGATAATACCGCCACTTTGCTTTTTCCTGCGTTCTCTTTTCTCAGGGAAAGTTCCGCCCAACGTGCGCCAACAGCAATGTACATTGGATTGACTGCCTCTCCACCCATAGCTTTATAGATCACATTCTCATATTCAACAACCAGCTCCCGAGCCAGATCTTTTGAGTCGTTTTTCAGGTCACGGAGGTAGTATGCCATTCGCCAAACCTTCTCGCCTGTTGGCTTTTGCTCTTCAAACCATCTCAACTCTCTGAGATTGCTGACCTGTTTGGCTTTGGTAAAACGAAGTGCCCGTTGATAGAGAATGTCAAGACCTTCGCACCCTTTTAAAATCTTCTGAATAACAGCTTTTGATTCGCCATATCTTTTGACCATTTCTACCAACTTCTCCTTGATTTCCCATGCCTCTTCAAACTCTGCCCAAGTCAGATTCTGACCAAAAACGTTGATAGTGTTTTTATTCAGGCTGTCGTGCTTGGCTTCGTACAAACGATCTTCAGCAAGAACGGCAAAACGGGAAACAGGGAAATGCTCATCAACGACAAGCAGTGATGCTGAAAGGGTTACGGATTTGTTCTCGCATACGAATGCCCGAAACTCTTTTTCTATGAGCATTGCCATATCAAAAACCTTGTGCCATGCGCCAACAATGAACAGATCATCCCCACCTGAAAAAATGACATAGAGGTAGTCCTTGTACTCATCATCTTGCAGCCGTGTATTCATATATCCTTCAAAAAACCACTGCAATGAACGGGACAATGACATCATTCTCGATGGCGTTCTGATTGCCTTGTCAAATCCATCAGAAAACAGCCTGCCGAGATTGTCAACGTCCATCTTGAGAATGCCAAGCTTTTCCGTACCGGTTTCATGAAAAGCCTTAAACGCAAGCTGTGAGTAGGTGATGATATGACCAGACTTTAATTTCCGTTTTTCTCCGTTCTCATCCTCGTCAAGATAATCGTCAATTGAACGACCACAGGCGTCAAGATCAAGCTTGAACTGTTTGATCGACTCCTCAGTCCAGCGGGGCAAATCCTTGACTGAAAACCTGAAACCCTTGCAGCTCCCTTCAAATTCAGATGAGTTAAACCGAATTTTATTATCAGAAGAATGATTACAGTCAAAGCTGAAATCATATCCAAGCTTGTACAAGGCTGTTTTCCACTTCTCTTTTTCTGAAATAACAGTATTGGAAACTGAACCCGTCAGAGCGTATTCATCCTTTTTCAATTGCTTTGTAATATCAAAAAAGCGGTCTTTTTCATCATTCGTTCGGGGAACCTGATTGAACGTACCGAATGCCCTACCTGTGTCAAGCAGATGGAATTTGCGAAGTTTCTCTTTTTGTAATTCTATGTTCACCTCTGACCATTTTTCACCGAAGTGATCCATGAAATCCCCTGTACGAACATCAACACATGCAAGAGAGAGGTAAAGCTCTTCACCAATCAGAGCAGACATAATCTCTTTTCTGCACTCATCAAGAGCAGCTTTACTGCATTGAGGTGCAAGGATATAAAATTGTCCTCCACCATTGTACAGGAGATTTGCCGGCTTTAGATGAAGTGCATCAAGAACTTTCTGCGCGCAGACATCTGCAAGCATTTGAACATAAAAGGAGCGTGCTTTAAGTGTTTTTGCTGCTCCTTTGGAAGGAACATTGAAAATAAAATCCTGTATACCGGAAATATCCCCGGATATCAGAATACAGGGCGCATGCAAGAGTTCCTGATTAGCTCCTCCCGGAGCGTAACGGCGAATTATAGCATCTTTATCTTTCCATGATCCGTTTTCTTCTGTCCACTCATCATATAAACAAATCGCTATTGCAGCAGTTACCCGAAGATGATCGAACAAATTGATATCGGGTCTGTCCGGCACGTTACCTTTGAATCTGTTCGGCGTTTGAGCGGGCACAGTCTGAAGAAATTTCTGAAGTAACGGCAACAATTCATCAGGGTTTCTGATTTTTTCAAATGCGGTTTTGAACTCATCGGTTATTGGTCTGTAAACCTGTTGCCCGAAAGAGGGATTTCCTCCATCTGGAAACAATGCATCTCGATCCAGTGAAAGTTTTTTCAGATCAAGATATTTGACAGGCGACTTGTAATCATTTCCAACTGTATCAATGAGCTTCAGATCGGAAAAAATTGATTGCTGCCTTGCTCGTGTGTATGTGACTGGTTCAAGGTCAGGAATCTTTTCACGTTCTTTTGATGCCCAGACGTCAGCAATCTGGATAAGTTTTACAAGAATGTTTTTATTGCTGCCTTGATAATCGGCAAAACCTTTCTCTCTGCCTTGGTGATGCAAGAGCACATACTCTTCAATGTTATAATCGGACAAAAATTCCCGGCTGTTGAAAAGCTTGATAAAAGCAGCGGAATATCGTTTATGACCATGACTGCTTCTGCTGGCACGCTTCTGAATCACATACCCTTTAGCCAATCGGTTCCAATGGGGAAGTCTTGCCCGTTCAATAAACTTGCCGATATCGTGCAGCAATGCACCGAGGTAAAAAGAATCACGTTCCTGCATACCGTATTTGTACAACGAAATTGTAGGGGGTATTTCCGGAAATTAAGTGGGAATCAGCGCCTTGACATCGTATAATCCAGGGAGATAAAGAAACTTCACAAAATCAGCCAAAAGATACAGAAAAACAACGGCAAGATCACAACACAAAAGAATATAACAGATTATTACGCAGGAAGCTGTTAGGACATCTCATCACCAAAACCAAAGCTTAAAACATTAACTGACTTGCCGCTCATACTACAGTAAAAAAATAGGGATATTATTCCTTATTCTGTTTCTTATTAATGAGTTAAGACACAGAATAACAATCGGGAGAATTTCTGATGAAACCTGTTCAGAGGGCTTATTGCCCCGAACAATACAGCAATTACAGGCTCTCAATACTATAAGCTGGCAAAACGGGATGCTCTTCTGAGAAAAAACATGGAATGAAAACGTGAAGTGATATGAATAAAGCAAAAGAGAGTTCAAAGATTGACGGCAAGCACTTTTTACGTGAAGCCTTTGAAGCTGAACAGAAATTATTATCAGTTCAGCTTGAAATGTCCTCCAAATCGATCACTCACGACGGCGTGATGGGAGAGGTTAACGAACAGTACCTCATAAACGTTCTGCGAAAATACCTGCCAATGCGATACCAGGTTGCTCAGGGAATTGTGATTGACTCGAATGGCTCGACAAGTGATCAAATCGACATCATTATCTTCGATAATCAATACACGCCAACGCTTCTTGATCAACATGCTCACAGATTTATCCCTGCTGAAGCTGTGTACTGCGTAATCGAGGCAAAGTCAGTATTGAATAAACATAATCTTGAATATGCCGCGAATAAGGCTCACTCGGTTCGGGTTTTAGAGCGAACCAGTGTTCCTATTCCACACGCCGGGGGTGAGTTTCCGGCAAAGCCACAGTTCCCGATAGTTGCAGGCATCATAGCTACTTCTGTGGATTGGAGCGAAGGACTTGAAAGCGAATCGTTCACAGAAACTCTCGCCTCGTTAAACGGAACTCGCTCGATAGAATTTGGCATTGTCCTTTCAGACCGAGCCTTTGACACGTTTAGTGGGGTACTTTCTGTCAGTGCAAAAGCGGGATCTCTTGCTGCCTTTTTGTTTCGCCTGCTTCAACGCCTTCAATCACTTGGAACGGTACCGGCAGTGAACTGGAACCGGTATGCGGCTGTTTTCAGTGGCAGTGATGCGTAAACAAATCAATACAATGTAAAGGTATATGTAAATTTTATGCCGCTCATCCTGACCGGTCACGATCTCGAAAAAAAGGCAGGTGGTTGTGATCGTTTTTTTCTACCAATATGGCGTCCCTCCGGGACTTCAAAAAAGGCAGCATAACCTATCAAGCCCTCATCGAAGGCGAAATATCGGTAGCACATCAATATATGCCGCCCTCCACCAATGCCCCAGCCTTTGTCATCTCGACTCCCTCCCGAACGGCAGAGAGGGACTTCTCGGAGTGAGAGATCTCTCCTTGCAGTCGAGATGACAGAGGGGAAATGGTCAAGGTGACCAGAAAACAGTGTCGATGACACCAAATGCCTGGGCATCTATAAATTGTAGTGAGCGGTTTGAGGGCAAGGCGGACGGAGCGCAGAAACCGGAGTGTACACAGAGTACATGAGGATTTTGAGCACCGCCCAACGAAGCAATCGAAGTGCGGAATAAATTTATAGCTGCCCACATTCAGTAGGTCATAACAAGCCCGCCTATCGACAGCCCCGCGCCGGTACCTACAAGCAGGAGTTTCTCTCCCCTTTTGAGAGAACCGTCCTTGACTGCCTGGTAGAGGGTGGCGGGTATGGAAGCAGCCACACAGTTGCCGAGCCAGTCAAGCGTCTGCATAACCTTTGCCTCCGGCCAGCCGAAGCGGCGGAGCATATGCAGCCCTACCCTGCTAGCCTGATGAGGCACAACAACATCGATATCGAGCAGACTTTTTGAGAGTCCCGGATAGAGTTCTTCGAGAAATGCTTCATCGATACGGCGCACCATGCGCAGCACGGCGGAACCGTCCATGTGAAAAAGATCGTCATCCGGGTTGTGACCCGGTTTTGAGGGGTGGAGTGCCGATCCCCCGCCCATGATTGTGGTCAGGTATGCGCCGTCTCCATAGGTTCTGAAATTGGCATGATGGATTGATGACCTGTCGTTCTCACCTGAACGGGTGACAACTACTGCTGCCGCTGCATCTCCGACCAGCGTAGCCGATTCGGGTTCCTTGAGGTTGATGCCGCAGGAGGAGATGTCGGAACTGGCAATGAGGATATTGGTATAGCGGCCCGAGCTGAGATAGTTTGACGCCACATCCATGGCAGCCAGAAAACTCAGGCAGGTATTGTGCACCGTCATGGAGGGAATGCCCGAGTTTCCAAGTCCGAGCTGGCGCTGAAGGAGCGCTCCCATATCGGGAATAGCCTGTTCGGCAGTGCCCGAAGCGTTGATGATCAGATTGAGATCACCGGGCTCAAGCCGGGCTTCATCAAGAGCTTCACGCGCCGCTTCAGCAGCCATGAACGAGGCTGTTTCAGTGCCGACCCAGCGGCGCTGGCGCACACCGTTGCGATGCTCCACCCAGCCTTCCGGAAGCGCGCAGAGCAGTTCAAGCTCGGCACTCTGCACAATGCGTGAAGGCAGATACCGGCCAAGTCCGATTATTTTGAGGGGGATGTTTACTTCCATCAGCCGTTACCCTTCCCTTTTGCGCATGAGCCCGACAAGCTCGGTTGTTCTTGAAGCCTGTTTTTCGACGGCCGCAATAAGGCGCTCCATATCGCTGCGCCGCTCTCGTTCTGTTACGGTATCGAACAGAATCGGTTTCTGAAAACCTTCGGAGAGCCTGAAAATCCTGAAACAGCTTTTGATAAGCATCACGTAGAATACCGGCAGAAGCACTTCACCGAGAAAGAAGGGAAGTTCCTGATAATAGTGTATAAGCCCAGCCCAGTCACCGGTGAATAACGCACTCCAACTGACAAAAAAATAGATATAGAGCACCGGATGAAAACTCAGAAACAACCGCATCACCTTCGACTGGCGTTCGAGCGGAGGATCATGCTCATACTTGGAAAGCAGCCAGGGGAAATGGCCGACTGTCATGGCTGCGCTCCGGTCATTGAGGTAACGAGCCCCCTGAAGAGCCGAGTCGATAAAAGTGGCGACAAGACTCAAAAGCCCGGTGGAGAGAATGGTGGCAAGAAAGGCATAACTCAGGGCGTCGAACTTGAAGGAGCCGGAAAGATAGGGCAATGTGATCGATGTAGGTTTGATGACAATAAAAAGCATGGCTATGCCTGCTAGCACAAGCGAAAAGGTATGCAGCTTGCGGGCATGTTTGAGGCTCTCGATTACAGCCTCGGAATTGGCACCCTGCATGGAGTTTCCGGGCGGGTCGATACGCATGAGCGCTGCTGAATCGGTTGTCGGGGAATAGAACCCGTTGACACCGATGCTGCACCCTTTGATGGTATCGTATCGGGTGGCTGTGTCGATGGTGCTTTTGCTGAGAGTGGTCCGGCTGAAGTCCGCTCCGCTGAGATCGGCGCCCCTCAAATCAGCACCGGTCAGGTCAGCTCCTGCGAGATCGGCGTCGGAAAGCACGGCATGAAGAAGATTCGCCCCGCTGAGATCGACCTCACAAAGCGAAAGTCCCTGAATCACTGCGCCTTCAAGGTCCGGCATGATCTCCGGGTTTTCCTTTCTCCACCGGTTCCATACCTCTACGCCTTGTTTGAGAATGAGCAGATGTTCCGGTTTTGTCATCATTACATGCATCTTTATTTAATGTTGCTGGTATTCCAGGCAATCGTCCCCGAATTTTTGCCCACATAGACAAGTGCCGCCTTGAACAGCGACGCACTGTGAATGGCCTGCAAAAGCACTTCATTCCTGGTCATATCCCTGTTTTCAGCACGAATACGGGCACCGATCAAGCGGGAAATATCGGCAATACGGGCGATTTCACGTGCGAAATCGTCATCGTTTTCAATGTTGATCCTGTAGATCCCCTGTCGGATATGTCCAATACATTTAAAGGCTTCGCCCTCAATAATACCATCATTTCTCGAATGCCGTTCCCGGTTGAACGTGTCGTAAACGGTATTGTGCAAAGGCATGGAAAGATCAGCGATGTAGTGGGCCATAAACACCAGGGGATAATCGGCATACTTTCCGGTGGCCTTGAGATTCCGGTAATCATGCAGTGAACCGATTATCGCCCCGTAAAGATGCCCCTCGATGTCATCGGGATTATTGAAGCGCTGCCGCTGCTCCTTCACCATTGATTCAGTAACCGGCGAGTCCGCATTATTGTTGAAATAATGGTTTTTCTCCTCGATCGGCCGGAACTGTTCTCTCGACTTGACTACATCGGGTGCGGCAGCACTGTACCAGCGATCAAAGCCTGCTGCACGGGCAATAGCCATGTGCGTCTGATCATGCCATCCGTAAGCCTCCGCCGTACTCAGGAACAGGACAAGTACAGTGAAAACCGGCATAACAGTTTTCAAAACGTTTGTATGCATGAGAGGACTCCGGAATGTTTGAGGGAAACAGTTGCCGTGTAATGAATTGCGTGTATCAATATGAAGGTACGCACATTCGGCACAATGAAAAAAAACAATCCCTCAACCACTCCGAAGAGTGAGCAGATTCAGTTTACCAGACGCTCAACAGCCATCAAGCCGACATGTCAAGCATTCGCCGTATAGGCTTGAGGGCCCCGGTGCGAAGCGCTTCGGGCACGGAAATTTCAGGTGACCGGTTCAGCATGCACTGATAAAGTTTTTCAAGTGTATTCTGTTTCATCTGGGTACAGACACTATGGGGATTTTCGGGATCCTTGGGAGCCGGTATAAATATTTTCCCCGGTGAGCGCTTCCGCATCTCATAGAGAATACCGGGTTCGGTCGCAACAATAAAGCTGTTGGACGGACTGGACACCGTATGCTGCAACAGAGCCTGTGTTGAGCCGATAAATGCCGCATGACGAAGCACCTCTTCCCGGCATTCGGGATGGGCAATAAGCTCCGCTTCCGGATGTTCACGGCACATCTGGAGCACATAACGCTCGGTAAACGCATCGTGCACGTAACAGCACCCCTGCCAGATATACATCTCCCGTTCAAGTTTTCTTGACAGATAGCCGCCAAGGTTTTTGTCGGGCGCAAATATTATCGGCTGGTCAGCGGGGATCTGCCGGATGATCTCTTCGGCATTGGAAGAGGTACAGGTAATATCCGAAAGTGCCTTGATTTCAGCAGTCGAATTGATATAGGTGATAACGAGGGCATCAGGATGCATCGCCTTGAATTTCCTGAACTCAACAGGAGGACAACTGTCGGCAAGCGGGCAACCAGCATGGGAATCGGGCATCAGCACAAGCTTTTCGGGATTGAGCAGCTTCGCGGTTTCCGCCATAAAATAAACACCGGCAAAAACGATCACATCGGCATCATTTTTCTCTGCGGCACGGGCAAGCGCCAGGCTGTCGCCGACAATATCGGCGACCTGCTGTACTTCCGGAACCGTATAGTAGTGAGCAAGAATCAGTGCATTCATCTCTTTTTTGAGGGCACTGATACGCCCGAAAAGCTCTTCATGGGAAAGTCTGCCTTGAAGGGCATCGGAAGAAGCAATATCTCTCTTCATAGTCTGATTAGAATCGATTGGGAACCTGTTCGTACGGTATGCAGCTTAAGGGAAAACAACATCAGGAACCGCATTATTTGAGATAATAGTCAAGATCGTCATCCTCTCTGATCAACAGCAAAATGGCTGCATTTGGCACAATAATGTAACGCTCCTCTTCATATTCGATCTCATAGGAGCTGTTCTGGATAAAAATGGCAAGATCACCGACTTTTGCCTGGAGGGGAATATACTGGGCAGTGGTAACACGTTCTTTCCATGGCTCATCCGACTCCGGAGGTGGTCCTATCGGATAGCCCGGGCCTGTTTTTATAACGTAGCCGGTCTGAATTTTCTCTTTTTCCTGAACACCGGGAGGAAGATAAATTCCGGATTTTGTTCTATCATCAAGAGATTTTGGCTTGATTAAAACTCTATCGCCGACAACAACAAATTTATCTGTTATATTCACATTTCGAGTCATATGTTTTCTCTTGACCTGTTGACCGTGTAAGCTCGCGGTGGATGAGGAAAATGTAACAAAAAATATGCGTCAGGCAAATCAGGAGCGGCTTAACCGAGCATGGCGATATAACGTACACGTGCCTGATTGCCGAACAACCCTGTCCCGGCGACGTCGGGACCAGATAACAATAAGAGCGCCAGAAGAAAACCTGTAACAGTGAGCCCGTAACGCTTACCCTGCTCTGGCCACAAGGCCTGAGTACTGCAGCTCTCATGATATAAAACCGGAAACTGGAACGTGCGGAAGTTTTTTATTCTTTTCACCAAATACAATGCCTATCTGCTTTTTGTAGTGTATTGCCTGATCTCGCTGTTTTTCATAAAGCTTCAGAATGACAACATGCTTACCAGGTTGCGCAACGGCGGCGTCGAGTTCAGCGCTTTCATAACCGATAAACTGCTGAGTTACGGATATCTGTTCAATCTGAAAGAAGAAAACGAACGTCTGATGCAGGTGAACACCAATCTGCTTTCGAGGGTTATTAACCTTGAAGCAGCAACTACCGATGAGCTGAACCGCAAAAAGATACTTGCAGATACCACCATCAATGCCTCAAAGTTCATAATGGCACGGGTAGTTAGCCGCAAATTCAGCGATCGTGAGAACATGCTCCTGATCGATGCCGGCTTGAACAAAGGAATAAGAAAGGATATGACCGTTCTGACTCCGCAAGGGCTTGTCGGAAGAGTGACCGCCGTTTCCGAACATTATGCGAAGGTCATGCCGGTTATCCACACTGATTTCAAGGTTTGCGTAGTCTCCGACAAAAGCAGCACCATCGGAGTTCTCGGCTGGAGCGGAGGCAGGGAGTTTGTTGCACAGATGGAGCATGTGCCCATCAGCAGCAGCCTCAAGCTGCATGAGGAGATCGTCACCTCCGATATAAGTACGTTTTCAATCAGGGGTATACCGGTGGGCAGGGTTGAACGCATGATACCCGATAAACTCTTCTACACTGTCGATGTCCGGCTTGCCGTTGATTTTTCATCCCTTACCCAGGTGCTTGTAGCTCCGCTTAAATCAGACCCGGAAAAAGTTGCAATGACCAGCGACAATACCACAGGAGAAGCTCTCCCTTAATAGATATTCAGACATTGACCCTTGTGACACGAAAAATCCCCATCTATATCGGTTTACTCTGCATCGTCTCGATGGTACAGGTGTTCGGCCTCTCCCATCTAACTCTTTTTACCGTCTCCCCCGATGCCCTTTCAATACTGCTTGCATTTATATCAGTGACCATCGGCCAGAGAACAGGCACAACTTTCGGGTTTGCCGCCGGTGTACTGACAGGGCTGTTCTCAGGCAACATGGGCTTGAGCATGCTGGCAAGAACCGTAGAAGGTTTTATTGCCGGGTATTTTCATATCCCCGAAAACAGCCATGCAACATCTAAACAGAAAACCAAACGACTCTATGGCGCTGCGATAGCTGCAAGTTTCGCAGCCAATGCAGTATATGCCGCCGGGTACAATCCGCTCGGACTGTCGCCGATTTACAGGATAGTTGTTCTCGGCCTCCTTGAATCACTCATCACCCTCATACTTGCCTTTATCGTCAACTGGCTGTTATTGAGAAAAACCCTTTCCGACTGATGGATAAAATTCAGCGAAGCACTACGCTCGTATCGTTGTTTGTGATAGCTGTTTTCACCGTGCTGTTCGGCCGGCTTTTCTATCTGCAGGTCCTTAATTTTCAGCAGCTCGGCTCGATTTCAACAACAAACAGTATCCGCAGAATCTGGGTTCAGCCGCCCAGAGGGCGCATGATCGATAAAAACGGCGTCGTTATTGTCGACAATCAGCCGCTCTATACCGTCAAGGTCATTCCTTCCGAATTCAAGGACGACAAAACCGGATACCTTGCCTGGCTGATGAAAATGGAAAAAACCGATCTTGCCGAAAAAATCAGAAAGGGATATGACTTCAACCGGTTTTCAGCCGTTACCGTCAGTCGCAACCTGGATGCCATCGCTGTTGCCCGACTGAGCGAAAATCTCTGGCAGCTGCCCGGAGTGCTTATCGAGACCGACAACAAGCGAAAATACTCCGATTCGCTCCACGGAGCCCATCTTTTCGGCTATCTGCGCTCCATACCGAAAGAACAGCTTGACGATCTGGCAGACCAGGGTTACACTCTGGAAGACAAGATCGGGTTCAGCGGACTGGAGAAATATTACGAAGAACGCCTGAAAGGACAGAAAGGGGCACGATTTGACATGATCACCCCGCTTGGGAAATTTGCAGGTAAATACAACAACGGCAAGAGCGATATTCAGTCCATCAGGGGTGATGACCTCTATCTCTCCATTGATGCCGGCCTGCAGCAGCTTGCCGAACAACTGCTGAGAAAAACCGGAAAATCAGGTGCGGTTGTCGCCATGGATCCCTCTACCGGCGGGATCCTGGCCCTTGCCAGTGCTCCCGACTACAGTCTTGAAACCTTCAATGGCTCTACTGACAGCAAGGGCTGGAACGACATTATCACCTCTCCCCAGAAGCCGCTCTTTAATCGAACCGTTCAGGCTGTCTATCCTCCCGGATCCATCTACAAGATGATTCTGGCCATGGCGGCACTTGAAGAGGGAAAAATGAATCCGGCAAAAAAAATCTTTGACAGCGGAGTCTTCATGTTCGGAAACAGAAGATTTCTCAGCAATGAGGGAAAGGGACACGGCTGGGTTGATATGCGGGAAGCCATTACCGTTTCCTCGAACGTCTATTTTTACAACCTGATTTTCAATGTCGGACTGGAAGACTGGACACGGTACGGCCAGATGTTCGGTTTCGGCGAAAAAACAGGTATCGACCTTCCCGGCGAACGCTCCGGACTTGTTCCGTCCATCGAGTATTACGATAAACGATATGGAAAAAATCGCTGGACCAAAGGGTATATGGTGAGCCTTGCCATTGGTCAGGGAGAGCTCGGCACCACACCGGTACAGCTTGCGGCCTATGCAGCAGCAATAGCGAACAGAGGGACACTCTTTCAGCCCCATATCGTCAACGGATACCGAGATACGGGTACGGGCAGATATATACCTCTGACATTTGCAAAACAGGAGCTTCCGGTTTCAGAAGAGACCTACAGCCTCATCCGGGACGGCATGATCGGCGTTGTAGAGAGGGGAACCGGAACGCTGGCAAAAGTCCCCGGTGTGGAGATAGCAGGTAAAACCGGTACGGCACAGAATCCCCACGGCAAGGATCACGCATGGTTTATCGCTTTCGCACCGGTGGAGAATCCGAAAATCGCCATGGCGGTTCTGGTTGAAAATGCCGGTTTCGGTGGAGCCATTTCTGCCCCGATTGCCCGTGAACTGATCAAATACTATGTCAAGGGTGAGAAGCTGCCGGCTGCATTCCCCGCTGCGACACCGAAGTCACAGCCCGACACTACACAACAGAGCCTGCCGGAAGTAGTGCCTGATAACGCAGTCACTCCCGACGCACCTCCTGCAGCAACGGAAAACACGGATAAAATCAGCGAACCGCAGCCGAATGATCTATAAGCATGACCAGGCCTCGATACAGGGTTTTCTTGAGGACACCAGCAATCTGAAAACCGGCCATACTCCCGGAGTTTTTTTCCCGGAAACGGTCGAAGAACTTTCTTCTCTGCTCCAGGGGGCAGCTGAACAGCACCGCCGCTTCACCATTGCCGGAAACGGAACCGGAACGACCGGGGGAAGAATTCCACTCGGCGATTATGTCATTTCCATGCAGAAGCTTGACCGGATCAGTGAGATCACCGTGCTCTCCGACGGGCACGCGATCATGACAGTGCAGGCTGGAGCAATGCTTGAAAACATTCAGAAAAAAGCAGAGCAGAACGGCTGGTTTTATCCGCCGGACCCGACAGAAAAGCTCTGTTTTATCGGAAGCACAATCGCCAATAACTCTTCGGGAGCGAGAAGTTATAAATACGGCCCCACCCGGAACCATGTTTCAAGAATCCTGGTCGTACTGCCGCAGGGAGACGTGCTCAATCTACCCCGCGGCGTCTGCATGGCTGACGAAAACGGCATGTTCCACCTCACTCTTCCTCTGGCAGGTGATCTTGCATTTCAGAGAGCGGACTACCGGATGCCTGAAACTTCAAAGCATAATGCGGGTTACTTTTCACGGGAAGGGATGGACATCGTTGACCTCTTTATCGGTTCCGAAGGTACGCTCGGCGTTATCGTCGAAGCCGATCTTATGCTCATCAGGCTGCCGGCCGGCATCATATCCTGCCTGATCTACTTCATGCAGCTCGATGAGCTGTTCCGGTTCGTTTCGCAGGTAAAAGAACAGAAAAACGGTGTTTTGCCAAGAAGCATAGAGTTTTTCGACCGGCATTCACTTGGATTTCTGGCCCAAAAATATCCCGATCTGCCCCAACAAAGTGCCGGGGCGATTTTCATAGAGATGGAAACAACGCCTGAAACGGAAGAACATGCGCTTGACTGCCTGTTTGTTTTAATGGAATCCTGCAATGCCATGACCGACCAGTCGTGGATAGCGCTTGACCGTGAAGAACAATCCCGGCTACGGGAGTTTCGCCATGCCCTGCCGCTCCTTGTCAATGAGTGGCTCAGCAGGCAGCAGGAGAGCAAGATCAGTACCGACATGGCAGTACCGAGTGAGAAATTCCGCGAACTGTTTGATTTTTACCGGAGTTCTTGTGAACAACAGGGCTTTGTCTATATTATTTTCGGTCATATAGGCAATGCGCATGTGCACCTGAACATCCTGCCGAGAAACGGCGAAGAGTTTGTCAGGGCGAAGGCTCTGTACCGCGAATTTGTCGGTTATGTGCTGGCATTGGGCGGAACACTCTCGGCCGAACACGGTATAGGCAAGCTTAAGGCTGAATACCTTGTCGGGCTCTATCATGAAGAGGGTATTAAGGAAATGGTACGAATAAAAAAATGCCTGGATCCGTTCCTTACCCTCAACATCGGCAATATTATTACTGCCGCGTATCTGGAAAAAGAACACAATTGAATCCTCACGGTGTCGAAAAAGCAGAACTCACAGCAATACGTCCAGGCCATTCAGAACAGAAAGGCCCGATTCGAATTTGAAATTCTTGATACCCTTGTTGCCGGTATCCAGTTGTTCGGCAGCGAAGTCAAATCGGTGCGGCTGGGAAAAGCCAGCCTGAGCGACAGCTTTGCCATCATCCTGCGTAACGAGGTGTGGCTTGAAAACATGCAGATAACTCCATACGAGCACGATCATTTAGTGATGCTTGAACCGAAACGGAGCCGCAAACTGCTTCTGCATAAAGAGGAAATCGCTAAAATCCAGACTAAAATCAATGAAAAGGGGCTGACTCTGGTGCCATTGAAAGCGTTTTTCAACTCTAAAGGCCTCTTGAAAATTGAGATTGCCATAGCCAAAGGCAAAAAACTCTACGACAAGCGTGAAACGATCAAAGCGAGAGAAAACCAGCGGCAGATGGAACAGGTAAGAAAACAATACTAAAACAACAAACAGCACAATCCATGCGTTTCCCAACCGTTAAGGAACAGCTTGATATAGTCACCGCCAATGTCGTAGAGATCATAAGCGTCAACGAACTTGAGCAAAAACTCCTTTACAGCCTGAAAACAGCCCAGCCGCTCAAAGTAAAACTCGGAGCTGACCCGTCAAGACCTGACTTGCATCTCGGCCACTCGGTTGTTCTGCGCAAGCTCAGGGAGTTCCAGGATCTCGGCCATGAAGCCATCCTCATTATCGGCGACTTTACCGCAATGATCGGAGACCCTTCGGGAAAAAGCAAAACACGGCCCCAGCTTTCAGCCAAAGAGGCCAGAGAGAACGGTGAAAGCTACTTCGAACAGGCGTCAAAAATCCTCGACCCGCATAAAACAACCATCTGCTATAACTCCGACTGGCTTGGTGCCATGAAGTTTGCCGACGTCATTCGGCTGTCAAGCCACTGCACCGTGGCCCGGATGCTGGAGCGTGACGACTTTGAACGGCGCTACCGCTCAAACGAACCGATATCCATTCACGAATTTCTCTATCCGCTTGCCCAGGGCATGGATTCGGTGCATCTGAAAAACGATATCGAGCTGGGCGGAACCGACCAGAAATTCAACCTTCTTGTGGGAAGGGACTTGCAGCGGGAGTATGGTATCCCGCCGCAGGTCTGCATAACCATGCCGCTGCTTGTCGGTACGGCGGGTGAAGAAAAAATGTCTAAATCGCTCGGCAATGCCATCTGTTTCAATGACCAGCCTTTCGATATGTACGGCAAGATGCTCTCCATTCCCGATCCGCTGATTGAAACGTACTGCAGACTCTTGGTACCGCAGACAGAACCGGCTGCAATCAGGATACTCGAAGAGCGTGAGGCGAATCCGAGAAGCGCCAAACGTGCGCTGGCACGGGAGATCGTGGCATCCTACTATACACGTCAGGCCGCAGAGGATGCTGAAACACACTTCGATCAGCTCTTCATTCACAAAAAAGCACCAGACCATATCGATCTCCATGAATTTGAACAGTCATCGCTGCCGTTGATCGACATCCTCGTAGCACTGGGAGCCGCCCCGTCAAAAAGCGAGGCCCGGAGAATGATCCAGCAGAACGCCGTTCTTGTCGATGACAGGAAAATCTCGGAGATCCATGAAAACATAGAACTCACTGATGAACCGAAAATCATCAAGGCCGGAAAAAGAAAGTTTTTTAAAGTGGCTGCAAAAAAAACATTTTGAATGCCACTGCTTTTTCCTATAATTGCTCAATTTCGATAGTGTAAAACTCTTTGAACAACAAATTTATCCGGAGGCACGGCATTGTCATTTGTCCCGACGAAAGTATTCTTCACCAAAGGTGTGGGAAGACACAAGGAATATCTCTCATCATTCGAGCTTGCCTTGAGAGAAGCCAAAATTGAGAAATGCAACCTTGTCACCGTATCAAGTATTTTTCCCCCGAAATGTGAGCGCATCACAGTGGAAGAAGGATTGAAACAGCTCGCACCAGGCCAGATCACCTTTGCAGTCATGGCTCGCAACTCAACCAACGAGTACAACCGTCTTATTGCCGCATCAGTCGGTGTCGCCATTCCGGCCGACGAGACCCAGTACGGCTATCTTTCGGAGCATCACCCTTTCGGTGAATCAGCCGAACAGTCGGGCGAGTATGCAGAAGATTTGGCTGCAACGATGCTTGCAACAACCCTCGGTATCGAGTTTGATCCCAACAAGGATTGGGACGAGCGTGAAGGCATATACAAAATGAGCGGCAAAATCATCAATTCATACAACATCACCCAGTCCGCAGAGGGTGAAAACGGGCTCTGGACAACCGTCATTTCCTGCGCCGTTCTCCTTCCGTAACAGTCTGCCGTCACTCTGAACCGGGGTATCGGAGACGCTGAAGGGGTGCGTACTGTATGAAAACTGGCATAGCGGGGAAATGGGCTGAACTGTGCCCGGTTCCCCGCTTGCTGTTCCGGGCAGTCGCAGTCAATCCATCATTGAGTAGCCGCTTATGTTTGTTTTCGCCCCGTTGCAGAATATCAATACCCTTGACGATCTGATTATCTGGGGTGGATACCTGCTTCTCTTCGTTATCATTTTTGCCGAAACCGGCATGTTCGCAGGTTTTTTTCTTCCGGGAGACTCTCTGCTCATTACAGCCGGGCTCATTGCAGCATCGGGAAGTCTCGATATATACCGGACGCTCTTAACCCTTGCGTGCGGCGCAATTCTCGGGGATGCAACCGGCTATTTTATCGGTCGCCAACTCAGTAAAACGATCTTCAAAAAAAAGGATTCCCGGTTCTTTCATCAGGAACACCTGCAGAAAACCCAGGCATTTTATAAGAAACACGGTTCAAAAACCATGTTTCTGGCCCGTTTTGTGCCCGTAGTACGCAGCTTTGCGGCCACTCTCGCCGGTGTAGCGGGAATGCCGTTTCGGGTTTTCTTTTTTTTCAGTGTTTCAGGAGCCGTGATCTGGGTGCTTTGCTTTACACTGATCGGTTACTTTATAGCCAGCCTCTTTCCTGATATTGTCCAATATGTGCACACCATTATTCTTGCAGGAATCATCCTTATTGTTGCCAGCGCATTGAAAAGCCTGAAGCCGAAAAAAAAGCACCGGTAGGGACCGGTTATCTCATTTTAAAGAGGTTGGTTCACGGATATTAATACCGGGTGTGGTATTTTGCGCAGAACAACTTTCGGGCGTCTCATCCATCCATTCGGCGATTTGCCGACAAGTCGGAATTGGTCGGGACTCACTACAATTTTCAAAAGCTCCTTTTCAACAAACTGAGTATCACGGTAATGACTGAAGCGATAAAAACTGATGTTCTGGTGATCGGCAGCGGCATAGGCGGACTATACTTTGCCATTCATATGGCCGATTTCGCCAAAGTGACCATTATCACCAAAAAGGAGAGGTCCACCTCAAATACCAACTGGGCTCAGGGCGGAATTGCAGCAACGATCGATACCGGCGACAGTGCCGAACTGCATATAGCCGATACATTAGAGGCCGGTGCAGGCCTTTGTGACAAGGAGATGGTATCCATCATGGTCAAAGAAGGACCACGCCATATACAACGTCTCATAGAGCTCGGCGTAAACTTTACCACGTCGGACCATGACCGGCTGCATCTCGGAAAAGAGGGCGGCCACTCTCGAAGCAGGATCGTGCATGCACAGGATCTTACCGGACGTGAGGTAGAAACTGCGCTGATAGATCGGGTCAACAATCATCCGAATATCACCCTGCTTGAGCACCATTTTGCCATCGAGCTGCTTACAGAGCATCACCTCGGCATCAAAACAAACGACATCACCTGTTACGGTGCCTATGTGCTGGATTCAAAGCAGAGGAAGCCGAAAAAAATTCTCGCAAAGATCACCATGGTGGCATCCGGAGGTCTCGGCCACGTTTACCCTTACACCACCAATCCTGATATTGCGACAGGTGATGGTGTAGCAATGGGATACCGGGCAGGCGCTGAAATCGCCAATATGGAGTTTATCCAGTTTCATCCGACATCACTCTACCACCCAAAAGCCAACTCATATCTGATTTCCGAAGCTGTCCGGGGATTCGGAGGCATCCTGAAACTGAAAAACGGTCAGGAGTTCATGCACAAGTATGACAAACGCCAGAATCTTGCTCCCCGTGATATCGTTGCAAGGGCCATTGACTCGGAGATCAAAAAAAGCGGCGAAGAGTGCGTATTTCTCGATGTGACCCATATCGATCCTGAAAAAACAAAAGAGCATTTCCCCAATATCTACGAAACCTGCCTCAGCTTCGGCATCGACATGACCAGGGAGATGATCCCCGTCGTTCCTGCCGCGCACTACTCCTGCGGCGGCATCAGAACGGACGAAAAAGGCCGAACAACCATCAACCGCCTCTATGCCTGCGGTGAGACCAGCTGCACAGGAGTTCACGGAGCTAACCGCCTTGCAAGCAACTCTCTCCTTGAAGCTCTCGTATTCGCCTGGGAAGCAAGCATCGACATTCGCCCGCAGCTGAACAGGATAGAGAACAGCGTCGAGTTTCCCGACTGGGACGACACCGGAACCGTCAACCCCGAAGAGTGGATTTTGGTCTCACACAACAAGCGGGAGGCACAGCAGGTCATGAACGACTATGTCGGTATCGTGCGAAGCGATCTGCGCCTTGAAAGAGCAAAAAGGAGGATTGATTTTCTCAAGGAGGAGACTGAGTCCTACTATAAAAAAACCAAGATCACCACACAGATTCTTGAACTGAGGAACATTATTAAAGTGGCTAGCCTGATCATAGAAGGGGCAATCAAGCGAAGGGAATCAAGAGGGCTGCACTACACAACCGATTATCCCGGCAAAGACGACAAACATTTTCTGATCGACACCGTGCTGAGGTCGTTTTAGAAGAAGAGAATTTTATAGGACCTATAAGTCCCATAAGACCTATGGGTCCTATAAAAAGAGAGGGCAATGCCCTGAGATGAACAAATACTGGTACTCTGAAATCTATCCCACTCACTCCCCTACCTGACCTCCTGCCAATCCCTTGCATACCGGAAATCGATACCGGGAGTGCGGCCTGATATCTTGGCGATAACAGGCATCAAACGCTTGTACTGGTTCCTGACAACCATCTTTCGTACCCGGTCATAGAAGAGTTCCTCTACCCCTTCGGCAAGTATGGCCTCTTTATCCATTCTTTTTTCAAGCATCATAAAGAGCAGAAGATCAACAGACTCATAACTGAAGCCGAGGTCAGCCTCGTCGCTCTGACCTTCCCACAGATCGGCTGACGGGGCTTTATCGATCAGCGGCTCAGGAATGCCAAGGTGGCGCGCAAGACCTCTGACCTGGGTTTTATAGAGATCACCAAGCGGGTTGACCGCTGAGGCCATATCGCCGAACATGGTACCATAACCGAGAAGCAGTTCGGTTTTATTGCTGGTTCCGACCACAAGCCGGCCGTCCCGTGCCGATACATCATAAAGAAACACCATTCTGGTACGAGCCATGATATTACCCCTTCTCAACAGCTCTGTCTTCGGTACGGAAGAAAAAAATGCATCAACGACCGGTGTAATGGAAACCTCTTCTGCCCGGATACCGAGCCTTTGTATCATGAGTTCCGCATGTTCCAGGCTCTCCGGACTGCTTGAAGCATAGGGCATCATCAGCGCAAGAACATTATCGGCACCAAGAGCACGTACGGCAAGTTCACAAACGACAGCCGAATCGATACCCCCCGAGAGACCGAGCACAACGGAACTGAACCCGAACTTGCGGATCTCATTGGCAAGAAACGCCTTGAGCATGTCCTCGACGATGCG
>Ga0326726_10001058_pt1 | contig 25416 bp, 26 predicted proteins | sample MHFenrmetagenome_2_FD_207603 | JGI IMG/M metagenome (GOLD analysis project Ga0326726, IMG submission 207603) | Lab enriched peat soil microbial communities from Michigan Hollow, Ithaca, NY, United States - MHF15MN | ecosystem: Environmental > Terrestrial > Soil > Wetlands > Peat | place: USA... | reverse complement strand
ATTCGGCTTCGGTCATGGGTTCTGACGGAGTGGGATCGAAGGGTGACACGCGCGAAGTTGCCAGCGCGATTCCGCCTCGCGTCCGGGGCAAGACCGCAGCTCCGGTCCCGGAGGACAAAGTTACCCAAGTGGACCGGCAGGTCTTTGGAACGAAGCGCTTCTATTCCATGATCTCGAACATGCCGAACCTCAATTCCTCAACCGGAAGTTGGGTGATTCGTTTTGCCGAGCTCAAGGCCAACCAGCAACCCGGTGAGTTGACTACGCCCGATGCGTTTCAGCAATCTGATCCGGGATATCCGCTGGAACTGATGAAAGCCAACGTGCACGGAACGGTGACCCTGTACGCGGTCATCCATACCGACGGTACGGTCGGCGAAATTCACGTCCTGAACAGTCCTGATGACCGTCTGGATGCATTTGCGACCAGCGCGCTGGCACGCTGGAAGTTTCATCCTGCCACCAAAGGCGGGAAGCCGGTTGCGCTGGAAGCGGTGGTGATGATTCCGTTTCGGGCGAAGAAGAGCAGCGACTAGAAGTAGTTCCCGGTTCTCAGTTCTCATTTCCAGGCGCACTGGCGCTGTCGTCGGTCGAGGAGCTAACTGGCGATGTCCATCCATGTCGAGGGCCTGACCCCACTCATTCAAGTGTTCGATATGCCTACCGCGGTGGCGTTCTACCGGGACGTCATTGGCTTCGAGATCGTCATGCAATCGGAGCCTGGAGAGCACTTCGATTGGGCGCTGCTACGCATGGATGGCGCTTCGCTGATGCTCAACACTGCTTATGAAGCGCATCAGCGTCCGGCGGCTCCCGATCCGGCCCGGCGGGCTGGGCATGGCGATACCGCGCTTTTTTTCGGTTGCCCCAACGTCGATAAGGCTTACGAATACCTGCGCTCGAAGGGGATCGCCGTCAAGAAGCCAGTTGTCCGCCCTTACGGAATGAAACAGTTGACCGTCACCGATCCCGATGGGTACGAACTGTGCTTTCAGTATCCGGTGAAGAAGAGTTGACTCAGGGGCTAACACCGGCGTCATTAGCCTCAAAACTGCAACTGAGTTAACTCGACATTAGTACGAGCTAGTTGCTGCCTTCCCGATCGTGCATGCGTTGCCGGGCGCGTTCGCGCATCTGCTGTTCGATCTCGGTGTACTTCTGCTTCTGGTCGTCGTTGAGCAGCGCCATGATTTTCTTGTCGCTCTCCTCAAAGATCGACTTCATTTTGCGCGCCTTTCGCAGGCGGCGCCCGGAGTCGGCCGCGAGTCCTCTGATCTTCTGCTGGCGATCTGCAATGATGGACTTGATCCTGGTTTTCTGATCGTCGGAAAGCGATAGCTTGTTGTCGAGCATGGCGACGACTTCGTCCGGTGTGGGCGCTTTTCTGGCATCCCGGTCCTGGGCGGACGGCGGGTCCTGAGCGCGTGCAAGTTGTGGTGACAACGCCAAAAGTGCAAACAGCCCAGCGAGAACGAGTAGTTGTTTCTTCAAGACTGATTCCTCCTGTTTCAAAGTCTATGAAATCCGGTGCGAGTGCGGCGTAGAGATTAGTAAGAGATCGTAAAGGAATTGTCAGCGGCAGGCGGGCTGGAGAACTGGAGCGTGGTCTCACAAGTGCGAGGCTGCTTAACGCCCACAAACTTATTTGAACCTTTCTGCCGCAGTCGCCCATCTTTCAGAAACGCAAACTTCCAGCGCGGAGAACATCAATGCCGAACAAGCTTGCCGGAAAGACTGCATTGGTCACGGGTGCATCGCGGGGCATTGGCGCGGCCATCGCCAAGCGTCTGGCGACCGACGGCGCGGCGGTGGCGATTACCTACAGCGCATCGCCCGAAAAAGCAAAGGAAGTGGTTCGAGCCGGGTGCCCCACACATTCGCGTTCGTTGCGAATGTGTGGGTGCTGCGTGGGCAAGGCAACCGGCGGGTTACGATACTCTTTGGACAAATGATCAATGCAACGGTCAGCGGACCAGCTTGTGACCTCCACGCCTTCCGGCTGCCGGGTGCCCCACACATTCGCGTTCGTTTGCGAATGTGCGGGCGCTGCTGCGGGCGTCCGTTCTCTCGTGGGTTGGGATCAAGGCATCTGCGATAAACTGATCAGACCGTCCAGCGGCGTTGATTCTGATCTCGATGCATTCCGGTGGTTCCGACACCCACACATCGCAAAGTGCGCGATGTGTGGGGCACCCGGCTGCTAACGGAGCGGCACTATGAGGCCCGAATCGGTGATAGACTCTCGTCACTCCCCCGCGTACATGAATGGCCGAGCGAATTACAGGAATCAACAGGAGCAGTCTTTGGCTAGCGTGGAAAGAGGTACGGGCGGCTTTACGTGAGGCCAGCATTCGAGATGTCGTTGATTTCGTCGACTACGACATTGAACCCGACGTCTGGATAAACCGCTTGCTGCGACAAGTCGCCTCGGGGTCCTACGATCCACGCGCACCTCTCCGTTTTCCTCTATCCAAAAGCCGCAACTTCAAACGGGTCCTAACATTTCCGGATCTTCCGGACGTTGTGCTATTTCGTGCGATTGCCGACTTCATCCACGAGCGAGCCCGGAAGCAGCAGCAGCCTCACATTTACTACCGCCGCGCGGATCTCAGCCACGCGACCAAGGCTGCACATGCCGCCGCGCGGCAAAAGATGGACAAGCTTGCCAGCGATTATCGGTTTACGTCGCCACAGCTTCCTCAATTGGCTAAACTATGCCCAGTATCGAAAGTACCTAATCCTTCATAAAACGTACCCGCTCATCGTAGTAAGCGACATAACAAACTTCTTTAACAGTGTTCTTCATTCCGAAGTTTCAAGAGCATTCAGAAACCTCTCTGTCCCGGGAGAGATGGTGGGCTTGCTTTTCTTCTTGTTGGAGCGACTGTCGATCCGAGCGACATACTGTGACTCACCCGGAATTGGATTGCCAATTGATGAGTTCGAGTGTTCTAGAACAATAGCGAATCTGATTCTGTTTCCGCATGACCGCAGAATTTGAGATGTTCGGGTTCGGCAGCGGAATACCTGAGATTTGTTATGTCTGTTATTGCACATCGACAGCAAATACATAGAGACGTGCCGCTTTTGTTGTTGGAAAGCTTGTTGCGAGTTGAGACGGCAAGCTACAGTGCTCGCCGAATCCTACGGATGGCCGAAGCAACGTTGACTGAGGTTTTGGACGGGCAGCGAGATGAATTATTCGCTGCGCCTGCGTGCCTGTTGATGCTCAGGTTTGGCGCTAGAGCTGATCTGTTGAGACTTAAGCCTGGCTTTCGAGATCGTCGGCGCGTTCCTCCCCCCCGGTTGATACGCTCCGCCGCTATTGTCTATGCCAGTTCCGGCAGAAAAGAGTTCACCGAGGTTCGAAGAGCGGCAGCCGCCCTTCTCATGAACCCCCTAGGTCTCATGGTCAGGCTTGTGCCGGGTGCCCCACACATTCGCGTTCGTTGCGAATGTGTGGGTGCTGCGTGGGCAAGGCAACCGTCGGGTTACGATACTCTTTGGACGAATGATCAGAGCAACGGTCAGCGGACCTGCTTGTGATCTCCACACTTTCCGACTGCCACGAAGCCCACACATCGCAAGATGCGCGATGTGTGGGGCACCCGGCTCTATTGCGGCGATAACGTTTCCCGCGGGCGCGCATAAAACAATACCGCCGCGATTGCCAGCCTGACCACCGATCGTCCCCAGATCAGATACGGCGGATAGAGGCTGCCCAGATCGAGCATCTTGAGGGACAGCAGCGGCGTGATGGCAAGAATGCAGAGGCCGACAATGAGCGCGTCGAGGATGGCCACGTTGCGCGCCGGGTCGCGGGCGGCGAGAAACAGCAGCACGCTGAACATGAGTATCACGCCACCCATCTCCTTCAGCAAAAACAGCAGCAAGGTGGAAACCTCCGACGCGGGAGGATGCATGAACACAAACAGGACGAGCGGCTTCCCGCTGAGGATCATGAACACCCCTCCAACGGCGAGCAGCGCGGACACCACCCGCAACCCTAACGCCAGCCCACGATAAGGCGGTCTCGACATGGGATCGGTCCTCCTTCACACGGCGGGACTATAGCACGCATCTTTGATCGTTACCTCGATCATCACCTCCCACGTTCGGGCGCGTCTAAACTCAACAGAGTGTGGACACGCCCGTAACCCATCCCGCTTATCCTGACGCGCGGGCCATGAGGGAAGCACGCGACCGCTTTCTCGACAGCAATTCTCTTTCCGCTTACCCAGCGCTTACGCGCTGGGCTACATATTCCGCCGCTCCGCGGCTTTGTTACTTATGCCCGTCCGCCGACGCCGACTTCTCCCCCGGCAACGCGGCGTACACGGCGGGATCGGCGCAGACTTCAAAGTAGAAGCGGTCGGTCCAGTGCAGGAGAGAGAAATCGCGGACGTCCACCTGGGCGATGCGGCTCTTGCGGATGGCGATCTTGCGGAAGGCTCCGTTGGCGAGCGGGACGGTGCCGACGAAGAACTCGCGTTGCTCGTCGGCCCAGCGCTTGTCATTTTTCTCAAAGCCAGAAGCTTTAAAATTCGCTTTCCACGGGGAGAGCGAAATCTCGGCGCGTAACTTGCGAAAGGCCGGTTCGCTCAGGCAGATGCCGCTGACGTTGTAGTTGATGGTGACGTCTTCGGAACTGCCGCCTTCGGCGTCAGTGCCGGAGTCGGCGGCGATTTGAAAGGTGTAGACGCGGAACAGGCCGGCGTCGGGCGCGAGCTTCTTGCGAACGCGTTTGTTGCAGGAGGAGAGGCGGTCGCTTTCGTTGATAGCGTCGGAGATCATGATGCGGTGGTCGCCGTCCATAAGATAGAGCGGGGGCGAATCCTGGTAGGCGATGCCGAGGCCCAGTTCCATCTGCGGCAGTCCGGAACGTTCGAGCAGTTCGTTGTAGCCGCGCACCAGACTCAGGATTTCCCACGCGAGAACGCAGGCCCGGCTTACGGCCAGCATGGCTTCTCCCTCGCGCTCTAACACCGCGACGATGATGGCGTCGCCTTCCAGAAAGACTTTGCCGGCGCCGTATTTGGCGAGCAGTTTGTTGACCGGCTCATAGAAGTTCAGGCTGAAGTAGGACGCGGCATTCATGCCCTTTTCCATCAGCGAACGCGTGAGGCGCGACGAGTCGCGGATGTCAGCTTTGAGGATGACGTGGTGGAGGACGCGGTCCTCGGCGGCTTTCTGGTCCTCCGGAGGCAGGAACTCGTAGAGCATGCCGTTGAGGCTGGAGAGTTCGCGGACCTTGTCGTCGGAGATGAGGTTGATGCTGTCGAGGCCGCTGGTAATGGCTTCGAGGCCGCGGCGGTCGCGGTGGTAGCAAAGCAGGTCGCGGAGGAGACGGGCCGCGATGCGGGCGCGGTCGGCCCCGCGAGCCGAACCTACCCGGCCTACGGCGGCGTGCAGACGGTCGGCGGAGAGGCGTCCTTCGGCAATGATTTTCTCTACGCGAGAGCATTCCTCGCGGGAGATCAAGGCGTTCTTCAGTTGTTGCGGGTTCACGCGCGGCGCATATTCGCCGAGGAGGGCTACGGCCTCGTAGGATGCCATCACGTGGGGAAGAACGCTTTCCTTCTGGAGCGTGCGCAGCCAGAGGTCGAGGCGGTCTTTGAGATCGCTGTCGCGACCGTCCTCGACTTCGCCGGTGCCGACCAGCGTGGCGGCATTCTCGGGGACGTTGAGCGCCTGTTCGAGCAGCTTGTCGTCGGAGGGCTCTTCATAACCCAGTTCACGCAGGAAGTTCAGCGCCAGCTGGCGGAGATTGGCGAAGGTGTCAGGATCTTTGTCGAAGTTGCCGAACATGTAGTAGTGCTCGGCGCAGAGATAGTCGTCGCGGCCGTCCTCGGTGAGGATGAGCGGGTTGAGGAAGAGGCGGTAGGGATCCGCGGGCAGGTCTCCGAAGAGCGAGCGACGGGTACGGGCCAGGGTTTCTTTTTCGATTTCGCGCAGCAGCCGGAAGATTTCCTGGCCGGCTTTGCGCTGGATGATTTTCTTGCGCACCTGGAAGCTGGCGACCAGTTCCTGGGTCTCCATCATCTTGGCCTGGCGCAGTCCTTCGAGCGATTTGGATTTCATCCGGCATTGTTCGAGGATGCGGGCGAATTGCGAGTGCAGCTCGGTGCGAATGAATTTCAGGACGGCCAGGCGGCCGAGGACGTCGACCGACGGATTTCCTTCGCCCTTGGCGCGATTCAGGATGGCTTGATGGAGCGAGACCAGCAAGGCTTTCAGCTCACTCGGCGCCCCCTTGCGCGTCTTGGAAAGACTGTCAACGGGAGCACGCATAAACGAGGCGCGCGCGGCGTTGGGGACGTCCATTTCGAGCAGCGATTCAACCCCGCCGAAGAGGCGGAGGTAGCGGGCCAGATGCTGGCTCAGCTCTTCAGTAATGCGTGGGCTTAGATGCACGTCGTAGCGCAAATTGTCCACGCCCAGTTGGAGATCGGTTAGAGAGAGGACGAGTCCCTGGAATTGCAGGTCGGGCCGAGGCGCCGGTTCGGAGGATCCAAAGCGGAAGATGGGGAGCTTAGGCATCGGCGCATGGTGGCAGACGAGTGCGTCGACAGGCAGACCGCGGCTGGCTCGGAGCCGCAGGCTGCTGCTTGCAACTCACTGAATCTGCAACACTAAGCAGGAGCCTAGCATGGGGTGGGAAGAGTCCAAAGTTACGCTAGTTTTGGACTTTGAAATGAGGGGGATGGCTCTCCTCCCGGGGCCGAGAAAAGTCTTAACCACAGGGGTCACGGGGGCCCCCCTTTCACTGGTTTGATAGACGGGCTTTTTCGAATTCGTCGCCTTTTTTCCAGGTGATCTGGCTAGGTTGGTTGGCGGCTTCCCATCCGAGTGCGAATCCGAAGCGGGCCATGGCGGCGTCGGAGGTGTAGTCCATGCCGGGATGGTATTCGTCACTGGGCTGGTGGTAGTGGTTCTTGGTGTAGTCGGCGTCCTGTTCCAGTCCCCAGGCTTCGGTGTGGTGTTTGAACTTCATCCCCTCGTTAATGGAGAAGGCGGGGATGCCGACGCGGGCGAGGCTGAAGTGGTCGGAGCGATAGAAGTGTCCGGCCTCAGGGCGAGCGTCGGGACGGATGGTGAAGCGGAATTCGGTGGCCAGGGCTTGCACGACGGGATAAAAATTCGTGCGCTCGGCGCCGGCGACCTGAACTTCTTCCGGAGAGCCGAGCGGCTTGACGTCATCATAGTTGAGGTCGAGTTGGATTTTGCCGGCGGGAATTGGAGGATGCTTGCCCAAGTATTCCGAGCCCAGGAGTCCTTGTTCTTCGGCGGTGACGGAGGCGAACAAGATGGAGCGGCGCGGCTTCTGCGCGGACTGGGCGTAGGCGCGGGCTAGTTCGAGAACGATTCCGCAGCCGGTGGCGTTGTCCATAGCGCCGTTAAAAATGTTGTCGCCTTCCATGTCGAGACGGATGCCGAAGTGATCGTAGTGCGCGGTGTACATGATGGCTTCGTCTTTCAGCTTGGAGTCCGAGCCGGGCAGGACCGCGATGACGTTGTTCGATTCGAAGGGGCGGATCTTGCTGGTCATGCGGGCGGTCAGACGAACCTTGAGCGGAACCGGTTTGAAGTTACGGGAGCGCGCGTCGGACATCATCTTGTCGAGATCGAGGCCGGCAGACTTGGCTAGATTGTTGGCGACGTCGAGGTGAATCCAGGCGGCGGCTTTCAGTTTGGGTGTGCCGTCGAGTTTCAGGTAGGACTTCTCTCCGGAGTTCGAGTTGCGCACGACTTCCCATGGGTAGCTGGCCATGTCGGTCTTGTGGATGAGGATTGCGCCTACGGCTCCCTTGCGGGCGGCTTGCTCGTATTTGTAGGTCCAGCGTCCGTAGTAGGTGAGCGCTTTGCCGTGGAAGAGTTTGGGATCGTCGGTGGGCTGGTTGACCAGCATGAGCAGGACTTTGCCTTTGACGTCGACGCCTTTGTAGTCGTCCCAGTTGTACTCGGGGGCATCGATGCCATAGCCGACGTAGACGATTTCGGCGTCGATGTCGGACGTGGGCTGCTGGGTCTGGTCGTAGGCTACGTATTCGTCGAGCGGCTTGAGGTCGATATTCTTGCCCTTCGCGGGGACCAGTGTGAAGCGCGTGTCGGGGCCGGGGGTGATGCCGACCATTGGGACCTTCTGCATGTAGGTGCCCTTGTCTCCGGCGGGCTTGAGTCCATAAAGCGCGAACTGAGTGGCGATGTATTCGGCGGCGAGGTCGCCGCCGCGCTGTCCGGTGCCGCGTCCTTCGAGAAGATCATGAGAGAGGAAGCGGACGTGCGCCTCGATGTTCTCCGGCTTGATGGTCTGCAGGGCAACGATGGCCGTGCCGGACAGACGACGGGAAACGGTACGCGTGCGGACGGGCTTGAGCTGGGCGGCGCTCGCGACAACGATCAAAAGGGCGGCGGCGAGCACGGCAATTCTCCGAACGTTCATGCAGGACCCTCTGGAATTTGGGAATGAGTACGGAGCGATTGTAAAGGAAATAGAGTCTGGATCGGTTGTTACGTGAGTGATAGGGGGCGGGCGAGGCGCCCGCGCGACAGCCGGCGGGGCGCCGGCGCTACTTTTTGTCCCGCGACCGCGGGATCAGTTTTTCGAGCTTCAACCAGCGCGGAAGTCGCGGACATCGTCACCCGGCTTGAACAGCGGCGGTAGAGAAGTCTTCTGAAACTCCGCCAGCTTGCGGTTGAGGTCTTCTAAGTCTTTCTTCACCCAGCCGACGCTCGAGATTTCGATCTCGCCGTCCTGGCCGATCAGGAACCAGGTGGGGACGTTGGTCAGGCCGTAGGCGTTCGAAACGGCGTAGCCCTTGGGGTCGTCGAGGAGCGTGGAAAAAGTGACGCCGTACTCTCTCAGGAAGGCGTTGGTGTTTCGTAGGTCGTCTTGCGAGATGCCGACGATGGTGATTTTCTGGTCGCCATGGGCTTTGTGCAGGCGCTCGAGATAAGGCAAGGCGTACTGGCAAACCGGGCAGGAGACTTTAAAGAAGGCAGCCACAACCGGGCCCTTCTGGAGGGCTTTTTGCAGGGAGAAGTTCTTGCCATCCACGGCAGCCAGGGAAATGTCCGGGGCTTTCGTTCCGGCCGTCAATGCTTCCATATCTTGCGGACCTCCGAAGAGACGACTGAGCCAAGTCATGTAGATCAGGTCTCAGGTGTCAGGCAACCCGCCTGGCAACCTTTTCGACCTCCCAGATTAGATGATAGCGGCTGCTTTGAGGATTTTGCGTGTCAGGCCGGTGAGAGGTAACTCGGAAACCTTTTCGGTTGCGATCCATTGGCCTTGAGCAAAGGGGGCGGAGCCGCGGATCACGTGAACGGTGTAGTCGGTTACGGTGATGGAGTGGCGGAAGGTTCGCCAGGGGGCGTTGTATCCGTTCTTTCGCCCTTCCGGGGCTGGGCGATGTAGCATCGCAGACCCACGGCTTGCCCCGTGGGCTGAGATCTTGCGCCGCTTTGCGGCTCGATCTGATGCGCCGTTGGAGCCGTGAATCGTCCGCCCTCCCTGCGGGAGCTCCCACATGCCTGCCATCAGAGATGATTTTGCCGGCCGTTGTACCAGGCAGATGTGGCCGTCGCGTTGGTCCAGTGTGCGCCAGATCTCTTTCCGGACCTGCCTTTGCGGCGGCGTGGCGCGCGGGGCCTCGCCTTGCGTTGCGCACCACTTCCGGACCGGACACAACTCGCATTTGGGCTGGCGAGGCGTGCAGACCATAGCGCCGAGTTCCATCATGGCCTGATTGAAATCGGCGGGGCGGGACGGGCTCAGCAGAGACTGGGCACGTTGCCAGGTGTCTTTCGAAGTGAGACTGCTCCCGGCCAATCGTTGCAAAACGCGCTCGACGTTGCCATCGACGACCGCGACTGGTTCCGCGAAGGCGATGCTGGCGATGGCAGCGGCGGTGTAGCGTCCGATGCCAGGCAGAGACTGAAGAGCTTCGGAACTGCGCGGAAAACGGCAGCGATGGTCGGCGACAATTTTCCGGGCACAGTGGCGCGCCATGCGGGCGCGGCGGTAGTAGCCGAGTCCACTCCAGGCGGCGAGCACTTCGCTTTCAGACGCTGCAGCCAGCGCCCTGACATTCGGAAAACTCTGGAGAAAAAGACGATAGTGTTCCAGCACCGCGGCCACGCGGGTTTGTTGGAGCATGATCTCGGACAACCAGATGCGGTAGGGGTCGCGGGTCTTGCGCCACGGGAGATCGCGGCGATTTTCGTCATACCAACGAAGCAGGGCGCGGCGGAACGCACGCAGCACAGCGCTCTGGAATATCGGTCTGGAGACAATCGCTTTCATCCGAGGGCGGTATTGTACGGTCGGGATCCCGACGATACAAACTTTAGCTTTCTCCGGTCACCTAAGTAACTTGAACGGGTTACTGTGGGCGCGGTACATCTGAGTACGGACAGTACTCGGATGACAGACACACGCCATCCGCTTTGCTGCAAGGAGTTTTCTGTGTACCCACCCAAGTTGCTTTTCGGCGTGACCTTCCTTTCTCTTGCAATGCTCGCAGCATGCCATAGTCCGAACGTTGACGGACCGCCAGGCGGAGGCAAAGGTGGAGGAGGCGGAGGGGGAGGGGGAGGAGGCGGCGGTGGCGGCACATCTCCCACGCCCGTTACGGTTTCCACGGGCGTCACGGCCACGGGTATCGACATCAGTGTCGTCTCGCCGCAGGCGAGCCCGCCGTCGAATGCGGAGTTTCTGGGAGTCAATATGGGTTTCGGCGTGGCGGCGGTCACCGGAGATACAGTGTCCCGGTCTCAAGGTAACGCTACCGTCACCATGTACGGGCCCGGACTCTCGACCGCGATGTCGGTGTCGATCACTGGTCCGGCGGACATTACGGTTGGTTCGCTTTCGTCGATCACGGCCTCGGACGGCACCCCCGGAGTCCAGTTCCCGATCACGCTCACCGGCACGACTGCGCTGGGAGCCCGCACGGTTGTGATGCAGGACACAAACGGTGACGTCACAACCTTCACCGGTGGTCTTGAGGTGATCCCATGAAGCGCCGCTCTGTTCTTTTTCTTGCGCTGGCCGTACCAGCGTTGCTGTTTGGGACGACCGTGATACCGATGGGACTCGAAAAACTGGCCAGCGTTTCGACTCACATCGTGGAAGCACGCGCCGTCCGGAGTGTTTCGCAGTGGAACGCGGAGCACACGCTCATTCTTACTTACACCAACTTTGAAGTGCGCCGGACTCTCAAAGGCGAAACGCCACACACCATCCTGGTGCGCCAGCTTGGGGGTACGGTCAACGGAATCAGCCAGAGAGTCGCGGGAGTACGCCACTGGCGGCCGGGAGACGAAGCCGTGCTCTTCCTGCAGCCGAGTTCCATCCCCGACGGAGCATTGGTTGTAACCGGGCTGATGCAAGGCAATTTCCTGATGCGGCACACACCGCAGGGGCAGATCTTCGTTTCCAACGGCATGCCGGAAGTGTCGGAATTTCATGCCGCCACCAGCGAGGTCACCAGCTATCGCGGCAACAAACTGCGCCTGGAAGATCTGGAGTCGCGCATTCAGAAGGCGGTGCGGAAATGATGATCCGAGGCGTCAAGCTTTCAGTGATCTGCATGGTGGTAGCCCTGGCTGCGGTGGCCTTGTTGTACAACGTGCCGGCCCACTCGTATCTGCCTCAGGGCAGTGCTGCCGGAGGAGTGTTCTTACCCGAGATATGGGGGACAGTCCCGGTCCCAATTGAAATCAGTACGAACACCACTGGGGCGAAGCTGCTGGGAAACACGAGCTTTTTGACGGTCATCCAGAACTCACTGGCGACCTGGAATCAGGCCCCAAATTTCCAGAGTCCACTGGGATCGCCCACGACCAGTACTACGCAGGTACCGGATGGCAGCAACCTGATCTGCTTCTGCACTTCTGGAGTGGTTTTCAACCAGAATGATGGAACCCTGGCGCTCACGGTCACGACGACCAGTGGCTCGATTATCCTGGGCGCGAGCATTTTCTTTAATCCCAACCCCACCGGCGTGTGTTTTGCCACCGACAACAGCGTGAGTTCCTGCGCGAACGGTACCGACTTCGTGCAGGATTTGCAGACGGTGGCCACGCATGAGATCGGGCATTTTATCGGCCTTGACCATTCCGCGGTGGTGCGCGCAACCATGTATCCATTTGCTCCGGCTTTGGAGACACAACTGAGTTGGGATGACGTCGCGGGAGCGTCACTGCTCTATCCCAAGGCAGCAGCCGACGTGGGGACGGGAGCAATCTCGGGCACGATCTCGATGACGGGAGCGGTATTCGGAGCGCACGTGTTTGCGAACTCCAACGACAGCAACAATCCGTTTGGCGCCTTTCCGGCCATTCGCAAATCTCCGATTGGAATCCTGAGCGATACCAGCGGCAACTACACGATTACCGGACTACCACCGGGCGACTATGACGTGTTCGCAGAACCGTTGGATGGACCCGTACAAGACAGCAACGTGAATTGGGCGCTGGACTTCGGGCTGGGTTCGGTTGAAACGGATTTCACCACAGGCTTCCACTGAGGCGCAGGCTGGCTGTAGGTCACGCTGGAAGGGAGACGCGGCAAGCCGCGTCTCTACCGGCGAATGCGGCGCAGTGCGCCCGAATCTACCTAGGGCTGGCTGACACTGTGGGCGATGACCATCCATCCGGACTTGTGTTGGTGCCAGACGGTCATCATGTGCTGCGGGCCTGACGGTAATGGCTGTCCGCCGGCGGTTCCATTCAGAGTGATGGTGTAGGTCACGGTGAAGGTCGGCCCGTTCATCTCCGTTTTGAGGTCGCCGATCGCGAAGTCGGTCAATTTCCACTGGCGGTATTGTTCGAGAGCAGCAGTGCGATCGAGTGACGAGCCGGGCACGATGCCCAGGTAGTTCGAGGCGAGGACGCGCTCGATCTCGGTCCAGTTTCCGGCTTGCATTTCCTTCCAGAAAATGCGTTCCAGGGCTTCACCACCGGTTGCTTCGGAAAACGTGCGCGCGGGACGTTCTTTGGCGATAGTGCAGGCCAGTCCCAGCATCAAAGATAAGAGGAGCGGTACGACGGGCAGCCTCGAGCGCATGCCGAGATTGTACCGTGAGTTGGCGCGATCTTCGTCTTTGTTGCCGCAAGTGGCACGGCAGTTTCTTTCCGGATTGACCGGACAAAGGCGGGACACGATAATGAAAGATGCCTGGCTCCGCGACATACGCGTGACGATCAAGCTGCTCCGGCAGGATAGGTATGACCGAATTCGACCGCAAGGTGGAAGACGCTTCCGCACGCTTCAATCGCTCGGTGGCGAATATTGCCGAGACGCTGGAGAAGGAAACGGCCAACCTGGTTGTGTACCTCAACGACGAAGTGGTGCCGGCTGTGCGTACGCACTCGTCCAAGGCCCTGCGCAATGCGGCGGTGAAACTTTCCGAGTTCGCGGATTACCTGGAAGCCCAGCGCCCGAAGAATTCCTGATCCGACTTCCCTTTTCGCAGCGACAGAGGTCGCTGCCAATCGTCCTGTCTTGCCTTCTTTTGTTTCTAGGCGCTCTGTTTCTCAGCGCTTGCGGCGGACACAAGCAGGCGCGGGTAAAGGTTCCTCCACCTCCGACGCTTCCGCAGCCGAGTGCGGAGTCGGTCCCGGCCATCACTCCACCTGCCAAAAAACCCGCCGAAGCTGACAAAGAGGATCAGGACGAAAAGATTGAAGCGCCGGCGGATGCGAAAGTCATTCTCGTGGAAACCGGAATGGCGAGCTGGTACGGGGCCCCCTATCACAACCGGCGCGGGTCAAATGGCGAGGTCTACAACATGCACGCGATGACAGCAGCGCATCGCACGCTGCCGCTTGGGTCGATCGTGCGGGTCACGAACAAGAAAACCGGCCACTCGGCGGTGGTGCGGATCACGGATCGCGGACCGTTCGTGGAGGGGCGGATCCTGGACCTTTCGCTGGCGGCGGCGAAGGCGGTCGACGTTTATCTGCCGGGCATCGCGAAAGTGCAACTGGAGGTCTTGCAGACTCCTTCTTCCCTCGAGACGGGCGGCCGCTGGGCGGTCCAGATCGGCTCTTTCACGGACGAAAAGAATGCGGCGGAGCTGGTTGACCACCTGCAGCGGCGCTACCGCACGGCGAAGGTTCTGCAGTTCGCCAGTCCGGTTGGGGACTGGTGGGTGCGGGTGCGCGTGCAGGATGACAATCGCGAGCGCGCCCAGGCCCTGGCTCGTGAAACCGAGACTCCCGAGGGATCGGTGTTTCTGGTGCGGCTCGACTGATCCGTTCTCGTTTGCAACAGTTCCGCAATTGTGTTGCAGAACGCGATTTTCCCGGTTGGCGGAGTCGCCGGTGGAGTGGTATTGTTTCCCCGCAGAAAACAAGGGATCGATTGTCCACGCTTTTTCCTCTGACTCAAATCTCAGCGGGACGGAATCTACGCTATGGCTGATTGTTTGTTTTGCCGCATCGTGCAAGGCGAAGTGCCGTCGAAAAAAGTGTACGAAGACGAGCACACCCTTGCAATTGAGGATATCAATCCGCAGGCCCCGACCCACGTGTTGATAATTCCCAAGAAGCACATTGCGGGACTGAAAGAAGCGACGGCAGAAGATGCGGAACTGGTGGGGCGCTGCCATCTCGCAGCAGCGAACATTGCGCGGAAGCGGTCGATCGAGAATGGTTATCGCACCGTATTGAATGTGGGGCCGGGCGCAGGGCAGTCGGTCTTTCATCTGCACGTGCATCTTCTGGGAGGACGCACGCTGCATTGGCCGCCGGGGTGAGAGGCAGTGGGCAGTGGCCGGCGACCTCAGCCCCTAAAGGGGGCCCCTTTCTTGCACAGCTTGCGGCATCGCTGAAGCGATGCCCTGATACGAACCTCCCTTCCTCTGGTTGGCTTACAATCTAGTGATGGCAAACCTGACTCTGGTTTATGGGCTGCGTCTGCTGCCGTCGGACGAGGTCAGCGAAGTGGGCGAGGCCACGATCAAATTGAAGAATGGGCACGAAGCGCACGTTACCATGCATATCCTTGAGGGCGGCAAGGAAGAGATTGAGAAGCAGCTGAAGACCAGCCTGGACGCCTTTTTCGACTTCTATCCTGAAATCTGAGTGCGCGGCAGCGACCGATCATCGGGCGGCGGGATGAGACTCGTACCTCTGGAACTCGAGAGCAAACTGCGGGAGAAGGGACTGTGGCCCGAGTCCCGGATTGCGCGCGCCGGTGTGTATGTACTCACCCTGGACCTGCTTTTCTTCGTCCTGCAGATGTTGACCAGCCGTCTGGCTCCGAAGGTTTCGTCCAGCCTGGGCGGGTGGGTGAGCTTCCTCAGCGGGCTGGCGATCGTGCTGTTCGGGATCGTGGCGTTTCGCTGGCTGCGGACACAGCTGCTGTGGCGTCTGCGCAACCGGCTGATCGTGACCTACATGTTCATCGGGGTCATTCCGGTTTTTCTGCTGGTGATGATTTCGCTCATCACTCTTTATCTGTTGGCGGGGCAGTTCGCGAGTTTTGTCGTGACTTCGGAAATCACTTCTCACTTGCGGAGCATGGGCGCGGCCAACCGGGCGATCGCCAGCGAGCTGGCGACCCAGTTCGACAGTGGCCAGAAGCCGAACACTGAGACCATCGCGGGGATGCGTTCGCATGATCCGGATTGGTCGCGGCGGCAAGTGTGCGCCTGGAGTGGAACGAAGCTGCCCGCGGCTTGTTCAGGGCCGGCGGGTACTGCGGCGTTTTCGTTGCCATCTTTCCTCAAGGAGGAATTGGGCGAGATCGTGCGCGACCGCGGTGAACTGTATCTGCGCTCGGCGAGCGCCATGAAAACCCGATCGGAGCCGGTCTACGTCATCTCGAGCGAGCCGCTCGACCGAGCGCTGATGGAGGAGATTGCCGCCAATCTGGGGGAAATTACGCTCTACGGGACGGTGCAGCGGCCCGCCCCAGCGGCCAAGCAGCCGGACGCCTCTAAGCCAATGCTGGCAGCGGAAGATCAGAAGAAGTCGGGCATTGTCATCAAAGAAAACGGGGCGGACGTAACCGTCTCTGGGGACACCGAGCAACTGACGCAGACATTCACGGCGGGGACGGTTCCCGCTTCCAACGGCATGTTCGATCACGAGATTACGTTCGGAACGCCCCTGCCGGTCGTGGATTGGAGCGGTGCAAGCGGGGAGCGGCAGCGTGCCGGAGCGCTGGTACGAGTGCAGACGAGGCCGTCGGTTCTCTATGACCGGCTGTTTGCGGCGCTGGGCGATCTCGCGCGGGGCGTGGAGTACATCCTGCTGGTGGTTGCGATCGTGTTCGCGATCATCGAACTGCTCGCTTTATTCATTGGGACCAAGCTAACGCGCAGCATCACCTCGGCCGTCGCCCAACTCTACGAAGCCACCAAGCACATCAACCGGGGAGACTTCAGCCACCGCATTCAGGTCAAATCGAACGATCAGCTGGCCACGCTCGCGAACTCGTTCAACTCCATGACCGCTTCGATTGAGAAACTGATTCTGGAGCAAAAAGAGAAACAGCGACTGGAGAATGAACTGGCCATCGCGCAGGAAGTGCAGGCGCAGCTCTTTCCCCAGAAGATCGCGCAGCTGGAAACGCTGGAGGTGCACGGCTTCTGCCGTCCGGCGCGGACCGTGAGCGGAGACTATTACGATTTTCTCTCGCTGAATTCGGACAAGCTGATCCTGGCCGTGGGCGACATCAGCGGAAAAGGGATTTCGGCGGCGCTGCTGATGGCGACCATTCACTCGGCGGTGCGTGCTTACAGTTTGGAAGGCGTGCCGCTGCTGCGGGAACCGGTGGCCGTCGGCGTAGCCGGGGGCTCCGATCTGATGCTGGCCTCGGAAATCAAGGGGGCGGAGGCTTCGCCGGCGACATTGCTCGGCCTTTTGAATCACCAGCTTTACGAAAGTACTCCGCAGGAAAAGTACGCGACTTTGTTTCTAGGGATCTACGACGGCTCTACTCGCCGGCTCCATTACAGTAACGGCGGGCATTTGCCGCCGATTCTGCTCTCGGAAGACGGCTCGTCTCAACTGCTGACGTGTGGCGGAACGGTGATCGGGCTTTTTCCGGATGTGCGTTACCCGGAAGCCACGGTGCAACTCCGCCGCGGGGACGTTTTCCTGGCCTACAGCGACGGGGTGACCGAACCGGAGAACGACTACGGCGAGTTCGGTGAAGAACGGCTAGTCGAACTGGTGCGGGAAAACCGGCATCTGCCGCTGGCACGCATAACTGAGATCGTCACCGCAGCGGTGGACGACTGGATTGGCGACAAGGAACAGCCGGACGATGTGACGCTGGTGCTGGCGCGGGCGCGGTGAGTCAGCAGTCAGCAGTCAGCAGTCAGCAGTCAGCACTTAGCAGTTGGCACTTGGCTCAAGTCGTCTGATCTTGCCCTACCGAAACATCTCTTCTTCAGCAGGCCGGCGGGTCCAGGCTTCGCAAACACAACCACCTGTGAGGCATCTCACCGGGCGTCGTGCTGCCAGTCACTGTGTTCTTTTCGCGGGCGTCTTCTAATCAGGTTTGGAGAGTGCTCAATCCTGCAGTGAAAGGCGCAGGTGAATCGGATCATGGCAGAACAAGCCTTGAAGGTTGAATGTCCGCTATGCGAAGGCCGCGGTGAATTGACGCGCACGGAAGTGGCGGACAAGCTGACGAGACCGGAGCTTCGCAAGCGGCTGGACGCGCGCATTGCGGAGATTCTGGAAGACGTCGGGCTAGTGGGCGTGGGCGCGCCGGCTCGTAATTTCGAAAAGGAAGTGCACGAGTGGAATCCGCAATTGCCGATTTGGCGGCGGAGTCCAAAGGAGTAGAGCTTCGCGCCGATAGAGACTGAGATCCTGGCCAGGGCTGTTGGTAGTGGAACCTGAGCCAGCCAGGCGGATGGATCAAACCTGATCCATCCGCCTCTTGTTTTGCCGTTTCGATGGGTAGACTCGGCGCGGGCGAGAGCGCCCGCGCGACTGCCGGCGGGACGCCGGCGCTACCCAGACCCCGCCGAGCTTCGCTCGCCGGGACGGGTCAGAGACCCGTCTCTACACCAACAAAAACGCGGGAAGGATTGCTCCCTCCCGCGCCGTGTTTTGAGCGTGCCACGCTACCTACACGAGGCCCTGATCGAGCATCGAGTTGGCGACCTTCAGGAAGCCCGCGATGTTGGCTCCGTTCACATAGTTGCCGGGCGTGCCGTATTTCTCGGCCGTTTCGTAGCAGGCTTTGTGGATGGAGATCATGATCTTGTGCAGACGATCATCGACTTCTTCGCGAGTCCAGGAGAGCCGCATGCTGTTCTGCGACATTTCGAGGCCGGAGGTGGCCACGCCGCCGGCATTGGCAGCCTTGGCGGGCCCGTAGAGGATCTTGGCATCGAGGAACAGCTTGGTGGCGTCGAGGGTGCTCGGCATGTTCGCTCCCTCGCTGACGACCTTTACGCCATTCTTGATGAGATTGGCCGCGTCTTTTGCGTTGATCTCATTCTGCGTGGCGCTCGGGAACGCGCAGTCCGCCTTGATGGCCCACAGCCAGTTGTGATCGAGTTTCTTGTCGGTGGGGTTATAGATGGCTTTCTTGAATTTGTCCGTGTACTCCTTGATGCGACCGCGGCGGACATTCTTGCACTCCATGACCCAGGCCAGCTTGTCGCGATCGATGCCGTCGGCATCGTAGATCACGCCGTCGGAGTCGGATAGGGTCACGGGCTTCGCGCCCAGATCGAGCAGCTTCTCGACCGTGTACTGCGAGACGTTGCCGCTGCCGGACACCAGGCAAACCTTGCCTTCCAGGGTCTGCTTCTTGGTCTTCAGCATTTCCTGGGCGAAGTACACGCAGCCATAGCCGGTGGCCTCGGGACGAATCAGGGAACCGCCCCAGGCCAGGCCCTTGCCAGTCAGCACGCCTGAGAATTCATTGCGCAGACGCTTGTACTGGCCGAACAAGAACCCGATTTCGCGTCCGCCCACGCCGATGTCGCCGGCAGGAACGTCCGTGTCGGGTCCGATGTGGCGGCAGAGCTCGGTCATGAAGCTCTGGCAGAAGCGCATGACTTCGTTGTCACTCTTGCCCTTGGGATCGAAATCGGAACCGCCCTTGCCGCCGCCCATGGGGAGGGTGGTCAGCGAGTTCTTGAACACCTGTTCGAACGCCAAAAACTTCAGGATGCCGAGGTTCACCGAGGGGTGGAACCGCAGGCCGCCCTTGTAGGGACCGATGGCGCTGTTCATCTCAATGCGGAATCCACGGTTGACTTGTACTTTTCCCTTGTCGTCGAACCAGGGCACGCGGAACATCAGAACTCTCTCAGGCTCGGTAATACGTTCCAGAATCTTGGCTTCCTGGTACTCGGGGTGACGTTCCAGCACGAGCCGCAGGGACTCGAGCACTTCGAGCACGGCCTGGTGGAATTCAGGCTCGGCGGGGTTTTTGGCTTTTACAAGGTTGATGATTTGTGAAATGTAGTCCGCCGCAGCATTCTTCTTGGGCGGTTCCATGACTGCAGTCATAGGCTTTGCCTCCGAATTTTCTAGAGAATAACGGATTGTCAATCGCAGGAACACCGCAGGAAATGCGGCTGTGACTATTGAAAGCCCGCAGGGGAAGCTCTGCCGTGATTCGCGTCACCCGCACTGGTGATGATTGGGCACGCGCGCTGTGCGAAGGGCACAGGAAACCCCGTGAAAACTGCCCGTTTGGGCCGAAGGTAAGGTTACTTCGCGGGGGAGGTTTTGACAATTGCCACGTTTGGTGTCACTTGCTGACCCTTGGCCATCCCGCCGACGATGACCAGGCCGCGATGGGTAACCAGCAGGCCGCGGAGGTCCATGACTGGATCGGGGGTGTTTTCGTTGATGGTTTCCCATTTGCCGCTGCGGAGGTTAAACGCGAAGGTAACCGGGGAAGGTTCCGAGGGTTGGCCGTTGTAGCCGATGCCATTGTCGTTGTATGGGTTATCGGTTCCGCCTGAGAAATAGATTCTGCCGTTCTTTTCGGAAGCGCCGGCGGCGATACGATAGCGGGCCGGGCCGGGATGCCCGGGAAGCTTGGTCCATTCGATTTTGGTGATGTCGGCCTTATTGATCTTGCCCATCCAGCATTCGCTGGAAGCGATGTATCTCGGATTGCCGCCGCTGGGATTCGGGTAGGCGCCGTCCACGTAAACGATAGTGTCGCCGAGGATCGCGCCGGCATGCCCGAAAACGGGAGTGCCGGGAATGGGGGTGGCTTCCATCCATTTGTTTTTCTCGGTGTCGTACACCTGGACTTTACGGGTGGGCTCGGTCTTCGACCATCCGCTCACCAGGTACAGAAAGCGGTCGCGATAGACGCCGACAACCGAGTCGTCCACCGGCACGGGAGTGTCTTCGCCGCGATACCAGCGATTCTCCACTGGAACATAGATATTCACATCGGGGACGGTGGTTTCGCCGCCTTGCGCGTCCACGACGTATCCGCCGATCAATACCACCTGCTCGCGAAGCGCGGCGGCGGAAGCAGCGAGGCGTCCGGCGACACCGGGAACAGCGCGCACTTCGGTCCACTTGCCGGTGTTGAGTTCCATCTGGAAGGCTTGGTTGGAGATGGCGTTCCAGGTTTTCTTCGAGCCCATGCCCATGAAGGAGAAAATGCTGGCCTCTTTCCCGCCACGAGTCATGGCGACCGCGTTGTTGGACAGGGGTACGGGCAAGGGGCTGAGCTTGGGCTCCTCGGCGGCCTGGAGGGTGGCGACCAGCAGGAAAGCGGATGTGAACAACGACAGTTTCTTCATTGCGGAAATGATAGCAGCGCAGTTGCGTGTGGGTCGGACACTCATGTCCGACCCGGCAGACAGCATCGGAGCCGCGGGCGGGGTAGGACAAGAGTGTCCGACCCACACTTTAACCTTCGGGTGGCGGGGCGATGGTGAGGAGCGGATTGGGAGGCGGCGCGATCGGAATGGGCGCGGGAGCGGCGAGCGGCGCCAACAAACGACGCTGATACCAGATCATCTCGCAGGCTCTTTGCCACAGGCGCGTCCAAAAGCCCCACAGGACAACGATCTCCAGAATCAGGAATGTCCACCAAAAGCGGGCTGGGGGCATCTTGGCCCAAATGTAAAGGCCCAGCGCCAAGACCAGCCATCCGAGAAATGAAATACGGAAGTACATCCAGAACAACGATCCGAAATTGTCGAAGGTCAGTTTGAAGGCGCGCCCGGCAGTGCGCCACATGCCAGTCTCTTCTTCCACCACCGCGCGCACTTGCGCCATGTCGAACCAAAGGCGGATGCACATCAGAACAAAAGCTAATAGTGCCACGCCGCCCACCAGAGTCCAGAAGTGGCGCTTTTCTTCTACGGCGGCCATCGCCGAAAATGTGAACTGGCTCTTCACAAACGATGCGAGTGCCAACGCCGGGATGAGAACGATTGCCATCAGAATCAGCAGCCGCACCCAACGCCAGAAGTAGCTGCCGCAGGCTTCGAAAAATTCGCGAGTGGTTAGCTTACGGCCGGAGCGATAGGCCTCAAGAATACCGCCTGTAAGGAAAAGGACAATGACGAAGAACCCGAGGCTGAACGAGATCGAAACCCCGGCCACCTCGAACAACTTGACTTCCGGATTCGATTCCAATTCCGAAAAGGCGCCGTAATCGAACATGTTGGAGAGGCGCTGGGCGTGCAAACTGTGATCGGTCACCCAGTCCAATTTGTGCCTCACTGGGCCGACAGCGAAGTGGGAGAGCACAAGATTAATGAAGAAGATGAACCACAAGACGCGCTGATAGTGCCAGGCCCGGCTGAAGCCTTCGCGTAATAGTCCAGGCTGATTCGACATAGTTCTCAGTTCCCGGTTCTCAGTTCTCAGTGGCTGCGTGCTTCGAGCTACGAGCTTCGAGCAACCAAGTCTCCCTTGTCGCTGGACTCGCTTGCTCGAAGCGCAGAGCTCGAAGCTCGTAGCTCTATGCCAGCCACGATAGGCATTGGGACAGCATCTGCGTGATCCAGGTCCAGTAGTTCATAATTTTCCATCGCGCGCGTGTGTCTTCTTCCCTAACGTAGCTATTGTTGAAGAAATCCTTGTCGAGCAGCACGGCATGTTCGGGGTCGATTTCGGCCGAAACCAGCTGGGCTTTCTTGTCGTAGGTGTAGCGCACCCAGCGGTCCTTGCCGTCCCAGTGCTCGGTGACTGACTCGCCGTTGTCGAACTTGATCAGCACATCCACCGGAAAGATGAAATCGCCTTTGCGGTGGACGAGCACCATGGTGCGGTACATGGTCTCACCCTTCTTTTCATCGGGGGAGTTTTCGAGGAACCAGTCGAGCCGGTCGGAGCGGGCGCGGAACACTTCGTAGTCCAGCATTTGTGTTCCGTAGACAGCCTGGTCGTAGTACCAGCGCAGGCTCTGACCGCTGACTTCTTCGACCGTCTTCAGAAAATCTTCCTTGCTGGGGTGGGTGAAGCGATAGCGCATGAAATAGGTGTGGAGGGCACGCTGGAGCGTTTGTTCGCCAATGACTTTTTCGAGCGTGTACAGGACGGTCGTGGACTTACCGTACGTGACCTCTCCGTACGACGAGCCGTTGGCATACTGATAGGCGAAGCGCGTCATGGGATCGAAGTCGGGGGCGGAAAGATAGTCGTTGCGTTGCTGAGAGACGTCGCTTTCCGTCAGACGCCACAGGTCCATCGCCGATTTATCTTTGCCGAAAATATCGTCGAGGATTTTGCACTCGGTGTAGCTGTTGATGCCTTCGTCGAGCCAGGCGTCTTCGAACTCGTTGGTGGCGACCATGGCGTACCAGTACTGATGGCCGAATTCGTGCTCCACAACCTGCTCAACGAGGAACAGTCCGTCGGGCATCAACCGGCCGGTGTCGCCGGTGATCAACATCGGATACTCCATGCCGCCGGCGCGCAGGTCTCCCGGATCGACGACGGTGATCTGCTTGTACGGATACGGGCCGTACCACTGGTCGAAGCGCTTCATGGTTTCCTGCATGATGCGCATATGACGAGCAGCCTGGTTCATGTGCCAGGGCTGCATGAGCAGACGAATCTTCACCTTGCCCATACTGCCGATAAAGTCGCTCTCGACTACCTGGTAGTCGGGCTGGGCAGTCCAGGCGAAGTCGTGGATGTCTTCGCCGCGGAAAGTCAGAGTCTTGGTGCCGTCGCTGTTGTGCACTTCGGCGAGTTGCACTCCGCTCGCGCCGACCACTTCATTTTGCGGTACTGTGAGCTTCACGTCGTAAGTGCCGAAATCAGCAAAGAACTCCGTGTTGGCATGAAACTGGTGACAGTTCCAGGCGCCTTGCCACCAGACGCCAACCTTGGGAAACCATTGCGCGCCCATTATGAAACTCTGGTCGTAGCCGGTGCGGGCGAAAACCTGGCCGAACTGGTCGTGGAAGGCAATCTTGAACTGCACTGATTCGTTGGGAAGAATCGGACGCGGCAGTTTGACCTGGAAGACAGTGCGGTCGTCGGGGTTGCCGTCGTCGGGAGCGATGAACTTGATTTGTGAGGTCAGGTCGCCCATGCCGATGACTTCCAACGACTTCACTTCCGCCGACGCTTTGTATTTGTCCTTCCACTCGAAGCTGGACCGGTCGCGGCGCACCTCCTTCATGAAAGTCGAAGTTGGATTGAACGCGTTCAGATAGAGATGGAAGGGAAAGGTGTCCTGCGGGTGGCCGGTGAGATTGCGATAGGTGAGGACTTCAGTGGCATCGAGCGTGTGCTTGGCGGCGTCGAAGCGGGCGTCGATCTGGTAGGCGACCACTCGTTCCGAGAGCGGCTTGTCGGCCAGAGTGGCCACCGGTGGCGGTGAAGGCGGTTGGGCAGGCGCTGGGGACGAAGCCGCGGCGCCGACCCACGCAACCGCTAAGGCAAAACAAAGTAAGGCGAATCGCATGATTCTGTATCCTTCGAATGAAGGGTGAACTGCGAAGCTTACACCTCGCGTGGCACGATTGGAAGGTTCTGTGGGGGCCGTTAGCGGTCAGTCGTGAGGTTGGCCGTCAGAGTCCGGACGACAAGAGCTGGCGTAGAGACGCGGCTTGCCGCGGCTTCCCTGGCGGCTGGTGATGCCGCTGCCATCGGAGACGCGGCAAGCCACGTCTCTACATATCTGTTTGGCGGGGCAGGCTGAATCCGGTGCGCGCCCGAGATCAATTTCGGAATCCAATCCCAGTCAGAACCAAGTACGCCGACGGTATTCGCGGTAGGCGTCGCCGAAGGTGGCTTCCAGGACGCGGGCCTCGCGGCGGGCGCGGACGATCTGCATGGGAATGACCACCAAAAGCAGGAGCCAGAGAGCCGGCTTGCGCAGCATCAGGAATATTCCCGCAGCGAAGATCACTCCGAAAACGTAAATCGGGTTGCGAATCCGCGAATAGATCCCACTCGTGACGAGTGCGGTGGCCTTGGGCGCGATGGAAAACGATCTGCCCAGCGTGTAGCGAGCGAGGATGACTCCGGCGAGACCAGCGAGTCCAAGAATCAGGCCGAACAGTCGAAGCCCGTCGCATGGTCCTATGCCGTACAAGTACAGCCAGCCAAGACCCCACAAGCCCACCAGCAGCGGTAACCAGACGCGAAGAATACTTCCTCGGTCCATAGGGGCTACTCTACGAAACCTTGCCTCACTCCGTGAATGAAATCCGTAGATGCCGGCTGCAGACCGGCCGCCCGCATCTCGAGCGCGACCTGGCCGCGATGGTAGGCCGAATGCATGAGCACATGAGTAATCACGTCTTCCACGCGGCTGGACCAGTGTTCGCCTTTGCTGTTGCGATAGGCGATGTCTTTTTCGAGGTCGGCGGGCAACAGATTGCTCAAATAGTTTTTCCAGGCGGACAACATTTCATCGGCCAGGGCGGCGCAGTCTTCGATCGTAGAACTCGGCCACACGGCGACGCTCTGCGGTATCTGCTGCAAGCGTTCCAGCCAGAGCTTCTGCGCCGACAGCGTGTGCGCGATGAGCCGAAGCGCTTTGGGCGGCGTGACCGGGCTCAAGGCGGAAAGGCATTCGCGATTCGCCCAGTGGTCATAAATAAAGGTACGCAGAAAGTGTTCTCTGGTGTTCATTACGGTCGGCCTCCAAAGCGCAGCGGGGTCAGTAAATTGCGGCGCGCGGCGCAAAGACGATACGATGGCCACCAGGGCGATGTTATGGCTCTTCGTGTCGCGCGCCTCATATTCCCGGACCCGATGGTCGAACTTTTATTGATGCTGCGTCACCAGGGCTTGGCTGCAATCATTCTGCTGGGGATCTTGTGCCTGACCGCGCAGGCACAGACGCAGTCCGAGACTCGCCAGCAACTGCGCCAGGATCTGGAAGCGAACAAACTACAAGAGGCGGTCATGCTGGGAGAGAAAGCCGTCTCGCAATGGCCGCAGGATCCGGAAATTCGCCACTGGCTGGGGCTCGCCTATTTCAAG
>Ga0326726_10001057_pt1 | contig 25426 bp, 21 predicted proteins | sample MHFenrmetagenome_2_FD_207603 | JGI IMG/M metagenome (GOLD analysis project Ga0326726, IMG submission 207603) | Lab enriched peat soil microbial communities from Michigan Hollow, Ithaca, NY, United States - MHF15MN | ecosystem: Environmental > Terrestrial > Soil > Wetlands > Peat | place: USA... | reverse complement strand
CTGAAAGACGATGCCCACGGTGTGGCGGCGATAACGCGCCAGCTCTTCGGCCGACATCTGCGCCAGCTCGCGTCCGTTGACGGTGATGGCGCCGGAGGTGGGACGGTCGAGCCCGGCGATCAGGTTCAGCAGGGTGGATTTGCCGGAGCCGGAGGCGCCCAGCAGGGCGACGAATTCGCCGCGCTCGATTTCGAGCGAGATGCCGTTGACGGCGCGAATGCGGGTTTCGCCCATGCGATATTCGCGGCCGAGGTCGCGCGCGGAGATGGCCGGTGAGGAAGGCATGTGTTCGATATTACAGTTCTCGTATTCGGTAGCTCGTAGCTAGTAGTTGGGAGCTGGGCAGTTTCGACCCAACTGCCAGCTACCAACTTCCAGCTACTACCGCTCACACCGTGTAGGCGCGGCCCCAGCGGCTGGTGCGCCAGTTGTCGTGCGCCTGGGGCGAGCGGAACCAGGGCGGCAACTGGACCAAGAAGCGCTCTGCGAGTGCCGCAACGTACGGCTCATACATGATACGCAGTTCAGTGAGCCGTTGTTCCAGATCGGCGTTCAGGGATAAATGAACCCCGGCCTCGGCCAACTGCGCGAGGAGGTACTGCAGCGATTCCGGTGCGAGGCGCGGCTCACGCAGTTCTTGCGGCGGAGTGTTGAACACCTGCGCCAGGTCAACCACGGCATGACGCGCCATGGCGAAGGTGAGTTGAGCCTGGCGGGAGGGCGCGCCCTCAATCCCGACCTGGCAGAGCGCGGAGGCGTCGAGAATGGCGGTGAGAGCGGAGATCCAGGACTGATTGTCGTGCTGGGAGCGAAAATAGGCAAGCACAGGATAAGAGATGTGGCTCTCCAGCAGTTCGGCGGCGGAGTGTTCCCACTCGTGCAGGATTTCGCGCAGATTGCCATCGGTGGGATCGCTGTTGCGGCGCAACAACTCGCCCGCGGTGGGTGGCGTGCCGGCGCGCCCGTCGAGCAAAGAGACGTTCAATTCGCGGCGCGAGAACGCCTGGTAGACGACGGGAAGGTAGCTGATGACCATCGCCAGGAAGGCGAAACCCAGGCCGGCTTCGAGCACGGTGAGCACGCGCGCAATGTTGGCGCTCGGCGTCACGTCACCCAAGCCAAGGGTGAATAGCGTGGTGCCGCTGAAGTAGAGGTCGGTGGTGAAGCTGCGCGGCATGCCCGCGCCCTGCAGGTTGGAGCCTGCCGCCCACTGCAGCAAAGCGAAGCCGAACAGCAGGCCCACCGCCCATAAGGCCAGCAGCAGAAGGAGCGACATGGGACCGTAAAGCGCAAGCAGGCCTTCGCGCCGGCGCAGGTTGCGAACCCGCCGCGCCAGCGCAGAAGAAGGCGCCCACGTGAAACGGTAGAAGCCACGGGCGAAGCGAAAGCGGCGGGTGACTCGGCGCGGTAGAACCACCGTCTCGAACGCTTCCAGCAGAACCCCGACCACGATGACGGCGCCAAAGATCACAGCCAGAGCAACCATGGTGTCATGGTAATTGTTGCAGCCGAGGCGCGCCAATGCAGATCGAATAGGGATATTGACTGCGCGGAGGCGGCACGTGAAGTGGATCACCCGCAAGAACGTGAAGGTAGACCGGGTCGCCTGCCCGTGGCTGATCCGCCGCTTCGTGGATCCGGCGGCCGAATTTCTGTTCGTCGAAGAAGCGGAACTGCTCGCTGCCGCGGTGCGGGAAAAGGCCACCCCGTTCGACGCCCCCAAACTCCCCGAGGTGGTGCTGAATCATCGCGGCGAGCGCTGCTCGTTTGAGGCCATTCTGGAGGACTACAAACTACAGGACCCGGCGCTGCGACGGCTGGCGCTGATCGTGCGCGCCGCCGATGTCAAAGGCCAGGAGCAGGCGGCTGCGGAAGGACTCGGGCTGCGCGCCATCGCGGAAGGCTTCGCCGCGCTCGGTATCGGGGACGAAGAGCGGCTGGCGCGCCAGTTTCCCGTCTATGACGCGCTCTATCGCTACACGCAGCAGCGAGACCACTGATGACAGGCCGCCGCGACCTACTGCTCATCTACGGCGCGGCATTGCTGCGTTCCACCGCCACCGGCATGATCAGCGTCCTGCTGGGCGTCTACCTGGCGCGTCAGGGCACGTCGGTGACGCAGATTGGGTTGGTGATCGCCGCCGGCTTGATCGGCGCGGCGATGGCGACGGTGGTGGTCAGTTGGCGCGGCGATCAACTGGGCCGCCGTCGCACGCTGATCATTTTTGCGCTGCTCAGTTCACTGGGCGGATGGGCGCTGGTGTTCACCGTCCGGGCGTGGGTGCTGCTGCCGCTGGCGCTGATCGGAATGCTCAACGCCATGGGCACCGACCGCAGCGCCGCGTTCGCGCTGGAGCAGGCCATCATTCCCGGGCTGGTGCCGGAGCGTTCGCGGACGTGGGCGCTTTCCTGGTACAACGTCGTGCTCGACGCCAGCGGCGCAGTCGGCGCGCTCGCAGCCGGCGTGCCGGCGCTGATGAACCGGTGGATGGGATTTGACTTCACGTCGGCATACCGCGCCGTATTTGCCGGATTCGCGCTGTTGAACCTGGCGGGCGCGGTGCTCTATGCGTTCCTGACGCACCGGGTGGAAGTGGTGGCGCGAGGCGAACAGCCTCCGCCGGTATCGCCCGAAACGCGGCGCACGGTAGCCAAGCTGGCGGGACTGTTTGCGCTGGACAGCTTTGGCGGCGGATTTCTGGGCGACGCGCTGGTGGCCTACTGGTTCTTCCAGCGCTTTGGAATTTCCGTGCAGGCGCTGGGCGCAATGTTCGCCGTGGTGCATGTGCTGAACGCGGTGTCGCATTTGGGTGCGGCGGCGATCGCGCGCCGCATCGGCCTGCTGAACACGATGGTGTTCACCCACCTGCCGTCGAGCGTTTTTCTGATCCTGGTGCCGTTCGCGCCATCGTTCAGGATCGCGGCCATACTTTTCTTCCTGCGCGAGGCGCTGGTGGAGATGGATGTGCCGTCGCGGCAGTCGTACGTGGCGGCGATCGTGAGACCGCATGAACGCACGTTCGCCAGCGGCGTCACCAACCTGACGAGAAACCTGATGTGGGCGGCGGGATCGTCGGTGGGCGGGTTCTTCATGCAGAACCTGGCGTTCTCCGCGCCGCTGATCGCGGGTGGAAGCATCAAGATTCTGTACGACGGGCTGCTGTATAGGGCGTTCAGGAGGGTCAAACCGGCGGAGGAGAAGACAGCGACAGTGGGTGAAGCATCTTGAGGGCACCTCACTCCACCGGCCAGGATGATCTAATTGCAGCGGCCGAGGGCGGCCGCTGCCGTAGAAGTCGGCGATGAATTGAAAGCAGCCCCGGCGAGGGCGCCGGGGCCCACAAGTTAAAGTTAAATCGCGTGCGACCGCAGCCGGCGCGTCCTCGCCCAGGATGACAGCCATTTAAGCTTTGATGAAACGTTTGCGGCAGCCGAGGGCGCCTGCCGCCCTACAACTTCCGCGCTGGATGGAGGGCGGTCCCGGCGAGGGCGCCGGGACCCACAATTGCAATGGAACTCCAGAAGGCATGGATCTTAGACCCGCTCACAAGGGCAAAGCTCGATCTGAGATCAACTGATAGGTTTGTGCGGCACACGCGAGGGCGCGTGTGCCACACGGAGCTTAAATCGCTGGATTTTGCCGGTCGCGGTCTTGGGAAGTTCGGGGAGAAATTCCAGCCAGCGCGGGCGCTTGTAGGACGCCAAGTGAGCGGCGACGTACTCCTGCAATTCGTGAGCAAGTTCGGGCGCCGGCGCCAGGCCCTTACGCAGGACGACGTAGGCGGCGGGCTTGACCAGTTCATCTTCATCCTTGCGGCCAACCACGGCGGCTTCCAGCACCGCGGGATGTTCCACCAGCGTGCTTTCAATTTCGGCGGGACTGACCCAGACGCCGCTGACCTTGAGCATGTCGTCGGCGCGGCCGGCGTACCAGAAATAGCCGTCGGCATCCTGGCGATACTTGTCGCCAGTGCGCAGCCAGTGGCCATCGATCGTCTCCTTGGTTTTCTCGTGCTGGTTCCAATAGCAGGAGCAGACGGCGTCACTCTTTATATATAGATTGCCGATTTCGCCCGGGGCGACGGGACGGCCATGCTCGTCCACGATGCGCGCGTCCATGCCGGGAATGAGTTGCCCGCTCGCGCCAGGACGCGCAGCGCCCGGCCGGTTGGCGATGAACATGTGCAGGGCTTCAGTGGAACCGATGGCGTCGAGGATCTCGACGCCGAAGCGCGCTTTGAAGCGCTCGAAGATCGCGGCCGGAAGCGCTTCGCCAGCGGAAACGGCGTGGCGGATAGTCGAAAGATCGAAGTCGCTGCCTGGGCGCGTATGAGCGAGCAGCGCGGCGTAGTTGGAAGGCACGGAGAAAAACAGCGTCGGCCGGTGGCGCTCGATGGTGTCGAAGACGTTGGCCGGATGCGGCGAGCCGGGCAGCAGGATGCTGGTTCCACCAACGGCGAGCGGAAAGTACAGACCGTTGCCCAGCCCATAGGCGAAAAACAATTTCGCGACGCTGAGGAAACGGTCGGCTTCGGTGATGTGGAGAATCTGCCTGGCGTAGAGCTCGGCGGTGACGACCATGTCGTGCTGCAGATGAACGCAGCCCTTGGGAAATCCGGTGCTGCCGGAAGAATAAAGCCAGAAGGCGGCGTCGTCCTTGTGAGTGGGCGCGGGATCGAGTTCGGAGGACTGTGAGCTTATGAGTTCCGAATACGAATGCAGGCATTGAAGTGCCTGCGAGCGGGAGGGATGCTTCGAATTTGCAGGGGTCCCCTTCGACAAGCTCAGGGCAGGCTCTCGACGCGGGCGTTCGCCCTCGCTCGGGATGACACCCTGTGAATCCGTGTTGTTGATGACGACGACGTGCTCAAGAAACGGAAGCTGCTGGCGCGGGATAGCCTCGATTTGCGGCAACAGCGCCTGGCTGACGATGGCGACGCGGGCGCGGCTGTCGTTGAGCAGGTACTGGTACTCGTGCGGCTTCAGCAAGGTGTTGACCGGCACGGCGACGGCGCCGATCTGGATGGCGCCGAAGAAACAGGCGGCGAAATCGGGTGTGTCCAGCAGCAGCAGGAGGACGCGCTCCTCGATGCGGACGCCAAGCGCGCGCAATGCGTTTCCCACACGATGGACACGCGCGGCCAGCTCGCGATAGGTGACCTGCTGGTCGCCACATTCGATGGCGACCTTGTCGGGACGCGCCAGCAGATGCGGATGGATGAAGTGGGTGGCGGCGTTGAAGCGGTCGGGTATGGACAACATCATGCGGAACGCGCGGTAGGCGCCGCGGAATTCAGTTCGCGAGTGAGGTTGGCGAAGATGTCGCGGATGTTCTTCTGCGCCGCGGCTTCGACCAGGCGTCCGCCGACGGAGGCAAGCATGCCGCCAACCTTGGCCTCGCCGCTGAAGCGCACGATGGTTTTTCCGTCGCCGTCGGATTCCAGTTCCACGCGCCCGACGCCCTCGACGAAGCCGACGGTGGAATTGGCGCGCGAAGTCAGGGTGTAACTTTTCTCCGGCACGATGTCGGCGATGGTGACGTCGCCATGAAATGTGCCCTTCACCGGCCCCACACCCGCCTTGAGCATGGCGCGATATTGGTTCGGCGCTTTCTCCTCAAGCTTCTGGCAGCCGGGCATGGCGCGTTGCAGCACAGCCGGGTCCATCAGCACCTGCCAAACCGCCGAGAGCGGCGCGGAGATCGTGTGAGTGCCTTCTAACTTCATCTCTAGTCTTCAGTCGTCAGTCTTCAGTCGTCAGGTCTTGATTCGGGCTTCAGTTCTCAGCCCGGCGAGCTTGGGACGTGAAACAAAAACGATTACTTCTTCCGTGGCGCCGCGCATTGCTCCAGCGCGCGGCGGGTGTAGACACGCGCGATGTGGCTGCGATATTCGGCGGAGGCGAACGTGTCCCCGAGTGCTTCGATGCCGTCGGTGACATGGTCGGCAGCGGCAGCAATCGCGCTGGCGGGCTTGCCATGCAACTCCTTTTCGACCGCGGCGGCACGGTAGGCGTACTGCGCCAGGCCGGTGACGCCGACGCGCACGTCTTCAAAGTTCGGGCCGCGCATGGTCGCCACCACGGCCACGCCCACGACCGCCATGCCGGAGGCCGGATGCGCAAACTTCTTGTACACGGTCGCCGCCGGTGAGGTCACCGGCACGCGCACTTCGGTGATCACTTCGTCAGGCGCGAGCGCAGTGGTGAACAGCCCGGTAAAGAAATGACGCGCCGGAATCAGTCGCTCGCCGCGTTTGCTCATGACGACGATTTCGGCGTCCACTGCCAGCACCGCCGCCGGATAATCCGCCGCGGGATCGGCATGCGCCAGGCTGCCGCCGATGGTGCCGCGGTTGCGCACCTGGACGTCGCCGATCTCGCGTGCCGCCTGGGCGAGCAGCGGCGACGATTTCTGCAGCAGAGTAGAGGCGGCGACATCAGCGTGCGTGGTCATGGCGCCGATGCGCACTGCGCCGCCGTTCTCCCTGATATAGGAGAGACCCGTTACGCGGGAGAGATCGACGAGCAACGCCGGCGCGGCGAGACGCAGCTTCATGGCGGGCAGCAGGCTGTGTCCGCCGGCGAGCAGCTTGGCATCGTCGCGCGAAGCCAGCAGCGCGAGCACATCGTTCAATCCGCGCGGAGATTCGTAGTCGAAACTTGCGGGAATCATGCGCGCCTCCCGGTGGTCGTCCTTCTGGCGCCTTTGGCGGCGGCAGCGACGCGCAGCACGGCCGCGGCGCGGGCTTCCTTGTCGCTGTGGCTGATATTGGATTCGTGCACCGCGCGCCACACACGCTCCGGCTTCAGCGGCATGTCAATGTGGCGGACGCCGAGCGGCGCCAGCGCGTCGCACACGGCATTGACGATGGCGGGCGTGCATCCGATGGTGCCAGCTTCACCCACGCCCTTCACACCCATGGGATTCACCGGCGACGGCGTACAGGTGCGCTCAAGCGTGAGTTCGGGAATGTCGGCGGCGCGCGGCAGCGCGTAGTCCATCAGCGTGCCGGTGACGAGCTGGCCGTCGCTGTTGTAGATGACTTCTTCGTAGAGCGCCTGCGCCATGCCCTGCACGATGCCGCCGTGAATCTGACCTTCGACGAGCATGGGATTGATGACGTTGCCGCAATCGTCCACCGCGATGTACTTGTCGAACTTGATCTCGCCGGTTTCGATGTCCACTTCGCAGGAGATGACGTGCGCGCCGAAGGGGAAGGTGAAATTCGAGGGCTCGAAGAAGTGGGTTGCGTCCAGGCCGGGCTCGACGCCCGCCGGCAGGCTCTTGGCGGCGTATGCCGCCCCGACAACCTCACCGAAGGCAAGCGACTTCTTGCTTCCCTTCGCGCCAATGCGGCCGTCGCGGAATTCGATCTGCTCCGGTTTACCACCGAGCAGGTGCGCCGCGATAGCGGCCATCTTTTTTTTCAGTTTTTCGGTCGCAACGTAGAGCGCGGTCCCACCGACCGCGGTGCCGCGGCTGCCGAAGGTGCCGATGCCGTAGGGCACGACGGCAGTGTCGCCGTGCACGACGTTGATGTCGTCGGGCGAGATGCCGAGCAAGTCGGCGATCATCTGCGCGAAGGTGGTCTCCTGGCCCTGACCGTGCGGCGACGCGCCGGTGAGCGCCGTGATTTTGCCGGTCGGCTCAATGCGCACCGTGCCGCTTTCCCAGCCGCCCGCGGGCATGGCGGCCGAAGGCCCCATGGCGCAAATCTCAACGTACGTGGATAGCCCGATGCCGTAATACTTCCCTTGCTTCCGCGCGGCTTTCTGGCGCGCGCGCAGCTTGTCGTAGCCGGCGAGGTCAAGCGCGCGCTTCAAGCTGCGCTGGTAATTGCCGGAGTCGTAGACCAAGCCGGTGGCGACGGTGTAGGGAAACTCCGTCGGCTTGGGAAAATTGCGCCGCCGGATTTCCGCCGGGTCCATTTCCAACTCGCGCGCCGCGACGTCGATCATGCGTTCGATCAGGTAAGTGGCCTCGGGACGTCCGGCGCCGCGGTAGGCGTCGGTGGACATCTTGTTGGTGAAGACGCCGAGGACTTCGAATTCGATAGCGGGAATCTTGTAGCAGCCGGTGCTCATCAGGCCAGTGAGGGTGGCGATGATCGGCGTCAGCAACTGATGGTACGCGCCCAGGTCGGCGAGCACGCGCGTGCGCATGCCGAGAATCGTGCCGTCTTTCTTGAGCGCCAGTTCGACATCGTTGATCTGGTCGCGTCCGTGAATGGTGGCGGCGATGTTCTCGCCGCGCGTCTCCGTCCACTTCACAGGCTTGCCGAGTTTCATCGCCAGCCACGGAACGATGGCTTCTTCGCCGTACACGTTCAGCTTGCTGCCAAATCCGCCGCCAACTTCGGGAGCGATGACGCGCACCGATGTCTCCGGCAAACCGAGCATGAGCGAGATCTGCGTTCGCAGCAGGTGGGGAATCTGCGTGGACGACCATACGGTGAGCTGCTTTTCTCCCGGCAGATACTGCGCCACCACGCCGCGCGTCTCCATCGCGATCGGGGCGAGGCGCTGGTTGATGAGCCGCTGCTTCACCACGCAATCGGCGCGCTTGAATGCCGCGTCAACATCGTCGTTCTTGATCACATGGGTGAACGCCAGGTTAGTCTTGAACTGCTCGTGCACCAGCGCGCTGCTCATGTGCAGCGCCCGTTCCATATCTACCACCGCGGGCAGCGGGTCGTACTCGATGGCGACCAGATCAGCGGCATCGCGCGCGGCGTATGGATCTTCCGCGACGATGGCCACCACCGGTTCGCCCACGTAGCGCACCTGGTCTTTGGCGAGCACATAGTGGTTCGGAATCTTCAGGCCGGGCAGGCTTCCGGCGCAAGGCACACAGCCGATGGCGGCGACCTCGGCGTGTGTGACCACCATCACCACGTCGGGTGAGGTGCGCGCCGCCTCCACATCCACCGACAGGAGGCGCGCGTTGGCATGCGGCGAGCGCACGAACACGCAATGCAGCAGGTCGGGCAGGCGCAGGTCGCCGACGTAGTGGCTGATGCCCTGGATCAGCCGCGGGTCTTCCTTGCGCTTGAAGCGCTGACCCACCCAGCGACCGCCTGGAACAGCCGCGCCGTTGCCGCCGTTCGCGCCCGGCTTGCCGTTCGACTTCGATTTCGTCGCAATAGCCATGTCCTTGGCGGCTTACTTCTTGCCCGCGACCGCAGCGGCGCGGCGCGTCATCTTGCGCGAAGCCGACTTCACCGCGCCGACGATGTTCTGGTAGCCCGTGCATCGGCACAGGTTGCCGCTGATGCCCTTGCGGATTTCTTCGTCGCTGGGCGCGGCGTTGCGCGCCAGCAGGTCGTTGGCGCACAGGATCATGCCCGGCGTGCAGAAGCCGCACTGCAGCGCGTGCTCTTCCCAGAAACTTTCCTGCAGCGGATGAAGTTGGCCCTGGGTGGCGAGCGCCTCGATGGTGGTGACCGCATGGCCGTCGGCCTGAACGGCGAGCACGGTACAGGATTTCACCGCGCGGCCGTCGAGCAATACGGTGCAGGCGCCGCACAGCGAGGTCTCGCAGCCGATGTGGGTGCCGGTGAGGCCGTCGACATCGCGCAGGAAATGCACCAGCAACATGCGCGGCTCCACCTGCGCGCGGCGCTCCACGCCGTTGACAACGATCTCCACTGATTTCATAGGCCCCCCACGGGCACCCACTGCGAGCAAAGCCGGCCGTCGTCGGGGACCCGGTTCAGGCGAAGGGTTTGCTCTGATGGGCGGGAACGATAGCACCCTTGGCGGCCAGAGCACAAGCCGCGCTGGACGTGGAATTCGGCGCAACTCGGCGCTTCAGAAGAGTGGGATGTTCAGGACCACTTTGGCTGTGCGTGGCGCGTTTCGTAGTCCGCGATGTCGGATTCGTGCTGCAGCGTCAGTCCGATCTCGTCCAATCCTTCGAGCAGGCAGTGGCGGCGGAAATCGTCGATCGGGAAGATCGCCGAAAATCCCGCGTTATCGGCGACGGTCCGCGCTTCCAGGTCAATGGTGAGGCGATAGTCCGGCTTCTGCTGCGCGCGGCGCATCAACTCGGCGATCGCGGACTCAGGCAAGGTAACCGCAAGCAGCCCGTTCTTGAAGCAGTTGGTGGCGAAGATGTCGGCAAAGGAGGGCGCCATGATAGCACGGAAACCATAGTCCATCAGCGCCCAGGGCGCGTGTTCGCGCGAGGACCCGCAGCCAAAATTCGCGCCCGCCAGCAGGATGGTGGCCTGCCGGAAACGCGGATCGTTGAGCACGAAAGACGTGTTGACCGCGCCATCCGGGGAAAAACGCCAGTCGTAAAACAAGAACTCGCCGAAGCCGGTGCGCTCGATTCGCTTCAGAAACTGCTTGGGGATAATCTGGTCGGTGTCCACGTTGACGCGGTCGAGCGGCGCCACTAGCCCGGTATGTTTGCGAAACGCTTCCATGATTATTTGCTTCCCACTGCGACCGGCATGGGGCGGAACTTCCACTCGCGCACGTCAACAAAATGTCCGGCGATGGCCGCCGCCGCCGCCATGGCCGGGCTGACCAGGTGGGTGCGCCCGCCCCGGCCTTGCCGGCCTTCGAAATTGCGATTGCTGGTGGAGGCGCAACGCTCGCCCGGTTGCAACACGTCCGGGTTCATGCCCAGACACATGGAGCAGCCAGCCTCGCGCCACTCGAAGCCGGCAGCGCGGAAAATTTCGTCCAGCCCTTCGCCTTCCGCCGCCGCCTTCACCGACTGCGATCCCGGCACGACCAGCGCCTGCACGTGGGGGTGAATGCGATAGCCGTTGACCACGCTGGCCGCCGCACGCAGGTCCTCCAGCCGCGAATTGGTGCACGAGCCAATGAATGCGCGGTCAATGCCGATGTCCTGGATGCGGGTGCCCGGGGTGAGCGCCATGTATTCCAGTGCGCGCTCCCAGGCGCGTCGTTCGGCGTTGCTTTTCGCGGAGGAGAGCGCGGGCACGCTGCCGGTGATCGAGGTCACCATGCCCGGGTTGGTGCCCCAGGTGACGAAGGGCGCCAGCGACGCGGCTTCGACATCGATGGTTTTGTCGAAGCTGGCGCCATCGTCGGTGGGCAGCGTCCGCCAGGAATCGATGGCTTTTTTCAAGCTCGGCCCCTGGGGCGCAAAACGCCGGCCGCGCATCCAGGCAAACGTGGTGTCGTCGGGCGCAACCATGCCGGCGCGCGCGCCCGATTCGATGCTCATGTTGCACAAGGTCATGCGCTCGGACATGGATAGTGCGGCGACGGCGTCGCCGGTGTATTCGATCACGTGCCCGGCTGCGCCGTCGGTGCCAATCTGGCCGATGATGCCGAGCGCCAGATCTTTCGCGGTGACGCCCGGGCCGAATCGCCCGCACACCCGGATTTGCATAGTGCGCGGCTTTTTCTGCGGCAGACATTGCGTGGCGAGCACGTGCTCGACTTCCGAGGTCCCGATGCCGAAGGCGAGAGCGCCGAACGCGCCGTGCGTGCTGGTGTGGCTGTCGCCGCAGACGATGGTCATGCCGGGATGCGTGAGGCCGAGTTCCGGACCGATAACGTGCACGATGCCCTGCTCGGGCGAAGCGATGTCGAACAGGCGGATGCCGAACTCGGCACAATTTGTGCGCAGCGCTTCAATCTGCCGCGCCGCGATGGGGTCGGTGATCAGAGTTTGCGGCGAGGTTGTCGGGACGTTGTGGTCCACGGTGGCGACGGTGCGCTCGGGACGGCGAACGCGGCGGCCGGCGGCGCGCAATCCGTCAAAGGCCTGCGGCGAAGTGACTTCGTGCACCAGGTGCAGGTCAATGTAGAGCAGCGCGGGTTGTCCGGCGGCTTCGCGGACGAGGTGTCCGCTCCAGATCTTGGCGAACATGGTGCGCGGCGCAGGCATGATCAGACGGCGTGATAGGCGTGGCGCCGATCGCAAAAACCGGCGAGCGCGTCGGCAACGGCGGCGCCCATTTCTTCCGTCGAGACCGGCTGCGAACGCGGGTCGCGGATGAGGTCGGCCGTGCGGTAACCGCGGTCGAGCACTTCCCCGATGGCGGAATCGATGTCGCGCGCTTCCTGCCCCATGCCCCCAGCATACCGCAGCAGCAGCGCCGCCGTCGAAATTGCGCCGAGGGGATTGGCAATGCCGCGCCCGGCGATGTCCGGCGCCGAGCCGTGCACGGGCTCAAACAGCCCGACACGGCCGCCGATGCTCGCCGAGGCCAGCATGCCGAGCGAGCCGCTGATCACCGCCGATTCGTCGGAGAGAATGTCGCCGAAGAGGTTCTCGGTAAGGATCACGTCGAAACGGGTTGGGTTCGAGACCAGGTGCATGGCGCAGGCGTCCACGTACATGTGCTCGAGCGTGACGTCGGAAAAATCGTGCGCCACGCGGGTGACCACCTTGCGCCACAGTTGCGACGTCTCCAGCACGTTTGCCTTGTCCACCGAGGTGACCTTGCGGCGGCGAGTACGCGCCTGCTCGAATGCAATGCGCGCAATGCGCTCGATCTCCGGGACGGAGTAGCACATGGTGTTGAAGCCGAAATTTCCATCGGCAGCAAACCCGCGCGGCTCGCCGAAGTAGAGACCGCCCAGCAGTTCGCGCACAACCAGAATGTCGGCGCCGCGCACTACCTCGGGGCGGAGCGGCGAGCAATCCTCGATGGCCCGGTGCGACGCGGCGGGGCGCAGGTTGGCGAACGCGCCCAACTCCCGGCGCAGGGCGAGCAGTCCCGACTCCGGCTTGCGGTCAGGCGGAAGCGAATCGAACTCCGGCCCGCCGACAGCGCCGAGCAGCACCGCATCGCTGCCCAGGCACGCGTCCAGCGTCTGCTGGGGAAGGGGGAAGCCGGTTTCGCGAATGGCAGCGCCGCCGACCAGTTCGGTGCGGAAGCGGAATTCGTAGCCTTGGATGTCGGCGACGGCCCGCAGTACGCGCACGGCTTCGCGCGTCACTTCCACCCCGATGCCATCACCCGGCAGAACCGTCAGGTTCAGGTTGGTCCTCAATCAGTCCCCGTAGGCCTGCGCCGGCCCCGCGAGCGGCGTGGACGGACGCACACCGCGACGCGGCAACAGCGAAATCAGATCGCGATCGTAGATGTTCTTCTTCTTGTCGGCAAGCTCGGTGAAGCGCTTATATACCGAGTCGAGTTCGGCGCCAATGACTGGATATCCGAGCTCTTCATAACGGCGCGACAGCGCGTGCCGACCCGAGTGCTTGCCGAGCACGATGCGGTTTGAGGGAAGGCCCACCGACTCCGGCGTCATGATCTCGTAGCAGAGCGGGTTGCTGAGCACGCCGTGCTGGTGGATGCCGGCTTCGTGCGCGAACGCGTTGCAGCCGACAATCGCCTTGTTGGGCTGCACCGGGAATCCCAGGATCGCCGACAGCGCCTGGCTGGACGGGCAGATTTCCTCGGTGCGAATGCCGGTGGTGTACGGCAGGCGGTCGGCGCGGACGCGGAGGGCCATGACGATTTCTTCCAGCGCGGCATTGCCGGCGCGTTCGCCGATGCCGTTCACGGTGCACTCCACCTGGCGCGCGCCTGCCTCGATGGCCGCCAGGCTGTTGGCGACCGCCAGGCCGAGGTCGTTGTGGCAATGCACGGAGATGGTTACTTTCTCGATTCCCCGCACGCGTTCGCGGATGGTCGTGATCAGGCGCGTAAATTCCGTGGGCACGGTATAGCCGACCGTGTCCGGAATGTTCAGCGTGGTTGCGCCCGCTTCTACTACGCCCTCCAACAGGGCGCACAGGAATTCGGGGTCGGAGCGAGTAGCGTCTTCGGGTGAAAACTCGACATCGTCACACAGGCTGCGGGCATAGCGCACCGCCTCGCGTGACTGCACCAGCGCCTGCTCGCGCGAGATCTTCAGCTTGAACTGGAGGTGAATGTCCGAGGTAGCGAGGAAGACGTGGATGCGCGGGCGCCCGGCCTCGCGAAGGGCCTCCCAGGCGCGGTCGATGTCCTTTTGCGTGCTGCGGGCCAAGGCGGCGATGCGGGGACGCCGGACATTGGCGGCCACGGCGCGCACGGCCCGGAAATCCCCTTCCGAGGCGATGGGGAAACCGGCTTCGATGACGTCTACCCCTAGCCGGTCGAGATGACCGGCTATCCGTACCTTCTCTTCCAGATTCATGCTGCAGCCCGGCGACTGCTCGCCATCGCGCAGCGTAGTATCGAAGATGGTGATCCTATTGTCGTTCACTAACGCCTCCCCGGTTCGCAGCAGGTCACACGGCCGGGTGCCGAGGCTCCCAGGCAGATGTGACACCGCCAGCCGCTTCCGGTCAGCCGTTTAAATCGTACCCTCGATGGTCAATAGAACTCCAAGTTATAATTCTTTTAGTTATCATTAGGTTTTTTAATGGCATAATCGCAGATCATCGGCGGCCAAAGCTGTTCCACTAGGGGCCAGATGGACCTTTTTCAACTGGAAGTCTTCGTCATGGTGGCGCGCGAGGGCAGCTTTTCGCGCGCGGCGGAGAAGCTCTACCGCACGCAGCCCGCCGTCAGCCAGGCAATCCGCAAACTGGAAGACGAGCTTGGCGAGGCGCTGTTCGACCGCTCCTCGCGCGACGGCCACCTCACCGACGCCGGCCGCGTGCTCCACGAGTACGCGCATAAACTCCTGAACCTGCGCGGCGAGGCCGCCGAAGCCCTGGTCCAGTTGCGCGAAATGCGCAAGGGCCGCCTGAACATCGCCGCCAACGAGTACACCTGTCTATACCTGCTGCCAGTGCTAACCGACTTCCGCCGCCTCTATCCGCTGGTCAAGACCACCGTTGAGCGATCGCTGGCCAGCCGCATTCCTCAGGAAATCCTGGAACACAATGTCGAGCTGGGAGTGCTCTCGTTCAATCCGGAAGACCCGTTGCTCCGCAGCATCGTCGTGTACCGCGACGAGCTGGCGTTCGTCGTCTATCCGCGGCACACGCTGGCCAAAACGCACCAGGTGAACATCAAGCAGCTCGGAGTGGAATCATTCGTGGCGCACCACGTGCCATCGCCCTTCCGGGACAAGGTGATCCAGGCATTCAAGCGCCACAAAACCCCGCTCAATATGGATGCCGAGCTGCCCACGATCGAGGCGATCAAGAAATTCGTCATCATGGAAAACGGGGTAGCGCTGGTGCCCGCCATCTGCCTCGAGGGCGAACTGGCGCGCGGCGAGTTGGTGCGCGTGCACGTCGCCGACCTGAAGCTGGAGCGCCGATTGCGCCTGGTCTATCGCAAACATGCCAACCTGTCGCACGCCGCACGCGCCTTCCTGAAGGTCGCCGAAGCCATGGCGTCGAACGGCCGCGGATACCTGTTCCAGCCGGAAAGATAACCGCCTGCAGGGTGCGGACGATCACACCTGGGTGTGCCTTCCTCGTTCGGCAGCCTCCAGGTCGCGCAGTTCTTCACTGACTTCCACTGGGTACGGCTCCGCATCGCGCAGGCGGCGAAATCGCTCCGGCAACCGGCCAAGCTGCTGGCGCGCGCGCTGTTGCACGTCGTGGATGGGCGGAGACTTCGCGAGCCGCCGCCCGTTGCGCATGACGCACTCCAGCAGCGGCTCGGCGCCGGCATAGCGTTCGCCCTGGCGGGCAATGACATCGCGCTCGAACTGGCCGTCGCGGAAAAAACGAAACAACTGCTTGGCGCCCGGGTAGGTGGCTTTGTCGTGGCTCAACTTGACGCGGTAGCTGTGCTCGCCGCCCTCAATGATCTCGACCAGCTTGTAGACGCCGCTCAGCGACGGAGCGTCTTTTGAGGTCGCCAGTTCAGTACCCACGCCGAACATGTCAATGGGCCCTCCCTGCGCGATAAGTTCGGCGATCAGGTACTCGTTCAGGTCGCCGCTGGCGAATATTTTCGTGTCCTTCAACCCGGCCTGGTCGAGCCGCTGCCGAGCCTGTTTCGCTAATTCGGCGAGGTTCCCGCTGTCCAGGCGCACGCCGCGCGGCCGCAGTCCGGCGCTCACGATCTTTTCGATCGCGGCCATGGTGTCGTAGGTGTCAACGAGCAGGACCGAGTGATCAGGGAAAATGCGTTCCATTTCGCGGAAGCTTTCTAGTTCATCGTGGAAGGACATGACGAATGAATGTGCCAGCGTGCCGAAGGCGGGCACACCGAAGCGAAAACCAGCTTCGACGTTCGATGTCCCCACGCATCCACCGACGTACGCCGCGCGCGCGGCCAGCACTCCGGCTTCCGGCCCGTGAGCGCGTCGGGTGCCGAACTCGACCACCGCGCGCCCCTGCGCCGCCTCTACGACCCGCGCGGCCTTGGTGGCGATCATCGTCTGGAATGTCAGCGCGGTCAGCACGAACGTCTCGACCAGTTGGGCTTCGATGATCGGCGCCGTCACGCGCAGCAGCGGCTCCTGCGCAAATGCGGGTGTGCCTTCGGCCATGGCCCACACTTCCCCGGTGAAACGGAATTGTTCGAGGTATTCAAAGAATGGGGCGGATACATGCGCGAACACTGGTTGGCGGCGCAGAAAGTCGATCTCGTCGGAATTGAAACGTAGGTTTTCGAGGTATTGCAGCGCCTGCTCCAGCCCGGCAGTCAGTAGGAACGACCTGTTCTCGGGCAGGCGGCGGACGTACAGCTCAAACGTCGCTAGCGGCCGCCGCCCGCTCTCGAAATATGCGGCGGCCATGGTGAGTTCGTAAAGATCGGTCAGGAGGGCAGAATGACAGAGCGGTTGCGGCACGTTGGATTCGATGCGGAATGCGGTGGCTTTGAACTTGATTAGCCAGATGAACGCTGAGGAACGCTGATAGCTCCGGCATCTGCGTGCATCAGCGTTAATCAGCGGCTACGAGAAAAAACGCACTCGTTACAAAGCACCGGCCGTCATACCTGCCGGCACGGTCAGCGCGGGCACGCCGCTCTTGCGCATCAACTCGTTGAGCGCCGGCAGATCCGCGTTCAGCACCTCGCGCAATCTCTTCAACTGTTCCTGGAGTTTGCCGTTCAGCATGTCGTACACCGCAAGCTGCGGCCGGGTAGGCGCGGCATCGGCGTACTCGATGGTGTGGCTGAGCGAATCGAACTGCTCGTTGAGCTGGATCGGGTAGCGCAGGCTGCCCTCGGAGCTCTTCATCTTCACCTGCATGAGCTGTTCTTCGATGGGCGTCATCTTTTTGTCGAGAGCGTCGGCGGCGGCGATCACCTGCTTGGCCTCTGTGCTTTCGCCGGCCCATTTTTTCAGCGTGTTCAACTCGCCGCGAAGCTGCCGAATCTGATTCACCGCGGTGTGCAGTTCGTGGTTGCGATCGCGAATCTTTATTCCCAGGTCGAACTCTTTTTGCAGGTCCTCCATGGTGACATTCTTCAACCGAGGGTCCATGCGAACTTCCAGCGGCACGGTCTGGGTGAACGATCCCGCGGTCAACTTCACCTGGTAGGGACCCGGCAGCACGAGCGGCCCACGCGGCCCCAGTCCGGAGTAAAACGCGTTGGGAATGTTCACCGGCGACTCATACCGCAGGTCCCATGGGAAACGATTCATGCCGGCTTCGGCGGCGATGGTGGTTTTCGGCGGCTCCAAGTCGGGCCACTCCGGCGGCTGCTCGAAGGTTTTCTTCTCCTTGCTCGACAACCGCCGCACCAGTTTCCCCTGGGCATCCAGGATATCGAGCGTTACCTCTTCTTTCGGCTTGGTCGCAAAGTAGTAGTCAATCACCGCGCCCGGCGGCGGGTTCTCGCCCACCGGCCTTCTGCGATCTACATATTCGGGATAATGCAGGCGCACCGCCGGCTGTGGCTTGTAGAGGATCGCCGGCGCTTGCGCTATTTGCGGCGTAAGCTGGCGCAGCGGCGTAATGTCGTCCAGAATCCAGAACGACCGCCCGTGCGTGGCGACCACCAAGTCATTGTCTTGCACCACGAGATCGTGAATCGGCGAGACCGGCAGATTCAGTTGCAGCGGCTGCCAGTGGGAACCGTCGCCGAACGACGCGTAGACGCCGCGCTCCGTGCCGGCAAACAGCAGCCCTTTGCGTCCCGGGTCCTCGCGCACCGCGCGCACATACGATCCCTGCGGAATGCCGTTGACGATCAGCGTCCACGTTTTGCCAAAGTCGGAGGTCTTATAGATGTACGGCTTCTGATCGTCGAGCTTGTGCCGGTCCACTGCGATGTATGCCGTGCCCGCATCGTGTGGCGACGGGTCAATAATGCTCACCATGCTCCACTCGGGCAGGGCCTTCGGAGTCACATTGGTCCAGGTCTTGCCGTCGTCGCGGGTCAGCCACACTAGTCCGTCGTCGGTGCCCGCCCAGAGTTGACCTTTTTGCAGCGGCGATTCCGCCAGCGCAAAAATCGTGTCGAAGTACTCGACGCTGGTAATGTCCAGCGTGATCGGGCCGCCCGAGGGCTCCTGCTTAGTCTTGTCGTTACGCGTCAGATCCTTGCTGATCGCCGTCCAGCTCTTGCCGGCGTCGGTGCTCTTGTAAACCTTTTCGCCGGAGGTGTAGAGCACAGTCGGATCGTGAGCCGATATAAATAGCGGCGATGTCCAGTTGAACCGCAGCACGTCCAAATCCACCGCGCCGTGCCCCGCAACATCCAGCGGCCACACGGAAACGTCCTGCGTCTGCTGGCTTTTCTTGTTGTAGCGGAAGATCGTCGCTTCGTTGTTGCCATAAATAGTGTTCGGATCGCGCGGGTCGGGCGCGATGAACCCGGTCTCGCCGCCAAACGCTACCCAGTCCTGCCGCGCGATCACGCCGTCATCGGAATAGCTGGCGATCGCGACGCTGCTGTTGTCCTGCTGCGCGCCGTAAACGTAGTACGGAAACTGGTTGTCGGCGATCACGTGGTAGAACTGCGCCGTCGGCTGGTTCTGTTGCGTGCTCCAGGTCTGCCCGCCGTCCACGCTGATTGTGGCGCCGCCGTCGTTGCCGTTAATGATGCGCTTCGGGTTGTCGGGATCAATCCACAGCCCGTGATGATCGCCGTGCGGCGCCGGCAGCAGCGTGAACGTCTTGCCGCCATCCACGGAGCGGAACAGGCCGGTGTTCTCGACGTACACCGTGTCCACCGTCTTGGGGTCGGCGAAGATGTGGGTGAAGTACCAGGCTCGCTGGCGATAGCGCTCGTCGTCGTTGACGCGCGTCCAGGTGTCCCCGCCGTCATCGGAGCGGTACAGGCCGCCTTCTTTGGCCTCAATAAGCGCGTACACGCGGCTGGAATCGGCGCCGGAAACGGACACGCCGATCCGCCCCAGCGGACCTTCCGGCATGCCGTGTCCCTCCAATTTCTTCCACGTCGAGCCGCCATCGGTGGAGCGATAAAGCCCGCTGCCCGGGCCGCCGCTGGAAAGGCTCCACGGCGTGCGGTTCACCTCCCACATAGCCGCGAACAGCGTGCTCGGGTTCTGGGGATCGAAGACCACATCAATGCCGCCGGTCTTGTCGTTCACGTAGAGGACTTTCTGCCACGTCGCGCCGCCATCCAGCGTGCGATAGATGCCGCGTTCCGCGCTGGGCGCGTACACATGCCCGAGCGCCGCCACAAACGCGATGTTGGCGTTCGCCGGGTGCACGATCAGCGCCCCGATCTGCCGCGAGTCCGGCAGTCCAACATGCTTCCAGCTCTTGCCCCCGTCCACCGACTTGTACACGCCGTCGCCGTAAGTGATATTGCCGCGGATGCAGGCTTCGCCGGTGCCCGCATAAATAATGTTGTGGTCGGAATTGGCCACGGCCAGCGCGCCGATCGAGGAGATCGGCTCCTTGTCGGTCAGCGGCTTCCAGGTGGCGCCGGCGTCCATGGTCTTCCACACGCCGCCGGCAACGCCCCCGAAGTAAAACGTGTTCGGCTCGCCCGGTACGCCGGTTACGGCCAACACGCGTCCGCCGCGGTAGGGACCAATGCCTCTCCACTTCATCCCGCTGAAGAGCGCTTGATTGTAGCTCTGGGCAAAAAGCGCGGAAGCGAATAACACAAACAGCAGGACGACACAGCGCCTGAACATGCGACGATCCTCCCCACAATGAAAACCGAAAATCGTAGCACGAGCCGCGCGAAGACAAAAATCCCGTGGGCTAGCCCTGGAAAAGACTAGCCCATGGGGGGGAATAGTCTGCTGGAGCGATTCACGGCGTGGTTTTCAGCCGCATACTTGCTTCATGTTGTCAGGCTCCCGGACTCGATCGTTGACGCAGCCACGAAATCAAGGCATATTGGTGCTTCTAAGTCTCCCCCAAAGAAGAATCCCGCAGCTGTTTCCCTTGGGAGACTCGGCGGGGAAAAAGGTGGCCTCGCTAGAGCTAAGGTCCATCTGGGGCCGCAAAATCGGAGATCGCCAGATTGGCCGCCCAGGTGCGATGGTCTCGGCAATTGAATGGCACTAAAGACTAGCGCCAACGTCATCATCATTGAGCAGTTAAAAGAGAGACTGTGCTCATTAGAGTCATGCACGGGTGGAGATGTGCTAGTCCTCTGCGCACCTATCCGTGCGGGTCTTGATGCCGTTGTGAGAGAAGCCATAGATGCACTTCCTCACAGGAAACGGAAACTCAGTGTCCTTTTGGAAACTGCTGGCGGATATATCGAGGTCACGCAGAGAATCGCGCAGACACTACGACACAATTACCGGATAGTCGATTTCATCATCCCGGATTGTGCGTACTCTGCGGGTACCGTACTTGCGATGTCTGGCGATGACATCTACATGGATTACTTTTCTGTGGTTGGCCCTATCGACCCGCAGGTGCAAAAGGATGACAAGATGGTGCCAGCCTTGGGATACTTGGAACAGTATGAGCGGCTCATCAGGAAATCGCAGACCGGTACCTTGACGACGGCGGAGCTTGCATTTTTAATAAATCGCTTTGACCCGGCTGAACTCTACATGTATGAGCAAGCGAGAGAGCTCTCGATTTCGCTATTGAAGGAATGGCTAGTCAAGTACAAGTTCAAGAACTGGAAGAGAACGGCGACACGGAAATTGAAAGTTACGAAGGCCATGCGCGTCAAGCGTGCCGAGGAGATTGCGAAGACTCTCAATAAAATCGACAAATGGAATTCGCACGGGCGCGGCATTCACATGTCCGTCCTGAACAGAGACCTGAAATTGCTTATCCGCGATTTTGGTAAAAGAGAGGATCTGAAAAATTGCATCAAAGATTACCATCGGCTGTTGCAGGACTATCTCTCAACCGTCAGACATTTGTGGGTAGTGCAGACGAGGGCACAATTCACGCCACTGGGATGAGAAACGGAGGTGCCGACGATGCCAAAACAACTCGACGTGAACAAGATCGTCGCCGATAACCCCGCAGTGGACCAAAAGGCCCTAGAGAAGGCCCAGGAGGCGATTAGGGACTTACACCAGACCGGGGCGGTGCGGCGTTCGAGTTACGGTCTAGAAACGCCGGAGTCCAAGAAGCGTCTACGGCACAGTGACGATTCCGTACGTGGTGGAGCGCAGTCTGCTGCCGTCAGACGTCTTCGATAACGCGCGCAGCTCAAATGGCCCGCAAGAGACGCGGGCCTTATTTGTGCGTGTGAGGTGGAGGGTCGAACGTCGCCGAAAAAAATCCCGGCCCTGAGTTCGGGCCGGGAACGGAGGAACACCATGGAGAGTGCTACTTGCGCGATTCGATTTCCCCGATGTACAGCTTCAGTCCCACCAGCATGGCCAGGATGGTGATGAGGGAAATCCCCAGGCCGGCGCGCCGGTAGTCGCGTTCGCGCAGCGCTTTCTCGCCTGCCAGTCGCGTCTTTTCCGCTGTCACCTGCCCCGTCTTGATATCTTCCTCGATCTTCTTCGGCGCGAAGCTGTGCAGCGTGACGCGCGCTTTGGTGAGCTGGTCGCGGGCGGTAGTCAGCTCCAGTTGGGCTTCGCCGACCTCCATACCCGAGCGCTCGGCGCGCGTCAGCACCTCATCCGATTTCCCGATTGCGTTTTGCAATGCGGCAAGTTGCTGCTGGATGTTGCCGGCGGCGGCGAAGCCCGCATCGCCCTGCGTGTGGCAAGTAGTGCAGATTGACTGCGCCCCGGTTCCGACCATCGAATCGTCGGGATGGACGATCCGATGATTGCTGTGGCAGGTGACGCAGCCTGGCATTCCCGCGGCATCAAACGCCGCCTTGTGGGGGCTGGCGTCGAACAACTGCGCCTGGAAAACGTGGCAGGTGGAGCACACGTGGACGACGCTGGCCACTCCCGGCGGCGAGGCCCCGTGGTTCCCATGACAGGTGGTACAGGTGGGCGCGCTCAGGTCGCCACGCTTGGTCAGCGCCTCGTGATGCACGCTGGTGCTGTAGCCGGCGAACTGGTCGTGCTTGATCTTGTAGGGCTGCATGTACTTGCCGTCGTTGTGACAACGCGAACAGGTATCCGCAATGTGCAGCGGATGCACCTTCGAGCGCGTATCGCTTGCCGGGCGTATGCCATGAACGCCGTGGCAATCAATGCACACCGCGACCTTCGAGTCGCCGCCCGCCAGTCGCTTGCCGTGCACGCTGGTCTTGTACTGAGCCATCTGATCGGTGCGCAACGACGGGTTGTACTGCCGCATGTAGGCGCCGTCGGCGTGACAGGTCGCGCATAACTCCGGGACCTTCTTGCGGTCAATGTGCCCCTTGAAGCCTTTCTTCTTGTCCATGGCTTCCATGCTGGTGGGATCGCCCCCGTGGCATCCGGCGCAGGTCAGGCCCTTTTGCGCGTGAACGTCCTGCGCATACTGCTCGCCGGTGACCTTCAGATTGCCATCGAGTGCGGAGTGGCAATCGACGCACGTGCTCTGGACCGCCTGCGGCACGGGTGCGGCGTCAGCGCGCGAGGCGGCGAACAGGGCGACGGCGACGAAGATCGAGATCGCGACGGCCAGCAGCACGTAGCGATACGACGCGCGCGGAGGGGCATACCCCCTCAGTTGCCCCTCATCATCGCGCGCTCCTTGGATCTCGTGATAAGCAACGCCCATGACTTTTCTCCTGCCCGGCTCATTGGGGTCCCCGGCACGCCGGCTTTTGGCGTGCTGGGGTGATCATTTCGCCACGAACCCGTAAACCGTCATAACCGCGATGTAGGCCAGCGCGAACACACCCAGGCCGGTCACAAACACGCGTCCCAGGTTCCAGTTGCGACGCTCCAGAAACGGCAGCAGCACCCAGACCGCACCCGCCAGTCCGAATCCGAGCACGCCCAGCAATTCGCCGTCGATGAACCAGACCTTGGCAGGAATCAGCTTCAGCGTCTGGAACATGAACAGGAAGTACCACTCGGGCTTGATGCCGGCGGGGGCGGAAGCGAACGGGTCCGCCTTGGCGCCCAGTCCCCAAGGCGAGAGCGCAGCCAGCGCTCCCAGTACTCCGAGCGCGATGTACCAGGCGATAGCTTCGCGCAGGGCGAAGTTGGGAAAGAACTTCATCTCGCGCGCCGCACTCGGATCGCGTTTCCACTGCTCTTCCACCGACGGCGGCACGCTCATGCCAAACTTCTGCACCAGCAGGATGTGCACCGCAAGCAGCAGCGTCGTGATGCCGGGCAGCACCGCGACATGGAAGCCGAAGAAGCGGGTCAGCGTGGCCCCGGTGACGTCTTCGCCGCCACGCAGGAAAATAACGATCCACTTCCCGATCAGCGGCACCTGCCCGGCGACCTCGGTCCCGACTTTGGTCGCGAAGAATGCCAGCGTATTCCATGGCAGCAGGTATCCGCTGAAGCCGAAGCCCATGGCCAGGAACAACAGCAGTGCGCCCGTGATCCACGTCAGCTCCCTCGGCTTGCGATAGGACTTCAGGAACAGGACGCTGAACATGTGCGCGAACGCCGTCAGGATCATCAGGTTGGCCGACCAGGAATGAATGGAGCGGACCAGCCATCCGAACTGCACCTGGGTGGTGATGTACTGGACGCTTTCGAACGCCTCATTGGCGCTGGCGCGGTAATACAGCAGCAGGAGAATGCCGGTACAAACTTGAATGATGAACAGGAACAACGTGATCCCGCCCAGGAAGTACCAGTACGAGAGCCGGTGCATGGGCACGGTTTTCTTGCGCAGCGGCTTGGTCAACTCGGCCCAGCCGAAGCGCTCGTCCAGCCAGTCTTTGACGAGAGCGAATGCGCTCATCTCACCCCTCCCGTTTCCGCCGCACGACCACTTCCTCGCCGCGCACCTGCACGTCAAACAGCTCCAGCGGACGCGGCGGCGGGCCGCCGACGTTTTTTCCCGCCAGGTCGTAGGTGCCGTTGTGACACGCGCACCACACCTGCTTCAGGTCGCCGCGGTACTGTACGGTGCAGCTCAGGTGGGTGCAGGTGCCGGACATGGCGCGATACTCGCCGTCACTGCCCAAAAGCAGCAGCCCGGGCCGGCTGCCGAAGCGGAAAATTTTCGCGGAGTTGGGCTTCAGTTCGCCGACTTTGGCAGCCACCACGCTGTCGCCGCCCAGATCGGTGGCGGCCGGGGGGACTATGAAGCGCAGGACCGGATAGATAAAGGAGGCCGCCGACGCGATCAGGCCGCCTCCCAGCAGTATCTGCACGAAGCGCCGTCGTCTGGAATCGGTCGGCGACGCGTAATTGGATCCGTCGCGGGGCGAACTTGTCGCCTCGAACACTTGCATGATGGGCCTCTCCATGAAGTTGTGCTGGGGGACAACCCCTGGGTGCGCCCCCGGCAACGCAGGCGCGCTACTTCTTGCCGAAACCCTTAACGTAGGCGGCCAGTTGCGCGATTTCGTCCTTCGTCAGCTTGCCTTCGTAGGCCGGCATCTTGTTCTTGCCCTTGGTGATCGTCTGCGATAGCTCGGCGACGGACTCTTTCTGCACTTCGGGTGAGGCCAGGCTCTTGAGGTTAAACTTGGTGCCCATCGGCGTCTTACCTTGGCCGTCGGCGCCGTGGCACATGGCGCACTTGCCGGTGAATACCGTGGCGGCACTATCCGCTGCATAGGATTGCGCGATGAATAGCGATGAGAGCAGGATGAGGATTACCAGCGTACTGTAGACAGGTACTTTTCGCATCGTCGGCTCCATGGGTATTTCGTAATCGTGTTCCAGGAAATTGCTGGCGCGGACCCTTTGCACCACTTCTTGCTTCTGCGCCTCGGGCGCGGGGACAAACAGCCGCCAGAGCATCCATGAGATCAGGGCGGCGAACCCCAGGTACCAGAGCAGCGGCCCTACCAGCCACACCACCCACAACGGCATTGTACTGTAACTGTTCAGGAACGTGCCGGCGCCGGCGATCAGCAGCATGACCCCGATGGCCCCCAGAATGTCCACGCGTCGCATGGCGACTCCTTTCGGGGAAGGAGGAAGGGAACCGTTAGAATGCCTGCCGTCCGGAGAGGCCGACCAAGGCTCACGTTGGGAAGACATATGGTTCCCTAGCTCCTACTCCCTCGTGCCCTTACAATGGCACGCACGCTGCCACCGGCTTCCGGGTTGTGCAAAATCCGTTAAGCGGTTTGGAATTATAGGATTGGGAGAT
>Ga0326726_10001056_pt1 | contig 25435 bp, 28 predicted proteins | sample MHFenrmetagenome_2_FD_207603 | JGI IMG/M metagenome (GOLD analysis project Ga0326726, IMG submission 207603) | Lab enriched peat soil microbial communities from Michigan Hollow, Ithaca, NY, United States - MHF15MN | ecosystem: Environmental > Terrestrial > Soil > Wetlands > Peat | place: USA... | reverse complement strand
CGATCGTCTTCGCCTTCCTGGCCAAGGTGCTGATGCGCACCGACAGCACCCTCTACGACAGCGATTACCGCATGGATGGGCTGCTGGGGCGCGTGTCCAGCGGCATCCGCGAGGGCGGCACGGGCGAGATTATTTTTTCCCAGGAGGGAGTCCGGCGGACCTGCGGCGCGCGCAGCGAAACCGGGACCGCGATCGCTCGCGGCGTCGAAGTGGTGATCACGCGCTACGAAAAGGGAATCGCCTACGTCCGTCCGTGGGAAGAGATGGCGGAAGAAGCTGGCGTAAGCAGCACGCTGGACGATGGAAAGAAGTAGAGCAGTTCGCATTGGTTTGCTTCGTGCGGTCCGCGCGGCAAACCAGCAGCAAGTTCGCTAGAAACTGGAAACTGGAAACTAGAAACTGCCTTTAGGAGCCGATATGCAAATCGCAGCGGGTGTGTGGGTGATGGTGGGACTGGCGATCATGGCCGTGTTGTTCCTCATGGGAATTCTGACGCGGCTGTATCGCATCGCCGGGCCCAACGAGGCGCTGGTCGTCACCGGTTTTCGCGGCCAGCAGGGGAGGATTGTCAAAGCCGGAGGCACCATCGTGTTTCCGCTGATCGAGCAGTGCCGGATGCTGTCGCTGGAGCTGATGTCGTTCGACGTGGCCCCGCAGCAGGACCTCTACACCCGTCAGGGCGTTGCGGTGACGGTGGAAGCGGTGGCGCAGATCAAGGTCAAGTCGGATCCGGAATCCGTGCGCACCGCGGCGGAGCAGTTCCTCAACAAGACGCCGCAGATTCGCGAAGGCTTGATCCGCCTGGTCATGGAAGGCCACCTGCGCGGCATCATCGGTCAGCTCACGGTGGAGGAGATCGTCAAGCAGCCGGAGATGGTGGCCGAGCGCATGCGCTCCACCTGCGCCGACGACATGAACAAGATGGGCCTGGAGGTGATTTCCTTCACCATTAAAGAAGTGAAGGACAAGAACGATTACATCACCAACATGGGCCGGCCGGACATCGTGCGCATCAAGCGCGACGCCGACATCGCCGCCGCCGAAGCCGAGCGCGACACCGCCATCAAGCGCGCCGTAGCCAAACGAGAAGCATCCGTCGCGGAAGCGCAAGCGGACCAGGAGCGCGTGCTGGCGCAGACCCTGTCGCAAGCCAAACAAGCGGAGGCCACGCGCGACCTCAACGTCAAGCAGGCGAACTATCTGGAAGTCAGCAAGAAGGCGCAGGCGCAGGCCGACAAGGCTTACGAGATCCAGACCCAAGTCATGCAGCAACAGGTGGTGACCGAGTCGGTGAAGATCCAGCAGGTGGAAAAGGAGCAGCAAGTCAAGGTGCAGGAAGCCGAGATCACGCGCCGTGAGAAAGAGCTGATCGCCACCGTGCTCAAGCAGGCGGAGATCGAGCGTCAGCGGATCGAAACCCTGGCGGCGGCCGAAAGGCAGAGGCTGGTGGTGGAAGCGGAAGGCAAGGCGTCCAGCATTCGAGCGCAGGGCGAGGCTGAAGCCGACATCATCTTCAAGAAGGGCGATGCCGAAGCGCGGGCGATGAACGTCAAGGCCGCGGCCTTCCAGGAGTACAACCAGGCGGCGGTCATCGACAAGCTGCTCACCGGTCTGCCCGACATCGTACGCGCGTTGTCGGCTCCGCTGGCCAACGTGGACAAGATCACCATCGTCAGCACCGGCAACGGCGATGCCGCCGGCATGAACAAGATCACCGGCGACATCGCGCAAATGGCGGCGCAGGTGCCGGCGCTGTTCGAAACCCTGAGCGGCATGAAGATGTCGGATCTGCTCGGCAAGGTACGCCTGATCGGCGACAAGGCCCCCAAACCGGATGCGCCGGCCGACGACAAGGGCAAGGGCGCCGGGGCGGGGAAGTGACCGCGTTTGCGCGGCGTCTGAGCCGCGCGCGGTCATCCTGAGCGAGGCTCGCGAAGCGAGCCGAGTCGAAGGATCTCTGGATCGCTCGCCCTGTTGCTGCCCTACATCTGCCCGGTGTTGGCAGATGTGGGTGAAGTGAAGGAGTTCGCAATGAACCGAGCTTATTTGCTGATCGCTGGCGTACTGACAGGGGCGGGCGTTGGACTGTTCACTGGACACCTGACGTACTGGATTGCGGCCGGCGCCGCCATGGGCGTGGTGTTGCTAGCAGCCGCCCGTCACCGCCCGAGTCCGGAGAAATGAAGGAGCACGAACACAATGCTGGAGCTCTTGGAACCCGCCTTCGATCTTGGTTTCCAGCCGCTCCTCGAAATTGTCCTCGGAGTGGTCTTCGAGGGACCGCAGCAGGCACAGAAATTGATCGCTGACAGCTAAGAGCTAAAAGCTAGAAGCTAAAAGCTAAAAGCTGAAAGCAAAGGAGTTCGTCATGGCACTACTGGAACGAGTTGCGACTTTGGTCCGCGCCAATCTCAACGACCTGATTGACAAGGCGGAGGACCCGGAAAAGATGATCAAGCAGATCATCCTCGACATGCAGAACCAGCTCCTGCAGGTGAAGACGCAGGTCGCGATCGCCATCGCCGACCAGCACCTGCTGGTAAAAAAGCAGAAGGAAAACCAGGACGCCGCGTCCGAATGGGTGCGCAAGGCGGAGATGGCCGTGGACAAGAAGCAGGACGACCTGGCGCGCGTCGCGCTGGAGCGATCCATCAGCTACAAGGAGCTGGCGGAGAGCTTCACGCAGCAGGTGGGCGACCAGAAGGCGCAGGTGGAGAACCTGAAGTCGGCGCTCAGCAAGCTGGAACAGAAGCTGGCCGAGGCACAGAACAAGTGCGACCTGCTGATCGCGCAGCATCGCCGGGCGCGCGCCCTGGGCAAGGCCTCCGACGCGCGGTCCAACATGGTGGACAGCTCCAAGGCCGCCGGCTTCGACCGCATGAAGCGCCGCGTCGCCCACGACGAAGCCGTGAGCCAAGCCAAGGCCGAGCTTGCCACCGACAACGTGGATGACCGCTTCGCGGCGATGGAAAAAGAAGACGCCATCGAGAAACTGCTGGCGGAGATCAAGAGCAAGCGCAGCGCCGGCACGGGCCAGCCAGTGAGCTAGTAGGATTGAGGGACTTCGTCCTCATCGAAGGTGTCATCCTAGTTTGAGGGCGTCATCCTGAGTTCGCGCGCTCTTTACGCGAACTCAGGATCTATGCATTCATTTCCCGCTCGCCTCCGCCTTCGTCAGCGGTCCTGGACGCTCCGGCAGTTCCAGTTGCGCGCCCTCTTCTCCGGTCAAAGCGCCCACTCGCCCGCGGTACTGCTTGAGGTGAGTAGAAGCCTTCCCAAAAGCCTCCTGCGCCTTTTCGAGACTTTTCCCCAGAGTCTCGAAATGTCCCTGAAAGAATTCGAGCGATTTATTGGCGCGCGCGATCTCCACCCGGGTTTCCTCGAACCGGGCAGCTACCTCATACCAGCGATTCGCCAGCGCAATTGTCCTGATGGTCATCAGCAGCGTGTTGGGAGAAACCGGGAACACGCGTAATTTGCTGATCGCCTCGGCGGCTTCCGAATTGCGAATCGCCTCCATGTACAACGTTTCGCTCGGCAAATACATCAGCGCAATGTCCATGGTCCCGTGCTCGGGCTGGATGTAGGCGGCAATGCGTTTGGCCTCGGTCTTCAGCACCCGCCCCAGATTCTCTCGCGCCTCTGCGATTTCATGTTCGTCGCTGCTTTCGAACAGGGCCAGAACTTGTTCGCGGGGGAATTTCGCGTCAATGGGCAGCTTGCGCTCGGGAAATTGGATGAGAGCATCGGCGCGGCTGTGGTCGTCGCCCGGCGACGCCTGCAATTCGTACATGTGGCTGGGCAGAAAGTCGGCGAGCAAACGTTCCAGGCTGGCCTCGCCGAATTTTCCGCGCAGGTGAGGCAGCTTGAGCAGGTTATTCAGATCGTTGACGGAAGCGCCGATCACGCTCACTTCCCTCAGTTGTTCCTCGGCGGCTTTCAAGTGCTGCTGGACTTTTTCGAACTGGGCGAAGCCCTCTTTCATGTTTTCCGTCAGCTTTTGCTGCACTTGGCCGCTGATCTCAAGCAACTTTTGGTCCACCTGGCCGCGAATGGCTTCCAGTTTTTCTTCCGTGCGCTTGTTCAGGCCATCGAATTCAACTTTCAATTGCGCGGTAGTGTTCGCCAGCGACGTTGTCAGGTCCGTACGCGCCTCGCCCAGTCCGGTGGACTGTTCTCGCCGCCCGGCGGCAAGCTGTTCTACGACCGACCCTTGGATTTCCTTGAAGCCCATCGCAATGCGGTCGCTGACCTCCTGCCGCAGGTCGCCCTTGGTCTGTTCCAGGCGCTTGGCGATGTCGGCCGTGGCGGCGGCAAAGCTTTGCGACAAACCGCGCTCCAGCGACAGCATGTCCGAGCCGATGCGGGCGAGCGCCGCCTCCGGATCGGCCGCTTGTCCCTGCCGCTGGTACAGCAGCACGAGCAACACGAGTACGGCCGCATTAAGTACGAGGATGACGAGAAGCAATGGCGTCATTCGGTTCCGTTATCAGTGGGGGTGCCTGATTGTAGAGCGGCTGAACCACCGCCAGAAGACATTTCTGCTGTGAATAAAACGCCATGAATCAGCCACAGCAAGCGGTTTTTGGTTTTCAGTTGTTTCGGGCGTCGGCGCATCGCTCTATTACAGATAAGTAAACCTTAGACGGTATATATCCCCCTCCCCGTGCCATTTAATAGAATCAGAAAGTTACGCACGGTATACCGTGGAAAACTTACGGTTACCGTGGAGCCTATATGTATAATCAACAACTTACGTAAGAGTTTTCTGGAATACCGAACATATTCCGTTGTTCAATCATAGAACCGGCTCTAACCACAACATATAGTGGTTAACCGGCAAAACAAAAGGCCGCAAGGAGGTCGCTCTCCCCCGCGGCCAAAATGTGTCGCTGGGCTTATCCAGCTACTCACATTGTAAGAAATTGGTTAACGGTTGTCAATGGGGTCTTGTCACAGATATTTGTGAAAGAGCAAGATCGAGATCTTAGCTCTAGCCGCATCTCAACCAGGGTGAGCAAGACGAGCAAGACCATCCTTCAGGTTCTAGTCGTAAGCCTGCTTTTCGCCAGCCGCGCATTTACGCAACAGTTCGACGCCCACGCCGAGCAGCAACTGGTTCAATTGATCAACCAGGAGCGGGCGCGGGCTGGGCTTCCCAGCCTGGAGGTTGAGGACCGCCTGACGCAGGCTGCACGCGAGCACTCGGCCCTGATGGTGCAGGCGAAACAGTTGTCGCACCAAGTGGGGGACGAACCCAAGTTGTCGCAGCGACTGGCGGCCACCGGCCTCCATTTCAACAACGACGCGGAGAACGTCGCCTACGACCAGAACGTCGAGGGCGCACACATCGGCCTGATGCACTCGCCGGGGCATCGCGAGAACATTCTCAGCCCCAAGTACAACGTGGTCGGAGTCGGCGTGGTCCGCAGCGGAGACATGATCTGGGTAACCCAAGACTTCGCAAACCGCTTGCAGGAGTATTCCGCGGATGCAGCGGAGAACAGGATCATCGCGGCCTGGCGGCAGGAGCGGCGGCAGGCGAATAATCGGTCGACCGCCGCTGCCAGTGTTCCGCAGTTGCGGCAAATGGCGTGCGCCATGGGAAAGCGCGGGCAGTTGGACACGCGCTCGCCGCTGAAGTTGCCCGACGTTCACTCCGCGGTGGCGTACACGGAATCCGATCCCGACATACTGCCATCCAGCGCGGTGAAGAAGGCGCATGACCCCTTCGTACGGCGCATCGGCGTAGGCGCCTGCTTCGCCCACGGCCCTAAGTACCCCGCCGGAGTGTGGTGGGTGATCATGGTGTTTTATTAACGTTGAGGCTTTTCCGAGAAAATAAGAAGTCAGAAGTAAGTCGCGAGTCGCGAGTCCTGAGTCGCAGTCCCGAGTCCTATTTGATCCTTGCACAATATAGTGACACCTTATACTTGTGTCATCCCGAGCGCAGCGAGGGACCTGCTTTTCGTCCGGCCACGAAAACAGCAGGTTCCTCGCGCCAAAAGAGGGCGCTCGGAATGACATCTTTTGGGCTTGCACTACGGGCAGCTAGCGAAGTGATGTCACAATAATCTGCAATTCTCAATAAGTCGCGACTCGCAACTCCCAGGGAACTTTCCCCTCTGCTCTTGCGTAATAGCAGGTAGATGTGGGACGGAAAGCGGCTAACCAAATGGCAGTTGCCTCGTCCAAGGATAAGAGATCGGAGGAAGTTATGGACGCGAAATACAACTGGATCATCGACAACACCGGCATCCGGCTGGCGCTCAACGTGGTTGGGTTCGTCATCTGGGTACTGGCCTGTGCGGCCCTGCTGAGCTTCTAGCCGATCGCTGCGCGCCCCTGGGGCTTGCCTCCATTCGAGTGCGCGCTGGAAATCTGGGACCAAGCAGGGTCGAGTCCACCATTGAACCGCGGCGGCGTTTTTTAAACCGGATCGCCGTACGCCCATTCCTACCCGAAGAGGACAAGGAGATTTGATGGAGGGCAAGTCCTCCATACCCTCGATGTATCTCCGCCAGTCTTCCTGGACTCTGTGGGTGGGAAAACAAGGTTCGTTGGTCGTTAGTCTTTCGAGCGCGGCAGGAAAGATCGCCGCGACCGATGACCCAGGAGTGATTACTTCGCAGGCGTCGCCGTCTCCGCCTTGCGCGCGTAGTGCGATTCCACGTAGCCGTCGAGAATGCGGATGAACTCCTCGACGATGTGATCGCCGCGCAGCGTGGTGGTGAGTTTCCCGTCGACAAAAACCGGCGCCACTGGCTCTTCAAACGTTCCCGGCAGCGAAATGCCGATGTTGGCGTGCTTGGATTCGCCCGGGCCGTTCACCACGCATCCCATCACGGCCAGCGTCATGTCCTCCACGCCCTGGAAACGCTGCTTCCACTCCGGCATCTGCCGGCGGACGTAGGACTGAATGTCGTCTGCCATTTCCTGGAAAAACGTGCTGGTGGTGCGTCCGCAGCCGGGACAAGCAGTGACCTGCGGTAGAAAACTCCGGATTCCGAGCGACTGCAAAATCTGCTGCGCCACCGTGACTTCCTCGGTGCGGTCGCCGCCCGGTGCGGGAGTGAGGGAAACGCGAATGGTGTCGCCGATCCCTTCCTGCAGCAGGACTCCAATCCCGGCGGTGGAAGCGACAACGCCCTTGTTGCCCATGCCGGCTTCGGTGAGCCCGAGGTGCAGGGGGTAATCGCAGCGCGCGGCCAGTGCGCGATAAACATCAATCAGATCCTGCACTCCGCTGACCTTGGCGCTGAGGATGACCTGGTCGCGGCGCAGGCCGTATTTTTCCGCCAGCGCGGCCGAATTCAGCGCGCTCACGATCATGGCTTCCATCGTGACGTCGCGCCCGTCCCGGGGTTCGGCCAGCCGCGAGTTCTCGTCCATCATGCGCGTCAGCAGCGCCTGGTCCAGCGATCCCCAGTTCACGCCGATCCGCACCGGCTTCTGGTTCGCGACCGCCACCTCGATCATGGTGCGGAAATTGTCGTCGTCCTTGCGCCCGACGCTGACATTGCCGGGATTGATGCGGTACTTGGCCAGCGCCCGCGCGCATGCAGGGAACTTCTTCAGCAGCAGATGTCCGTTGTAATGGAAGTCGCCGACGATGGGAACGTTCACGCCGCGCCGGTCGAGCAGATCGAGAATGCGCGGCACGGCGTCGGCGGCAGCATCGTTGTTGACCGTTACCCGCACCAGTTCCGAACCGGCGCGCGCCAGGGCTTCCACCTGTTGCGCGGTGGCGAGGGCGTCGGCGGTGTCGGTATTGGTCATGGATTGCACCACCACCGGGGCATCGGAGCCGACACGCACCCCGCCGACATTGGCGGTCACGGTTTTACGGCGATGAATTTGGGCCATCTCGTAGACAGTTTACAGGGGCGAGCTGGAAGTTGTCAGCCGCGGCACGATGAGCTAGTCCGTGCTTTCCAGGCGGTCGAGCCGCCGTTCATGACTCTCCACAATGTTCAGCAGGCGAGCGGTGCCTTCCGCAATTTCTGTCGTAAACCGGCCTAATTCACGATGGCTGTTGGTGAGCGTCTTCACATCACTAGAAATCGTGGTTACTTGCTCAGCCAGTGCGCGCACATCGTGCGTCAGCAATTCCACGGTTTGCGTCAACGCCTCGTGACGCTGAGTCAAGCGCTCGATACGCTCATCGAATGTCATGCTTCACCTTGCTTCGTCAGCTGTGACCTTGTCAGGGCAGTCTTTGCAAGCTTGGAATCGTCTTCGCCAGGTCGTTATAGATCACCATCACGGCGAACAGGATCAGCAGCACGAAGGCGAGCTGATAGATGCGCTCTTTCAGCCGCAAGCTGATATCCCGCCGGCGGATGCCTTCAATTGCCAGGAACAGGATCATGCCGCCGTCGAGTATCGGGAACGGGAACAGGTTGAAGATGGCCAGGTTCAGGCTGATAGCCGACATCAGCGCCAGCAGCGGCGTCCAGCCTTCCTGCCGCGCCGCTTCGCCCGAGGCCTGTGCGATCCCGATCGGACTGGAGAACTGCTTTACCGAGACTTTTCGCTGGATCATCTTCTCGACCAGCTCAATGATGAGGAACGAATTCTTCTTGTTCTGGTCGAGCGATTTGGCCAGCGCCTTCCCGAACGGCAGCTTGTCCACGCGCTGCGGATCGGAGCGGATACCGATGCGCCACATCTCCTGCCCGTTTACTTTCGCCAGCGTCGGAGTGATGGTGAAGGTCATCTCCTTGCCGTCACGCACCACGGTCAAGGTCAGCGGCTTGTCCTTGTTTTCCTGGATCCGCCGGATCACCGCCTGCATGGAGCGCATCGCCTGCCCGTTCAGCCCGACGATCGTGTCCCCGACCTTGATGCCGGCCTTGGCCGCCGGCAAGGTCGGTTCGATTTCCGTGACCGTGTTCGGCTGATCCGGCAGCCACCCGGGGTTGCCGAACTCTTCCGGGCCGGTCGGCGTCGGCACAATCGTTTTCTCCAGCACTTGGTTGCCGCGCTGGATGGCGATCTGCACCGGCTGCCCGGGGCTCAGCACCACCTTCGGCAGCACGTCTTCCCAGGTCGGGTTCTGCACGTTTTCGATGCGGATGATGCGGTCGCCCGGCTGAATCCCGGCCTTTTGCGCTGGAGAATTCTCCAGCACCCAGCCGATTACCGCCGGCTGATCCAGGTAGACCGGATGCTCGTAGCGCACCATGAACACGCCGGTCAGCAGGGCGATGGCGAGCACGATGTTCGCGAATGGCCCGGCGAAGGCAATGATGAACCTCTGCCACCGCGGCTTGGAGGGAAACTCACGCGGGTCACCGGTGTGCGCTTCCAGCGGGTTCTCGCCCGCCATTTTGACGTAGCCGCCGAAGGGCAGCGCGTTCACCCGGTAGTCGGTCTCGCCGTGCTTGATCCCGAACAGCCGTTTGCCGAATCCGATGGCGAATTGTTCCACCCGGACGTCGAACAGTTTGGCGGCGGCAAAGTGGCCGAACTCGTGGACCACGATCATGATCCCGAGCACGACGGCTACCGCCGCCAGGTCGACAAAAAAGTTTTCCATCAATGAAATGTGTTCCTTTACTAGCTGACTTGGGCAGAGCGGGGGGAGTGGCTGCGGCCCAGAGTCTTAATTCTATCTCCAGCCGAGCTTCGTGCCTCCGCATCTGCTTTGAGTACCTGATTAATAGATTCGGGATGAGCGTTTGCAGTTTCACGAACTGTGCTCTGAATTATTCGAGGTATGTCACTGAATCCGATCTTCCTTTCGAGAAACGCGGCCACCGCGGCCTCGTCGGCGGCATTCAGCGCGATGCTTTTCGTCCCACCAGCCTCGGCAGCTTCATAGGCCAGCCGCAGACAGGGAAAACGCTCCAGATCGGGCGGGCTGAAGTCCAATGTCCGGAGTTCCTGGACAGGGAAGCGCAGGTCGGAACCAATGCGATGCGGGTAAGTGAGCGCGTAAAGAATCGGCAGGCGCATGTCGGTGACCGACAGTTGCGCCAGCAGGCTGCCATCCACGAACTCGACCAGGGAGTGAATCGTGGACTGGGGATGCACGATGACGCCGATTCGCCCGGGCGGCAAGCTGAATAGCCGGCACGCTTCGATCACCTCGAAGCCCTTGTTCATCAGCGTCGCCGAATCAATCGTGATGCGCGGTCCCATCTTCCAGGTCGGATGGTTCAGCGCCTGCTCCGGCGTGATACTTTCAAACTCATCGATCGGCGTGTTCAGGAACGGGCCGCCCGAAGCCGTCAGCCAGATGCGCTCCACCTCCTCCAGGCGTCCGCCGCGCATGCATTGGTGTACGGCGTTATGTTCGCTGTCGATCGGCAGCAGCGGCTTGCCCTGGCGCTTCGCTTCGGCGGTGATCAACTCGCCGGCGACGACCAGCGATTCCTTGTTCGCCAGCCCGACGGATTTTCCCGCCTTTACCGCTTCATAGGTTGCTTCCAGTCCGGCAACCCCAACAATTGCGCTGATGACGAAGTCCGCGTCCGCGTGCGTTGCCACCGCTACATTGCCCGCCGGACCGTGCACCACTTCGATGTCGGTGAGTCCCGACATCTCCAGCCCTTCGCGGACGCTGGCGGCGTCCTGCTCGCTGGCCACCGACACCAGCCGCGGCTGGTAGCGCAGCGCCTGCCGGAACAATCTCTCGTGATCGCTCCCGGCAGCCAGCGACACTACCGAAAACCGCTCTGGGTAGGCGCTCACAATGCTCAGCGCGCTGCGCCCGATTGAACCGGTGGAGCCGAGGATGGCGATTCTTTTCATGGAATGGGGTCAGCGGTCGGTAACCTGTGATCGGAAGGTGAACTCCCTCGGCTATGTGCCCTTGTCTTCCAAACGGGTAATACGGTGCTCATGGATTTCAGCGATGTGCAGCAAACGGGCAGTGCCTTCGGCTATTTCGCCGACATAATTGTTGGTGTTGCGGATCGCGTCGGCGATACCGCGCATGCTGGCGGCGAGCGAGTCGACGGATCTCTGCGTGTTGCCAGCGACCGTCTCGATCGAATTCTGCACACGTTGCGCATCGGCGCTGACCAACTCGATGGATTTCTGCATATTGTGTACGTCGGCCGTGAGCAACTCCATGCTTTGGGTCAGGGCCTCGTGCCGTTCCGTCAGTCGCTCTAAACGCTCATCAATGGTCACAACTTGCCTCCGTCATATAAGACGACTCGAATGGCATATTCGGCTCAAAGCAGCGTATCTGGCCGAAAGCGCCCGGGCTAGCTCAAGACCCTGAAGGCCGCATAGTACCAAAGCACCGGAGCGGCAAAGAGCAGCGCATCAATGCGGTCCAACATGCCGCCGTGGCCGGGAAGGATGTTGCCGGAATCCTTCACCCCGGCGCCGCGCTTGATCAGCGACTCCGCCAGGTCTCCGATCTGCGCCGCCACATTGATCACCGCCGACAATACGGCGAAATGCCACAGCGGCGGCATCCGCGGCGGCAAATACGCCTGGCCAGGGGTGAGCAGTCCGATCGAAATCAATCCGTTGCTGATCTGCCGCGAGTAGGCGAACACCAGCGTGCCGCATACGATCGCGCCTAGAAACGATCCTACCGTGCCTTCCCAGGTCTTGCCCGGGCTGATCCGCGGCGCCAGCTTATGCCGGCCCAGAGCTCGCCCGGTGTAATAAGCCACCGTGTCGCCCATCCACACCACAATGAGGACGTAGAGAATCAAAAACGCGCCCGAACCCTGCTGCCGCAGTTGCACCAGCATGGCCAGCGGCACCACCACGTAAACGAATCCCAGCGTGGCGGCGGCCGCAGCGAGAAATCCGGCAGCCAGCGGTTCGCGCCGCATGGCCAGCGCCAGGAACAGGAACGCCGCCACCACCACGCCAGCGGCAATGCCGAACAGCATCTGCGAGGTCGAAACCAGGTAGTCGCTGCCGGTCTGTGCCGCGAGGGCGGCGAATCCCAACACCGACAGCACATAAAGAGGCGCGCGAAACGGTTCAACGCTGTAATGGCGGACCAGTTCCGCGTACTCGCGCAGCGTGATGATCGCAACAACGGCCACCACCGCCGCCAGCAGCGGCACCGGGGCGCGAAGCACAAGGACCAAAACGATGGGAATCAGGACGGCCGCGGTGGCGACGCGCTTCATTTACCGGGACGGCTCCCGTTGCCGGCGTGGTGAGCGCCGTTGCCCAGCCCGCCATAACGCCGTTCCCGCTTCTGAAATTCGGCGATCGCCTCCAGCAGGTGCACGCCGCGAAACTCCGGCCACAGCGTGTTGGTAACGTAAATCTCCGCGTACGCCACCTGCCACAGCAGGAAGTTGCTCAGGCGCATCTCGCCGCTGGTCCGGATCACCAGGTCCAACTCCGGAAGATTGCGGGTGTAGAGATGCTGCGCGACCAGTTCTTCGCTGAGCTGCAGGTGGTCCAGGCCGCCGTTGTGCGCCGCCGCGCGCGCGATCGCATCGAAGGCGTCCACCAGTTCCAGACGCGCGCTGTAATTCAGCGCCAGCGTAAGGCGCAGCCCGGTATTGTGCGCCGTGGCTTCGCGCGCCCAATTCATCCGCTCCTGCACCTCGGGCGGCAACTCATGCAGCCTTCCGATGTAATCCAGCCGGACGTTATTTTTCTGCAACGTGGGCAGCTCCCTTTTCAGGTACTGCCGCAGCAGGCGCATCAGGAAGCCGACCTCGGTGCGCGGCCGCCGCTGCCAGTTTTCCGTGGAAAAGGCATACAGCGTCAGCGACTGGATGCCGACGCGCGCCGCCGTCTCCACCGTCGAGCGCACCGAATCCACCCCGGCGCGATGTCCGGCAATGCGCGGCAGATGACGCTGGCTCGCCCAGCGTCCGTTGCCGTCCATGATGATCGCGATGTGATGGGGCAGCCGCCGCGGATCCAACCGGCGGTACACCTCTGTTTCCTTCCGGTCGAGCCCGGCAGGCACACTTACTTCCAAAGGAATACCTCAACCAACAAAAACTGGTCTGACACGCCCTGAGTGTCACGTAATTGTACCGCGTGCTCCTGCCAGGTGTAAGACGCAATGCATCAGCAACAAGAATGCCGGAGCGCGGGCTCCGGCACTTGGAGGAGGGACCCTTGGCTATGATGTTCTTCTTGGCCTGGTCGACATGTCCCGCATCTGCGCCATCACGCTCTGCCACTGCATCCCAGTAAGCTTGGTCAGGAACGGAACCAGTTCGGCGATGAAATCGTCCTTGATCAGTTCGCGAACCTCGTCCTCGTGTCCGCCGCCAGTGATCAGGTCGGGGACGGTTACCTCGAGCGCCCTGGCCAGCCGCTCCAGCGAAGATAATGTCGGGGTGGCCTTCTCGTTTTCGATTTTTGAGACGTAGGTGCGCGGCACGCTCATGCGCAACGCGAGCTGGCGCTGGCTCAGTCCGGTGCGGAGGCGCAGGTTGCGGATGGCGAGCGCCACCTGGAATCCGTGGCGGTTCATGGCCGGCGGCTGCGGTTGCGGCTCCGGCTGAGACAGGATGGGCTCCGGCTCTTCCTCGTCGAGCGAGGTCCTGCACTTCCGGCACATGTTGTTGTTGGTTCTAAACTGGACGAGCTGACAGTGGTCGCATCTCACCACGTCCCTTGAATCTACAGGAGCTAAGGTTGTGGCCATCAGGTTGTGGGAGATGCCAGAGCGGGCACCAACCGGCTTGCTGCGTTTGTCAAGCACCAAGCTTGGTGCACAATGTGGGGCAAGTGCCAAGGTGTGTCAAGACTTATTTCGGGTGATTCCGCGAGATATCCTGTGGAAATCCAAAAAGAAGCCAAACAGAACCAAAGATATTCGGCGAATCGGGGGAGAAAGCCGTGAGCGGTCGTGAGTCCGCGTGGTGTTTACTAACTGTGTTCGGGTCGCTTTTGAAAACAGGGAAGTTGCTGATTTGTTAATGTCCAAGATGCCCACGAAATCCAGCATGTCCAGTCTGCTAGCACAAATTAGCACAAGAATCTCCGACGCGGAGGTGCGTTGATGGCTCGCTACTTGTACTCCCAAAGCGGGAAAACCATCGGGTATATGAATAGTGGGGATAGGTACTTGTACAGCGAAGGCGGGCAGGTAATTGCCTACTGGGATTCTCGGCACAAGTACATGTACACGCAAGAGGGAAACGTTTATGGCTATCTAGCTTCAAATGGCAAATACATGTACACGCAGTCCGGCGCAGTCATCGGATATTTTCATCCGCCCTACGCTGATGAGGTGACTCCGTGACAGACGAATTGAAAAGCAGGCTTGAATCACTGAAGGCACAGAAGCGGGCAGATGAGAAGTCTCTGGAGCGGTATCGCGTCCGAAAGGATTACAGAATGGTCGCTGAACTTGCCGAGGACGTGAAGAAGCTCGACAAAGAGATTACCGAGCTTGAGAGGCAAATCGCAGCGCGCCACTGAGTCCCCACAAAAGTCAGTGATATTTATTAGTAGTTGAAAACAATGACACGACAAGACGCTTGGGAATTACTAACTGAGTTCACCCAGTCAGAAAATTTGCGTAAGCACGCTCTGGCCGTCGAGGCATGCATGCGCGCCTACGCCCGCAAGTTCGGCGAAGATGAGGAAAAATGGGCGGTCGTCGGCCTGATCCACGATTTCGACTACGACCGCTGGCCCAGCCTCCAGGACCATCCCTACCGCGGCAACGAGATTCTCACCCAGCGCGGCTGGCCCGAGGAGATCAAGAAGGCGGTCATGTCGCATGCCGACTACACCGGCGTCCCGCGCGAAACCACGCTGGAAAAGGCGCTCTTTGCCTGCGACGAACTCGCCGGCTTCATCACCGCCGCCGCGCTCGTTCGCCCCGACAAATCCATCCATTCGCTGGAAGCCAAGTCGGTGACGAAGAGGATGAAAGACAAAGCCTTCGCCCGCAGCGTCAGCCGCGACGACATCATCAACGGCGCCGCCGGCCTGGACGTGGACCTGGACGAGCACCTCGCCTTTTGCATCGAAGCTATGAAAAAAATCGCGCCCGAGTTGGGGCTGGAAGGGAATACGGCGGCTGCTTCGTAGCTCAGGGCCTCGCCAAAAACAACATCGGATCGCGGCCGTTGCCCATCGTTTCAAGCTGCACGTGGAGGAAGAACATGGCGCTTGCGCCTGAAGTTCGCGCCCTGCTGTCACGTCCGAATTTTGCTCATCTTTCGACCTTGCTGGCCGACGGCTCGCCACACTGCGCTCCCGTGTGGTTCGGGTTGGACGGAGACCGGATCGTCATCTGCACGGGCGAAAACTCCGTGAAAGCCAAGAATGCGCGCCGCGATCCGCGCGTCGCGCTTTCGGTCGTGGACTTCAACAATCCCTACGAGGAAGCCCAAATGCGGGGCCGCGTGGTGGAACGTCGCCCCGACCCTGACCTTAGGATCATGGATCCCATCTCGCACAAGTACACTGGCAAGCCATTCCCATTTCGCGATCCGGAGGGGCAAGTCGCGCTCTACATCGAACTCGAGAAGGTTCGCTACGCCAAGCTGCCGTTCGAGCACACGCCGCCGGAATTCTGAAAGTGAAACCCGTTTTCGATTTGGTGCAGCAGTCTCCACTCTGACCTACAATCCGTCCCATGAACGCCGCCTCGACGCCGCTCACCCAACGAAGCATTCGCGACATGCGCTACGCCATGCGCCTGTCGCTGATCTTCGGCGTCGTCATGCTGGTTGGCAAAGTCGGCGCCTACTGGCTCACCGGCTCCGCCGCCATCCTCTCCGATGCGGCGGAATCCGTCATTCACGTCGTAGCGGTCGCGTTCGCCGCCTTTAGTCTCGGTCTGAGCACCAAGCCCGCCGACGACCGCTTCCTCTATGGCTACGAGCGCATCACGTTTTTTTCCGCCGGCTTCGAAGGCGCCATGATCATCATCGCCGCCGTCGGCATCATCTGGGCGGCGGTTCACAAGTGGCTCCACGGATTGCAGCTTCAGCACCTCAGTGCAGGCGCGCTGTTCGTGCTGGCCGCGGCGGCGATCAACGCCGTACTCGGCTGGTACCTGGTGCGCACCGGACGCCGCAACCGTTCCCTCATCCTCGAAGCCAACGGCAAGCACGTGCTCACCGATAGCTGGACCAGCTTCGGCGTGGTCGGCGGCCTCTGCCTGGTGTTGCTGACCGGATGGAAGCCCTTTGACCCGCTCTTCGCTATCGCGGTCGCGGTGAATATTCTGTGGTCAGGCGGGCACCTGGTCTGGCGCTCCGCCCGCGGCCTGATGGACTATTCCGACCCCGACACCGGACGCGCCCTGCGCCAGAAGCTGGATCACATTTGCCATCGGCTCGGCGTGGAGTACCACGGCGTGCGCTTTCGCACCACCGGCTACACGTTGATGGTCGAGGTCCACCTGCTGTTTCCGTACGAGATTTCCGTCGGCGAGGCGCACACCATTGCCACCCAGGTGGAGGAAAGCCTGCCCAAAGTGCTGGGCGTTCCGGCGCAGGTGATCACGCACCTGGAAGCGGCGGAGGACCACAACCTGGTGCACCGCGACGAGCACTATACCGGCCGTCCCAGTTGACTCCCGATTCGGTCCTGCGCGGTTGCGAATTGGTGCCTACCATGGCCGCTGGGGACGGCACCCGTGGGACTATACTGTCTTGCGGGCCTTCGGTTCACCGCTCTTCCGATTCAGGCCCTTTTATCTTGGCGCACAAGGAGCTCCCGATATGATTACTCGCGTAGTCGAGGTACAGACCAAGCCAGGCAAGGCCAAGGAACTTTGCCGCAAACTGCACGACGATGTGCTGGGCATCCTGAAATCCCATCCCGGGTTTATTGACGAAATCGTGCTGATCGCCGACCACGACGCCGACCAGGTGCTCGCCATGAGCTTCTGGAAAACCAAAGAGGACGCCGAGGACTTCCATCATCGCGAGTTCAAGCACATCAACGAGCTGATCGAGCACCTCGCGCACACCACGGCCAAGGTCCACATCTATGACGTCGAGACTTCGACCGTGCACCACGTGGCCAAGGGCAAGGCCCTGACGCCGGCGTAGTTTTTTCTAGCCACTTTTGTGACCTCGAAGCAAACGCGGAGATCGGTTGAGATCCCGCGTTTTTTTGATCACGTGCGGATCCGGGGCGATCCGCGGTTAATGCTTTACCTCAGCACAGCCGCAAGTTCGCCTCGCCTGAGCACTTCGGCCACGCGCGCGAAATCGGCTGCCAGGCTGCGATCGTGCTCCAGCGGCGTACAGACAGCGCGGACGGCCGCCACCGCCTGCTGCGCACGCTTGCCGGGCTTTAGCGGGGCCAGAAAGTCGAGCGCCTGCGCAGCGGCGATGGCTTCGATGGCGAGCACGTTCAGCGTGTTGGCGACCATCTTCCTCAGCTTGATCGCCGAGGTCATGCCCATGGAGACGTAGTCTTCCTTGTTCCCTGAGGTGGTGATGGAATCCACCGACGCGGGGTGGGCCAGCACCTTGTTCTCGCTGGCCAGCGCGGCCGCCGTCACCTGCGCCATCATGAAGCCGGAGTTCAGCCCCGCGCCGCTGGCGAGGAACGGTGGCAGTCCCTCGTTCAGCGACGGATTCACCAGGCGCTCGATGCGGCGCTCGGAAATGCCCGCCAGCGTGGCGAGTGCAATGCCCAGAAAATCCAGCGCGAACGCCACCGGCTGTCCGTGAAAATTCCCGCCGGAGATGATCTCGCCGCGAGCTTGCGCCGGTGGCGGCGCGCCCACCTGCTTGGGCGACACGAACACCAGCGGATTGTCCACTGCCGAGTTCATCTCGATTTCCAGAACCTGCGCGCAATAGGTCAGCGCATCGTGCACGGCGCCGTGCACCTGCGGGATGCAGCGCAGGGAATAGGCGTCCTGCACGCGTCCGCACACGCGGTGCGATTCCCGGATGGCGCTGCCCTCCAGCATGCGACGCAGGTTGGCGGCGCTGCGCATCTGCCCGGTATGCGGGCGAACATGCTGGATGCGCTCGTCGAAGGCGACGTCGGTGCCGCGCAACGCATCGGCCGTCATGGCGCCGATCGCGTCGGCGGAATCCACCATGATTCGCGCCGCCAGCAGCGCCAGCGCGCCCACCGCAACCATGGCCTGCGTGCCGTTGATCAGCGAGATGGCCTCCTTGGCCTCCAGCGCCAGCGGCTGGATGTCGGCGCGCTTGAGCGCTTCCTTTCCGGGATGGCGCCGGCCATGGGGATCGCCGGCGCGGCGCGGCCTCTTCGGGTTCGGCTCGGAGTGCCAAGCCTCTCCTTCGCCGATCAGCACCAGCGCCAGATGCGCCAGCGGCGCCAGGTCTCCGCTGGCGCCCACACTGCCTTGCGATGGCACCACCGGATGTACGCCGCGGTTGAGCATCTCGCAGAGCGTGTCAATCACCTCGGCGCGGACCCCGGAATGTCCCTTGGCCAGCGAATTGGCGCGCAGCAGCATCATGGCGCGCACTTCCGCTTCGCTGAGCGGCTCGCCGACTCCGACCGCGTGCGAGCGCAGCAGGTTCACCTGCAATTCGCGAATCTGATCGGGCGCGATGCGGACATCGGCCAGCTTGCCAACCCCGGTATTGACAGCGTATGCGACCTTGTTGCTTTCGACGATGTCGTCCACGACGTCTCGCGCCGCCTGCACGCGCAGCCGCGCGTCGGGATCGAGCAGTACGGGACGCCGTTCGTAGACAGCTTCCCGGAGTTCGTCCAGTGTCAGGTCGGAGCCGTTGATGTGAAGTGCGCGCATAGTTTTTGGCGCAAGGCGCAAGGCTCAAGGCGCAAGGTTGAGCGCCGGAGCGGATCCTGGCCTTGAGCCTGAAGCCTGTAGCCTCATGCCTGCTTCACCGCCCGCTTAAATGCCTCGAAATATTTCTGCGGCAACGGGCGCTTGTTCAAGTTCGCATCGGTCACGATGTGCACGGTTTCGCCCTCGGCGAGCAACTCTCCGTCTGCTTCGCGCGCCGCTTCGTAGGCGAAGTGAATCAGCGCCTCGCGTACGTTTTTCAGGTACGTGCGGATCGTGACCTCATCATCGTACCGCGCCGGAGCGCGAAAACGGCAGCGCGCATCCACCACGGCAATGAAGCACCCGTCCTCGAGCTCCATTTGTTTGTAGGTGAACCCAAGCTGGCGCAGCAACTCGACGCGCCCGACCTCGAACCAGATGAAATAGTTTGAGTGGTAGACGACGCCCATCTGGTCGGTCTCGGCGTAGCGCACGCGGACTTTGGTTTCGTTAATCACGCTCTGCAAATTCGCGGTCTGTCGGTCTATCAGTCTAGCGGTCTATCGGCCGGATCCTGTACGACCGAGAGACCGATCAGCCGAAAGACCTAAGTCGTCCACTTCGGCTTCCGCTTCTCGAGGAATGCGCTCACTCCTTCGCGAAAATCATCTGTCGTGCGGATGCGGGCGTTGTCCTCAATCGCCTGCGCCATCTGCTCGTCGAGTGCGCGCGCGATAAAGCCGTTGATCAGCTTCTTGGTCAGCCGCACCGACGACGGCGAATTCTCCAGAAGTTGTGCCGCCAGCTCGCGGGCGCGCGCCATCAGGCGATCGGGTTCGACTACTTCATTGACGAGCCCGTAGCGGTGCGCCTCGGCGGCGTCGAACAAGCGTCCGGTCATCAGCAGGTCGCGCGCGACTTTGTGGCCAACTTGCCAGACAAGAATGGAGGAGACGATCGCGGGCACGAAGCCGATCTTGACTTCCGTGTACCCGAATTTTGCTTCCGGCACCGCCAGCGTGAAGTCGCACATGGTGGCGATGCCCGTGCCGCCGGCGATGGCTGCTCCGTTCACGGCAGCGATGGTCGGCAGGGAGAATTCGTAAATCCGCCGGAACAGTTTCGCCATGAACGCCGAGTCTTTGAGGTTTTCCTCGTGCGTTTTGCCCAGCAGGCCCTTCAGTTCTTCCAGATCGAGGCCGGCACAAAACGCTTTGCCCGCCCCGGTGATGATCAGCACCTGCGCACGCGAGCGCTCTACTTCATCGAGCACGTTCATGAGCTCGGAAAGCAGTTCGAAGCTGAGCGCATTGCGCTTCTCAGGGCGATTCAGCGCGATGAGCGCGACGCGGTCTTCGTGGGCGAGGGTGAGTGTGTTGTACGGCATAAGAACGCCACGGATTACCACAGATTTGCACGGATAAGACGAAACAAGATAAACCATCCTGCAAATCCGTGGAAATCCGTGAAAATCCGTGGCTAGGATTTGTGCTTCGCCGCAATGTCGGCATTCATACGGATGATATTGTCCAGCGGCTTGCGCATCGGCGCCTCGACCCCGCGCTGCGCCAAAGCTTTCAGGACGCTTTCTGTCGGGAGATTGCCCACCAGTTCGTCCTGTGCGAAGGGACATCCGCCGAGGCCGCCGATCGCGGAATCGAAACGACGGATCCCCGCGTCATAGGCGGCGAGAACCTTGTCCACCGCTTCCCCGGGCCGGCTGTGCAGGTGCACGCCGATGTCGAGGTAGTCATACTTGGCGAGCACGGCGGAAACCAGCGCGCGGATCTGCTGCGGCGTGGCCAGGCCCACGGTGTCGGCGAGCGAGATGGATTTCACGTCGGTCTTTTCGATCAGGTCCACCGCTTCCAGCACTTCTTCGGCGCTCCACGGATCGTTGTAGGGATTGCCGAACGCCATGGAGATATACACCACCACATCGAGTCCGGCATTGTCGGCCTTGTCCTTGATCTTCTCCAGCGTGTCGTAAGCGTCTTCCAGCGTCTGGTTCTGATTTTTCTGCAGAAACGTGGGCGAGACCGAGTAGGGGAAGCCGAGCGTCCGCACGGCCTCGGTGGCGACGGCGCGCTCGGCGCCTTTTTCGTTCACCACGATACCGATGATCTCGACGTCGTCAGGCGGATCAATCTGCTTCAGCACCTCTTCGGAGTCGGCCATCTGCGGCACAGCCTTGGGCGAGACGAACGACACCGCATCAATGTGTTTGAACCCCGCCCCGATCAGCGCGCGCAGGTAGGCGGCCTTGACCTCGGTGGGGATGTGTCCTTTGAGCCCTTGCCAGGCATCGCGGGGACATTCGATGAGTTTCAAGCTCTCAGCCATCAGCTATCAGCTCTCAGCAAAACATTGCCGCAGATTACGCGGATGCACGCGGATTGAATCAGCGGCCAATTGCTTTTTTCGATCGCCCGATCACCCGATCACCAGATCACCCGATCAGGTTTGCAGCACTCCCACCTTGAACTCCGCCACATCCGGATTCAGGGCGGCGGCTTCCAGCGCGCGGGTGATAGCGTCGCGCGTCTCCAGCGGGTCAATGATCTTGTCGATCCACAATCGTGCGGCGCCGTAGCGCGGGTCGGTCTGCTCGTCGTAAGTCTTCTTCACCGAGTCGAACAGCTCCTTCTTCTCCTCGTCGCTCAGCTTCTTGCCGCCGCGCTCCAGTTGCTTGATCTTGATTTCCACCAGCGTGCCCGCCGCCGAGTCGCCGCTCATGACGGCATATCGCGCCGTCGGCCAGGCGAAGAGGAAGCGCGGATCGTAGGCCTTGCCGCACATGGCGTAATGTCCGGCGCCGAACGATCCGCCGATAATCACCGTGATTTTCGGCACCACGGAATTCGACACGGCATTCACCATTTTGGCGCCCGCCTTGATAATCCCGCTCCACTCGGCGTCGCGCCCGACCATGAAGCCGTTAACGTCGTGCAGAAAAACCAGCGGCACCAGGTTCTGGTTGCAGTCCATGATGAAGCGCGCAGCTTTTTCCGCCGACTCGGTGTAGATGACGCCGCCGAACTCGATGCGCTTATGCCCGTGCTCGTCGATTTGCTGCTGGTGCTGCTTCTGGTTGGCGACAATGCCCACCGCGAAGCCACCGATCCGCGCGTAGCCGCAGACAACGGTCTTGCCATACTCCGGCTTGTACTCATCGAAGCGGCTGGCGTCCACCAGGCGCGCGACGATCTCCTTCATGTCGTACGGCCGCGCCGGATCGGATTCGTAGATTCCGTAAATTTCTTCACCCGCGTAGGCGGGCGGTTCGGGCTTGCGGCGATCGTACGGCGACTGCCGGCGGTAGCCCATCTTGTCCACCAGCGAGCGGATGCGCGTGATGCACGCCTCGTCGTTGGGCTCGTGATAATCAATCGTGCCGCTGATGGCGGAATGCATGGCCGCGCCGCCCAGTTCGTCCGCCGAATACCTTGCCCCGATCGCCGCCTGCACCAGCGCCGGTCCGGCAAGAAACAGTCCGCTGCCGTCGGTCATCAGCACGTTGTCGCACATCACCGGCAGGTACCCGCCGCCGGCAACGCACATTCCCATGATGGCGGCGATCTGCGGAATGCCCATGGCAGTCATGACGGCGTTGTTGCGGAAGACGCGGCCGAAATCGTCGGTGTCGGGAAAGACATCTTCCTGCAGCGGAAGAAAAACTCCCGCCGAGTCCACCAGGTAGATGGTTGGAATCCGGTTATCAATCGCGATGTTCTGCGCCCGGATCACCTTCTTCGATGTCATAGGGAAGAACGCGCCCGCCTTCACGGTGGCGTCGTTCACGATCAGCATCAGCAGGCGGTTGTGAATGCGACCCAGCCCGGTAACCACGCCCGCTGCCGGCGCGCCGCCCCAATCTTCGTACATGCCGAAAGCGGCGTAGGCGCCGAGTTCGAAAAAATCGGTGCCGGGGTCGAGCAGCAGCGCGATGCGCTCGCGCGCCGTGAGGCGTCCTTTGTTGTGCTGCGCCTCGATGGCCTTGGCGCCGCCGCCTTCGCGGATTTTCTCCTCCTCGTTGCGCACCGTGGAAACCAGGTCGGCCATGGCGCGCATGTTTTTTTCAAAGCGCGCCGAGGTGGCGTCAATCCCGGTCTGGATCACGTTGGTCGCGGGCGACGGGATCGTGTGCTCGGTACGGTCTGCCATCCAGGGTTCACCGGAAAAGAATTACGGTATAACACACAAGGCGCAAGGCTCAAGCAGGCACAAGGTACAAGACTGAACCACGGATCGCCGCGGATGAACACGGATCGGAATGGGCCCTTTTCTTATCCGTGCCAATCCGTGGAAATCCGTGGTTAATGTAGAAGTGCGGTACGCGATCGGCGTTACAGCGAGGCGACGGGGATGGCGGTCAAGTCGTCCACCAGCCCGACTTCTTTCTGCAAGAACGGCTCGGCGTACTCGACCCCGGCGAGCATGCCGTAAAACCGCGCCATGGTTTCCAACCGCGTGCGGATTTCGCCTTGTCGCGGGAACACGCCGCTGCCTGCCTGCTGGTCGGAGTATTGCGACTTGTACGCCATCAAGGCCTGAAACCGGGCTTCGAAGTGCTCGCTGATGTCCACCACGAAGGTCGGGCGGATGTCGTAATAGAGCGTGGCGTAGACAATCTTGAACGGGCGGTGAGGAGAGTTTCCAGTTTCCAGTTTCCGGTTTCCAGTTGCTGCGACCGTGATGCTGAGTGACTCGGCGCGAACGGGGGAAAGGTCCAGCTTGCTCAGTCCGGCGAGGAAACAAGCTTCGTAGCCCAGCGTCGAGCAGGTGTAATGGTCCGGATGGCGGCCTTGCCAGTAGGGAACAATCACGACGCGCGGGCGCAATGCGAGAATCACGGCGGCGACCTTCAGCCGGTTCTCCCAGGTGTTCTCCACGCGGCCGTCGGGAATGTCGAGCGCGCCCCGCCAGGAGACTTTCAGGATGCGCGCGGCTTCGGCAGCTTCGCGCTCGCGGTCCTCGGCCGTGCCGCGCGTCCCCATCTCGCCGCGCGTGAGATCAAGGATGCCGGTGCGATGCCCGCGCGCGGCCATCTTCAGCAGCGTGCCGCCACAGGTCTGCTCCGCGTCGTCACGATGGGCGGCGATGGCGAGGATGTCAATTTGGCTGTCGGCCATGGGCATGCGAGGGTAGCTGGTAGTTCGTAGCTGGTAGCTCGAGCCCAGCTACCAACCACCAGCTACGAGGTACCGCTGCAGGTGTTCTCACTTCTCTCTTTCTACCAAAAATCTGGCCAGCCCCTTCAGCGTCTCCGCCCTCGTGCCGAACGGGTCCAACTGCGCGCAGCCGGCGTTCACTAGTTCCGTGGCCTTGCGCGCGGATTCCTCCAGCCCGTAGAGAGCCGGGTAGGTGGCCTTCTCCGCCACCATGTCCTTGCCCGCGGTCTTGCCCAACTGCTCCGACGATTGCGTAACGTCGAGAATGTCGTCGGCGATCTGGAACGCCAGCCCGACCTTCTGGCCGAAGCATCGCAGGTGTGCCGCGTCATTTTCGCTCGCGCCCGCGTAGATGCCGCCGCTGACCACGCTGGCAGTGATCAGCGCCGCGGTCTTCGACCGGTGAATGTATTCCAGGGTCTGCGCGTCGGGCGGCTTGTGCTCGGCTTCCAGGTCCATCACCTGCCCGCCGATCATGCCCTCGCGGGTCCCGGTGGCGTGCGCGATCTCCTCGATGATGCGCACGCGCGCATCCGCCGGGCAGGGAACGCGCGCCAGGACTTCATAAGCGTAGGTCTGCAACGCGTCGCCGGCGAGAATTGCGATGGCGTCGCCGAAAACTTTGTGGCACGTGGGACGGCCGCGGCGCAGGTCATCGTTGTCGAGCGCGGGCAGATCGTCATGGATGAGCGAATACGTGTGCAGCATTTCCAGCGCGGCGCCGAGTTGCTCGATCCCCAGCGGCAGCCGCGTGGCGATCATCCGCGCCGCCTCGATACACAGGATGGGCCGCAGCCGTTTTCCGCCCGCAAACACGCTATGCCGCATCGCCTGGTGAATGGAAGTAGGATATAGGGACGCCGCGGGCAGCAGCCGTTCCAGCGCTTCGTCGGTAAGCGCGCGCCCCTTCTCCATCACCTCGGTGAGCATAACGGCGCAGTATAACAGCGCGCTTCCGAGTAATTCGCGGTTCCGCGCGCCGCGCCGGCGGAGGGCGCGATCACGAAAAAACTCACCACGGAGCCCACGGATGAACACGGATCAGGAATCGGTTATTTCTTGATCCGTGAAGATCGGTGTGAATCCGTGGCTAAGTTGTTATTTTCCCGCCTGCGTCGCCGGCTTTTCCACGCCCATCTGCGACAGGATGAACGCGTAATCGAACGCGATCTCCTTCAGGTAATCGTAGCGGCCGCTGCTGCCGCCGTGGCCTGCGGCCATGTTGGTCTTGAACACCAGCGGATTGCTGTCGGTCTTCAGCGTGCGCAGCCGCGCCACGTATTTCGACGGCTCGTGATAGAAAACCTGGCTGTCGTTGAACGAGGTCTTCACCAGGATCGTCGGGTACGCCTTCTTCTCCAGGTTGTCGTACGGCGAATAGCTGCGGATGTACTTGTACTCGTCCGGCTTATTCGGATTACCCCACTCTTCGTATTCCCCGACGGTGAGCGGCAGGGAAGCATCGAGCATGGTGTTCACCACGTCCACGAACGGCACCTTGGCGACGACAATGCGGAACAGCTCAGGACGCATGTTGGTGATGGCGCCCATCAGCAACCCGCCCGCGCTGCCGCCCTGCACCACCAGGTTTTCTCTTGACGTGTATTTGTTGGCGATC
>Ga0326726_10001055_pt1 | contig 25449 bp, 21 predicted proteins | sample MHFenrmetagenome_2_FD_207603 | JGI IMG/M metagenome (GOLD analysis project Ga0326726, IMG submission 207603) | Lab enriched peat soil microbial communities from Michigan Hollow, Ithaca, NY, United States - MHF15MN | ecosystem: Environmental > Terrestrial > Soil > Wetlands > Peat | place: USA... | reverse complement strand
ATCGAGCGGCAGGCCCGCGGCCGCGGCGCGGATGTTTTCGGCGGCGCGGAAGGTGATCATGCCGGAGAAGGAGACCAAGTACCCGAGGGCGATCGCCTGTCTTCCGTATTCCGCGTCTTCGGTGAAGGAGTGGTAGACGCCGGCCTTCGCGCGGGCGCCCCGCCGGGCGAGCAGCGCGAGCATCTCGGCTCCGCTCTCGCGGTTGTGGAGGAGCACCGGCAGGTCGAGCCGCCGCGCGCAGTCGAGCATCCATTCGAGGACCTCGATCTGTTTCTCCCGCGGCGAGTGGTCGTAGTGGAAGTCGAGTCCGATCTCCCCGATGGCGGAGACCTTCGGCTGCCGGGCGAGCGCCTCGAACGCGGCGCCGTCGCGAGCCGGATCGAAGTCCTTCGCCTCGTGGGGATGGATGCCGACCGCGGCGAACACGCCGTCGTGGGACCGCGCGAGCTCGGCGGCCGCGGCCGAGTCCGCGAGCGTCGTCCCGGGCACCAGGAACCGCGTCACGCCGGCCGCGCGGGCCCGGTCGAGCAGCGCCTCGGCGCCGTCTCCCATCTGCAGGTGGCAGTGGGAATCGGCGAGCAAGCTACTTGACCTTGCTGCCCGGCGGCACGTCCGCCGGAACGTCGAGAAGGACGGGCGCCCCCGCCTCGCCGACCGAGGCCGCGAGGACCATGCCGTTGGACTCGACGCCCATGAGCTTGGCCGGCCGGAGATTGGCCACGACGACCACGTTTCGGCCGAGCAGGGCCTCGGGCTCGTACTGCGCCGCGATGCCCGCGACGATCTGGCGCCGCTCGTCGCCGAGGTCCACCTCGAGGCGCATGAGCTTGTTCGACTTGGGGACGCGTTCGGCCGCCACGATCTTCGCCGTGCGCAGGCGCACCTTCTGGAAGTCCTCGATCCCGATCCGATCGTCGGCGGGGGCCGGCGGCGGGGTCGCGGGAGCGGCGGCGGGATTGGCGGCGTCGGTCATGGCTCCATCCTTCTCTTTGAAATAGGCCGCGGCGTCCACGCGCGGGAAGAGCGCGGGGGCCTCGGGCATGGGCTTCGAAAGGGGCAGCCGCCCCCACGCGAGGTCCTCCGGCGCGGGGTCGGCCGCGGGAAGGGCAAGGGTCTCGAAGATCTTCCGGCTCGTGACCGGCACGAAGGGCGACAGCATCACGGCCGCCAGGCGCACGCCCTCGGCGGCGGCCGAGAGCACCCGGTGGAGGCGGGGCGACCCGGCGCCCTCCTCCTTGCGGATCTTCCACGGCTCCTTCGCCACGACGTAGCCGTTGACGGCCGTCAGCAGCCTCCAGACGGCCTCGAGGGCCCGGTTGAACTGGCACTCCCCCATCGCGGCCCGCCACTCGGCCTGCGCCTCGTCGAAGGCTCGCAGGACCTCGTTGTCGGCGCAGAGCTCGTTGGGCGTGCCGCCGAAGGACTGGCGGCAAAGCGCCGCGACGCGCGACACGGTGTTGCCCAGGTCGTTGGCGAGGTCCGCGTTGAACCGCGTCAGGAACGCCTCGTCCGAGAAGTTCGCATCCTGGCCGAACGCCATCTCGCGCATCAGGAAGTAGCGCAGGGCATCGGGACCGAAATCCGCGACGAGCTGGTCGGGCCGCACGACGTTGCCCACCGACTTGGAGACCTTCTTCGCGTCGCGCAGCCACCAGCCGTGCGCCCAGACGGTCGTGGGCAGGGGCAGGCCGGCCGAAAGCAGAAAGGCCGGCCAGTACACGGCGTGAAAGCGCAGGATGTCCTTGCCGATGAAGTGCACGCGCTCGGCGCCGGGATGGTCCCAGAACTGGCGGTACCGCGCGTCGTCGGGCGCGCCGAAGCCGAGGGCGGTGATGTAGTTGGCGAGCGCGTCCAGCCAGACGTAGACGACGTGGCCCGGGTGCCCCGGAAACGGGATTCCCCACCGCACCTTCGAGCGCGAGACGGAGAGGTCGTTCAGACCTCCCCGCACGAAGGAAACGACCTCCGCCAGCCGGCTCGCCGGCCGCACGAAATCGGGGTTGCTCTCGTAGTGGGCGAGCAGGGGCTCCGCGTATTTCGAGAGACGGAAGAAGACGTTTTCCTCGGACTGCCAGGCGGCGGGCGTGCCGTGGACGGGGCACCGCTTCTCGGCGTCGAGCTCCTTCTCCGTGTAGAAGGCCTCGCAGCTCGAGCAGTACCAGCCCTCGTGCTTCGCGGTGTAGAAGTCGCCGGCCGCCGCGATCCGCGCGATCAGCGCCTCGACGCCCCGGCGGTGGCGGGCCTCGGTCGTCCGGATGAAGTCGTCGTTGCGAATCTCGAACGTCCGGTAGAGCTCCCGGTACCGCTCGACGACGCGGTCGGCGAGCTGGAGCGGCGTGATCCCCTGCGTCGCGGCGGCCTTTTCGATGTTCTGGCCGTGCTCGTCCGTGCCGGTCAGAAAACGCGTCTGCTCGCCCGCCAGGCGGCGAAAACGCGTGACCACGTCCGTGACGACCGTCGTGTAGATGTGCCCGATGTGGGGCAGATCGTTGACGTAGTAGATCGGAGTGGTCGCGTAGAAAGTCTTCATGCGGAAGGCGAAAGATATCTCAGAAGACTTCGAGCTCGATCGGGACGACGGTGCGAATGCGCTCGAAGGCGCGGTTGCGAGTGAGGACCCTGCGGCCCGCGTCGAGCGCGGTGACGGCAATCGAAAGATCGATCATGCCCGCCTGAAACCCGCTTCGCGCGAGAGCAAACCGATGTTCGGCGACGCGAAGCCACAGGGACGCCGTGTCGGGAACCCACTCGAGGCCGGCAAGGACGTCGCTCAAGAGCCGGTACTCGCCCGTCGACCGCGCGCCGGACAGCACCTCCGCGGCAATGGGGCCGGTCACGGCGGCGAGCCCCTCTCTGACGGGAGCGCTCACCCGTGCGACCGCCGCCCTCTCACCACGCAGGAAGTCCACCCAGGCCGAGGAGTCGACGATCGTCGCGGGCACTTCCGTCAGCGCTTTCGGGAACGCGAGAGGTCGAGGTCCAGATCGATCTTCCCGGCCAGCTGCAGGAGTCTCTCGCGCTTGTCCTTCTTGATCAGCTCCTGGAGCCCGAGGACGATCGTCTCGCGCATCGTCTTCGAGTCCGTCGCCTTGCGCGCCTCCTCCAGCAGATCCTCGGGAAGGTCCACGGTCGTTCTCATGCCTTGAGCATATCTTTTCACCATATTTTATGCAATCCACTTTCACAGCAGCCCCGCCTCCCGGAAGGAGACGCACCCTTCCCTTCCCACCACGATGTGGTCGAGCAGCCGCACGCCGATCGACTCGGATGCAGCCGCCAGCCGGCGCGTGAACTCGCGGTCCTCGCGCGAGGGCGTCGGGTCCCCGGAAGGATGGTTGTGGTACAGGATCACCGCCGCGGCCCTGCCGACGAGGGCTCGGCGCAGGATCTCGCGGGGCTCGACGACGGCGCGGTCGAGGGTGCCCCGGTAGATGTCGGGGTCGTTCTTCAGGAGGCGGTTGCGCGCGTTCAGGAACAGGGCTCCGGTCCGCTCCTGCGCGTCGTCGGCCTGCGCCTGGCGCAGGAACTCCTTGACGAGCCGGGGCTCGTTCAAGAGGTCCCGGCCCGAGAGCGTTTCGGCCGGCAGCCTCCGCGCGATCTCGATCGCGGCGGCGATCGCCGAGGCCCGGGTCGGGCCGATGCCCCGCTCGGTCGCGAGCTCCGGCGCCGTGATTCCGGCCAGGCCGATCAGGCCGCCGCGGGAGGCGAGAAGGCTGCGCGCGCGATCGAGCGCGCTCTCCCCCGGAATCCCCGTCCGGAGGAGCAGCGCGAGCAGCTCCTCGTTCGAGAGGGACCCGGGGCCCAGGCGCAGCAGCCGCTCGCGCGGCCGCTCGTCGGAAGGCAGATCACAGATGCGGAAGGATCGCCGCAGAGTGGATTCGGTCATGGTTCGTCGCCGTCGAGAACCGACCGCGGACCCGGGAGGACGAAGAGATAATCGCACGGATGAACGGCCCGTTACAGCCCCCGATTCGGACGATCCTCCTGGTCCTCGGGGCGGCGCTGATGGCCCTCGGGTTCCTCTGGCCGCTCCTCTCGCGTTACCTCGGGAGGCTCCCGGGCGACATCGTCGTCCGGCGCGGGGGCTGGACCCTCGCGTTCCCGATCGCGACCTGCGTGGTCCTTTCCCTCCTGATGTCGCTCCTCCTCTGGGTCTTCCGGCGCTGACCCGGCTAGCGGGCCGCGGCATGCCCGGCCAGCTCGCGGGCCTTCGCGAGAGCCGGGTCCCGACCGGCCCTGAGGTCCTCGGCGGTCATCCGAACCTCGACGTCCGGAACGATTCCGACGCCCTCGAACACGGATCCGTCCGGAAAAGACTCGCGCTTGGTCGAAAGACCGAGACCCATGCCGTTTCCGAACGCCTTCTGAAAGGGCTGGCCGGAGCTGCCCGCGGTGGGCTCGCCCACGATCGTAGCGCGGTGGTTGTCCTTGAAGGACACGACGAAGTCCTCGCACGCCGAGAAGCAGCCGCCGTCGGCCAGGAGCACGACCGCTCCGCCGTAGGCCCCTTCCTCCGGTTGCGTCACGTCGCCGAACCACGAGAGATCCGCGTGCGCTCCCATGGAGCCCTCGTACCGGAAGACCCCGATCGAGGCTGGCGTGGATTCCGACCACCAGCGATAGGGCTTGTTCATGAGCGCCCCGAGCAGCTTCTCGGGCGTGCTCCCGCCGTGATTTCCCCGGACGTCGAGAACGATCGCCCTCGCCCCCGGATGGGCGCGCACGGCCGCGACCGCGGCCTGCTCGAACGAGGGGCTGGCGAAGGACTCGATCCGGATCCACAGCACGCCGTCGTCCTCGGCCGCGGCGACGGGAGCCGCGTCCTGTCCGGGCCACCGAAACTCCCCGCGTCGCGTGATCCGGAGCTGCCGGCCGCGGTCGAGCTCGAGGGTGAAGGCCCCGGGAAAGAGATACGGGTGTTCGCAGAGCGCGCGGCGAGCCCAGCGCTCGTCCGAGGCGGCGATGTAACGGCGCTGCGCCTGGAAGAAGTCCTCGAAGGGACGGCCGTCGATCCCCAGGATCACGTCGCCGGGCGCGAGGCCGGCGACCTCGCTGTGCGTGACCACCCAGTCGGCCCCGATCGGCCGCGCCGCAAAGCCGAGCGGCTGGCCGTAGGTCTCCCGGAGCCAGCGGTCGCCGAAGCCGCTGTGCCCGTTTTTCAACCTCGCGATCAGGGCCATGGACGCGAGATCGAAGGCGCGGCGGTCCGCGCTCGCCAGGACCTCGTCCAGGTAGACCCGAAAGGCGCGGTCGAAATCGAGGTCCGGAACGGCGCGCCAGTGCCCGAAGTAGGTGTTGACGAGCGAATAGACCTGCGACGCGATCCAGGCCCGCTCGGCGATCGGGAGGGTCGAGGAACCGGGCGGCTCGCCGGCCGTCGCGGCGGCGCCGATCAGCCACGCCAGGACAGAGAGGCAGAGGCCAGGCAAACGCCGCATGACGAGACCTCCTGCCCGAAAATACGCGCTCCAGGCGCGAAGGTTCGTCGGGTCAGTCCCCGTCGGGCCAGTCGGACGCGACGCCCTCCGGGACCAACACGATCTTGCCGTGCTGGTCTCCCGACTCCATGCGCGCGTAGGCGGCCGCGGCCTCCGGAAGGGAAAAGACGCGGTCGATGCGGGGCTTCAGCCGGCGCGCCGCGACCGCGGCGTAGAGCGCGCGGAACTCCCGGTCGTTCGACATCGTCGAGCCCAGAATCGAGAGGTGCTTCCAGTAGATGAGGCGGATCTCTTCCTTCGGGTTGGGCCCGGACGTGGCGCCGCAGGTCACGATGCGGCCGCCCTTGGCGCACGCCTTCAGCGAAGTCATCCACGTCGCCTCGCCGACCGTGTCCACGACGACGTCGACGCCGCGTTTGTCGGTGTGCCGGCGCACGGCCGCGGCGACGTCCTCCTTCTTGTAGTCGATGACGAGCTCGGCGCCGTTTTCGCGGGCGCGAAGCGCCTTCTCCTCGCCCGAGGTCGTCGCCAGGACGCGGGCGCCGCAGAGGACGGCGATCTCGACGGCCGCCGCCCCCACGCCGCCGCCGGCGCCGTGGACGAGCACCGACTCCCCCGCCCTCAGAGCCGCCCGGCCCACGAGCATGCGCCAGGCGGTCTGGTAGGCGAGCGGGAAGGCCGCGGCTTCGACGAACCCGAAACCCGCGGGCACGGGAAAGAGGTTCCGGCGCGGCAGAACGACCTTTTCGGCGAACGTGCCGGGAGCGTGCTCTCCCACGATCCCGTAGGAGACGCAGAGGCTCTGCTCGCCCGCCCGGCAGTACTCGCACTCGTTGCAGTAGAGGCCCGGCTGAACGAGCACGCGGTCGCCGATCGAAAGTCCGTCGACGCCTTCGCCCACCGCGTCCACGACACCCGATCCGTCCGCCCCCGGGATCTGCGGCAGCGGCACGCCGGGAATTCCGTCGCGCACGAAGATGTCGAGATGGTTCATCGCGGCCGCGCGGATCCCGACGCGCACCTCGCCCGGCCCGGCGACCGGATCGGGCCGCTCCCCGTACTCGAGCACCTCGTTGCCGCCGTGCCGGGTGAAAAAGATGGCTTTCATGGTTTCGGATCTCGGATTTCGAATTTCGAAATTATCACTTCAGATAGCCCAGGCTCCTCAGCTTCTCCAGGTACTCCCGGTCGCTCTCCGGCGCGGCGACCGCGGCAGGGACCACGCGCGGCCCGTACGTCGCGACGGTCGCCGCCTCGAGCGAGCCGGGCGCAAAGAGCGCGGCGACGGGAGCGCCCTCGAGGTCGCGGGCCGCCGGCACGCCGGCCCGGGCGAGGATCGAGGGCGCCACGTCGTCCGGCCGGATGCGGAGGGTGCGCGCCGGCGCGCCCGCCTCGAAGACGGCCATGCGGCCGAGGGCGTCCGCCCCGCGCGGATGGCTGTCCGCGACGAGGACGACGACCACGCAGTCGCCCCTGGCTGCCCGGCCGATCCACTCGCCGAGCAGCGCTTCGACGGGAGCCGCCGCGGCGCGCTGCGCGGCCGGGTCGTCGCGCGCGATGTCGCAGCCGGGAAGGTAGACGGTCGCGATCCCGTACCCTTTTCGCATCTCGGCGCCGAAGATCTCGATCGCCACGCGGTCCGCGTCGATCCCGTCGCGGGCGCGGCCGAGGATCGCCCGGTTCTCGACGACCGTCGCGCCCGGCCACGGCGACGCCGCCCACCAGCCCACCGACAGGCTCGGGATTCCCGCCGAAGCCGACACCTCCCAGAAGTCGAGGCGCCGGCGGTCGGCGCCCGAAACGGGAGCGTTCGAGACCAGATGCAGCGCGGGCCCGGCGTGGCGCAGCCACCACGCCGTTCCGAACGGCGGCCGCAGGGCGAGCGGCGAGCCGAGCGGCCGAACGCGCGCCAGAGCCCGCACCCCGTGATGGCGAGCCGCCTGGCCGGTGGCGAGGTCCGTCCAGACCTCCGGCGGCGACAGGCGGCTGGCCGGCCACCAGCCCGTGGCCCCGCCCGAGAGCAGCCGGGCGGCCTCGGCGGGCCGGCCGGGCCCGTCGAGGTCGAGCCCGTCGATCGCCAGGACGACGACCGGGATCTTCCGCGGAGAGACGTGAGGCGCCTCGGCCGCCGGCGGCTCGCGGCGCGAGGCGAAAATCAGGATCCCCACGACGAGCCCTGCCGCCGCGGCGGCCGCGAAGACCCTCCGGGCCGCCCCGCGCGGAAGCGAGCCCGACCGGGCGAAGGCGCGCGCGAGAAATCCCAGGCGGACGGCGACGGCCAGGAAGAGCGCCGCCGCCGCCACCGGGATGCCCCACAGGAGCGAACGGGGCGAGAACTCGCGGGCCAGCCCGTAGGTCCCGGCGATCCAGAGCGCGAAGACGACCGCCGCCGCGGCGAATCCCGCCGCCGTCGCGGCCAGGCCGGGCCGGCGCGACCGTTCGGCGAGCTTTCCGAGGGCAAAGCCGAGCACCGCGGCCGGCGCGAGATCTGCGACGAAGACGTGAACGAAGAGCACGGCGACGGCAGCCAGCGAACCGCCGAAGCCGGCTTCCGCGGCCTCGACCGCCGCCACCGCTGCCAGCGCCGCGGCGAAGGCGCCGATCAGGATGGCCGGCAGGAACGCCCCGCCGCGGCCCTCGAAGACGGGCCGGAACAGCAGCCGCTCGACCCGAGCGTCGAGGTAGCCGAGCTGCTTGAGGCGGGCGCGCGCCTCCTCCAGGGTGGGGCGCCCGGTCACGAGCGGCGGTCCCGGACGACCCGGGCGAGGTCGCGCAGCACCGCGCCGCGCCGGCCGAACCCCTCGAGGGCCGCGACCGCGACCTCGAGCAACTCGTCCACGAGCCGGTGCGCCGAGGGCGCCCCGAGGACGGTCGCGAAGTTCGCCCGGTGGGCGTCGCGCCCGGCGTCCTTGCCCATCGTCGCGGGGTCGCCCTCGAGGTCGAGCAGGTCGTCGGTGATCTGGAACGCGAGGCCGAGGTTTCGCGCATAGAGCGTGAGCGCGGACAGCACCGCGTCCCCCGCCCCGGCGGCGATCGCCCCGCACCGGACGGCCGCGACGAAGAGCGCTCCGGTCTTCTGAGCGTGGATCGCCTCGAGGTCGTCGAGCCGCACGTTGGACGGGTTCGCGGCGAGGTCGGCAGCCTGGCCGGCGCAGCAGCCCGAGGCGCCGACCGCGGCGGCGAGCTCGGCGACGACGCGGCCCCGCGCCGCCGGCGGCATGCCCGGTGCCGCGCCGACGATCTCGAAGGCGCGGGCGAGCAGGGCGACGGCCGCCAGCTCCGCGGTCGCGACCCCGTGGACGAGGTGCAGGGCCGGGCGCCCGCGCCGTCGGCGCGCGTTGTCCATCGAGGGCAGGTCGTCGAGGACGAGGGAGGCCGCGTGGACGAATTCGACGGCCACCGCCACGGGCATCGCCGCCTCGGAGGTCGTCCGGCCGATTTCGCCGGCGGCCAGCGCCGCCAGCGGCCGCAGGCGCTTGCCGGGAGAGAGCGCCGCTTCGGTGATCGCGCTGGCGAGCCCCTCCGCCCGCGCGGCCGGGGGCGGAAGGTTTCGGGCCAGCGCCTGCTCGACCGAGGGAAGCTGCGACGCCGCGAAGCGGTCGAACGCGCCTCCCCCGGCGGCGGGACCGTTCAGGACCCTAGCCGCGGTAGCTCGCCAGCGCCTCCGACTCCGATTCGTAGACGTCGAAGACGGTGATGAGCTGCGTCACGGTGAGCACGTCGTTGATCTTCGGGGGCAGGTGGAGCAGCTTCAGCTTCCCGCCCTTGTTCGTCACCGAGGTGTAGCAGCCGACGAGCTCGCCGATCCCGGACGAGTCGATCGTCGTGACCTCGTTCATGTCGACCAGGATGTTCTTCTTGCCCGAGTCGACCAGCTTGTTGATCGTCTCGCGCAGCTGCACGTCGCCGGAACCGATGGTGATCTTGCCCTTGAGCTCGACGACCTGAACGCCGCCGGCGTCACGCACGTTGGTTTTCATGCTGGGTTGCCCTCCTTCTCATTGACCGCGCCCAAATTCTTCTTCAAAACGATTTCCATACCCCCACTCGCGTGGCGGCGGAACCGCACGTCATCCATGAAGGTCCGCATGTAAAAGATTCCCCGCCCCGACGTCTTCAGCCGGTTCTCCGGCGCCAGGGGGTCGGCCACCTCTTCCGGCTCGAAGCCCGGGCCCTCGTCCCGGATCGAGATCGCGAGTGTATCGCCGACGATGTCCATCTCGAGGTGCACGTGCTTGGACTGGTCCTGCTGGTTGCCGTGCTTGATCGCGTTGGCGAGGCCTTCCCGCAGGGCCATGAGGATCCAGTGCCTCAGCTCCTCCGGGACCTCGCGCCCCTCCAGCAGCTTCGAGCACAGGTGCTGCACCATTTCGATGTTCTCGAAACGGCTGGAGAGAGACATCCGGATCGGGCCGGCTTTGCTGGTCGGTCGCAATGCGCTCATTCACGGACTTCTGGAGCCCGGCGGATCTTAGTCCAAAGCCCCGGCGGAAAGGAAGGCGCGAATGCGGCATGTTACCCTCGGCCATGTCCCGAAAGCGCATCGTCGGCGCGGCCCTTTTCGCCCTGGGAGCGGGCCTGCTCGAGGGTGCGACGGACCTGCTTCCGGAGCGCATTTCAGAGGTTTCCCGCCAGGTCGAGCAGGTGCGGGGCCGCAAGTTCGAGCGGCCCGTCCCCGCCACCGAGATCGACCCGGCCGAGGCCCGCCGCGTCCTGCGCTCGAAGATCCTCGAGGGGTTACCGTCCACGGCCGAGGAGTACCTGCGCTCGCTCGCGGTCCTCGGCCTGATCGAGGACGGCCCGGGCGCTCTCGATCGCCTCGTGGACTTCTACGCGTCCCAGGTCGTGGCCTTCTACGACCCGGCGCCCCGCCGGTTCTTCGTCGTCCAGGGCGCCGAGGCGCAGGTCTCGGCAGGGGCCGAGATGGCGGGCCTGGCCCAGGGGCTCATCTACTCGCACGAGCTCATGCACGCGCTGCAGGACGAATCGCTCAAGCTCGACAGCCGCGCGCGCGCGCTCAAGGACGACAGCGACCGGGGCTTCGCGCTCCAGTGCCTGCTCGAGGGCGAGGCCACCCTGGTCATGATTCGCGTCGCGTTGAAGGACATCCCGGGCGCCGGTGCCGAGGCCGAGGAGGAGCTGGCTCCGCTCTTGACGGCCGGGGGACTCGAGCGCGCCAACGTGCCGAGGGACGTCCCGGCGTACTTCGTGGACCAGCTCTTCTTCCCGTACGCCGAGGGCATGGCGTACGTCCAGGCGGCCTTCAAGAAGGGCGGCTGGCCCGAGGTCGACCGGCTCTGGAGAAACCCGCCCGAGTCGAGCGCCGAGATCATCCACGGCGCGCCCTACCCTGCGCCGGTCGAGGGTCTCCTGACCGCCAACCCGGCCGCGCTCTTTTCGGGTCAGCGGCTGATCTACACGGACACCCTTGGCGAGTGGACGCTGCGGTTTCTCCTCGGGCGCGCGCTCCCGCAGGCGGACGCGGCGAAGGCCTCGACCGGCTGGCGCGGCGACCGGATCGCCTTCGTCGCGTCGGGCGGCCGCATGGGCTACCTCTGGCGCATCCGCTTCGACGACGGCCTCTCCGCCCAGCGCTTCGAGGCCGCCCTGCGCAAGGCCCGCGCCGCGCGCCCGGCGCCGACGGAAGAGACGATCCAGAGAAACGGGAAGGACGTCGTCGTGGCCGCGGGAGTCGGGAAGATCCCGGAGCTCTAGCAGGTTGCTGTCAGGCCACGCCGACCGGCTCGGCCGACTCGACGCGGTTCTTGCCCGCCCTCTTCGCCCGGTAGAGCGCCTCGTCGGCCGAGGCAACGAGGGCCTCGGGCGTCGACGCCGCGCCCGGCGACGCGGTGGCCACGCCGAGGCTGATCGTCACCACGCCGGAGGACGCGCCGGGGTGCCTGGTCGCGAGCGCCTCAATGCGGGACCGCAGCACCTCCGCCACGGCGTGGGCGCCGCGGGCGGGCGTGGACGGGAGGATCGCGGCGAACTCTTCGCCGCCGTAACGGGCGACGAGATCGCCGGGCCGGGTCAAAGCCTCGCGGATCTCCGTCGCCACCCGCCGCAGACACTGGTCGCCGACCTGGTGGCCGAAGGCGTCGTTGAACGCCTTGAAGTCGTCGATGTCGATCATGAGCAGGGACAGCGACAGCTCGTCGCGCGTCGCGCGCCGCCACTCGCGCGCGAGCGTCTCCTCGAAGCGCCTCCGGTTCGCGATGCCCGTCAGCGGGTCCACCTCCGAGAGCAGCTGGAGCTTGCTGTTGGCCTCCTCGAGCTGCAACGTGCGCTCGGCCACCGTCTTCTCGAGCTCGCGCTCGCGCGCCTTCGCCCGCGCCGCCCGCACGCGCGCGGCCCCGAATCCCGCCAGGACGAGGCCCATTGCGCAGAGCCCGTAGAACCACGGCGTCTGGCGAAAGTGCGGCCGAAGCCGGAAGCGCACCGTCGCGTCCCTGTCGCTCCATACGCCGTCGTTGTTGGCGGCCTTGACCCGGAAGGTGTACCGGCCGGGCGGAATGTTCGTGTAGAACGCCACGCGCCGCGAGCCCGCGTCCACCCACTCGCGGTCGAACCCGTCGAGCATGTAGCGAAAGCCGACGCGGTCGGGATCGACGAACGACAGGCCGGCGTAGTGAAACTCGAGGTCGCCGCGCCCCGGCTCGAGCTCCGCCTCCTCCGTGCGGGGCATCGGATGCCGGTCGACGAGCACCTGCTCGACGACGACGGGTGGCGGCAGGGTGTTCGTGCGGATCCGGTCGGGGTCGATGACGACCGCGCCCTCGATCGTCGGAAACCAGAGCTTGCCGTCCCTCGTCTTCCAGCCGGCCGGCTGGGTGAACCCCGAGCATTCGGCCGAGCGCATCCCGTCGGCGCGGCCGAAGGACTGGGAGACCACGGAGTCGCGCCGGCCCTCGGCGAGGTCCTCGAGATCGGCGCGCCGCACGCGGAAGATCCCGCGGCTGCAGCTCATCCAGAGATTCCCGCGGCCGTCTTCGAGGATCTCGTACTGCACGTCATCGAAGAGGCCCTCCTTGCGCGTGAACCTCGTGAACTTTCCGTCCTTGAAGCGATTGAGGCCTCCCCCGTCGGTGCCGATCCAGAGGCAGCCGTCGGCGTCCTCGTAGAGGGCGAGGACCGTGTCGTCGGAAAGGCCGTCCTTCGTCGAGAACGCCGTGAACCTGCCGTGCGAAAAGCGATCGAGCCCGCCGCCCTCGGTGCCGAGCCAGAGATTGCCGTCCCGGTCCTGCACGATCGCGAGGACGGTGGCGCCGGAGAGGCCGTCGCGCGGGCCGTAGACCGTGAATTTCCCGTCCCGCTCGCCGACGAGACCGCCGGAGTCCGTGCCGATCCAGAGCGTTCCCTCGCGGTCCCGGTACAGGCACCGCACGATTTCGCTCGGCAACCCGTCGCGGGCGTGGAACGCCCGGAAGCGCCCGTGCTCGAGAACATTGAGGCCGTCGCCCCACGTGCCGACCCAGAGGTTCCCGGCGCCGTCCTCGTAGATCGAGCGCACGAAATCGCCGGAGAGCCCCTCCTTCGCACCGAACGTCGCGAAGAGCCCGTCGCGAAAGCGCGAGAGGCCGCCTCCCCGCGTGCCGAGCCAGATGGAGCCCTCGCGGTCTTCGTAGATCGTCCGGACGCGGTCGTTGACCAGGCCCTCCTTGTGGGTGAAGGCCGTGAACTTGCCGTCCTTCAGGCGATTCAGGCCGCCCGTCACGGTCCCGATCCAGAGGCTGCCCTCGCGGTCCTCGAAGATCGACAGGACCGTGTCGTCCGAGAGGCCGTCGGCCGGGGTGAAGCGGGCGAGTTTCCCGTCGGTCAGGCGGGAGATCCCGCCGCTCTGGCAGCCGATCCAGAGGTTGCCGTCGCGGTCCTCCTGGATTGCCTCGGCCGTGTCGCTGGCGAGGCCGTCCTTCGTCGTGTAGAAGGTGAAGACACCGTCGCGCAGCCGGCCGAGCCCGGCGCCGTCGGTGCCCACCCACACGTCGCCGCGGCTGTCCACGAAGACCGACTGCACGATCCCGGCAGGCAGACCCTCCTTCCGGCCGTAGACCGTGAACTTGCCGTCCTTCAACCGATTCAGGCCGCCTCCGTCCGTCCCGATCCAGAGGCTGCCCTCGCGGTCCTCCACGATGGACCAGATGCGGTCGTTCGAGAGGCCGTCCTTCGTGGTGTAGGCGCTGACCTTGCCGTTCTTCAGGCGGTTCAACCCGCCGCCGCCCGTCCCGATCCAGATCGCGCCTTCCCGATCCTCGCAGATCGCGAGGACGCGGTTGTTGGTCAGACCCTCCCGGGTCGTGTAGCTCGTCATCCGGCCGTCCTTGAAGAGATGGAGGCCGCCCCACGTGCCGACCCAGAAGTTGCCGGCGCGGTCCTCGTAGAGGGCCTGGGTGTTGCTGTTCTGCAGGCCCGGCGTGTTGCCCTTGTCGAAGACGGTGAACGTCACGCCGTCGAAGCGGACGAGGCCGCGCTCGGTGCCGAGCCAGATGTAGCCGTCGCGGGTCTGGAGGATGGCCTGGATCGAGTTCTGGGGCAGGCCGGAGTCGGTCTTCCAGACCTGGTGGGCGTACTGCGTAATCGCCTTGCGCGGATCGAGCCCGGAGCAGGGCGCGGCGAGCAGGGCCAGGATGGCCAGCGACGCGAGCAGCCGGGCAGCGCTCGGGCGGAGGATCCCGGCGCGCGGACGAGACATGCGCAAGTTTAGCAGGCGGCGGGCGCAGCCCCGCTCCGGCTCAGCCGGCCTGGAGCTGGTGCAGGTACCAGGGAATCACGACGAACATCTGGATGGCGTCGAAGACGCCGTGGGCCGCCATGCACGGCAGCACGTTGCGGTAGCGCGCGAACGTGACGGAGAGCACCGTCGAGATCACGAGGATGCCGACGAGCATCAACGGCTGGCCGTAAGCGCCGTGGGCGGCGGTGAACATGAGCGTTGCCGCAACGGGGCCGACGCGCGTCTGCAGGAACGACCGGAAGAAGAGCTCCTCGACCACCATCGCCGACGCGACGATGGCGAGCTTCACTCCGAGGGGCCGCGAGACGAGCCACACGATCGTCGGGGAGATCGCGCCGCCTTCCGCTTCGCCGCGGAAGCGGTGCGCGATGACGTACCAGATCCCGAGCAGGACCATGGCCGACACGATCGTGAGGAGCCACCCGGCGACCCCGATCGCGGCTCCGCGCGCGAGGTCCGCGGCCGGATGCCCGCTCCGGATCCTCAGGAAATCGGCAATCGACCGCCGCCCGGACAGCGCGTAATAGCAGGCGAGGAAGAAGAGGAGCATCCCGTGGACGGCGAAGACCGAGACGAGCGAAAGTTCCTTGGTCTCCGGCTGCGCGCCCGCGAGCCCGCCGGCGAACGGGATCGCGACCGTCAGCAACAGGACTCCCGCGAGAAGGCCCACGGCGACCGCGCGGCGGCCGGGCTCCTCGAAGCCGTCTTCCTCGAAGACGGCGCGCGAGCGCGCCTGCGAGAAGGACAGCAGCATGCCGAGGCTGCCCGCCGAAAGGAGCAGGACGAACGTCACGGAGCTCATGGTGTCATCCGGGGCAAACGGCGCAGACTAACCCAGGTGCCTGAAGCGGGCAAGATGACGCTGAGGTTACCGTAACGGTAATCGGCTAGGATGATGCCGCCAATGGCCAACGGCGCGCAGCCCCTCGAGATCCGGAACCTCTCCAAGTCCTTCGGAGAGCGCCGCGCCCTCGACGGCGTCTGCCTCGACCTGGCGCCGGGCGAGATCCTGGGCCTGCTCGGCCCCAACGGCGCCGGAAAGACGACGCTCGTGCGCAGCGTCGCAGGCCGCGTCACGCCGGAGGGCGGCACCCTCCGGATTCTCGGCTGCGAGGCGTCCGACGACCGGGCCCGCCTGGTCCGGGGATGGGTCCCCCAGGAGATCGCCCTCTATCCCCTCCTTTCGCCCTGGGAGAACCTGTGGACCTTCGGCAGGTACCAGGGCCTCTTCGGCGCGGCGCTCGAGGCGGGCATCCGGACGAGCCTCGAATGGATAGAGCTGGCCGACCGCGCCAACGACAAGACCGACAAGCTCTCGGGCGGCATGAAGCGCCGGTTGAACATCGCCGCCGGGACGATCCACGGCCCGAAGGTGCTCCTGCTCGACGAGCCGACCGTGGGCGTCGACCCCCAGTCGCGCGAGCGGATCTACGCGATGATCGGCGAGCTCAAGGGGCGCGGCGTCTCGCTCGTCTACACGACCCACTACATGGAGGAAGCGGAGCGGCTCTGCGACCGCATCGCCATCATCGACCACGGAAAGATCATCGCCTCCGGGACCAAGGACGAGCTGGTGAAGAAGACGGTCGGGACCCGGCAGGCGGTGACCCTGGACGCCGCCTCCTCGATTCCCCCGGCGCTCGCCGGGAAACTCGGCGGCCTCGGCGCCGCCATCGACGGCCGGCAGGTCAGGGTCTCCGTCGAGGACCCGGCCGGCGAGATCCGGCGACTGCTCGAGCTCTTCCACTCCGAGAACGTGCCGGTGCAGGATCTCACCCTGAAGACCGCGACCCTCGAGCAGGTCTTCCTCCAGCTGACCGGGCGGGAGCTGCGCGAATGAACATGATCCTCGCCGTCGCGAAGAACCGGCTCATGAACCTGAAGCGCGACCGCGCGGCGTTCGTGCTCGCGTTCGTCCTGCCGGTGGCGTTCTTCACGATCTTCGCCGGGATCTTCGCGGGAGGCGGCCGGGCGACGACCCGCAAGATCGCGGTCGTCGTCGTGGACGAGGACGGCAGCGAGGGCTCGCGCCGCTTCGTTGCCGGCCTGAGGGCGGAGGCCGGACTGTCGGTGGGTATGAAGCCCGGACCCGAGAACGACGCCGCCGGACCGCTCTACACGGCCGCCCTGGCCGAGCAGGCCGTGCGCAAGGGCGAGGTCCCGGTCGCGCTCATCATCCCGAGGGGCTTCGGCCAGAACGCGATCGCCTTCGGCCCGGCAGCCGACCGGGCCACCCTCCGGATCCTCGCCGACACGGCCGACCCGGTCGCGCCTCAGGTCTTGAACGGCTTGATCCAGAAGGTCGCGATGACCTCGATGCCCTCGACCATGGCGCGCAGCGGGATGGCCGAGGTCGACAGGTGGAGCGGCGGGCTGACCCCGGAACAGAAGGCTCGGATGGAGGAGGCGATCGGGGCGATCGAAAAGGAGAGCTCCCACGGCGCTCCGTCCGCGTCGAAGGGCCCGGGCGGCCTCGTCGCCGTCGAAACGCGCGACGTGCTCGGCGAGACGAAAAAGAACCCAACGGTGACCTTCTACGCCGCCGGGCTCGGCGTCATGTTCCTGCTCTTCTCGGCGACGGGCGCCGGCGGCGCTCTCATCGAGGAGGCCGAGAGCGGCACGCTCGACCGCATCCTCTCGACGCGCGTCTCGATGACGAAGCTGCTGCTCGGGAAGCTCCTCTACCTGGCCGGCGTCGGGGTCGCGCAGCTGACGCTCATGTTCGTCTGGGGCTCGATCTTCTTCGGCCTCGAGCTCTGGAGCCACATCCCTGGGTTCCTGATCATGACCCTGGCCACCGCCCTCGTGTCGTCCGCCTTCGGCCTCATGCTCGCGTCGGTGTGCCGCTCGCGCATGCAGCTGGTGGCGCTCTCGAACCTCTCGATCCTCCTCATGTCCGCGCTCGGCGGAAGCCTCTTTCCCCGCTTCCTCATGTCCGAGAAGCTGCAGAAGATCGGCCTCATCACGCTGAACGCGTGGGCTCTCGACGGCTTCCAGAAGATCTTCTGGCGCGACGAGCCGGTATGGGCCATCTGGCCGCAGGTGGCCGTGCTCACCGCCCTCGGCATCGCCTTCTTTCTGGTCGCCCGCCGGGTGGCCGAGCGGTGGGAAGCGGCCTGAGGCAGCCCGGGGAGGCGAAGAACCGCTTTCCCGCTCGTATTTTTTCGAGTCCCAATTTCCCGCGAAAACCGGCAGTCTACGCACGCGGACACCCCGGTGTTTCGCGGAGAGTGCTGGATGCCCGAAATCGAATGGTTCGCGGATCTCCTCAAGGAGACGTTGAGCGGTGTCGGCTTCTTCGTCGACTACGTCCAGCTCCATTTCAACCTGAACCCCCTGCTCAACATCTACACCCCGGTCGTCGTCGCCATCAACGGCGCAACATGGACGAGCGGCGACCCGGATTTCCCCAACGCGCTGATTGGCCAGATCCGCAAGGCCGTGGCACGCGTCGCGATCGAGCCGGGCAATTGCGTCGCCATCCACTTCCGCGACAAGTCGATCGTCTCCTTCTCGACGCGCCGCGACGACGAGCACGCCGAGACCTTCACCCTCTTCACGACGGCCGGGGTCTACGAGGAGTAGGCTCGCGGCCTACTCGTACACCCGCCCGTTGATCGTCAGCCGCTCGAGGTACACCGTCTCGCAGGAGTTCGGGCCCTCGTCCTGGCGCGAGGTGCTCGTGCCCCAGTGGAAGCCCGGATCGCTGACGCCCTCCACGTCCACGAGCCAGCCCTCGAGGCGCACGTCGTCGCCCGCCCTCACGCACCCGATCGCGCGGCGCAGGATCGTGTCGGCCGGGATGACGTGGGTGTTGGCGGCGTGCGACACGATCGTGCCGCGGTCGAGGGAAGCGTCCTTCGTCCTCCAGAAGAAGAACCGCGAGCCCTGGCTGTACGAGATCCGGCCGGCGTAGGGAGGCGCCAGGAGGGGGCCCCAGGCGAGCGCGAAGTCTTCCGGGATGAGGGCGCCGGCTGCGCCAAAGCGATACGGTTCTTCGCCCACGACCCGCGCCGACTGGTCCCAGCGATACCGCGGCGTGATCCGGTAGCGGTGCCCCCTCGCGACGTGCTCGAAGGGCGCGCGCTCGCCCGGCGTCTGAACGGGCTCGCCGCTCACGTCGGGCCGGGGGGCCGACCGGTGCGCCAGCAGCCGCAACTCGAGGGGATGCCACGCGATGTAGAGCGCGAGGCCCGCGCCCGTCAGGATCGCCGCCGACCGGGTCCTCATGGACCCGTCACGGGCACGTGGGAAAGGCCGCGGTGTCCTGGATCGGCTGAAATGCCGAGCCCTCGGAACTGCGATACGGCTTGACGGTCCCGGTCGAGGTGTCGGTGTACCAGAGGGTGACGCCGACGTTCGTCAGCCCGGCCGCGAACACCCAGAAGTTGCCGGTCAGTCCGCAGCCGTTCAACACCTTGGTGGTGATCTCGATGTTCTTGGCGTCGAAGAACCAGAAGTAACCGGTGTCGCCGGTGAGCCGCACGGCCGTCCCGTCTCCGTAGGTGCCGTCCGACTTCCTCCAGGAGGCCGTGACCCCGAACCGGCCGTGGCCGAGACAGAGAGTCGCCGAGGATGGAACGCATGGACTCGGCGGCGTTCCGACCTGGACGAAGAGCATGTTCGACGGGATCGCCCCCGAATTCGCGACTTCGACGCTGGCAGCCCCCGCCGAAGCGGTGTCGGCCGCGGAGATGACGGCGCTCAAGCGTGTCGCGGACACGAACGTCGTCTGCCGCGCCGATCCCTTCCAGAGGATCGTCGCCCCGCTCGAGAAGCGCGAGCCGTCCACGGTGAGGACGAAGTCAGAGCCAACCTGCGGCACGTTGCCCGGGCTGACACTCGTGATGCGCGCCTGGTTGAAGCTCGACGAATCGATGTGGTAGGAGAGCCACGCGAGGACGTCGAGGTCCCACACGGTCAAGTACGTGTGGACGCCTCGGGGCAGGGCGGGAACCATGATCCCGATGTAGGACCCCAGCGAAACGTAGTCCTTCCAATGGCTCGCCTGCTGGCCGTCGCCCCCCGTGTTGTCCGTTCGGCCGGTCGAGAGCGGCACCGAAGTAACGCCGTCGAAAAAGACCTGGTCGCCGCCGGAGGCGAGAACTCGGGAGGCGGTCGTGAACGTGTCCAGCGTGATGCCCGGGCGAAAGCGAAACAAATCCCACGACGAGACCATGACCGGATCGTTCGGGTGAAGTTCCAGGTTCCCCACCAGGGAATCGAACCCCAGCGCATGGCCGATCTCGTGGGTGGCAACCGAGTCGAAATCGAACTGCCCGGCCGTGATTCCGTCGGTCGGATCGAAGTCGAACGAATAGGCCGAATTGAAGCCGATTCCGGGCGCGGGGTCGGCGTCGGCCTGTGTCGCGGGAAGCAGTCCGAGCATCCGAAGAGCGCTCGAAGGGGACGCGGCTTTCGCCGCGGCTCCCTGATCCGTGGGGAGGGTCGTCGTCGGGAGCTTCTTGTAGAGCTGATCCGACGGGAATCGCGCGAGCATCGCCTGCGTGAGCGACGAATAGGATCCGTCCCTCAGGTCACTCGAGGTCGACCCGAGAGGCCCGGTTTCGTCCCAGGCGACGCCGAACCGCGTCGGCCCGAAATCGACGTCGATGATGATCGTGATCGGATCGTGGATGACCGACTCCCAGCGTTGCGCGGCCCGGATGAAGGCCGCCCTGGCCTCCGGATAGCCGTCGAGCTGGGCGGTCGCACGCAGCTGTACGGTCAAGCCCGCTGCAGCAACCTTCTGCGATTTGAGGGCGGCGTCGCCACCCTTGATGAACCGCATCGGCCAACGCGGGTCCCGATACTCGAGCATCCGCGCCTCGATCTGCGTCGCCGCGCGGCACACGACGCCCCGCCGATCCGCCTCCAGCACGTAGGCGCCGCCGTTGCCGGCCGTGGGTTGCGCGAACTCGGCGCCTCCGGCCGGGACGACGACCGGCTCGACCGGCTCCAGAGGCCGGGGGACCGCGTTGCCTCCCCTGCCCTCGCCGAAGGGCGCGATCAGATTCGCCGCCTCGGGACGGGCCGCCTGGTTCTGTCCGCTCGCGATGCCGCCGGCGGAGGCTGCCCACGAGGCGAAAACGAGCAGGGCGTGGACGACGGGCCTTCTCATGGCAAAGCTTCCCCGCAACTCCCTCGGAATGGCGATCGTGCGGACGCGCGCTCCATGGGGCAAATTGTCACTATTTTATCAGGCCGACCGTCCTCGGACCGTTGCCATCGATCGGTCATGCCGAACGAGTCACGGAGCGCCGCGCCCGGGTGCCCGTCCCCGTCGAACCCGGGGTGCGCACTCTCCTGTTGACAAGGCGGGACGGGCGCGACGGATAATCCGCGCCTTCCCCGGTTGCCCGACGGTCGAGACGGCGATGCCCCCGTCAACTTCCAAGGAGAACCGAATGCGCAAACGGCTGTTCCCGCTCTGGACGCTCCTCGGCCTCGGGCTCGGACTCGCCGGCCTCGGCCTCGCGCCCGATCCCCCGAAGGACGACGCGAAGAAGGATTCCGACCCGGCCGCCGACATCAACAAGCCACGCGCCGACGCGCGAAAGATCGCGTTCACCGCGAGCGAGGGGACGTGGATGTCGGTCGACGTCTCGCCCGACGGGCAGACGATCGCCTTCGACCTGCTCGGGGACATCTACGCGGTCCCGATCGCGGGAGGCGCCGCGCGCGCGATCACGAGCGGGCCCGCCTTCGACACGCATCCGCGCTTTTCTCCCGACGGGAAGACCATCGCGTTCACGAGCGACCGCGGCGGCATCGAGAACGTCTGGCTGATGGATCCGGACGGCAAGAACCCGCGGGCGCTGACGACCGAGAAGGACGCCTACGTGCGCAGCGCCGCCTGGACCCCGGACGGCAACTACCTGATCGCCCGCAAGGAGGACGGCAAGCGCGCCGGCATCCCGCCCGTCGAGCTGTGGATCTACCACCGGGAGGGCGGCAGCGGCATCAAGCTCACCTCCTCCGACGACGTCAACAATGCCGGCGGCGCGGCCGTTTCGAAGGACGGCCGATCGATCTACTACGCCGCGCGACAGCGCCGGTTCAACTACATTCCGAACCTCGCGGACGGCCTCTGGCAGATCTGGCGCTACGACCGGGACCTCGCCGAGAGCTTCCCCGTGACGACCGGCTTCGGCGGCGCCGTGCGCCCGGCCATCTCGCCCGACGGCCGGACCCTCGTTTACATTTCGCGGCGCGACGACGACACCGTCATGGTCGCTCGCGACCTCGCCGCCGGCACGGAACGCATCCTCGCCCGCGCGGTCACGCGCGACGAGGAAGAGGGCTTTGCCCAGATGGACCTCTGGCCCAACTACGCCTTCACCCCCGACGGCAAGGCCCTCGTCTTTTCGGACAAGGGCCACCTCACGCGCCTCGACGTCGCCAGCGGCGCGAGACAGGAAATCACCTTTACCGCCGCCGTCGAGCAGTTCGTCGCGCCGCGCGTGACGTGGCAGGAGAAAGTCGAGTCGGGCCCCGTGAAGGCGCGCATCCTGCGGTGGCCCAACCAGTCCGCCGACGGCCGCTGGATCACGTTCGAGGCGTTCGGACGCGTGTGGCTGCAGGAGGTCTCGGGCGGCAAGACCGTGGGCGCGCCCCGCCGCCTGACGAAGGACGACGCCGGGCTCCCGAGGCGCGAGTACGCGCCGGCCTTCTCGGCCGACGGCAAGTGGATCGCCTACGTGTCCTGGAGCGACGCCGAGGACGGTCACGTCTGGAAGGCGCCGGCCGTCCCGGGCGCGACGCCTCTCAAGCTCACGAAGGTGGCCGGCCACTACGCCAACCCCGCGTGGTCCCCGAAGGGCGATCGGATCTCGGTGATCCGCGGCTCCGGCCTCGAGCTGCGGGGCCACCAGCCCGAGGAGGAGGACTTCTTCGAGATCGCCGTGCTCGACGCCGCCGGCGGCGACGTCCGGCCCGTGACGACCGTCAAGCTCGGAGACGCGCTGCGCTTCCACCCGCAGGCCTTCTGGAGCGCCGACGGAACCCGCATCTGGTACCGCGACCCCATCGAGCAGAAGAAACCGACCGACGACCCGAAGAACGACCTCGTGTCCGTGCGGGTGGACGGCACGGACAAGAGGCGTTACATCCGATTCCCGGCCGTGGACGACATCGTGCCTTCTCCCGACGGGCAATGGGTCGTCTTCACGTCGCGCGACAACGTCTACGTGACGGCCATGCCGGGCGTCCTTCTCAAGGAGCCGCCCGAGGTCTCCCTCAAGGAGGGCGCGGTCCCCGTGTACCGCCTCTCCGACGACGCCGGCGGGTACGTGCGCTGGGCCGACGGCGGCCGGACGATCACCTGGGCGCTCGCCAACACTTTCTACCGCCTGCAGCTGTCCTCGGCCCTCGACTTCGCCCGCGCCGAACGGCGCAAGGCCGAGGAGAAGGCGAAGGCGGAGGCCGAGAAGAAGGACAAGCCCGACACCGAGAAGGAGAAAGCGGACAAGGAGAAGGAAAAGGTCCAGGAGTCGCGGGTGCCGAAGTCCGAGACGATCGAGCTGACCCTGACCGCCCCGCGGCCGGCCCCGGAGGGCTCCTTCGTCCTGCGCGGGGCGCGCGTCATCCCGATGCAGGGCGACGCGGTCCTCGAGAACACCGACATCCTCGTGACCGGCAACCGCATCGCGGCCGTCGGGCCCTCCGGCTCGCTCGCCGTACCGGCGGGAGCGCGCGTCTACGACGCGAAGGGAGAGACCGTCATCCCCGGGTTCATCGACACGCACGCGCACCTTCACTACTCGGGCTTCGAGCTCTTCCCGGAGGCGAAGTGGGAGTACCTGGCCAACCTCGCCTACGGCGTGACGACCGTCTACGACCCGTCGGCGCCCTCGCTCGACGTCTTCGCCCAGGCCGAGGACGTGGAGGCGGGGTTGATGGTCGGGCCGCGCGTCTACTCGTCGGGCGACGTCCTCTACGGCGGCCAGCAGTCCGACGTCTTCGCCGAGGTCAACAACCTCGACGACGCGAAGCACCAGGTGCGCCGCATGAAGGCCTACGGCGCGCGGATGATCAAGGTCTACCAGCAGCCGCGCCGCTCGCAGCGGATCTACTTCGCCGAGGCCTGCCGCGACCTGCACATGCTCCTGACCGCCGAGGGCGGCGGCGAGCTGGACACCGACCTCACCATGGCGATGGACGGGTTCACGGCCTGGGAGCACGCGCTGCCCGTCGCGCTCGGGAAGGACACGGTCGAGTTCATCGCGAAATCCACGACCTTCTACACGCCGACGCTGCTCGTCGCCTACGGCGGGCCGTGGGGGGAGCTGTATTACTGGCAGACCGCCAATCCCCACGACGATCCAAAGCTGAACCGCTTCGTCCCGCACGAGTCGCTCGACCGCATGGCGCGCCGCCATCCCTGGATCTGGCCGGCGGAATACCACTTTCCGACGGTCGCGCACGGGGCCGCCGAAGTCCTGCGCGCCGGCGGCAACATCGCCTTGGGCGCGCACGGGCAGCTCCAGGGCCTCGGGCCCCACTGGGAGGTCTGGGCGATGGCCGGCGAGGGAGCGACGCGGAAGAACTGGGCCATGACGCCGATGGAAGCGCTGCGCGCCTCGACGATCCTCGCCGCCGAGAAGATCGGATTCCTGCCCGACCTGGGCTCGATCGAGGCGGGCAAGCTCGCCGACTTCATGGTCCTCGACGCCAACCCGCTCGACGACATCCACAACACCGCGAAGATCCGCTGGGTCGTGAAAAACGGCGAGATGTGGGAGGGCGAGACCATGAAGAAGCTGTGGCCCGCCGAGGCGCCGCCGCCGAAGTTCTTCTGGAAGAAGGACGCGGAAAAGGCGCACTGAGGCGCAGGAGAGCCCTCGTCGAGTCACGGCACGGCGCCTAAAGGGATCCCCCGGGCCCTGCGGGCCCATCGGGATGACAGGGCAAAGGTGACGGCGCTTCGAGCGGTGCCGTCCTCGCAGCTGCGGAGGGCGCCTTCAGGCGCCGTGCGAGGGCTCGATCGCGCCCGCGCTAGACTCTCCCGCCAATGGCAGCGCCGCAGTCCGCGTCCCGCCGCGTTAGGACGTATCTCGTCCTCACTCTCGCGCTCAGCTCGATCTTCTGGTTCCTCATCATCCGCGCCGGCACGCTCTCGGGCGGCAATGGGATGTGGGTCCTCGGGCTCATGTGGTGTCCGGGCGTCGCCGCGATCCTCGCCTCCCTTGCGACCGGGCGGCCGCTCTCGCAGATCGGCTGGCGCTGGAGCTGGCGGTACGCGGCGCTCGGTTACGCGATCCCGGTCGCCTACGGCGCGGTGGCGTACGGTGCGACCCGGGCGCTCGGGCTCGGCGCCTTCCCCGACGCCGCCTTCGTCGCGACGCAGGCGCCGCGGTTCGGCGGGCCGGGCGCCTCGACCGCGGAGATCCTCGCGCGCTACGTCCTCCTCCAGGGCAGCGCCGGCGTCCTCTTCTCGTGCGTCTCGGGGCTCGGCGAGGAGATCGGCTGGCGCGGGTTCCTCGTCCCCGAGCTTTTCCGAAGAATGTCGTTCACGCGCGTTGCCCTCGTCTCGGGGGCGATCTGGGCCGCGTGGCACTACCCGATACTCCTCTTTGCCGACTACAACGCCGGCACGGCGCCCGTCTACGGTCTGGCGTGCTTCACCGTTCTGGTCGTCGGCATTGCCTTCGTCTTCGCCTGGATCCGGCTGAAATCCGGCAGCGTCTGGCCCGCGGCGATCCTGCACGGCAGCCACAATCTCTGGATCCAGCAGGTCTTCGACCCCCTCACGGCCGACACGGGCCGGACGAAGTGGATCATCGGCGAATTCGGCGCGGCGCTCGCGGTGACCGCGATCGGCGTCGCGTGGTTGACATGGCGGTGCCGGGCGCAGATCCTCCTCCCGGCGGCGGAGGCAGCATGAAACGGCTCTTCAAGTGGATCTTCCGGCTCGTCGGCGGCACGGTCCTCGTCCTCCTGACCGTCCTGCTGCTGCGCGCCTTCGACGCCCGCTCGAAGCCTCCGCTCGAGCCCTGGCACGGGACGCTCGACTCGGAGGTCCGGGCGAAGGACCTCCCTCCGAGCGCGACGCTCGCCGACTACGTCCGCCTCGAGAACGCCGTTTTCGCCGAGATGGAAGCGAAGATCGTCGCCGCGATGCCCGCGGCCCTTCGCACGCCCTACAACCGCTACGCCCCCGAAGGGGCCGTCAACCCTCTGCGCTTTGCGAAAAACTGGAACCATACGTACGAGCTCGTCCCGGACGGAGAGATCCGCGGCGGCGTCCTTCTCCTGCACGGCCTCACGGATTCTCCGTAC
>Ga0326726_10001054_pt1 | contig 25451 bp, 21 predicted proteins | sample MHFenrmetagenome_2_FD_207603 | JGI IMG/M metagenome (GOLD analysis project Ga0326726, IMG submission 207603) | Lab enriched peat soil microbial communities from Michigan Hollow, Ithaca, NY, United States - MHF15MN | ecosystem: Environmental > Terrestrial > Soil > Wetlands > Peat | place: USA... | reverse complement strand
GAAGAGAAGAGGCTGAAGCCCGGGGCAACTGGCATGTAAGAAGTCCGAATGTCCGGAGGGTTAAAACCCTCCTGAAGAGAAGAGGCTGAGGCCCGGGGCAACTGGCATGTAAGAAGTCCGAATGTCTGGAGGGTTAAAACCCTCCTGAAGAGAAGAGGCTGAAGCCCGGGGCAACTGGAATGTAAGAAGTCCGAATGTCCGGAGGGTTAAAACCCTCCTGAAGAGAAGAGGCTGAGGCCCGGGGCAACTGGCATGTAAGAAGTTCGAATGTCCGGAGGGTTAAAATCCTCCTGAAGAGAAAAGGCTGAGGCCCGGGGCAACTGGAATGAAAGATGTTTGAATGTCCGGAGGGTTAAGACCCTCCTGAAGAGAAGAGGCTGAGGCCCAGGGCAACTGGCATGTAAGAAGTCCGAATGTCCGGAGGGTTAAAATCCTCCTGAAGAGAAAAGGCTGAGGCCCGGGGCAACTGGAATGAAAGATGTTTGAATGTCCGGGGGGTTAAACCCCTCCTGAACAGAAGAGGCTGAGGCCCGGGGCAACTGGTATGTAAGAAGTCCGAATGTCCGAATTTCAGAGAGTTTCAGCGAGGGATGAGCTCGATTCCTTGAAAAAACCTCTCATATTCAGAGGGGCTTAAGCCCCTCTGACATTGGAATCTTACATCCTCCTCCAGTTGCCCCGGGCTTCAGCCCGGGGAGACAATCGCCCCCCGAAAAGAATCGGGCTTCAGCCCAATTTTTTTAATCCGGTCTCATAAAACGAAAAGACACCGGGCTTCAGCCCGGCTGGATGTAAGGGGTCTGAAGCCTTCCCGAACTCAGGAATGTATCTTCTTCCTCCCTCGAATCCAGTTACTCCTGCGACCTTTTCATCGAACAGAAATCGGGTCCGCACATGGTGCAGTATTTTGCGTTTGCCGAACTGTCGCCGGTCGCGGCGATGTTCTGTGCATGGATCTGACGGGTCTTTTCCGGGTCGAGCGAAAGGCTGAACTGGTCTTCCCACGCAAACGCGTAGCGGGCCCTGCTCATCAGTTCATCGCGCAACCATGCCGTCGGGCTGCCCTTGGCTATGTCGGCCGCATGGGCAGCAACGCGATGCGCTATCACCCCTTCCCTCACATCGTCACGGTTCGGCAATCCGAGATGCTCCTTCGGCGTAACGTAGCAGAGCATGGCGCAACCGTAAAAGGCGATGAGTGTGCCGCCTATGGCTGAGTTGATATGGTCGTATCCGGCGGCGATGTCGGTAACCAGCGGGCCGAGGGTGTAAAACGGGGCTTCGTGGCAATACTCGAGCTGCAGGTCCATGTTTTCACGGATCATGTTCAGCGGTACATGGCCCGGCCCTTCGATCATTACCTGCACGTCGCGATCCCAGGCTTTAAGTGTCAGCTCGCCGAGAGTCTTGAGCTCGCTGAACTGTGCCTTGTCGTTGGCGTCTCCGATCGAACCGGGACGAAGCGCATCGCCTAGTGAGACGGCCACATCGTAGCTGCGGAGTATTTCGCAGATTTCGTCGAACCGGGTATAGAGGAAGTTTTCCTGTTTGTGTGCCTTGCACCATCGGGCCATGATCGAGCCGCCGCGCGATACGATGCCTGTCCGGCGCTTTTCAGCATGGGGAAGCGTCGCTGCGAGGATGCCGGAGTGGATGGTGAAGTAGTCCACACCCTGCTCTGCCTGCTCAACAATGGTATCCCGGTAAACCTCCCAGCTAAGCTCTTCAGCTTTTCCGCCGACCTTTTCAAGGGCCTGATAGAGGGGTACCGTGCCGATCGGAACTGGGGAGTTCCTCAAGATCCACTCCCTGGTCTGGTTGATGTTTTTGCCGGTGCTCAGGTCCATGACGGTATCGGCGCCCCATCGGCATGACCATACCGCCTTTTCGACCTCTTCGTCGATTGAGGAGCCGAGAGCCGAGTTGCCGATGTTTGCGTTGATCTTAACCCTGAAGTTCCTGCCGATGATCATCGGTTCGAGCTCAGGGTGGTTGATGTTGGCCGGAATGATAGCACGGCCGCGAGCGATTTCGTCCCTGACCATCTCGGGGGTGACAGGTTTGCTTCCCGACCGCGAGATCCACTCATCAAGACCCTGGTTCTCCCTGATGGCGACGTACTCCATTTCCGGAGTGACGATACCCTTGCGGGCAAAATGCATCTGGGTCACGGCCTGACCGTCTCTGGCCCTGAGCGGTTTTCTTCCGCTCATCGACAGCTTCGCCCCGGGCGACTCTACCGTCCCGTAATCGAAACCCCACGAATCACGCACTGGCTCCAGCCCTTTTTGAGGATCATGTTCGTACGCGGCGTCGCCGACGGGACCGCTGGTATCGTAGAGAGGCAGGGATGAGAACTCTTGTCCGCCGGACTCATAGGTTCTCGAGAGGGTCACATTTCGCATGCCGACCTCGATCGGGAAGCGGGTGCCTTTATGGTAAACCTTGGATGAAGTGGGTCCGAAAAAGTGCCGGTCAGGGCAGGATGCGCTGTCTTGGTTCATGGAACGTTTCCTGGAAAAAACGGGAAAAAATCTTTTCTGGCGAAGGGGAGCAGTGAAGCAGGACAGGGCGGGCATGCTTCATCTTTCCTTGCGTCAGCATTACCTGCGTCAAGTTTTAGGGGTTTGATCTCAGCTTTGCCGCAGTGCACATCCAACCTTCACTGCGTATCGGTTGCTGCATTGGTCGCAAAAGGACGGATACAAAGTCCGCCCCCTGCAGTCTCCGTGCTCCTTTCGCCGTGTACTTGAAATGCACCCGACGGAAGAGATGCAGCATCCTGTTGAGCAAAGCACCCCCAAGATGATTCTTACTCTGCTCACGTTAACCAAAATCGTCCTGATTTCCAAGAACAGTGAGGGGCTCGAAACCCTTGAGAAAGCGGGGGTTTTATGTAAATTACGGCCTTGATTCTCAATCTGGCCCAAACCTCTTTCAGCGGTAAATGAAAAAAATCAATCTTGCCCGGCTCGCACTCTTCCAGATGGGGTTCGGTATCATGCTCGGATTTATCCAGGATACCCTGAACCGGGTCATGACTACGGAGCTCGGTATTTCTGCGACCATCGTATTCGGGCTCATCAGCCTGAAGGAGCTTCTGGCCATTTTCGGCGTCAAGGTCTGGGCAGGAAACCTCTCCGACCGTTCTCATATCTTCGGTTATCGTCGAACGCCCTACATTTTTCTCGGGCTGGTCTGTTGTGTCGCCTCGTTCATTCTGTCCCCGGCGGCAGCTTATGAGGTTAAAATCGCCGGCATGAAATTTCCCGAGATGCTGCCGGCCCTTCTGACCGATGTTGGTCTCTGGAAGCTATGTTTCATTTTCCTCCTTTTCGGGTTCGGCCTTCAGGTGTCGACTACGGCCTATTATGCGCTTGTCGCCGATATAGTTCCGGAAGAGCATATCGGAAAGATCACCGGAGCGAGCTGGACCTTCATGGTGTTGACCATTATCATTGCGACCAGAACTGTTGGTTCGTACCTCGATGTGTTTACTCCCGAACGACTTACAAAGGTCGCAGAAATTGGTGGACTCATTGCGTTGTGTATCGGCATCATTTCGATCCTCGGCGTCGAGCGTCGTAACGCCGAAACCGGACCGGGCAAGGAGAAGCACACCCTGAGTTTCAAGCAGTCCGTGCAACTGCTTTCGTCATCTCCGAAGACCCTGATGTTCGCGCTCTACGTGTTTATCTCCATATTCGCGCTGTTCGCCAACGAAATCGTTATGGATCCATTCGGCGGACAGGTATTCGGTATGCCAGTCGGAACGACCACCAAGCTGTTCAGGCCTACAATGGGCGGTACGCAGCTCATCGTCATGCTCATCGTCGGATTTTTTCTTGGCCGGATAGGCCATAAGCGGGGTGCATATATCGGCAACGTGTTCGGCGCGATCGGCTTCGCTCTGGTTATCGCAGCAGGGTTCATGCTCGACCAGACCCTTCTGCGCATCGCACTTGTCGTGACCGGAATCGGACTCGGAGCGGCAAGCGTCTCGAACATTTCGATGATGATGACCATGACCGCTGGGCGCAGCGGTGTTTACATCGGACTTTGGGGTACGGCCCAGAGCCTTGCCATGTTCATCGGTCACTTCGGTGCGGGCATCATGCATGACGTGGTTTACAGCTTTACCGGAAGCCAGATGTGGTCCTATACGGCTATTTTCATTCTCGAAATCCTGGCGTTTGTGGCCTCGAGCCTCGTGCTTCCCCATATCTCCAAAGAGGCGTTCGAAGCTGAAAGTGCAGCGAAGATATCCGCATTTGCCGCCGGCTCCAAAGCAGGCTGAGAATATCAACGAGGATTCTTCCCATGAAGCATGTTTTTGGCCCGGTATCGTCGAAAAGACTCGGTCAGTCGCTCGGTGTCGACCTGCTCCCTTCAAAGAGCTGCACATGGAACTGCGTCTATTGCCAGCTCGGCAGGACAAGAGAGTTCGTCACGGAACGATGTGAATTTTTCCCGAAAGAGGAGATTCTCCAGGAGATCCTCCAGATTGTTGAAACACAAAACTCCATCGACTGGATAACCTTCGTCGGCTCCGGTGAAACGACGCTCTACAAGGGGATCGGCTGGCTCGTCAGAGAGGTTAGGAAAGCGACATCCATTCCTGTCGCCGTCATAACCAACGGCTCTCTTTTGCATCTTCCCGAAGTCCGCGAAGAACTGCTTGAGGCCGATGCCGTGCTCCCTTCGCTCAACGCCGGGTCGAAAACGCTTTTCGATCGTATCGACAGGCCTGCGCCCGGCTTCAGTTTCGAACAGCATCTTGAGGGTCTTCGACTTTTCAGGCAGGAATATTCCGGCAAGCTGTGGGTCGAGGTGATGCTTATAGCCGGTTTGAACGATACCGATGAAGCGCTCGCGGATCTGGCCGCTGCGCTTGCCGATATTCATCCCGACATGGTTCATCTGGTGCTTCCAACAAGGCCTGCGCCGGATGGGTTCGTAGGCGTACCGGACGAGGATCGTATCCAGAGAGCTGTGTTCATTCTCTCCAAAGCAGCGCCGGTGGCCCACCCTGCCAAAGGTGAAATGGAAATTGGTACGGCTGAAAATCTCCTTGAAACCCTCACCGGAATCGCAATTCGTCATCCGCTTCAGGAACAGGAGCTCAAAACCGCCCTTGGCAAGCTTTATCCCGACATGCCGATTAAAGTTCATGAAGCGATGGAGTCCATGTTTTCTTCAGGACGCTTCGAAAAAGTACGGCAGGGAGAAGAGTGTTATTGGGTTATAAAGCAGTAGTTTTTGTTGCGATTTGGGAGATTACGTTCTTTTTCCATACATTTTCATATGGACGTTCTCTGTCCATCCCCCTTTTTTTAGAATTTCCCCCAGTACATGCTTTCGATGTTTAACTGCTGATAGCGGCTGTTATCGGCATGATCAACAGGAAGGTCTCTTATGAGGGAACAGTGTAACAGTTACGATGATATCAAGAGCGTTTCCCACCCGCAGGAGATGGCAGGAAGCAGCACCGCGCCTGCAGCCTCCAAATCGGATCCGAAAACGATACTTATTGTCGACGACGAACCGAACATCCTCAAAGTCTGCAAGCTGATACTTGAGGAGAGGGGATACAGGGTGCTCGCGGCTTCATCGCCCGACGAGGCCATCAGGCTCGCGGTGGAATATCCCGGGAAGATCGAGTTGTTGCTGACCGACGTGATCATGCCTGAAATGAACGGCAGGGAGCTCTCCATTGGAATTTCCACGTTGCACCCACACATCGGCATAATCTACATGTCCGGTTATGCGGCAAACATGTTCGAGGATCGTGGGATGATCGAAGGTATGAACTTTATCAACAAACCGTTTTCGATCAGGGAGCTTACGGCCAAAATCCAGTACCTTCTCGAACGGCTCTGACTGTCGTTCCGAACGTTATCAGCCACGTATCCATACTCACGATGGCTTGCACCGAAGCCTTGCCTGGTCGGATCACCGATCACGCACATCGGTACAACCAGTGCGGTTCATTCCTTCGATCGGCATAAAAAAAGCTTGTCCGGCTTGTCCAGGCAACCCGTCAGGATTATGTTGGAAGAGACGGGAGTCATGGCTGTGGGTCTCCCGCTAACGAAATAATCTAAGGAGAACCGGTTATGGAACAGAGGAGACTTGGTACACAGGGGTTGATCGTATCGGAACAGGGGCTGGGCTGCATGGGCATGAGCGATTTTTACGGCCCCAGGGATGAATCGGAATCGATAGCCACCATTCATCGTGCAATAGATCTCGGAGTGAACTTTTTCGATACCTCGGATGCCTATGGGCCGTTTACCAACGAAGAACTTTTAGGAAAGGCGATCAAGGGGCGCAGGGAACAGGCGGTTGTTGCCACCAAGTTCGGACTCATACGTGACAAACCGTCGGCCGATGGAAGCTGGTCGCCGATCACCGGAATCAGCGGCAGGCCTGAATATGTCAAATCCTGCTGCGATGCATCACTCAAGAGGCTCGGCATCGACTGCATCGATCTTTTCTACCAGCACCGGGTTGACTCCGAGGTGCCGATCGAAGAGACCGTCGGCGCCATGGCTGACCTGGTCAAGGCCGGCAAGGTCCTCTATATCGGACTTTCCGAGGCCGGCGTAGAGACGATCCGGCGCGCTCACGCTGTGCATCCGGTGAGTGCCCTGCAAAACGAATATTCGCTCTGGACACGCGATCCGGAAGATGAGGTGTTGCCGCTTCTTCGTGAACTCGGAATCGGGCTGGTCTCCTACAGTCCTCTCGGCCGTGGATTCCTGACGGGCGCGCTGAAAAGTCCCGACGATTTTGCGATCGATGATTATCGCCGCAATTCACCGCGCTTCCAGGGGGAGAATTTTAAGAAGAATCTCGACCTGGTCACCAAAATCAGGGTTATCGCCGAAAGAAAAAGTGTTACTGCTGGACAGCTTGCCCTTGCCTGGGTGCTGGCCCAGGGTGAAGATATCGTTCCGATTCCCGGTACCAAGCACCGGAAGTATCTCGAAGAGAACGTTGAAGCTGGGGGCATCACGATCAGTGCTGCCGAGATGGCTGAAATTGCCGAAGCTCTGCCAAAAGGAGCTGCATCAGGCGCCCGGTATCCCGAGAGCATGATGCAGCTCGTCAACCGCTGATCATCCAATAATTTGGGAGTCCGGTACGGGTATATGACGGCCCGAACTCCCAACGTTCATCAGTAAGGGCCCTGCCTTATGTTGTTTTCGCGGTCATGCCGCTCTTCGCCGTCCCGTCTATCATTACGATCATTGCGGTCATTCCGTTCTTCTCGATGGTTTGATTCATCCCGGTCTCTTCGCCTGTCTCCATTGTGCAGGTATGGGTCACAACCGGCGATCAACAGCAGCAATGCAAGTGCTAACGTTTTTTTCATCAGGGCCTCCAGGTAAGAGTCGTTGCAGAAATCGGTTAAAGGGTATCTTTATCGTCACATGGATATAAACACCGAATGACAGTTGTCTCGTTCCCGTTTCATACCGACTCATGATGTGGTTTACCTGTTTCATGAAATACGTTACGGGAATCATGAGTCGTGAAGCAAGACTCTCCGCTGTGCAGAGCGACGGCAACGACACAGGAACGTCTCTGTTGTTCAGAGAGAACCTGATGCGCCGGCAGATGGGTTATTGTTCGTGAGCAGGCAGTTTTATCTCACCAGGGTGATATCGATCGTCGAAGTCTGGCCGCTGTTAACCGCAACGGCCGCCTTTTTCTGAAGTTTGAGTTTTTCACTCCAGACAGCGACTTCATAGGTGCCGGAAGGAACCGATCCAATGGTGAATTTCCCGTCGGCGTCGGTTACGGCGAAATGGTTGCTGTCTATAACGATAATGAATCCGGACATTTCAGGGTGCAGGTCGCACAACAGGTTCACCTCACAGGGCTTATCGAACGTCAAGGTTTTGATCGCACCTGGATGAAAGTCGTCGATATCGAATTTTTTACAAGGATTGGCAGAGAAGATATCGTGATTCACCTTGTCGCTGTTGACAAACGACACCGTCGATCCGACCGATACGGCCACGACATGGGGGATGAACGCGAGATTTTTCTGGTCTATGGTTGCGGCCAGAGGGACAACTTTTTCCGGTACGCCTTTCAAATAGACCACGACGCCTTTTCTGTACCTGGCCGTGGCTGCCTCGACCGTTCCCGTTACGGTTCCGTAAAGTGCCACGCTGGAAAACCCGGACGTTCTGGAGGTCTTGACAGCTCCGCCGACTTTTCCATTACAGAACGCGATCGGTGAAACGCACCAGAGACCGATCAGAAGCAAAACGGCTGTAAAAAATCTGAAATTGATTTTCATATGGCAGGTTATCGGTTCAATTCGATCTGGATCATCCGGCTGACGATGCTCATGAAGCTGTTGATGCTGAAAGGCTTCTGGATGAAATTGACACCCTCCTCGAATTGTTTGTAACGGGCGATCGTCTCCTGGGTATACCCTGACATGAAGAGCGTTTTCAGTCCGGGGCGTCGGCTCTCCAGCTTTTCGCTCAGCCAGACGCCGTTGATATCCGGCAACATGATATCGGTCACCAACAGATCGATCTTTCCAGGATGCTCATCGGCCAGGCCGATTGCCGTATCTGCATTTCTGGCGGCAAGTATCTGAAAGCCCTTATCTTCGAGAAGACCGGTCAGGATATTGAGAATGCTGGGTTCATCCTCGACCAGAAGTATCGTTTCACAGGCCGCTTCTACAGTGTATTCGATGTTTTCGTCTTTCCCTTCGTATAAAGGCTCGTCATGGACGGGAAGATAAACTTTGAAGGTGGTTCCTTCACCAGGGCTGGTCAGGCAATCGATGAATCCCTTGTTCTGCTTCAAAATCCCATAGATCGTCGACAGCCCTAGCCCGGTTCCTTTTCCGTTCTCCTTGGTTGTGAAAAACGGCTCGAAAATATGAGGAAGTGCTTTTGCATCTACCCCGCATCCTGTATCCGAAACAGTAATTCTGACATATTTTCCGGGGGTCTGGCATGGATGTCCTCCCGCACAGTCAGCAGGTCCGATTTGAACGGTACTCGTCTCGATAGTGATAGTGCCGCTGTCGGCGATCGCATCCCGTCCATTGATGCAAAGATTGATCAGGATCTGGTCGAGCTGTGAAGGATCGAGGTGAACACAGACCTGATCGTTTTTCGGACGCCACAGGAAATGAATGTGGCTGCCTATCAGACGTTTGAGCATCGGCAGCAGGCTTTCGATCTCTGTGTTCAGGAAAAAGACTTTAGGAGTTATGAGTTGCTTTCGGGCAAAGCCAAGCAGCTGCCGGGTCAGGTTTGCTGAACGCGAGGCCGATTCCTGGATGTTTCTGATGTATTCGACGAACGGCAGTGAGTGGTCAATTTTACCGAGCAGCAGTTCGGCATTGCCGAGAATCGCAGAGAGCGCATTGTTGAAATCATGTGCGATGCCGCCGGCAAGCTGTCCGACGACCTCCATTTTCTGTGCCTGCTGAAACTGGATCTGCAGTTGCTCACGCTCTTCCTCTTCCCGTTTTCGGTCGGTGATATCCTGAACGAAACCGGACATATATCGTGCGCCGCTCTCCTTGTCATGTCGAAATCCGCCGGCAGCCCAGATCCAGCGCGTTTGTCCGTCATGTCGAGTGATCCGGCATTCGATGTTTATGTCGGATTGCGTGGCTTGCGCTTTCCGGAACATCCGTGTTGCCATGACGAAATCATCTGGGACTACATGTTCGAGAAACATATCGAGCGTCCACTGGGGAAGAAGCGCGTCATACCCGAAAATACGATCATGTTCGAGCGTTCGATTTGCCTGATTGGTCGACAGATCGAGATCCCACCATCCCAAATGGCATTTTTCAAGAGCGAAATCAAGACGCTCACGGCTTCTTTTCAGCTCTTCTTCAATGGTCTTGCGTTTGGTGATATCCAAGGATGTACCGACGATCCGCAACAATTTCCCATGCTGGTCGCGTATCGGTTTGCCGTAAGAGAGGATCCATAGGGTAGTGCCGTCAGGGCGGCAGATACGATACTCGATCGATTTTGGCTCAGACTCTTCTTTTGAGTTTACGTCGGATATCTGGAGTACAGCTTCCCGATCGTCGGGATGAATAAGGTTTGACCAAAGTCCAAATGAGCACGGTGTGGTCTCCTTATCCAGCCCGGACAAATCCCAGAGCTCATTTGACCAGATATTCTCGTTCGTTTTTGCGTTCCAGTCCCAGATGCCGATTCGGGCAGTTTCCATAGCCAACCCCAGCCACCGCTTGTTCTCGATGAGCGCATCCTCGATTCGTTTTCGATCATCAATATCGATACCGATGATCAGAATGTATGGTTGTTTGTCGATCAAGGTTCTTCGGGCATGAATGAGGTACCACCTGACGTTTTTCTGTTTGCCATGGATGCAAAATCTTGCTTCAGCAGCATCTTCAACCCCGGAACTCAGGATGTTCAGGAATTTCTCCCTGATTTGAGGTCGATCATCAGGATGAATGATCTCAAATGCGTCGCATCCAAACATCGCATGTTCATTTTTACCGAATACATCGAGTGCATATCGGTTATATCCAATCACGCTTCCATGGGAGTTCAGGATGAGGACAGAACCGGGAATAGCGTCAAGAAGAGTTTTGTAGAACAGGTTGTGTTTGTCAGATTCCGGCTCAATCTTTTTCTGTTCGGTAATATCATGGGCGATTACGAGCAAGCGATTGATATCACCTTCAGAAGAGCGGATCGGATAAATGGTGCTTCTCCATGTTTTTCGATCTTTTTCGTCTTCAAAAAAGAGGCACTTCCCGGTACGAAGAACTTCATCGGCTTTTTTTCTCCTGCCTTCCGCAACTTCCGGCTGATGCTGGACGGTTGAAATAAGTTCATAAACATTGAGGCCACGAATTTCCTGAATGTTACTGAGAAAACCTGATGCGAAAACTTCGTTTGAATCGAGGATCGTCCCTTTGGGGTCCATAACAAAGACCGGCTCCGGAAAGTCCTTGAACAGCCCGAAGTCCGATTATTCAAATGACATAGCATCTGGAGGGATATATTTTGGAATCAATACAGGGGTAATTGCAAATATAGCTGTATCGTTACGAAATTCATAATCGATGAACTCGAAGGATACCGTATCAAGCCTGATTCGATCAGGATCCGTCTCCCGGGCCTCATGGCTATTTCGTCCATACGATTCCGGTAATAGTCAGATATTCCGTATATTCAAAGTAATGACGGCGCGAATCGGCCGGGGAAAAAAGAGCGGCATGTTTATTCTAAAACCCGCCGCATCATTCAGGTAATTGATTGGATTACACAATTCAGTTTTTTTCCCCAGCCAGGGGTTTGTGTTCCCTGATTTGAAAAATATGGATTCAGGGGGGGGATCCGGTTACGATCAGGCGATGGCGACCTAAATCTTTTTTTACACTCTATGGTCGTAAGCCATATATGTTTCCTGTGAGTTGAATATCGCAAATGTATATCTGTTTTATGAGCATCGGCAGGAAATAAACTGTTATCGTTAGTTGACCCGCAACATTGTTTAATACCCATTGCGTTGTATGACATACATAACTGAAAAAAAATATACAATTACGTAGTTGATATGTTTTTTTCGCTTCGATTCAGTTCTCTCGATTTGTTTAATATGTTGCTTATCTTGAACTACAGTTGAAATTGTAAATTGATAAACACAACGTTTGGTGCGAATCAGCAGTTTGACGGAGTTTGCTTCCCTGTTAAACCTGTTTCAGCCTGATTATCGGAATGTGAGCCTGCAAGAATAGCTCAGGGCGGGGTTGACAGGGCAATGCTTCGATCACAAGCGATCATCGTGCATATTATAGGGATGATTTGAAGGGCTTTACCGATATTGGAGTCCTTTGTGAATTGATGGATCTGATCATCAGCATTGATACAAGCGCAGTTCGCTCGAGTGCAGCTCGTGACTGCTGTTGTCGCCATTCTTGCCGGACCGGCACCGGCTTCTTGACAGAACGGGCATCTTCTTGTGCCTGATCATGGAGCCTTATTGCCGGGAAGCAATCGGTGACCAGACGAACGTGTTGAAAACGTCAGAACGGACTTGACCCTATTCATTACGAACCCGAATCAAATATTACCCCCATTCCAGTGAGCGAACGGACCAAAGAACTACTACAGCAAGCACTGGCGCTTCACCGTAGAGGCCAGCTTGCCCAGGCTGAAGGTCTCTATGCGGAGATACTTAAACTCCAGCCAAAACATTTCGACGCACTTCACCTTCTTGGTGTTATCGCGCTGCAGGCACAAGAGCATCAGCGTGCCGTGGATCTGATCAATCAGGCTATTGAACTTTACCCGCATAATGCAGCTTTTTATTCCAGCCGGGGGGCGGCACTGCAGGAACTCAAACAGTATGATGCGGCAATAGCCAGTTACGATCAGGCGATAACGCTCAAGCCGGATTATGCAGATGCCTGGTATAACAGAGGACTTGCGTTGCAGGGGCACAACCAGCTCGAAAGCGCGATATCCAGTTATGATAAGGTTTTAGCGCTCAGGCCCGATTTCGCGGAAGCCTGGTCAAACCGGGGGGCGGCACTTCAGGGGCTGAGTCAGCTGGATGCAGCCATAGCCAGTTATGATCATGCGATCAAGATCAAGCCCGATTATGCGGAAGCCTGGTCCAACCGGGGAGTCGCGTTGCACAGGCTCAACCGGCTGGATGCAGCGGTCGCCAGTTTTGACAAGGCGATAGCACTCAGACCCTTTTTTGCAGAAGCTTATAACAATCGGGGCCTTGCGCTGAGTGACCTCAAGCTGTTTGGTTCAGCGATAGCCAGTTATGATCAGGCGATCAGGATCAAACCCGAATACGCAGAGGCCTGGTACAACCGGGGCAATGCGCAGGAGGAGCTCAAAGAGTTGGAAGCCGCCCTGGAAAGCTATTATCAGGCTATAAGGATAAAACCGAATTATGCCGAAGCCCTATGCAACCAGGGGCTTGCGTTACAGCAGCTCAATATGCTTGATGCGGCGGTCGCCAGTTATGATAAGGCGATAGCGATCAAACCCCATTTTTCAGCGGCCTATTTGAATAAATCCATAGCATTGCTCTTGTGCGGAGAGTATGACAAGGGTTGGGAAATGTATGAGTGGCGATGGAAAACGAACGATTTCCGTCTGCCGAAACGGAGCTTTATCCAGCCTTTATGGCTCGGCAATTTCTACATCAAAGGCACAACCATTCTGTTGCATGGCGAACAAAGTTACGGCGACACGATTCAATTCTGTCGCTATGTGGAATTTGTTGCAGAACTTGGCGCGCGGGTGATTCTGGAAGTTGAGCAGCCACTTGTCGGTTTGCTGAAGCAGCTCGATGGAGTCGCGGAATTTATAGTTAAAGGAGCTCCGCTTCCTGCATTTGATTGTCATTGCCCGCTGATGAGTTTGGCACTTGCCTTTAACACGACCCTCGACAGTATACCCTCATTTCCGAATTATCTGTCCAGTGACAAGGAAGCGGTAGCGGGATGGTCGGAGAGGTTAGGCTCAGGGAAAAAGCCAAGAATAGGTTTGGTCTGGAGCAGCCAGACAAAGCACTATAATGTCCAGAACCGCAATGTTCAGCTTTCGTCGCTGGTAAAACACTTGCCGCCGGAGTTTGACTACGTCAGCCTGCAGAAAGAGGTTATGGACGATGACAGGGCAACGCTGCGATCACATCCGAACATCGCGCATTATGGAGATGAACTGAAGGATTTTTCCGATACGGCTGCACTTTGTGAATTGATGGATCTGGTGATCAGCGTTGATACGAGCGTCGCTCATCTGAGCGCAGCGTTGGGCAAACCCACCTGGGTGTTGACTTCGTTCAGCCCAAGCTGGCGCTGGCTGCTTGACAGAACGGACAGTCCCTGGTATCCAAGCGTAAAATTGTATCGCCAGGAAGCGATCGGCCAGTGGGAATCCGTGTTCGAAAGAGTCCGGGCCGATTTGCTGAAGATTCCGGGGTGATCCTGCATCAGCAGAGGTGCCCGGCGTTCCCGGGAAATGAAGCGGCGAAGCTGCCTCATCCTTTCCTCTTGAAATCCTGATGCCCTTTTGGTCCTATTCGTCGGATTGGCCCTTGCGATTTTATACGACAACAGATAGAGGCTGTCTCAGAAGCAATATTGAGACAGCCTCATTTTTTTCCCCGGAATACAACTTCTGCTCGTTGATGTTTCGGAAGTCAGGATCAATGAACGGCCTGTGCGGCAAGCTGTCTCAATCCGCAAAAGGGTTATCGACATTATCGGCAGGGCTGGAGCTGATTTTGTCAGGCAAGGGGCCTGAGTTCAAGGCGGCCAGGATATCGTCGAAAAGAGCCTTCAGTATCCGGGCATGCTCCAGGCCCTCACGGTCGCGTGTTATGTCGATGCTTCCGTAGATCGAAATGCGATCTTCCCTGTTCTCAATGGTCAGGCCTCCAAAATTCAACGATTCCGACTCATTGGCAAAGGGTGAGATTTTCATGCTCTTCTTGTTCATGATGATGCTATCGTTTAACCGAATTGCCGGATGCTCTGCCATCAGTTGAAATTCTGATGCTCCCTCGGCGACGGCAACATCAGAGCTTTCTGTTTTATACTGTTCGATAACCTTGGGAAAAAGTCGATTCCCGCTATTTTTTCGAGTTGGCTGATGCTCAACACCTGCCACTCCTCTCCAGGCTCGTTTTTCACGAAGTAAACCGCACCGGCATTCTTTTTGGGATCGAAAACGATTTTATAAAGGTGGCTGGGCACCAGGACCTTGCCGTTCAGGCGTTTGAGGTTATCCCCGATAAACAACGGTCCTGAGATAATATAAAGTTCTCCTCTGTTGATGGCCAGATTTCTTACGGCAGATTCAATGCCTTCCCATAAGTGCCGGTTGTTGTCCGGATCCTGGGGAACCATGTTCGCGAGAGTGAAGCTTTGCTGCTGTGCCTCTTCGGAGGGCATGTCCGCGCTTGGCGCCATATGTCCACGGTCGAAGCCGGATTTTTTGTAATCCGTCAATTCAGCTCGATCACCGGGAAAGAGTTGATTTTCATGATGGAAATCGTTGTGTCGCTCCAGTTGCCTGGCATCGAAGATGTTGGATCTGGTCAGATGTTCCGCAGACCACAGTGGGGTTCTCGATATACCTGAGTGCATGACAGTGAAGTTGTCGAAACATAACTCACGGGTTCTGGCGGATAGCTTTGCATTCAGAATAACAGGCGCGACTCCGTTCAGATACTGGGAAGGGGACGGTGTTGATGCAGCCGTCAATGCGTTCGAGGTGCCGAGCAGCAGCAGGAGTAGTGCAGAAAATAAGGAGAACTTCGGCTTCGTGAAGTATTTCATTCGGATCGATCGGTTTCGGTTGAGGCGAGTTGACTGAGACGGAGTAAATGTAGTGACTCACGAGCGAAATTTCAGATCAATTCGAGTTCACGGTGGAGTAGTTGGCGTTGTTGTTGGGTATCGTGGCTGCTTTTATCCAGTTTGCTCTGGTCGATTTACTTCAAGTCTCTGTTCATTGTCGTACCGATGTCCCGGGCAGTATCTCTGGCTGAGCCGCTACCTCCAGGATTTGACGATCGCCAATGCCCGCCTTTCACGTCGCATGCCGCCTGGCCCGGCATCACTTACCTACCTCCTGAAAAGCGCATGCTCCAGGGTCAGCCACGCTAACACCGAACACTCGGCAGTCGCACGCTCCCCGGGCTGCCGTGACGATGACATTTTTTATCGCGCGGATGTATTGAGGTGTTTAACAAGCAGGGAACCCGGCATCATGGTTGGATTTGTGCCGTCAACGGTGAGCAAGGCGTAAGTCGGGCAAAATCAAGTTCAGCATGGCACTGCTCTTCATTGCCTTTATGTGCAGTGGCAGGAAATGTTGAGGCAGGGGTATTTACTTCAACGGGTATTGCACCGGTAACGGGAGGTACGTTCTGCCTTAAGATTCATCGTTTCCTGGCAATCTCGAATGTATTACCTTCAGGGCGAAGGAGCTGATTCCAAACAAGGTAACCGGGGGGCCATGGCAACAATGAATCGGCGCCATCCGGTCCGCCTCCTTTCGCTTTTCTAACCGATTCTCCGTACCTTGATGGAGTTGTATTTCGAGCAGCATCCATTGCCGTGTCTTCATTTCATGGATTGTATTTTTGCTCTCCACCGGATTGTCTCGTTTGCTGCTTCTTGTTGTCATTCAGCATAACTTCGTTCCTGGGCAGACAGCATTGATCGATGGAGTGCCCTGAAATCAACGTACAGGACAACGATCAAGGCCTGAGCTGAAGAGCTTGCCATGTGTTTGCCAATATTCGCGTTTTGTAAAACCATCAAGTAAAAAAGGGGAAATAAATGAGTAAGAAGGTTAAGGGAAAAAAAGCGGCAACCGGCGCTTCAAAGACTTTAACGGAAAAAACGACGGCTGAACAATCCGGGTTGACGGCAGATAGCGCATTATCGCAAACCCGGCCTCTTGACCATGAAATGGAGACGAACACCTTGACTGAAGCTACAGCAGCTGTCGATGAGTGGACAAATGCCTCATCCGGCACAGCAGCAGCGAGTGGAGCGTTTCAACAAGCAGGCCTGGATCGCAATATTGCGTTCTGGATGTGGGCATGATCAAGCTACGGACGGGATCTCCGTTTGACGTATGTTTTTTTCCAGGAATAAGGTGCGTTTGGTTCTGATCGGTCTTTATGAGAAGGGCATGTATCGTAAACAAGCGGTGAGAGTGTGGGAAGGGACCAGGAGCACTGACTGACAGGAGCGTGATCACGATCCTGTCCAGGCATTCCGGAACGAATCAGTCGACAACGTCAATTTCCTTGAAAGGTTACCATTCTGTTAACCCGGAAATCCATTTCAGCAATACTCTATGTTATCGTTTACCTGTGATGCTCAGGAGCCAGGCAAACGGCGTTCTCCATGGTAGGGGGGCTGCTAAAATTATCACTGTCAACGTGCATATATCTCCCATTACGGAAGATCGGGTCACATCATTTTGAATGAGTGGGCACTCTTGCACGCCAATGGTGTTCGAGATACAGGTAGAGGGCCCATACAATGATTATATATTCGATAATATATTCCCAGTCAGGGGTATTCTGTGTTAACGCGGGTGCATAAGCCCGGAACAGCATCTCCAGGCCAAATGAGTCATAAGTTCGCGGAGCCAGCCAGTATATCTGGTTAGCTATCGTATCGAGAACCATGTGGCACAACCCTCCCAAAGAAAACAAAACGGCCATTACAGGATTTTGACTATGCCTGTTCAGGTTCAGCCAAAGGACTGAAAGCAACAGAAGGGTTATCCAGAAGAACGGATAGTGGGTGAAGTACGAGTGATGATTCTGGTTCAAACTATCGAACAGCTCAAGGTAAAGATAATCCGTATCTGGAGCGATCGCACCGAACAGTCCCCAGAACAAATACGTATTGTATGAAGATATCCGTTGTTCAAAATGGCCAAACAACAATCTGCACGTGATATAACCAGCCGGTAAATGTGCGAATGTAATAGTAACCCCCTGATAGTTATATCGATATTTGAAATGTCCCTGGGCGCCTTTTTTGTTATGCGCTATTCCGGTTTACATGATGAGACGTCTGACCGTAATTATGTTAACCGACGATGTATGTTTTTTGAGTTCCGGCCCTTATCGGCAATAATCAGATCTTCGTCTGATACTTATTCCGGTCCAGCCATCATGTCATTTTCTGATTGAGGTCATCGCCTGGTGCATGTTGAGTGCTTCCAGCAGGCAGATGACGTCTCGGTATGGATCGTTTACGACCGGCCGTCGAAGTCCGCCCAGTTGTTCGGCGTTTCGTACCAGCGGAGGTTTTTCAGGATGACTCCTTCGGGGAGGTGATTATTGAGCTGGTTGAAGGCCCATTTGGCGAGGCACTCGGCAGTCGGCGGTTCATCGGTCACCAGCACGCGCTTGTTGCGCTTGAGGATGAATTCGAGGTCCTGGTGATCGTTTTTCCAGATGGCGAATCCGTGATCGAGCTTGTCGTGGATCTGTTCGACCATGGTTTTGTGCAGGAATTTGAAATCCATGACCATGCCCTCTTCAGCATCGCCCTGACGGTCGTTGATCGGCCCTTCCACGGTAGCCACGATGACGCCTCTATGGCCGTGAAGCTGATTGCAGAATGAAAAGCTGTTCGGCAGGGTGTGGCCGTAGTCGATCTCGATTTTCCTGGAAATGAGCATAACGTTTATGTCGGGTTCGAATGAAATTTAGCGAAGTGTACGTAATTTTTTCCAGAAATGCATGGAGTGTGAAACTTCGTGCCCTTTACGTCTGATTGGAAGGCTCAGGGGAACAGCCTGAAATGGTTGTGCTCGAAAGAATTCGCTATGGAGGCAATGAGTTTACGCCGCCTATTGCCTTGATTTTTTTACATTTGACAGTCAGCCCTTTTTTGACCTTCCGGTCATGGACAGGAAAGAGGAGGGAGCGGGTTGAAACGTTTAGCGTGCCGAAGAGGCTTGTTATAGTCTCAGGCCGCAGGCGGTTGTATTTGAAGTAAAGCCACCCAACAAGAGGTTATGAACGTACAGGATATCTGGACATCTATTCACGAAGAGGCTCGTCGCGAATGCGAAAATGAGCCTGAAATTCGCATCTTTCTCGAGCAGCATATTCTGCGTTACCCGGAATTTGCACCTGCCCTGGCCATGCTTCTGTCTGTCAAGCTCGGTTCGAAGCATTTCCCGCCCCAGGTGTTACAGGAGTTGTTCGAGGGGTTCTACCGACAGAGCCCTGATTCCATAGAATTTGCCATCTGCGATCTCGTCGCCACACAGCAACGCGACCCGGCAGCCGTCAACTATTTCGAGATCATGCTGTTTCTCAAGGGCTATCAGGCACTCCAGTCATACCGGCTCGCCCACTGGCTGTGGTCCAATAACCGCAAGTCCCTGGCTCTTTTCCTGCAGAACCGCATCTCAGAGATTTTTGCAGTCGATATTCATCCTGCGGCAGTGATCGGCAAGGGAATCCTTCTCGATCACGCAACCAGCCTCGTGATCGGCGAAACAGCGGTAGTGGACGACAACGTATCGCTTCTGCATGAGGTGACGCTAGGCGGAACCGGAAAGGAGACAGGGGACCGTCATCCCAAGGTAGGAAAATCGGTGATGATCGGAGCCGGCGCCAAGATCCTCGGCAATATCACGATCGGGGAGGGGGCCAAGGTCGGTGCCGGAAGCGTGGTGCTCGACGATGTGCCGGCCCACTATACTGTTGCCGGAGTTCCCGCCCATATCGTTGGTCGGACGGAGGTTGCAGAGCCCTCTCTCGATATGAACCAGAGATTGGTGTTTCCGCAGGAAGGGTGCGGGAGTGCTCCCCGGGCTGAAGCCCAGGGCAACTGAGGAGAGTGTAAGACACGAATGTCCGTCGGGTTAAAACCCTCCTGAATATGGGAGGCTGAAGCCCAGGGCAACTGAGGAGAGTGTAAGACACGAATAACATTGGAGGGAGCAAAAGGACCAAAGGGACTTGAAGGACCAAAAGGACATAAGGGGTTCAAGAGGAAATGAAGATTCAGGGCTCCCGGGAATTCCATGCAAAAAGGCTGTCTCACCTTGACTATTGAGACAGCCTCTTCTGAACATGGGCGCTGAAGCCCAGGGCAATTGCGGGGAATCCAAGAGCCGAATAACCGGGGGGCGTTGAGCCCTGAGGATATTCGGCTTCAACGTTTACGCGCCGAACCGGTTTTTCAGGTTTTCCCGATAGGCTTCCAGGCGTTCTGTTATCTCCTGCATATGGTCGCCGCCGATCTTTTCGAGAAGGGCGTTGGCGATGACAGGGGCGACGACGGCTTCTGCTACGACTCCGGCTGCCGGGACGGCGCATGCGTCGCTCCGTTCGAAACGCGACTGGACGGCGTCCAAAGAAGAAAGATCGAACGAGCGGAGCGGAGAGACCAGCGACGAAATCGGTTTCATGGCGGCTCTCAGGTGTATCGGTTGCCCGTTCGACATGCTTCCTTCGATGCCTCCCGCACGATTCGATTCCCTTGACAATCCTTTATCGCCGCCGGCAAAAAGCTCGTCATGGACCTGTGAGCCCGGTTTGTGCGCGTTCTCGAACGCTGTACCTATCTCTACGCCCTTGATTGCCTGGATGGACATGATCGCGGCTGCAAGCGCGGAGTCGAGCTTTCTGTCGTGCTGCACGTAGGTGCCGAGCCCCAGGGGTACGCCTGTAATGAAAATTTCAATGATGCCGCCGAGGGTGTTGCCGTCCTCTTTTGCCTTGTCTATGGCCGCAATGGCCTCAGCCTCGGCCTTGCCGTCGAGCATCCGCACCTGTGAGCGGTCCGCTTCGGCGGCAAGGGTTTCAGCTCCTGCGGCGAGCAGCTCTTTCAGTACAGACGGTGCAGCGACTTCCGACGCCGGACCGATGGTCGAAATGTAGCTGCCGATCTGGATGCCGAGATGCCTGAGAAACACTCTGGCCAGTGATCCGGCTGCCACACGCGCAGCAGTCTCACGGGCCGACGAGCGGTCGATGACCGGCCTGATGTCGTCGAAACCGTATTTGACGAATCCGGAAAGATCGGCATGACCGGGCCTCGGGATGGTAATTTTCGGAACTTCGCCGGCGTGGTCCTCGAATTGCGCCATCTGCGTGGTCCAGTTTTCCCAGTCACGGTTTCTGATCAGGAGCGAGACGGGAGAGCCGATGGTTTTGCCGAACCTGATCCCGGAGAGCACTTCGGCCCTGTCGGTTTCGATCTTCATGCGCCCGCCGCGTCCGTGTCCCTGCTGCCGCCGGGCAAGCTGGTCGTTGATGTCCTCACCGGTAATTCCGATGCCGGCCGGAAGTCCTTCAATAATTGCCGATAGTGCAGGGCCGTGCGATTCGCCTGCGGTGAAGTAGCGTATCATATAATGTACCAGATATATAAAAAAGCCCGGCGCAAGCCTTATGGTACGCCGGGCAGTGAAGTTCTTCAGTCGACTCTCTTTCGATACGATCAGCGAAGCCTTTTGGCGGCTTCTTTCGCGTAGTAGGTGAAGATGATGTCGGCGCCGGCACGCTTCATGCACAGCAGCGATTCCATCATCACGCGTTCTTCGTCGATCCAGCCGTTTGCCGCGGCAGCTTTGACCATCGCATATTCGCCCGAAACGTGGTAGATGGCCACAGGTACGTCGAAGCGCTCTTTGGTGCGGTAGACGATGTCCAGATAGGCCAGGCCGGGTTTGACCATGACGATGTCGGCGCCTTCGATGATGTCGAGTTCGACCTCTTTCATCGCCTCTTCAGTATTTGCCGGGTTCATCTGGTAGGTGGTCTTGTCGCCGAACTGGGGAGCGGAGTGCAGAGCGTCACGGAACGGACCGTAGAAGCTCGATGCATATTTGGCGGCATAGGAGAGGATGCCTACGTCGGAGTGGCCGGATTCGTCGAGAGACTGGCGGATGGAGCCGATGCGGCCGTCCATCATGTCGCTCGGCGCGACGAAATCGGCACCGGCTTCGGCATGGGAGATCGCCATTTTGCAGAGCACCTCGACGGTTTCGTCGTTCAGGATGATGCCGTCCCTGACAAGGCCGTCATGGCCGAAGGGAGTGAACGGGTCAAGCGCTACGTCGGTCATGATGCACAGGCCGGGCACTTTTGCCTTGATCGCCCTGATGGCTTCCTGGATGATGCCTTTATCGTTGTATGCTTCGCTGCCGTCTTCGGTTTTCTGTTCCGGGATCCCGAAAAGATCGATACCCTGGATGCCGAGGTCCCAGAGCTCCTGGCACTCTTTGACGGCGTTATCTATGGAATAGCGGAAGCTTCCCGGCATTGAGGAGACCTCTTCAACGACATTGGTGCCTGGGCAGACGAACAGAGGATAGACAAGGTCGTTGACCGTCAGCGTGTTTTCCTGCACAAGGTTGCGGAGAGCGGCGGTTCTGCGTAATCTTCTCGGGCGGTTGACAATGTTGAGGAGGTCGAGCTGGCTCATGGTTCAGGATTGATTTTGTTTGGGAAAAAATCAAGATAAGAAAATCTGCCAACATCGTGAAGGCACCCTCCATAAATCCTTTTTTCGGGAGGCATGACTTCGTTCGCCCTACGATGATTATATTCTCTCAACGATTGTAACCTGCAATACTTAACCATTGCTCACCTATGTCTCCTGATCTTCAGCTTGCCCTCGATATGGCAGAACAGGCAGGAAGGCTTACGCTCGGCTATTTCGGGCGGAAGTCGCTCCAGGTCTTTTCGAAACGAGACGATACACCCGTAACCGAAGCGGACCGGAAAGCAGAGGAGCTTATACGGCAGGGCATCAGTGCGAAGTATCCGGGTGACGGGTTATTCGGAGAGGAGTTCGACGAGCGTCCCTCCGGCAACGGAAGGCGCTGGATCATCGATCCGATCGACGGCACCAGGTCGTTCATTCACGGCGTTCCTCTTTACGGCGTGATGATCGCGCTCGAGACAGACGGAGTCATCCGGCTCGGCGTCATCAATTTCCCGGCCCTTGGCGAACTGTATCATGCGGAGGTCGGGTGCGGGGCGTTTGTGAACGGTTCAGCCCTGAGCGTCTCGTCGATATCGGAACCAGCCGATGCAACCGTGGTTTTTACCGAAAAGGAGTACCTTCTCGATCCGCCCTCGAAGCATCCTGTGGATCTGCTGAGATCGAACGCCGGGCTGGTTCGGGGATGGGGAGACTGCTACGGCCATATGCTCGTGGCATCGGGCAGGGCTGAAGTCGCCGTCGACAAGATCATGAGCCCCTGGGACTGTGCAGCGATCATACCCATTGTGACCGAAGCCGGCGGATGCTGCTTCGATTACTTCGGCAGGACGACCATCTCCGGACAGGGGCTCGTCAGCGCCAACCTGACGATCGGCAATTCGCTTATCGAGGCTATTGAGAATGGGGAGAACCACTGATGCTCACAACGATTCTGCTGATCATTATTCTGTTGCTGCTCGTAGCTCTGGTCGCCATGATCGTTACCGGATGGCCGGGCCGCGAGCGTGAAGAGATTGAAAAAACGGGCAATGCTCTGCGCCGCGAAATGGCCGAGCATCGCGCAGAATCGATCCAGCTCTTGCATGCTATCCGTATCGAAGTCGAGGATTCCGTTCGCGAGTCAATCGAGCGGGAGATGGCCGGTTTCGGTTCGAGGGGAGGCCGTTCTCGGGGTTCCAGGAGTTCAGGTTCGTCAAGGGCGCAGTCGAAACCTCGGGCGCCTCAGGCAGGCTTGGCGGCCTCATCGGACGAATTGCCTTCGATGGTGGAAGAGGACCTCTCTTGTTACGGCTACGATACAGGGGTTATGGAAACCCGGCAGTTGCCCCTTTTCCCTGATAGCCCTGAACCTGTCCGGGCGGATGCCCCGGCAACAGAGGTCGTCCCGGTGCCGTCAGTGCCGCAGGTGGCAGAAGATGCTGATGTGCCGCCTCCTGAGGTGATACGGATCGGGTACCTGATCGACGATATTCCTGACGTCGAGTGACCGCGGTTTCCTGACTGAATTGGCCCGGTCCCGAAATGCATGAAGATATTGGGCTGAAGCCCTGGGATTTTTCTGGATTCTTCTCCCCGGACTGAAGTCCTGGGCAACTGAAGAGAATGTAAGAAGTTAGTGTCCGGGAGACTGAAGTTTCCCTGAATGAAGAGAAAGTCGGGGGCAACTGAAGGGTGCGTGAGATCTCCGTGTCTTTCATGGCTGATTTCAGGGGTTCCTGGATATTATCAGTCCTGCCTGCCGTTACGATTGTTCATGCAGCTCTTTCAGTCGTCTGTCTCCTGAATTTACATCGAAAGGGGACAGAAATAGCCCACCCATGACTGTCTGAAGGGCATTCAGGTTTATCGATCGGGACGGATGAGATAAGGGATTGTTCGTTTCGCTCAGTTCAGCGCTTTGGCGATGGCTTTGGCGAAGTTCGGGCCGTCGAAGTATTCGGGGATGATGTCGACCTTGATGCCGATCTTTTCGAGAGCGCCGGAGGTGGTTGTGCCGATGGCTGCGATGAGTACGCCTTCTGGCACGCTTTTCGATCCCATTGCTTCGAAGAAGTTGGTGGCTGTCGACGGGCTGGTGAAGGAGAGGCAATTGAGCTTTCCGTCCAGCAGCATGGTTTTGACCTGTTCGGTGTCTTCCGGCGATGGCTGGATGTTTTCGTATACGGTCAGCTCCTCACAGATGCCGCCGCGTTCGGTGATCAGTCTCGGAATGGTGCCGAGCGACAGGTTCCCGCGGACGAACAGAAATGTTTTTCCTTTGATCTCGTTCGGGTCGATCTCCGCCATGAGATTTTCAGCGTCGGCGATTTTCGGCAGGGGTTCGGTTTTGACACCGTGTTTTTCGAGGTCGCCTGAGGTCGTTTTACCGACAGCCCAGACCTTGACGTTCCGGAGGTTCAGCAACTCTTCTTCCGATTCGGCGAGGAGCCGTTCGAGGAAGAACTGGACGCTGTTGGCGCTGGTGAAGAAGATTCCGGAGTACCGGCTCAGGTCGGGCACCCTCCAGCCGGCAACCGGCCTGATCTCGATCGTCGGGAAGACGATCGCGGTCAGGCCGTACTGCTCAAGCTCCCTGACAAAAGGGGCTGCCTGATGTTTCGGGCGAGTGACGAGAACGGTTTTCATCAGCGGGTTTTGCGGATGTCGGAAAGAATCTTTTCCGCACCCATCGACAGCAGGACTTCTGCAAGTTCGATGCCTACTGCTTCTGCCTCTTCCGGTGTGCTCAATGCCCTGGTAACTTCGTTGCGGATGGCGGTTTTGCCGTCCGTTGAGCCGACATAGGCGAGCAGCTTCAGCGTACCGCCGATGTAGGAGCCGTAGCATCCGATCGGGATCTGGCATCCGCCCTGCAAGTGCCTCAGGAGCGCACGTTCCGCACGGCAGCAGATTTCAGTGTTGCTGTCGTTGAGCACCCTGACGATCTCCCTGGTTTCGGCGTCGTCCGTGCGGGTCTCGATGCCGAGCGCGCCCTGTCCTACAGCCGGAAGCATGACATTGTGCGACAGGATCTCGGAGATGCGGTCGCTGAACTCGAGGCGGAACACACCTGCGTAAGCAAGCATCATTGCGTCGAATTCGCCGTCGTCGAACTTCTTGAAACGTGTATTGAGGTTGCCTCTGATATCGACGATCTGCAGGTCGGGACGCATGCTGAGAAGCTGTGACATCCTGCGAAGCGAACTGGTGGCCATCCTTGCATTCAGCGGCAGGTCCTTGATGCCTTTGCCGGACTTGGAGATAATGACGTCGCGGGTATCTTCACGCTCGGTGAACGAGGTGATGACAAGGCCTTCGGGAGTTCCTGTCGGTACGTCCTTGAGGCTGTGTACGGCAAGGTCGATCTCTTTTGCAAGCAGGTGCTTTTCGATGTCCTTGGTGAACAGGCCCATGTCCCCGATCTTTGAAAGGGGAGAGTCGAGCAGCACGTCACCCGTTG
>Ga0326726_10001053_pt1 | contig 25460 bp, 24 predicted proteins | sample MHFenrmetagenome_2_FD_207603 | JGI IMG/M metagenome (GOLD analysis project Ga0326726, IMG submission 207603) | Lab enriched peat soil microbial communities from Michigan Hollow, Ithaca, NY, United States - MHF15MN | ecosystem: Environmental > Terrestrial > Soil > Wetlands > Peat | place: USA... | reverse complement strand
GTGCCGTCGAGGCGTACGCCGGGAGGCCAAGCAGGGTAACCGTGATCGGTGCGACCAGGGACTGGAATGTTTCGATTACTCCAAAGTACTGGAAAAGCCCGAGAAAGACACTCGTAGCGATCAGAAGGGGCATAGCGATAAACAGGAATTCCTTAATCCGCAGCCACGATTTCTGGAGGACGAGTTTTAACCGGGGTTTCCTGAGTGAAGGCATCTCTACGATCATGCCGAATTGTTCCCCAGGCGTCAGGCGCGACATGACGATAGCGGTGATAATGATCAGGATGAACACAATAAGGTAAATGGAAAATGCCCAGATGATGCCGACAAATGCAGCGACGATGCCGGCGATTACCACGGTCCGTGCGGAGCAGGGTACAAGGGTGATAAGAAACGCGGCGATCGTCTTTTCACGGCGGGTCTTTAAGATCCGGAGGCTCATCACTGCGGGCACCGTGCAGCCAAAACCGATGACCATGGGAATGAGTGCCTCCCCATGAAGACCCAGCCGGTGCATCGATCGGTCGGCAAGAAAAGCGGCACGGGTCATATACCCGGTATCTTCAAGGAAAGAAAGACCAAGGTAAAAGGTAAAAACAAACGGGAAGGCAATCCCGAGCCCGGCTTCGATGGCGACAAGGACCGAGTAGCCGATCCGTTCAACAAACGGGTGCAGTCCAAGGGTCGCAAACGGGGTGAGGATTAATTCCGTGAATCCCCCGACAATCCAGTTCTCCATCCACGAGCCGATGACAAAGACCGAGAGCAACAGGGAAAAAAGGATCAGGCAGAGGATCGGAATCCCCGGAAATGAACGGGTAAGGATGCTGTCGAGATCAAATCTCTTCCTCTCCGGACCCTGGTTCACCACTTCTGCTGCAACTCCCTGCGCAAAATTGTGCCGGTTTGTTGCGATGATCTGTCCTACGGACATCCGGTGGCGTTGTTCTATCTCGGTTGCAATAGAAGCTGCCGCATCCCGGAGCGCGGTATTATCCCCTGCTCCCTGGAGAGCGAGGAGGTTCTTCTGACGTGATGTTCCCATCGTCTTTTCGAGGGATCTCAAAGCTGCTTCTATGTGATGATCATACGGGATCCGGAGCATCTGGGGCGATGCCGCTTTGAGTGCAAGCGGGAGGATGCGATCGATATTTTTTCCCAGTACAGCTGCTGTCGGAAGTACCGGACATCCGAAGATTTTCCCAAGCCGGTCGGTTTCGATGAACAGGCCCTGCCTTTCTGCCTCATCGATCATGTTCACGACTATGATCATCGGCAGCCCGTATTCTGCAATCTGGGTCAGAAGGTACAGGTTCCGTTCGAGTCTGGTCGCATCGATAACAGCGATGAGGCTGTCAGCGCTATCTTTCTCTAAAAAACGCCGGACGAGGACCTCCTCATCAGACTCTCCATCAAGGCTGTAAATGCCGGGAAGATCGATGAGTTCTATTTTCTCGTTCTGGTAGCAGACATTTCCGCACTCGAGTCCGATCGCCGACCCGGGATACTTATTCACCTCGACGCCAAGACCGGTCAGCTGGTTGAAGATCAGGGATTTTCCTGCCCCCGGGTTGCCGATGAGCGCGATCTTCATGACATCCGCTCCACGCAGATCGCCGAAGCGATCTCCGGGCTCAATGCAACATCACAATCTTTTACCTGTACGACAATCGACTGGTTCCTGAGTTTGCGCTTGATCGTCACGAGCTGACCCGGAACAACTCCGAGATCCAGGAGGCGTTTGGAGCACCCCCGTTCAAGGATATCCCGTACTATGAGGCGTTCGCCTTCCTCGAAATCTACCAGGGACCGGGCATACCCGGGGATATCGGACTGAAGGACGTCGCGTGTACAGGGTGCCGTGTTTGCATGATTCCCGGACCGGGACTGCGGGAGCGGTGATCGGAGGTAATCGCCCAGCCTGGTGATGGTCTCGTCGGATACTGCATGTTCGATCTTGCATGCCTCGTCCGAGGCGGATGACTGGTCCATTCCAAGGATCTCGCTCAGGAAACACTGCAGGGTCTCATGTCGTTTCATGATCTGCTTTCCTGTCGCGATACCCTGATCGGTAAGTATGATGCTGCCATCTCTGCCAAGGAAGACATCTCCCAGTTGAACCAGCTCATCCACATCTGTGCGCACGTTTCCCTGATCGATGCGGAGCGCCGTACTCAGATCCGGCATAGCAGGGGGATGAGGATACCGTCCGGTATGTATACAGATAGCTTCGAGGTAGTCTTCCCGCAGCGAGGTTCGCATACGCTCTATCCGGTATATCTGTACCTTGACAACTTTATTGATTTGGTCTGCATGACGTCTCGCAAAACGACGATGATCAGATTGAATCCTTGTCCTAAGAAGCAGCAGGTTTCATGTGGTGCAGAAACAAATGAGAAGACCTTAACAAACTAACCGAACAATTTATACACAGATTAATTCGGATCTTTGGGATAGCCATGATTTACTGGCTCTACGAGTACCTGCTGAAGCGTCAGATTACCTATGTGCCCGGGCATATATGTTTTATGATCAGCGGGCAGGATATGGCAGAAGCACCTGAGAATCTTGCCCTCATTACGTCCTGGTGCAACGAGTTGTCGGAATTTTTCATAAAACGCAATCCGTCAGCTGGGACAGCGATCCGGGGTCTTACCTTCCATATCAGCACGCCAGTCCCGGAAGATTTGAACCGGTACCTTCCCGAGGTGAGAAAAATTGGCATGATCTCTCACCTTATCCTCCATATCGGTGATCACGAGGAAACTTCCGGGAAGGGTATGGATGTTGTCGTCGCCATCGGAAACAGCGGGAGAGAGGAGATTACTGCATGTATCCGGAGGATGGCAGAGGATCATATAGCTCCGGAAAAGGTCAATGAAAAAACGCTTGAATCTTACCTTACCTTTCAGTATACTCCCGATGTGGTGATCAAGAGCGGGGGGGATCATCTCACGGATTTTCTCATCTGGCAGTCGGTATATTCCGAACTCTTCTTCTCGGACGTTAACTGGAAATATGTGAGAAAAGTGGATTTTTTACGGGTGATCCGGGATTACCAGTCACGCGTGCGGCGTTTCGGGAAATAACGGCATCACCCAAGCCGTACATTGATCCAGCACGCGGTCCCGGCCATGGTTTTTTCCACGATGGCAAACTTGTTTTTGAGCACAGTTGCAAACACCTTCCGGTCAGGAACCGGTGCACTTCGATGATCCCGGCACCACCGGGCGTAGGCGAGGTACATGTCTTCCTTTGAAATTACTGCTTCGTCTGCATCGACACGGGTAATCATGGTTGACACGAATTTTTTCAGATCCTCATCTTTTCCCTTCTTTTTGGATTCTCCTGGTTTTCCCCGTCCCCGGCGAGGAGCCCGGGAACCCGGATAATCGGGGGGGATAACTGTTTCCGGCAGCGAAGATACAACCTGTTCTGCCGGAATTGGTACTGCCGGTACCGGTTCCGGTGGCAGCTTCCGTTTCGCTTTCCTTACTTTTGTAGCGGCCGCCGGGTCATCGGCGTTGATCACCGGGTGAAGAACGGGGGACCGTAACCGTACCTTCGCTCCGTCTCGTGTACCGGCGGTGGCTTCCGCATCGATCGCCATGTCCGACCGGGGCAGGTCAGCGAGCGGTTGTTGCCGGTAGTCAATTCCCACCAGCTCTGCAAGCCTCCGGTTCAGTTCATCGCTGATATCCAGGCCCATTTCAGCGGCTTTCAGAAGGATATCAGATCGTACGACGACTGATGCCTGTCTCCATGGGCCGTCCGGATCCGTTTTAACCGACATACCTTTTCACCTGTTGATCTGACCGTGAAGAGAAATATAGTATACGATCTTTTGTCCGTGATTATGTCCGATTTTCAGGATCCTCTCGCATCGGCGCGCTGGTCGTAGATCCTGATAGCCCGCAGCAGGTCAATTTTCCTGAAGAGCGGCCAGCACGGGGCACAGAAATATACCGCTGATTCGTGCCCGTTTGCGAGCCACGGGAGAAAGTTCGAGGTGCGGTATTCGTTACCCGTCCTGATTATCAGATCGACCGGTGGGATCCCCTTCCCTTCGTGCAGGTGCTGCTCGACCATCTGGACATCAATTGACTCCGGGTTCAGGTCACCCTTCGCCACTGCAGTAAGGATGTCGCGGGCAGCAAGCACGATCTCGTTTCTCCCACCGTACGCAAGTGCGATGTTGAGGTGAAACCCTTCATAATTCCGGGTTGCGCTCTCCGCCTTATCCACCGCTTCCCGAAGGTCATCAGGAAGCATCGATCGGTCACCGACCATCTGAACCCGGATTTTATATTTCTGCACCCGTTCATCATGGAGTATGTCGAGAAATTTTTCTTTGAACAGGGCAAAAAGGTCCTCGACCTCATCTTTGTTCCGGGAAAAATTTTCCGTCGAGAACGTATAGAGGGTTATATGCCGGATACCCAGCTCGTGTGCCCAGTCGAGCATCTCCTCGGTTTTGTCGGCTCCTGCACGGTGCCCCCGCGGTGTATCGATCCCCAGCATCTTTGCATAACGCCGGTTGCCATCCTGGATGATGGCGATATGGTTGGGTACCCGCCGGCACTGCATCCGGAGATACCGCTCGTACAGTGGGTCGATCACCGGTCGAAGGATCATAGCGGCGTCACCTCCACGATCATCCCGCCATTCGGGTATCGTTCCACCACGTATTTTTTCCCGGGCAGTTCATCGGCATTTTTTTCCAGCAGCCACCATGCCATCTCGATCCGGTCATGAACGATCTCAAAACTCCCCGGTTCGAGCAGTTGTTCACAGCACCCGGCACAGAGGTCATACTGCTGAAGTGACGGTTCGAGCACGCCGTAGACGATGGTCCCATCCGGTGTGATTTCGTCAAACGGGCGGGCAGTATTCTCTGCAATCCGTTTCAGTCTTTCCCGCAGCTGCACGGAGTCCTTAAAGGCAGAAGAGCACCAGTGCACCTTTTCATGCCGGCACAGTTCGTCCGCCCATTCCCGGGCACCCTGGATTGCATTATGCAGATCATCGACCGGTTCATATCCCCTGCTGCGCATCCCATATGCATTGGTATCACCCCATTCGAGTTCGTTTATATTCAGAAAGTCCAGGTACGGAAGCGCAGGGACGAGCAGTTCGAGTCCGGGCAGAGCGGGGATCTCGATCCCGATGGAATACCCCATCTCTTTTGCATGCCTTGCCGACCGGATGTAATCCGAATCGAGGATGGTATCCCAGCATTCACGGGGCGGGTGGAGCCGGATCTCATCGACGAGCCCGTTCATCCGGGACAGCTCAGTATCAGTGGGAGCTTTTCCGGTGTAGAGATGAATATGGTGACCCGGGCCGAAATGATCCCTGAGCAACCGGCAGTACCCGGTCACCTTGTCGAGACAGAGAAGCGGTTCTCCTCCCGTGATGCCGGTGCCGAGGGCACTCATATTTTCGGCCTCCTCGATGATTTGGGCCGGGACATCGACCGGGTGTTCATTTGCCCAGACGGTATCGGTCCCTTTCCTCTCACTGGACAGCGGGCAGTACCAGCATGAGCGATCGCACCGCCCCGTAACAAAGAGCACCATCTTTGCTCCCTGGTGACAGAGGATACATCCTTGTGAAAGTGACACGTAAGCTCCATGACCGGATACAAGAACCTGACTCCGGGATCAGTTCTTATTTTTTCGTGAGCAAAGCACAAAACCCTTGTGTGCATCGATGGGGGGGGCATGATGGTGTGAAAATCTCCCGGATGTTTTTATGGAGCACGCGGTCAGCAGGTCCTCTGTTCCTTGGGATGTATCCCATTGATATGGGTATTCCGGCTCACCAGAAGATTATACGCATCATGTTCACGGTTATACCGCACCAGAACATTCCGCAGTTCAAGAATTGATCCATAGGGAGCTGAAGTAATCAGGTCATTTTCCGGGGTGATATGATAGGAAGGCAGCATCGCATACACCGGAGTTTTTGCTGTACCGTCACATAGTTTGTATACATGGGATCGGTTGTCACCAAGTTCGCCAGACATCTTTATGCCCGCAGCGTTGACCCGTTTCCCGATATGCAGGTGCAGTTTGGATAACCGGAGGAACCGGGATCCGTCAGACAAGCGATATGATTCCCGTTTCAGTGCATCCCTGCGCAGGATTGCGTAACTATACTTGATATCGGTGTTTACGTACCGGTAGGAATCCTCACAGTGGGCAAGCGTCTCCATCAGCCGGGGCAGCCTGATCGCCGGCGCTGTCTCAAAACTCCAGCAGCGAGGGGCGGTGCATGTCGAACCCCAGATGAATGAACACGGCGCATAGATGGAGAGCCCTTTCTTCTGCAGCTCAACGGTAAGGGAGCGCATCCGGGTCGCATTTTCCTCGTCTGCAGGCTCGACGATCACGATCGAACCATCAGGTGCGAGCCGTTCTGAAAGCCGTGTGACGATATCAGATCTGACATCAATGGTTGCATCGGGGAGCTCATTGAGGACATTGGAGAATATCAGCAGGTCGATTCTATCCGGAAGGGTCGTAGTGTCGATAGTTAAAATATCGTTTTTAACGGGAGGCTTGAGGGAAACCCTCCCTCCCCGGGGGACAAAGGCATTACGCAGGTACGTGAATGCCTCGATGTGTTCCTCAGATTTCTCGAGAGACCAGACGGTTGCACGGGCATCATCCAGCCGGGAATAGAAATCTGCAATGGCAAGTGGCACAACCCCGGGCCCGGTCCCGACATCAAGGACAGTCATCGTTTTCTTCAGCAGCCCCTCGCGGGCGAGCATCATGAGCAGGTATTCTGTCTGCATAACATAGACCGGGAAGTGGTAGGCAAGATAGCCGATCACGCTGTAGGCTTTTGTGTAGCGCAACGACCGTTTGTGTGCCGGTTTCCAGTAATCATCTTTCTGGGCTACAATCGCCCGGCGGAGTCGTTCGATGGTGACCGGATCGTCCCACGGCTTTCCTGTTTTCCGGGTAATATACTCCTCAATACTCTTCGCTAGGAGGTCAGGAATACTTCGTGCGGTGAAGAATGTATCCTGCCGTTTTCGCTCTTCGGCATTCATGGCATAAGGCTGCACGGGAGGGATCCGGGTGATCTCAACATCCCCCTTTATTTTTTTTGCCGTGAGACCAAGAGCGGGAAGACGGGGTAAAAGAGTGCTGAAGACCTCAGCTATGGTCAGTGGATCATCAAGGCAGGGGAGAACTTCTGACAGGAAAAATGCCGGTTTCGAAGCGGCAATATATTTTATTGTTGAAATTAGTTGTTTTTCTGCCATAGGTTGCCGGTTATTTGGCGATGAGCGATATTACATCTTTGTATGGTGCAGAAGACTCGGTAAAAAAAGGGTCATCCGGATGACCCTCAATAAGCCGCGCCCATCCCTTATACCCGTGGTTTTATAACCGTCCGTGGTATACATCATTGTATGACCCCCACGGGAGCCGCAGCGGTCGACCGTGAGTATCTCGACAAGTTCTCCCCATTAGCATGTCATCGATGAGGTTGTGGTCGCCTGCTTCCCTACGTGTCCCCGGGTGGGCATGGTACCGGCCGCATCGATGCTTCAGGGGTGCCTGAACGTGACCGGGGTAGTCCGTCCGGATTGTCCTCCCACCTCTCCCGTGTCCTGCATGCAAAGACGCCGGAACCTCTCTCAGTCTCTATCGTATATCGTATCGCAACCAGGTCTACACCCCGGTGCAATGCCCGCATTGTGGCCTGTCCGCACAACCAAAAACCAGACGGTGAACAGATCCCACATGCTTGATCGTTGTCCGGGTTCGATAAACCTCAGGACCCCAACCCTCACGATAAAAAAGTGCCCGCAATGCGGTGATGAGGTCGAGATATTTTTCAACGACGTCTCGGTGAAATGCAGCAGATGCGGTTTTGAGGTCTTCAACGATATCATGTCCTGTATCCAGTGGTGCAAATATGCCAGGGAATGTGTTGGAGAAGCGACGTATAACAAACTGGTCGGGGGGAGAAAAACCCCGCCGGGACAATAAAGGTCAGAGGGCGAGCATGCGTTCAATCGCTTTCCGGGCGCGATCCGCGATCTTTTCCGGAACCGTGATCCGGGGATGCAGCGAGACGAGTGCATCACGGACTTTTTTCAGGTCCGTCTTCTTCATATTCCTGCAGACGGCTGACTGAGATAAGGGATAACACTTCTTGGCCGGGCACTCCCGGGCGAGACGGTGGAGGATGCCGATTTCTGTGCCGATGATAAACTCCCCCGCTGCGTCGTGGCAGACAGAGCGGATAATACCCGAAGTGCTCGCGACCTGATCGGCGAGATCGATCACTTCCGGACGGCACTCCGGGTGTACAAGGATACAAGCTCCGGGATGAAGTGCCTGTGCCTTCCGGACGTCATCCGGAGTGATCCGGTCATGGACAATACAGAATCCTTCCCATGGCAGGATCTCTTTTCCGGTAAAACGCTGAACATAACGTCCCAGGTTCCGGTCAGGAACAAAGATTACGCGGTCTTCTGCCAGCGAATTTACCACCTTCACCGCATTTGATGAAGTACAGCAGATATCACTCTCTGCTTTCACTTCCGCGGTTGTATTCACGTAGCAGACCACAGGAGTGCCGGGGTACCGGGATTTTATAAGTTTTAATTCGTCGGCAGTGATCATCTCTGCCATCGGGCAGCAGGCATCGTGCGCTGGCAGCAGCACCAGTTTTTCCGGGGAGATGATGGCGGCTGTTTCTGCCATGAAATCCACCCCGCAGAAAACAATGATGTCACCGTCCATGGTGGCAGCTGCCCGGGAGAGTTCAAGGGAATCGCCGGTCAGATCGGCGATATCCTGTACCTCGGCTGGCTGGTAGTTATGCGCAAGAATGATCGCCCGTCGTTCATCCTTCAGCCGGAGAATTTCTTCCTGGATTGACACAGCAGCCCGCACCTGCACACTTCCGTACTTGTATGGGTTCAGTCTGCCTATGAATTCTACGGGTGGTGCGGAAATTGTATCCTGGATCTTTCAAGAGACCAACTCTGGATACTGGATGCTATCCCGAACGGGATGTTTAAGAAACCTGCCCACGAACCTATCTGTCAGTGTATGAAACTTATCCTTGCTGACCGGGATGAACGGGTCCTTGAGCACGGCCCGGCTCCGGTCGAACAGATTTTGCTGGAAGCGGGCATAAATCCCCTTGAAGTGATGGTGACCCGTAACGGAAAGCTGATATCAGAGGATACAGTAGTCGGGGATGAGGATGTGATCCGCGTGATCCGGATAGCGCACGGGGGCTGACCACGGACCTGAATGATCCCGGGGTTCCGGTTTGTTCCCGGTGCACAGAACCTGCGGTCGTCTACCAACGGAATGCCGGCCGTCACTTCTGCAGCGTTCATTGTGCAGCGGATATTGAATCGCGCGTCGCAGATACGATTAAACACCGCCGGATGGTCATTCCCGGGGATCGGGTAGCGGTTGCTCTCAGTGGGGGGAAAGACAGCACAGCACTCCTCCTGGTACTCGCCAGCCTCCTCCCCTCCTGGCAGGACGTGAAGTTTATCGCCATAACGATAGATGAAGGGATAGCCGGATACCGCGAAGCGACGATAGAGGCAGCAGAACAACTCACCTGTCTTCTTGGTATCGAACACCACTGCATTTCATTCCCGGACCTGTTCGGGGATTCACTCGACGTTATCCTGAAAGGCAGGGAAACCCAGGCGTGCAGTATCTGCGGCATACTCCGAAGAAAGGCTCTGGTCGTCGGAGCCTGCCAAGTGGGTGCAACGAAGCTTGCCACCGGCCATAACCTTGATGACGAGGCGCAATCGGTCCTGATGAACGTGCTCAGGGGCGACCTGCCCCGCCTTGTCCGGAATTCCGGCGCGGACTCGTCCGGGAAGTTTATTCCCCGGATTAAACCGCTCTCACGGATCCCGGAAAAAGAGATTGCCACGTACCTAATGCTGAAGAATGCATGGAACAAACTGCCGGAGTGCCCGTATACACGGTATGCATTACGGCGGGAGGTCAGGTCGATGCTCTCGGATTTTGAATATAAACATCCCGGTACGATGCTCAACCTGATGGCGAGCAAGGATAAGATCGAGCAGTCCTGTACATGTACAGCGATCTCTCCCCTTCGATCCTGCCGGACCTGTGGCGATCCCTCGAGCGGCGACCTCTGCCAGGTCTGCTCCCTTCTGCATTCACAGGAGAGATGACGTATCGGAAATCGATCCTATTCCGGAAATCCGTTCCGGGTGGGAATAAATATTCATCTTCCCGGCCCGGGCAAAGCCGACGATCGTGAGCCCGGTTTTCTCAGCAATCTCGACCGAGAGTGTTGTTGTTGCGCTGCGAGAGATGATCGCCGGGATATTTGCAATGAGGCACTTGCGCACCATTTCCGACGAGATCCTTCCCGATGAGACGACAAACGTGCGGGAAAGATCGGTACCAGTGCGAAGACCGAAGCCGATCACCCGGTCAACCGCGTTATGCCTGCCGATATCTTCAGACACCGACAGGACGGTATCATTATCGAGAAGGGCGACAACGTGGATTCCGCCGGTAATCCTGTGGAGCTCCGATGCAAGGGCAATTCTGACCGATTCCTCGATTCTCCGGGTAGAGATCGTAAGATCAGATCGTATTATCGGGAGTTTCCCGGCATCGATGAAAGAGACACTTCCCCCGCATCCGGAGAGGATCGTCTTTTTGGGGCCAAGCACTTTGAACAGGTTTTTCGTGATAACACTGATCCGGTTTTTTTCGATCCGGATGGATTCGATCTCATCAACCCCCTTGATGATCTGCTCCGTGAAGAGGTAGCCGGTTACAAAGTCCTCAAGCTGAACCGGGCTCATCATCGCGGTCATCGCGTGCCTGCCGTTCACAAAAAGGGCGATGGGAACTTCTTCAACCACTTCGTGAAGTTCTTCCCTGAACCCATCGCCATCAACCTTTATACAGGGCATCTTCCGGAACATTTTCTGATTGATATACGTCATTCCCTTCGTCCTCACCGTCAATCAGCCGGTAGTGATCTCATTAATCAATCTCACAGCACCTCGTCCATGCTCCCGCTCCGGTAGCCTTCAAGGTCAAGAGTGATATAAGCAATACCGATTGATTTGAATTTCTTTACCAGTGCCTGTCGGATATCCAGTATTCTTCCCATGTCCTGATTATGTACTTCTATCCGGGCACTATTGCCCTGCAGACGCACCCTGAGCTGACCGAACCCCAGGTTCGTGAGAAACGCCTCCGCCTCCTCAATTTTACGGAGTTTCCCGCTGGTGATCTCCTCACCGTAGGGGATGCGGGAAGAAAGGCAGGCAGCCGATGGCTTCTGCCATACACTGAGCCTGAGATCCCGGGCGAGATCCCGGATATCCTGTTTGGTGATATCAGCCTCAATAAACGGATGGATGATTCCCTCTTCGGTGGAAGCGGCAAGTCCGGGGCGGTGTTCACTCATGTCTGAGACATTTACGCCGTCAGCGATGCAGGCGAGACCAAGTTCTTCTGCCTTACTCTTCAGATACCCTGCCGAGATCTTTTTGCAGAAGTAACACCGGTTCACCGGATTATTCCGGAATTCCTCATGCTCCATCAGAGGCACAGGGATACTATCCAGATCGAGACCAAGCTCATCGGCAATCTGGTATGCCTCTGCCCGTGCAGACCTCGGTACAACCGGGCTGTCAAGAAAAATGCAGCGACTCTTATCATGCAGGACATCACGAGAGATTGCCGCGAGGAAGGTACTGTCGACTCCCCCGGAAAATGCAACCAGCATTGAACCATGTTTCCTGATATTTTCCTCAAGGATCCGCCGTTTATCTTTCAGTGTCATCGGGGCTCAGGAACCATACGAAAAATGTTCAGTCGGATACAATCAGTGTTTTTTACATTCAGGAGCCGCATCGTTCCGGCAGTGAATCAGGAGAGCTCGCGCACGGCCCCTCATTCTCCTCGCGTAACTGGCGGCAGATATCACAGATCCGCTTTACAAGATCGATCTGTTTGCCATCTTTCAGATCCTGCGCAAGAAGCCCGATTGTCCTCTTCACATCGTCTTCAAATTCAATCCGGTACCCTCGTTTTCCGGACAGATACTGAGATACTGCAGACGGGGCAATCTCCAGCATACGTGCCGCTTCCACCTGGGATACTCCGCACCGTACAAGTTCGACAGCAATTGCTGCACGGATCGCAGGCAGGACATCCCAGACAATCTTCTGACAGGGAGCTTCCATCACATCACAGCATTTAAGTTATTACAATCGTGACATAATATATTGCATTCACAATTGTGAATTTATCTCCCCCCTCTGTCACACCGGCTCCCGGCCGGGTAATGGAGTCCGGGTAACATTAAGGACAACGTGACCAGCAATCCTCAGACCGGAATAATTAAAGATATGTTCAGGCAGCACAGACTACTTCGTATATCAGCATCAAAGTCAGGTACCCGGTAAGACCATGGGAGAAAAACGCATCGTCTATATGGATCATTCCGCCACCACCTACACCCGAAAGGAGGTTCTGGAGGCAATGATTCCCTACTACAGCGAGCACTTCGGAAATCCTTCATCGGTCTACAGCATAGCGGGAGATTCGAAGAAAGCAATCGATACCGCCCGTGTACAGGTTGCAAAGGCGATTGGCGCGGATACGGACGAGATCTATTTTACTTCCGGAGGGAGCGAATCCGACAACTGGGCAATCAAGGGTGTTGCTTTTGCCAACCGGAAAAAGGGCAATCATATCATCACTTCTGCCATTGAGCACCACGCTGTTCTTCATACCTGTGAGTACCTGGAAAGGGAAGGATTTGCCATAACCTATCTGCCGGTGGACAGGTATGGGATGATCGATCCCGTGGATCTCGAAAAGTCCATCACGAATGAGACGATCCTCATCTCGGTCATGTTTGCCAACAACGAGATCGGAACAATTGAACCCATCGCTGATCTGGGTGCCATTGCGCGCAGCCATAAGATCTATTTTCACACGGACGCCGTTCAGGTTATCGGCAATGTGCAGGTGGATGTGAAGGCACAGAATATTGACCTGCTCTCTCTTTCCGCCCACAAATTCTACGGGCCAAAAGGGATAGGAGCCCTGTATGTCAGAAAAGGCGTGAAGATTGATAACCTGATCCACGGAGGGGGCCAGGAACGGAAACGACGGGCCGGAACGGAAAATATTGCAGGGATAGTTGGTCTCGGGAACGCAATCGAATATGCAACCGCCGATATTGAAGGGCACAACCGACGCATCCGGATGATGAGAGACCGGCTTCTGCAGGGTATTCTCGCTAAGATCCCCGCTGCCCATCTCAATGGCCATCCGGAGAAACGATTGCCGGGGAATATCAACATCAGTTTTGAATTCATTGAAGGGGAGTCCATGCTCCTGTGGCTTGACGACGAAGGTATCTGTGCCTCGACCGGCAGCGCCTGCACCTCCGGATCGCTTGAACCTTCCCATGTCCTGCTCGCCACGGGGCTTCCCGTGGAAATATCCCATGGTTCGCTGAGGCTGACCCTTGGGGACATCAACACCGAGCAGGACGTGGATTTCGTCCTTGAGATATTACCAAAGGTAGTATCCCGCCTGAGAAATATGTCTCCCTTGTACCGGAAGGGCGAGAAGGAGGGAGGATGCGATGTACAGTGAGAAGGTCATGGACCATTTCAAGAACCCGCGCAATGTCGGCGAGATAGAAAATCCTGACGGGGTGGGGGAGGTCGGGAACCCGGTCTGCGGGGATATTATGAAGATATTTTTAAGAATCGAGAATAATATCATCACCGATGCGAAGTTCAAGACCTTTGGCTGCGGGGCAGCGATCGCTTCCAGCAGCATGGCAACTGAACTCATCAAAGGAAAGACTCTTGAAGAGGCCTGGGAAGTATCGAACAAAGCAGTGGCAGAGGCTCTCGAAGGTCTGCCCCCCATAAAAATGCACTGCTCCGTGCTTGCCGAGGAAGGAATCCACAACGCAATCAATGATTACCGAAAGAAACAGGGGCTTGAACCCTGGGTCGAGAGAAATCCCCACTCTCACGAACATGGCGAAGATCTTACCGGTGATCATTAGCCGGACCTGAACAGGGGAAATTTTTGGTGAATATGTTATCAGAACGCGAACGCGAACGATACAAGCGTCAGATGATGATCTTTGGTGATGCGGGACAGGAGCGGCTGAAAAAAGCCCATATCTTCATTGCCGGAGCTGGTGGGCTGGGTTCACCGGTTTCCGTGTATCTTGCAGTTGCCGGGATCGGTACACTTACGGTGGTTGACCGGGATGTCGTGGATCTCTCCAACCTCAATCGCCAGATCCTCCATTATGACCGCGATACGGGGAGGAAAAAAACAGTATCTGCGGAGGAGAAACTCCGTGCGATCAACCCTGATATAACGGTCAGGGTTATCGATACGACGATTGAAGAACAAAATGCGGAAGCACTCGTGGGCAACGCTGATGGGATCGTAGATGCGATGGATAATTACCCTACCCGGTATCTGCTCAATGAAACTGCCCTGAGGAAAAAAATCCCCCTCTTCCACGGGGCTGTCTGCGGGTTTTTCGGGCAGGCAACTACCATTATTCCGGGACAGACTGCTTGTCTTGCGTGCATGTTTCCCAAAGCCCCTCCAAAGGAGGTGTTCCCCGTTGTTGGTGTAACTCCAGGCTTAATCGGTATGGTCCAGGCGACCGAGGTCCTGAAGTATCTCCTGAAAAACGGAGAACTCCTGACCAACAGGCTGTTTATCTGGGACGGGATGCAGGCGCACGCCGAGGAGATCTGCATGGAAAGGAATCCCCGCTGTACTGCGTGCGGTACCTCATGTGAGAAACCAGGTGATAAAAAATGAAAGTAAGGGTACGTTTTTTTGCCAGGTTCAGGGAACTCCTCGGGAACGAGATTATCACCGAGGTTGCGGAAGGGACAACCCTTCCTGATCTGATACATCAGGTTGCCCTGAAGAATCGTGAAGGGCACAATGCAATCTTCGATGAACACGGTCACTTCCGCGAGTACGTGATCCTTATGAGGAACGCCCGGCGGGTCGACATCGCGGACGCGGCAACGCAGATCGTTGCCGATGGTGATGACATTGCAGTATTCCCTCCGGTTGCGGGTGGCTGATTTTTTAAAAAAGGTTGTACTATGATCGCTATCCAGACTGAGGATGTCGACATCGGCAGGCTGATCCATGAGGCAAAGCAGCGAGGCACAGGTGCAATTGTAGTCTTTGACGGGATTGTCCGCGACGATGACATCTGCGAGATGGAGCTTGAAGCCTACGAAGAGGTTGCACTCCGTGAACTCGAAAAGATTGCCCGGGACGCGACAGAGCAGTTCAATCTCCAGCATGTCGATATCATTCATCGGACAGGGCGCCTTGCCGTTGGGGAGAATATCCTGATTATTGTTGTCGGAGCAGGGCACCGGGAAGAAGCATATTGCGGATCACGGTTTATTATCGAGGCAATCAAGGCCGGTGTCCCTATCTGGAAAAAGGAGATGACGAATGACGGAGGACGGTGGGTGCCGGGAGAGCATGCGCATGGCTCGGGCAAATTCCGGTGATAATGCGCGAATTAAGGCGCAGCCGGATATCTTATATCTCCCGTACCTGACAGGCTCACCGTGATGATTCGGTAGAATATCGAAGGACGCGGGTTAATGAACTCTGTAATCAACATCTGATTGAGGATCTCCATGAATACCAATCCGATGGAACTGTTCCAGAAAGAAGCACCGGAAGTCGCAGCGGCATTCAACGGTCTGATTATGTCGCTGGTTGCAACGAAAGGAGTTGATGCGAAGACCAAACAGCTGATCTACATCGCCATGAAAGCTGCTCTGGGAGATGATGGGGCAGTAAAAGCACACATACCCATGGCAAAAGCTGCAGGTGCAACGAGGGAAGAAGTGATCGATGCGATTCTTATGACCCTGACGGTTTCCGGAATTCGCGGTGTTGTGCATTGCCTGCCGGAAGCGGTGAGACTGTATGAGAAATAGGAAATAGAGCCCCACAGAAAATCAGCACGGCAGAAATGAGGTTAATAGAGTTCATAGTTGACTTTTGAAAACGGGGAATATCTGCGCGGGTTTTCTCCATCATGGCCTCTCCGAGACAAGGCGGGGCAGAGAGGTTGAGACGTCTTTTCCTGTCCCAGATCCACCGCAGGAGTGCTCCGTTGGGGTGAGGCGTTTATGGCAATCTGGAAAAAGAGTATCAGCACCGTAATTATTCAAGAGCAGAAACGATTTTCAGGGGAAAGCCTGTTTCTATTTCATTTTTCGTTACTATTTTGATAAGAGTATGAATGATCTGCTCTCTCCCCCCAGAGGGGGAAGCAGCCCCTTAACTTCCCTCCCGTTTCCCCGTTTCATAGGAGAATTTTCGGCGAACTTATAAGGGGCTGTCACTCCCGTGGGGATGCTACGGGAGAGGTGGCGGAGACAACATTTGCTGAAGCCGGAAAAGAGTGTTAAAAACAATTTTCCCCATGATTTCCAAAGTGCAGAACCAATTATTCCCTTCAGTTATTCACTTCGGCTGAATACGGGTAAGATCCAGTTGCCCGAGCCGACGGCACGCCTCCGCCAGCGTCTCATCTTTCTTCGAGAACGTAAACCGGAGCATGTTCTGGCCTCCGGTATGATAAAATGAGGTGCCGGGAACGGCGGCAACACCTATATTTTCTACCAGGAAGCGGGCAAAATCCGTATCGGTCATACCGAATCCGGCAATATTTGTGAAGATATAGTAAGCTCCTTCGGGCAACCGGCAGCTGAACCCCGCCTGCCGGAGTCCCTCAAAGAGAATCTTCCTCTTACGATCGTACATACCTGCGAGATCCCGGTAGTAGCTCTCAGGCAGGAAAAGAGCGGAAACGCATGCCTGCTGTAGTGGCGCGGGTGCTCCGACCGTCAGGAAGTCATGGATCTTCCGGATTCGCTCAGTTATCCCGGCACAGGCAAGGGCATACCCTACACGCCACCCGGTAACGCTGTAGGTCTTCGAGAAACTCCCGATGGTGATGGTCCGGTCCTGCATCCCGTCAAGGGACCCGATTGAAACATGTTTTCTTCCGTCATAGAGAATATGTTCATAGATCTCGTCGGTTATTGCAACTGTATTATACTCTGCACAAAGGTCAGCGATGAACCGGAGTTCTCCTTTCGTAAAGACCTTACCGGTAGGATTATTGGGGGTATTCAGGATGATTGCTCTGGTCTTTCTGGTGAATCCTGACTTCCAGGCTTCTTCATCGATAGAGAAATCATCCAGCAGCGGCACGAACCGTGGTACTGCTCCGGAGATCTGCGCATCGGGCCCATAATTTTCGTAGAAGGGTTCCGGCACCACCACCTCATCGCCCGGTTGGATAACGGCAAGCATGGAAGCCATCATCGCTTCAGTCGAACCGCAGGTAACGGTGATCTCGGATTCCGGATTAAAAAGCATCCCGTTATACTTCGCCACCCTCTCCGCCAGTGCTTCACGGAGATTTCGGGCGCCCCACGTTATGGCATACTGGTTGATGTCATCAACCACAGCTTCGCAGGCAGCGGCTTTGAGTTCATCCGGACAGGAAAAATCAGGAAAACCCTGGGCAAGGTTGATCGCATTATTCTGGAGAGATAATCGGGTCATCTCCCGGATTACCGATTCGGTGAACTGATCGGCCCGGGATGAATGGGTGGAAAAAAAACCTTCCCGGGCAGATGCCACCGGTGATCTGCCCGAGCCGCTCTTCTCTGGATTCATCATATCAGTAGTTTGTGTAAAAAGAAATATAATAAGAGGATGAGGTTTCCGTTCCTTACCGGGATTGGTTTTTTAGTTCGCGTTCTCTCGTTCTGCAGAAAAAATTACCTGGTCATCGATTACGTTTCAACGATATGTATCAGGTTTTCCATCACTGCATCGACTGCCTTCCATGTCGGTGAACCCGTGTGCTGCATGATGAACGGCTTCCCCTCATCCCCGGCCTTCACCATTTCGGGGTCAAGGGGAATGCCGCCAAGGTACGGTACCCCCAGATCCTCTGCTGCTTTCTTTCCCCCACCCTTGCTGAACAGGTCGATTTCCTGGTGGCAATGAGGACAGATCATCCCGCTCATGTTCTCGATCACCCCGAGCACCGGGATATCCAGTTGCTCGATAAACTTTGCCGCCTTGATCGCATCCATGACCGCAACATCCTGAGGTGTCGTAACGATGACCGCTCCCCGCACATTGGGTGCAAGCTGGGCAATCGTAAGCGCCTCGTCACCTGTGCCGGGGGGAAGATCGACGACCAGATAATCAAGCGAACCCCAGTTAACATCGGTCAGGAACTGCCGGATTGCGCCCATCTTCATCGGCCCCCGCCAAACCACCGGGGTGCTGGTATCCGGGAGCAGGAATGCCATCGACATGACTCCAAGGTTCCCGGCTACATGGACCGGCTCTATAGCATGGGGGAGAAGGGCCGGACGCTGATTTTCGATGCCCAGCATTTTGGGAATGTTCGGCCCGTGGAAGTCAAGGTCCAGCAACCCGACGTTCTTTCCGTGGTTTGCAAGGGCAAACGCGAGGTTCACGGAAACAGTCGATTTGCCTACCCCGCCTTTTCCGCTCAACACGAGGATAACATGTTTCACATCGATCTTTGCTTTCTGGGGCAGTCCTTTTGGGGCGCTCTGCTGATGTGCGGACGGGCAGGTGGCACAATCTTCTTTGCATGTTGTGTCATCGCATGCCCGTTCTGTCGTTTTATCGTTTGCTGTCATGGTGATATAGTGTCTCCGTTACCTGTGGGTTGGAACTATTTCCTCACGGGGTCGACCCGTTGTCTTCATCCTACGTTCGATGGGAATGGATACTCTTCTTCAGCGACCTGCTCGAGGATCTGACGGTAGTTTCCGACACCGATTATCGTCCCCCTGGCATCAGGCCAGGACGGTCGCAGGTATTCGTCCGAAATCCATGTCGTGCGAGACCACAATAAATGTTTCCGTCCCTGCATTGCTGGCGTGCAGAATCGATTGCTAAACCTTCGCTTCGTGATGGGATTCGTGGTACCATCAGATAGGGAGAATCATACGGCAGGTCTCGCGGATAAGTATCAGTGTGAGAGGCATCCCCCAGGGATCTTCGCTATGAACAATTACCCGAATGCGCACGAAAAGATTTAGGTCATTAGCAAAAACTCCGGCTGTTAAACGGGGGCGGTTTCAGGTACGCAACCGGATACACAGATTGAGCATGCGCTGCGTGCCGGTCTGTTGCAAAACGGTATAAACTCCCTCAGAAGTCAGGGGCGGCATGAACGCGAGACAGAGCTCGTGTCCGGCAAAAAGGTCCTTTGATTGATCGTCCAAATTTTGTGAAAAATCAGGGATAAGGTAAATGCTGGATCTTTTTTTTATCAAAGACACAATAGGACTGTCGTTTAGAGATCGTCCGGCCGGTCTGATTCCCTGCAATTGATTAGTGTGGCGAGTGTCCTGACTTCCCTGATGAAAAAGGAATTGTCCGAAAGGAGCGAACCGACAGAAGGCTCCCGGTGAATAACCTCGGGATCGAAGGGTAACAGGATCAAACCGGAGAATTCTCCAGGATCCCCCATTCTCTGGTATATCGTGTGAACATCGGTCCGTTCATCTGTCCTGTTTACTGCGAGGATAATGGAGTTGATCCCGAGCTGGCGTGCAAGTCCTGCGGACTCCTTAGCGACGGAAAGTGCATTATAGGATGGGTCAGCCACGACCAGTGCACAGGAGAACCCATCTGCGACCGCTCTCCCGAAATGCTCCATGCCCGCCGGGGTGTCAAGCAGGACGACCTCGTCCGGCAGGAGACGCATATGACGAAATATCGCTGCAAGGAGCGTATACTCCGGACAGAGACAACCTCCTCCTGCCTGGGTAACGCCACCCATCACGAGGAGCCGGAGATTCCCGGCAACGGGGACCGAGAATCTGTCTATGACGTCACTGACTTCCGGATTAAGCGTGATGAGCCCGCCCGGGGATATCCCCGGGCCGGCGCCGGTCTTCTCCCGCAGGTACTCAATACTCCGGGACACCGGCACGATCTTCTCTGCCTCCTCCGGCAAAATTCCCAGCGCCACCGCAAGGTTCTGTTGGGGATCGCCATCGACAGCGAGCACACGGAATCCTTCCCGTGCGAAAAGATGGGCGAGGAGCGCGGTGATCGTGGTCTTCCCGACACCTCCTTTTCCGGTGATAACGACCCGTATGCCTTTTCCTCCACCCAAGTTCACGGGGTTTTTGGCATGAATACTCCCTGTTCCCCCAGGGAGATTCATATCCCAAGCTCGATCCGTTTCCGTTCGATATGGTCCGATATGAGTACAGACGCTTTTACCGGGTCAGGTTCCACCGCGAAACTTGCATGTACCGCGCCTTTTAAGCCTTCCGTCAGGAGAGATACCACGGGAGGGCTGCCGGAGATGTGGGGCATCACGCCGAGTACCGTGTATACACCCGAGGCAACGAAATACGCCCCGATCGAAACAGCTTTCTGCGAATACCATTCCGGTGCAGCACCGGCGAGGGGAAGTTTATGGATCGGGACATTGAGCGCGTTGCCAAGTTCTGCGGCAAGGACAAGAATCCGCGAGTTATCGACACAGGATCCCATATGAAGCACCGGCGGGATTCCCAGAGATTCGCAGACCTCCCGAAGGCCATCGCCCGCGAGTGCAGCCGCTTCCGGCTGGAGGAGCCCGGCTTTCCCCGACGCAATCGCGGCACAGCCGGTCTCAACACAGAGAATGTTTTTCTTTACCAGTTCCTTTGCAAGCGTCACATGCCCGTAATCATGCTTCACATGCGGGTTGTTGCACCCGACAATACCGACGGCTCCCCGGATTTTACCGGCGGCGAATACGTCGATGAGCGGCTTGAATGAGCCACCGAGTGCTTTCTTGATCGCCTCGTTGGAGAATCCGGACATTACCGGTACCGGCTCTCCCGGGATCATGACCCGTTTCGGGTTCCGGTTCCTGAAATTCTCGACTGCCATCCTGACGATTGCTTTTGCGGTGAGGTAGCCGGTCTCCGGGTGGAAATCGAAAAAATACGATCCCGGGATAGTGGCCTTGGAACTCGTCGATATGATAAGTGTGTGGAAGCAGCTTGCGGTTCTCGGCAGCGATGGGAAGATACACTGGTAATCAACGATCATCGCTTCGAGAGCTCCGGTGGTGATGACGAGCTCCTGGTTCAGGTGATTGCCGGACATAGGAATTCCTTTGCGCATCAACAACTCGCTTCCCGTGCAGCAGAGTCCGACAAGATTGATCCCTTTAGCGCCGTATTTCTTCGCCAGCGCCAGTAACTCCGGATCGGTTGTTGCTTTTACTACCATCTCGGAAAGCACCGGGTTATGGCCGTGAACCGCCACATTCACCTGGTCTTCTTTCAGTACGGCGAGGTTGATACGGGACTTCACCGGGAAAGGAGTACCGAAAAGTACATCGGAGATATCGGTGCCCATCATCGATCCGCCCCACCCGTCCGAAAGGCTGCAGCGAAGGCCCTGCAGCAGCATGCCGGTGTAATCTGCACCGACTCCCATCTGGACCCGGTGCATTGAGTCCACCACCTCGCGGTCGATTCCCCGCGGGGTGATTCCGGCGTTATCCCAGACATCCCTGGTTGTTTTTGGGGCACGGCCGAGGAACTGGAGGGTGTTTTTTAATATCCCGTACTCTTCGAGCATGGACCGGCCAAGTTCTGCAGCAAGCCTCTCTGAGCTTTTACCATCCACGGATATCCCAAATTCCACGGAGATCTTCCTGAGTTTCTCCGGGTCGGCAATACCGTAATCTTTCGTCTTTCCGGTCCCGACAAGATAGAGGGTCTCGACGATATCGCGGCCGTGATCCGAGTGGGCTGCTGCGCCGGTCGCGATGGTATCAAGCAGATTGCGGGCAACAATCAGGTCTGCATCGGCACCGCAGACACCACGAATCCGATGGGGTGGGATGATACGACACGGACCCATAGTGCAGCGGGCGCAGGAGAGTCCGGATTCACAGTACTTGCAGGGAGGCTGCTGCATCTCGAACCGGTCCCAGACGGTCTCGATGCCCTCCCGCATCGTCATCGCAATGAGAGGCTTGGCGTTCTCGTCGATCGTTCTCGCTTCTATCTTCTGATCGATCAAGGCGGGATTCATGAGAGCCATCCGGGCGCGGTCAAGTTCGCACACGTCAAGTCTTCCCTGGATAAGGATAGGTTTTGGTTCATCCGTCATCAGGCATCAGTCCATTGTCATTCGATACTGGGTAATATTCCAAGGAAGTATATACCCTTTTGTTTCGACACAATGGATTCCGGATCCGACGGTAAATTGCCAGAAAGGAAAAATTTCTTAATAATGCGTTTTTTTATTTTTTATCAGAAAAAGAACTGACAGGGAAGGGGCCATGACTTCCGAACATACTTCCCCGGGGGTATGGGTTTGATCATCCCGGATACCAGATCCAGGCAGAGAGAGTATCACGCAAGACCGAGCTCCTTCAGTTTTTCCGGGGTCGGTACACCCTCCTTATCCCAACCCCTCTGGGCGTAGTACTGGTCGAGGAGGGGTTCGCGTTTCCAGACCCTGCCTTTTGGTTCTCCTTCTTTGAGCGGTTCGGTGAGGAGTCGTGTGGGGAGTGTGTCATCAGCTTTCGTGTATCCCTCTTTCATGTTGAAGAGCTTCTGCACGTTCCAGATCCGTTCGCCGATCTTCATAATCTCCTTTTCGCCGACAGGCATCCCGGTTACTGCAGCGGTGAGTGCGGCGTAGTCAGGAGCACCCATCGGCGCGAGCGAAGTGAAGAGGCAGATTCCTGCTGCATCGATCGCAGCAGTCAGGTCCTGAAAGGCCTTGGTCATCGATGCCTTTCCGTCATCGGTGAACGGGTCCATCTTTACCGGAAGCCCGATGACCTCCGGTGAGATCATGTACCCGTTAATATGATCGCCGCCACGGACACCGGTGGCGAAACTCAGTCCCTGTCCCTGCAACCCCCGCGGATCGTAGGCGGCCAGCTCGAGCTTCTTGACACTCATCGAGAGCTCAGGGTGCCCGTACTTCATGGAAAACCGGTACGACCCGTCAGCCATTTCCTTGCCGATTCCCTCCCGGTATCCCATCTTCCGCACAAGCTCGGTCATGGCAGCACCGTCACCCCAGGAGATCTTCTCTTTGATAAACCCCCTTTGGGAAAGCTCCATGGCACAGGCGATGGTGACACCGGCGGAGATCGCATCGAGACCGAGATCGTTGCAGAAGTTGTTGGCCCTTGTCACCCATCCAAGGTCATCGATGCCACAGTCAGCCCCGAACGCCCAGGCATTCTCATACTCAGGTCCCTCTCCTTCAATGCCATCGATCTTCGTGCCACGCCCGCACGCGACAAAGCAGCCATAACAGGGTTTCTTTCTTACCAGCGTGGTCTTTGCCATCGTCTCTCCGCCGACATTGTCGGCCGTGGGGAAGTAGGCGCTCTGGTGGTTCCGTGTCGGGAGGATGTAATTATTATTGATGAGGTTCATCAGGACATCAGTGCCATATGCCGAGAGGCTCTGGCTGGTTACCTGCCCGGCCTGGATCTTTTTTCTCGCCGATTCGACAGCCTCCTTGAATTTTACGGGATCTGCGGGAAGAATCTTCCCCGCACCCCGGGCTGCAACTGCTTTTAAGTTCTTTGAACCCATGACCGCACCAAGCCCGCCTCTCCCTGCTGCACGAAACTGGTCGCTCATGACGCAGGCAATCAGGCTCAGTCTCTCACCGGCCGGACCGATGCAGGCAATACGGATATAGTTATCACCGAGATCCTTCTGGATCCCTGCAGTCGTCTCCAGAACGGTCTTCCCCCAGTATGGTGAAGCGTCACGGATCTCCGCCATGCCTTTATTGAGCCAGAGAAATACCGGCTTTTTTGCCTTTCCGCTCACCACAACCGCGTCGAACCCGGCAATCTTCATTTCATGACCGAAGAACGCCCCGCTGTCAGACGAACAAAGGGTGTTGTTCAGCGGGGATTTCGAAACCACCTGGTGCCGCCCCCCCAAGGGGACCCCCGTCCCCGTCAGAGGACCGGTGGCAAATACGATCACGTTCTTTTCGCCAAGCGGGTCAGCTTTCGGGGGAACCAGATCGCTCACCAGTTTCACACCAAACCCCCGGCCGCCCAGGTACTGCTTCTTCAGTTCCGCCGGCAAGGTTTTTTTCTCTACCGAACCCTTCGTAAGATCAACATACAGTATTGAACCTGCATATCCGTCCATGGTGTATCCTCTCCCGTGATGCGTATTTCCGCCCTGCGATCCACTGCCTTCAGACAACATCGTAGGGCACTGGTTCTGGAAGCAACGGTAAAATTCCGGTACCACAGCGCGGGACGAAAACGCCCGGTATGCGACCATACCGCCTCAACAGTAATAAACTTACCTTGATAGAACACGTCAGAGATATTTAACCGGTACTGTTTGGTAAGCTAATGTAATGTCTGAATCCGGACCAGCCGGGGAACCGGGATCATCCCGCCACAGAATTTTCCTGAGCAGGAGGACCAGGGAAGATCGTCCTTTGTCGGTCTTTCCGGCACAAATCGCACCTGTTGATGCATGACCCCATACCAGACCGGGGAACCTGCGCCTTTATCGCAGAGAGGAGGTTAAGGCAAGGCCATTGTTTTTATAAGATCCTCTCCCGATTGGAACTTGACCAGTCCTTGCAGGATTATCATGGCTGTCATGACCGAACGCTGTCTCCTGTCTGATATACTCCGCCTCCACTTTTTTTAACTGCGACAGAGAAGTTTTCGTTGAAAAGCCCGGTGTATTTTTGATGCTCCTGAAGGTTTAAGAAGGGGATGCTCCTATTGTTCCCCATAGGCATCCCCTGTCAGACGGTACCGGGAGATGACAAATGAGGAGATAATTAAAAAGATGATCGCGAAGGCGATGACAGCCCAGCGAGCCGACGTGAACCAGATCAAGAAGAAACGTGGAACAGGCTTTCGTCATCAATGACACGAAAGTGTATGTCGACGCAGTCAAGGGAATGAAAGCCATCGCCTGATTATACATGAGGAAATTTCATGAAAGTTGTCGCATTTAACGGGAGCCCGAGGAAAAACGGGAATACCGGCATCCTTATCCGGTATGCCCTCCGGGAACTGAAAAGCGAGGGGATCGATACTGAGCTGGTACAGCTGGCTGGCAAAAAGATCCGGGGTTGTACAGCGTGCATGAAATGTTTTGAGAACCGGGACAGACGGTGCGTCATAGATAATGATATCGTCAACACCTGCATCGAAAAGATGATCGGTGCCGATGGTATCATCCTGGGTTCCCCGGTCTATTTCACCGATGTGACCGCGGAGATGAAAGCGCTTATCGACAGGGCAGGTTTTGTCTCGAT
>Ga0326726_10001052_pt1 | contig 25461 bp, 18 predicted proteins | sample MHFenrmetagenome_2_FD_207603 | JGI IMG/M metagenome (GOLD analysis project Ga0326726, IMG submission 207603) | Lab enriched peat soil microbial communities from Michigan Hollow, Ithaca, NY, United States - MHF15MN | ecosystem: Environmental > Terrestrial > Soil > Wetlands > Peat | place: USA... | reverse complement strand
GGCCTTAAACCTCCGCTCTTTTTGCCCTAAAATCGGGCCTCCACAGCCTGAAACGGGCCAACTGGGGGCTGAGTGTCCATATCGACCGAACGGCCAAGGTCCGATCCGGCGTCATTGACCGGCCTGCGGCCTTTGGCTATTATACCAGCACCACCATGGATACCCGCTTCGCCAAGTTCGTTCAGGAGTTCCGAGGCCGCTTGGCCGTGCCCCTCTGCGCCTACTCCGGGCTCGAGATCACGGGCGAGTCGGTCGAGGATATGGTCAGCGTCCCCGGGTCGCAGTTCAAGGCCATCATGGCCGTCAACGACCGCTACCAGACGCCCGTCCTGGTCACGGCCATCGACACGACCGTCGAGGCCGAGGCTTACGGGAGCGAGGTCAGGATCCCGGCCCGCGAGGCGCCGTCGGTCGTCGGCCGTCTGATCAGCAGCTCGGCCGATATCGCGTCGCTCGCCGACCCCATTCCCGGGGACGCCCGAACGCGCGTGCCTCTCGAGACGGCCTGGCGGCTGACCGCCGAAGTGGGGGAGAGCGTCCCCGTCCTCGGCGCCATGCTGGGGCCGTTCGCGCTGGCCAGCCGTCTATTCGGCCTGACGGAGGCCGTCGCGGCGATCCCGACCGAGCCCGAGACGATCGAGACCCTCCTCGATATCGTGACCGGCTTCCTCTGCCGCTATGCGCTCGAGTTCCGGGAGACGGGCGCGTGGGGCATCCTGGTGGCCGAGGCCGCCGCGGGGAATCTCTCGCCGGAAGGCGTGGCGCGATTCTCGGCGCCGTTCGTCAAGCGCATCGTCAAGGCGGTCGAAACGTCGGATTTCGCCGTCATCCTCCACCACGGCCAGGCCTCAGCCGAGCACCTCGATCCGCTTCTCGAGTCAGGCGCGTCGTTCTTCCATTTCGGCCCGGCGATGGACATGGCCGCGGCCCTGGCCCGCGTCCCGCCGGAGATCGTGCTGGGAGGCAACCTGGATGCGGACCGGCTCTTCCAGAAAGGCACTCCGCAGGCCGTCGCGGACGCGTCCCGCGTCCTGCTCGAGGCGACGCGGGCCCATAAGAACTTCGTGATCTCGTCGGGTTGGGACATTCCGCCGGGCTCGCCGCTGGCGAACCTGAACGCGTTCTTCCGCGCCGTCGTCGATTTCAACAAAGGGGCCTGACGGGCCTCCGACGCCTTAATCCCCGATCGCGACCGCGTAGAGATACCATGCGGCGTGGGGGAGCCACTGCTCGGCCCAGCGCCAGTCGTCGTCCTTGCCGGTCTCTGCGAACCGCAGCCCGAAATCGATGCCGTCCGTTTCCGCATAGCCGCCGGTGATGCCGTTGCAGATGCCGCCGGGCGCGTTGGTGTATTCCCAGGAATCGAAGAACATGTAGGGGATGTTGTTGCGGCCGTGGCCGTGCAGCAGGCAGGCGTCAAAGGGATTGAGGCCGAGGATCCAGTCGAGCTGGTCGCGCCCGAACGCCTTCAGCTTATCGGCCAGGGCGCGGTCGGAGGCGCCGGGCCAGTGGGAGAAGGCGAGGGCCGCCAGGCGGGCGGCCGCGGCCATCGACCCCAGCCGGGCGTTCTCGCCCTGCCACCAGGGCGCCGTTTCGGTATCGTGGGGGAAGAAGAAGGACGAGCGGCGGGTCGCCAGGCCGTCCCTGGATTGGACCAGTTGACGGCTGTAACCGAAGGGATTCGCGACCTCGCCCGTGATCGCGAGCTCGAAGCGGAGCGACAGGAGGACCGACCCGAGGGCCTTGGCCCGGCCGGCCTCGTCCGCGATCTCGGCGTAGAGGAGCAGGCTCACGACGGGCAACCCTGCGTCGACGGGATGGAAAAAGGGCCGGTCGCCGCCCGGGCCGTCGGCCCGCCAGTAATTCTCGTAGCTGGCCCCGCCGCCGCTCCTCCAGGACGTCAATCGGGCCTCGAGCGATGCGGCCCGTCTGTCCGCAGCGGCCCTGTATACGGCCTTTCGGGTCGTCCGATAGAGCTCCGTCGCCGCCGTGAGGGCGCAATAATCGTCGAGGATGTTCTCCCGGCCGTCATTGGTGAAGCGCAGGTTGTTCTTCTCGAGAAAGGCAAAGGCGTCTTCGGCGGCCTGGAGATAGTCTGCGGCCGTGAAATCGCCCTCGCTCCCGGGCCGGCCGTCCCGGCCGCCGCGCGCCGCGGCCATGGCCAGCGCCGCGATGCAGAGCCCGGCGCCTTCCCGGTAGCCGGCCTCATAGGCCGCGTCACCCGCGATCTTCTCCCGGCCGTAGTCCCGGAACTTGTCCTTGGTCTCGGGGGTCAAAATGATGTGGCGCTCGGCCTTGGCTGCGATGCGCCGGTCCTCGGGTTTCTTTTCCGGGCCGCGCCCCGAGACCGTGATATAGAACGAGCCGTTCGGGTCCTTGCTCCGGACAAGGTAATCGGCCCCGTAGAGGGCCTCGTCGAGGAGGCGCTTCCGGTACTGGGTGAAGTCGCGTTCGCCCCGCCGTTCGATCTGGCGGAGCGTCTGCCAGAGGCTCCAGGCCGTGAGCGAGACCTGCTGCGGGTTGAAAAAGCTCGCGTAGGACAGGTGGGACAGGTGCTTGCCATAGTCCCCGGTGGCGTCGAACCAGCCGCCGTGGATGTCGACGAGACCGGTTCGGCCCTCGAAGGTCATGCGGCGGTCGGACTTATCCCAGAGGCCGGAGGAGCGCTGGCCCTTGAAGTAGTAGAGGACGTCGGAGAGCGTGGCCCGCTCGAGGGCTTTCCTTTGGACGAGAATTGGATGGGAACGGATGACCGCCGAGGCGGCCCCGGCCGCCGCCGTCCCGGTCGCGCCGTTCTCCGTCGCGCATTCGATCAGGTAGGTCCCTTCCTGATCGACGGCGCTCCAATCGATCGTCCAGAAATCCCAATCTTTCCACTTGGCGACCGGGCCGGCGTGGGCCGGCACTCCTGAAAGGACCGTCTCGCCGCCGGGATAGCGCTTGACCGCGAAGGCGTTGAACGCATCGCCGGCCCGGCCCTGGACGACGGCCCTTTTCGGGCCTGCCGCTTCATAGCCGACCTGATTCGTCAGGATCCGGGCGGCGGGGCTGGACGCCGGCGAGCCGCCTCGATCGGGGCTGGATTGGCAGGCCGTCCCTGCGGCCAGAACGACCCAAACGGACGCGACGGCGACAACGCTCGTCTTCCTGAGCATCGAAAAGGCCTCCTGTTCAAGCCAAACGCCCTGGGGACGAGGTTATGTCCCGGGTCGCTTACCAATTCTTTCTAGCCCCTGCCGGCAGGCCCGCAGCGCGCCCAGGCCGACCAGGGCGATCCCCCCCAATTCCAGGATCCAGTTCATCCGCACCCCGATGATCCGGGACATGAGGAGGACGTCGACGTGGTGGAAAGAGGCCGCCCGGATGACGACGAACGTGACTAGCGCGCACAGACCGATCGGCACCAGGACCCTCTCTCCGAGGACCTTGCGGATCTTCCAAACGACGTACCCGATCGCGGCGGCGCCGGCCCCCATGATCGCGACGACGAACCAGCGCTGCACCGTGCGGCGCTGAGCGTACCAGCCGCCCCGGGCGGCCAGGACCCGCCCGATGTCGGTGAGGAGGGTTTGGAGATCGAGCTGCTTGTTGACGCACAAAAAGGACATCATCAGCCCGATGGCCAGCCACATCCGCCGCCGGATCCGGACTTCTCGCGGGTCCCCGGCCTGATCGCGAGAGGCCGCGATGAAGCACGCCGCCGCGGCCAGGCCGTAGGCCGCCACCGTTAGCCAGCCCATGACGGTCGGATCGCCGATCCCCGGCCGCCAATGCAACTGGACGACATCCAAGCGGTTCAACGCGGCCTCGGCTCCTTACGGCTGCCGCCGGGCCTGGAACAGCGTCCAGGGAAAAGCCCTGAGGTCCTTCAGATAAGGCTTCTGCCAGGCGTACTCCGGGTGCTTTTTCAGGAAATCAGCGGCTATGAAATCGCGTCCGCAGGGATGCCCCATGTGGGCCCACATCTTCATGTCCTTGACCAGGGCGCTCGACGTGACCTTGCCCTGGACGGACCCGGCCGGCGCGTACGGGCCCCAGTTGAGCTCGGGGGTCCCTTGGGCGTCGTCGTCGATATGGCCGCACAGGACGCGGCCGTTGGAGTTGGCGTTCCCGGTCGTCCGGTCGACGTGGTCGGCCTCGAAGAGCTTCCCGTCCTCGACGTCCAGGTAGCCCTTGTAGTCCTCCATCAGCTGCTCCCAGCGGGCCTTCCGGACCAGCACCGACTGGCTCTTGTTCGTCGGATCGAAGGTCGTCTCCTCCGCGATGAGCTTCTCGTCGGCCGGGAAATTCGAGCCGATGAAGTATCCGTCCGCGGTCCGCCAGAGCCTCTGGTTCTTGAGCCCGAGCTCGTACTTGGCGATCTCGCCGGTCTTCGTGTCGCCGATCAGCCAATCGTTGGCGTAGGCGCCGTTGTTGTCCGCCGCCATGATCCGGACGAAGTCGTCGATCGACTCCGCGTACTGGGCCGCCTGCCGGGCCCGCATGAACTCGGGCGTGCCCTCTTCGCGAAAGCCCTTGAACGCGCCCATGGTCGTCTCGGTGTAGACGAGGCCTGCGTCGTTGATGACGAAGTCGTCGCCGCTGTGGATGGCCCCGGGCATGGCGTCCATCAGGATCCGATGCCCTTTGGCCGGCACGATGTCGGCGATGACGTTCCAGCGCGAGCCGATGATATAGTCGACCCAGTTGTTATGCCCGACGACGATCTGCCTGCCCTCGGTCCAGCTCCCGGCGGCGATGAAAGCGCTGCAGTATCCCGGCGCCTTGTTGTCTCCCGCCCCCTTTTCGGCCTGCCCGTCGATGGCGGGCACATAGTACCAGGCGAGCTCGATCCACCCGTTGAGCACGACGATATCGATCCGGTCGTACGAGGAGCGGGGCAGCCGGGCCTTGAGGCCCGCGGCGATGCCCTCGATCTCCTCCTGATACTCCGGGGCGAGCTTCGGCCAGAACAGATGTTCTGCCGCGGCCCTGAAGAAGGCCCAATCCCGCTTCGTCGAGCCCTTCAGGAAATGACCCAGGGACTTGAGCAGGTCGTCGATCTCGTTCGCGACCAGCCAGCCGTGCTGGAAACCGATCTCCCGAGGCGTCCCCTCGAGGTGGAGATTGATCCAGCCGTTGGCATCGACCCGGCTGGCCTTGGCGAGTTCCGCGGGGGCCCGGGAAGGCGCCGGGGCGTTCTTGGAGCAGGCCGCCGCGAAGATCAGGAAGAGTGTCGCGGCCGAGGCGATGATCGCGCCAAGAGGCGCCTTTGACAGGAGCCGTCTTGTTCTCATGGTTGACTCCGTTCGACCAGTCTCGGATCACGACGGCCTTTGCCCGCAAAGGCCAGGTCATCGAAGACGGAGGATACAACTTGGCGGACTGAAATTCAAGGTCGTTCGGTGCCGTCCGGATGACGCCGGGGGACGATCTCCGGAGTCCCCGCAGGAAACGGCCGCTTTGAAGGCCGGCTCGGGACGAAAGCTATTCCGCCTTCGAGTAGCTGTAGTACTCGCGGGCGTAGTAGCCGTCCTGATCGACGAGGTCGACGCTGTTCAGGATGACGCCCAGACACTTGAGCTTATGAGCATCGAGTTTCTGCTTGGCCTGTTTGATGGCCTGAATGGGCGTCTGGCCGCCGCGGGCGACGAGGACGATGGCGTCCACCATCGGTCCCATGGCCAGCGCGTCCGAAACGGCCAGGATGGGCGGCGCATCGAAGAGAACGAAATCGAAATCATGCTTCAGGCGCCCGACCAGGGCATCCATCCTCTCCGAGGTCAGAAGCTCTATGGGGTTGGCCGGCAAGGGGCCGCTGGTGATCAGATACAGGTTCGAGATGTTCGTCGGCCTCACGACCTCGTCGGTCCCCAGGGTCGAGCTCAGATACCGGCCCAGGCCGGGCCCTTCGCCGTTGTCCCGGCCGAAGATCTTCGACTGTCTTGGCTTGCGGAGATCGGAATCGACGACGACGACCCGCTTGTTCGCTTCCGCCAGCGTGATCGCCACGTTCGAGACCGTCGCCGACTTCCCCTCCCTGGCCAGGGGGCTGGTGAAGAGGATGGTCTTGATCCGCCCCGGGGGCGAAGATACGAGCAGGGTCGTCCGGATGGACCGATAGCTCTCGGCCTGGATCGACTGGGGTTCCCGGGCGGCGATGAGATCGATCCTCTGATCGCCGTTCCCGTTTCTCGGGGAATTCCCGCCGGCCCAGGCGGGGCTGGTGGCCGACCCGGCGGGCCTGCCTTTCGCCTTCCCGGCGACCTGACCCTCGCGCTTGCCATGGAATATCGCGCCGATCCTCTTGAACTCAGCGAGCGGGCCCTTCGTGTCCTGTTCGGTCTCGAAGGCCGGCACGGTCCCGAGCGTGGGGATCCCGATCGCGTTCGTGACATCCTTCGAGGTCTTGACGGTGTTGTCGAGCAGCTCGAGCCCCAAGGCCAGGCCCACCCCTCCGGCCAAGCCGAGGAGAAGGGCCAGGAGGAAGTTCTTCGGCTTGTTCGGCGAGGCGGGGCGCAGGGGATAGTCGGCCTTGTCGACGATCCAGACGCTGAGCGCCTCGAGGCCCTTGAGCCGCGAAGAGACGTCTGTTTCACTCTGCCGTTTCGACAGCGATTCCAGGAGCGATTTCTGCTGGTCCAGCTCGATCTTCAGGCTGTTATAGACGACCGAGTTGCTGTTGGCCTTATAGGCTTCGCCTTTCTGCGAGTTCAGGAGCCGCTGCAGGGACTGTTCGCTGCTCAGGGCGTTGAGGTAATCGTTGTAGGCGATGCGGGTGAGGTTCAGGGTCTCGTTCTGAAGCGCCTCTGTGGCCGCATCGAGCTGGGACTTCAGGCTCTGCATGGCCGGGAACTCCGGCCGGACGGTCGCCAGCCGGCTCGCATATTCCCGGCTCAGCCTGACGTAATCCTCTCTGAGGCGCTGGATCAGGCTGCCTTCCGGGGCGTTGGGGATCTCTCCCAGGGGAGCCGTCTTGAGCTGGTTGTAGAGGTTCAGCTTGTTGACGCGGTCGAGCGTGGCCTCCGTGAGCTTCTTGTTGATCTCCCCGATCCTCGTGACGGTCGGGGTCTCGGCCGTCGTCAAGGGCAGGATGTCCTTGTCGGAACCGTACTTGTTGAGCTCCCTTTCCTTCTCTTCGATCCGCGTCCTCAGCTCGGCGATCTGGGCATTCAGGAACCCCGAGGCCTGCTCGGAGGCAGAATATTTCTTGCGAACCAGCATGTCGATGAAGCCGTCGAAGAGGGCGTTGAGGACGTCGGCCGCCAACCGGGGATTCCGATTGCTGAAGCTGACGTCGACGAGGCGCGTCCTCTCGCCCGAGGACACGTGGAGGTTGTCCAGGAGGTTCTGGATCAGGAGTTCCCGGAATCGCGGATCGCCCGGGTCCTTGACATCGACCTTCTTTCGGGCCTTCCTGGAGAAATCGGGATTCTCGGAGAGCTTCATCTTCTCGATGATATCCGAGGCCAGAGACCGGCTTTCCAGGAGCCGGACGTGGCTTTGCAGGTTGCTTTCGGCCCCGAACGATTGGATCTCATCGAAAGGCAGGACCTTGGTGTCCTCTTCGATCCAAAGGCTTCCGCTGGCGGTGTAGACCGGGGGCAGCAGGAAACTGAGGGCGGCCGCCGCCACGATGGCCAGCCCCAGGAACGCGCCGGCCGTCCATTTCCATTTCAGAAGGACGTGCCAATAGTGTTGGGTCTGCGCCAACAAGCTCCGCTGGGGTTCTTTGGGGATCTCGGTCGCCATTCCCTTGTCCATCAGTGTCCTCGCGCCCTTAGGGGACGATCACGACATCGCCCTCCTCGAGGACGATATCTGTCGTCTTGCCGCTGATCATCTTCTTGAGGTTGATCTCGATCGTGACCTCCTTGCCGGTCTTCTTGTCTTTGCGCCTGATTACCACCTTGGTCCTTTTCGCCCACTCCGTGGGCCCGCCCGCCTGGGCAATGGCCTGCAGAAGGGTGATCGGCTTGGAGCTCAAATAGCTGATGACACCCGGGGTCTTGACCTCGCCATAGACGAAGACGTTGTGCGTCACGTCGATGGGGACCGATATGACGTCCTTCGGCAGGAGGGTGATGTTGTATTCCTTCCTTCCGCTGGCCAGGTCGTCGAGGCGGACCGGGATGATCGATTGCTGACCGTCCTCGGACTGTCGATAGACATAGAGATCGTTCATGGCCTGCGTGGTCAGTCCGCCGGCCTGGGCGATGACCTGCAGCAGGGTGGTCGGCCCCACCAATTCGTATTGGCCCGGCCGGCCCACCGCGCCGATGACCGAGACCTTCTGATATTCCTTGATGAAGACCGTGACGTGAGCGCCCTTGGTGTACTGCCGATCCAAGGCCTGGGCCAGCTTCTTTTCGAGCTCCTGGGCCGTCAGCCCCGCCACGTCGATCTTGCCCAGAAGAGTGAGCGTGATCGAGCCGTCTTCCGAGACGCGGACCGTCTGGTTGAGCTCGGGCAGCTCGAAGACGGTGACCTCCAGGAGGTCCTTGGCCCCGATCCTATAATCGTTGACGGGCAGCGGCGCCTCCTGTCCACGCAAAAGCGGACACGTGGAGAGGACCGCGAGAACCAAGAGCCCGAAACCGGTCGAGAGCAAACCCACCTTGGAATGTGCCATCAATCCTCTTTATGACATGCATTATATCGATATTCGGTCCGAAATCAAATCCTCTCGTCGCTATCGAGAAAGACCCCTGGCCGGGACCTCGACCCGACCGGCCGGAATGCCGTAGAGCACGGTCAATCCGAAGACATTGCGCGTCCTGGCCTGGTTGAGGTTTGCGACCGTTCGCCGGCCCAATACGGCCTGCAAGCCGACTTCGAGGTAGCGGGCGAACCGGACGCTCAAGTTGACGGTGTGGCTGAAATAGCGGAAGTCATAGTCGGCGGCCGAGCCCAGCGGGGAGCTCTGAGGATACTTGCCCCTCGTGAAGGCGAAGTCGTAGTTCAAGGTCAACGCCGTCGTCAGCTGATAGCTGAGCCCTCCGCTCAAGGCCGTCGAGAGATAGAAGGCCGCGTCCGAGAACACGGAGAACGCGTAGTCCCGCGACACGTAGGCCCGGGCGATCGTCCTCTTGAACACGTTCGCCGAGACATCGATGAGGCCGACGAGCCCGGAGCCGTTGGGATAAGCCGGGTTGAGGATGTCGAAGTACTTGTAACCCACGCAGATGTTCCCCTGGAAAGGCTGCGCCGGGGGCTCGTCGCCCTCCGGGGGGAGGAACGAGAGCCCGCCGAAGACGGCGTAGCTGTCGGCATTTCGTTGCCTGTTCACGATCTCGGTAAAGGCATATCGCCCATATTGGCCGTCGAGGAAGAACCTGACGTGCGCCCCCGGCTGGATGTAGGACACCAGATCGGCAAAGCCCTCGACCCGGTTCAAGTTCTGCGCCACGTTGGCTTCACCGAGGGACAGCTCGCCATAGTTATATCGCACGTAGTCCCCGAGCGCCGCGAACGAGACATCCCGGCTGGCCTGCCAGAGAATGATCCCCTCCAGGGAGCCGGCCCGCTCCCGGACGTTGATATCGAGCTCGGGGGTCATGCGCCGGCGAACGTCCGAAAGTCCGCCGCCGGCCTGGACATACAGCTTATCCAGAGAGACGTGGAGGCGTCCCGAAAGAACATTGTTCCAGGCCCGCTCTCTCGCGTTCTTTTGATAGAAGAGGTACTGGGGGGCCTCGTCGAGCTCCAGCACGACCGTCCTGCTGATGGGGAACAAAGCCTGGATGGGCAGGGAGGCCGAGAAGGTGTAATCGGGGAACCGCTCGTCGAGGTAGCCGTAGAAGATATCCGAATCGTAGCCGGCGTCGGCCAGGCTGAACGATGCGTTCATCCTGAGCCTGTTCATCCTCCAGTGGGCGGTATCCAGCAGCCGGGCCAGGCTCCGGCCCGCCCAGGTTTGCCCTTGGCCCCAGGCCGGGACCGGGCCGGACCAGAGCCAGGCGGCCGCCATGGCCATGACGACAAAGCCGACGAACCTATGTCTCATCGTTAGCCCCCGTTTTGCCGTTCGCCCGGTCACCCCACCGTCGGCATCGGCTCAGTAGGCCCCGATGCCGAAGAGGACCACAGGCACCGTTTTCAGGAGGATCTTCGCGTCGAGCCAGAGCGACCAGTTATCCAGATATTCCAGATCGAGCTTCATCCATTCTTCGAAGGCGATGTTGTTCCGGCCGTTGACCTGCCATAAGCAGGTGATCCCTGGCTTCATGGAGAACCGCCGCCGCTGCCAGTCCTTGTACTTCTCGACCTCGTCCGGGACCGTCGGCCGGGGGCCGACGATGCTCATGTGGCCGACGAAAACGTTGATCAGCTGGGGCAGCTCGTCGATGCTGAACTTCCTCATGAAGCGGCCGACGGGCGTGATCCAGCTGGTCTTCTTTTCCCGGAATTCCGGCGTCGTCATGGCGTCGAGATCGGAGACGTCGGAGAGGACGTCATGGGCGCCCTGGCGCATGGTCCTGAACTTGAAGAGCGTGAACCTCCGGCCGGCCAGCCCCAGGCGGTTCTGTTTGAAGAACACCGGCCCCTTCGAGGTGAGCTTGATGAGGACGGCCATGAGCAGAAGGAGGGGCGAGATCACCAGGATCCCCAGCCCCGAGGCCGTGAAATCGAACACGCGCTTGAGAAGCAGCTCCCACTCCTTGGCGTGGGTGGTCCGGAAGTGCAGAAGGGGCAGGCCTTCGAGTTCGGAGACGGAGGACCGGGCCAGCTTCGTGTCGAACAGATCGACCGCCATGGTCACGACGACGCCCTCGGTCTCGCAGTCTTCGATCGCCCCCTGCAGATGGTTCAGACGCGACCGGGGGACGACGAAGACGACCTCGTCGATGGCGTCCCGATGGAAGATCCCGGGGATGTCCTCGAGGGTCCCGATCACGCCGAGCCGGCCAACCTGACGGACCCCGCGTCCGGGCTCATCGTCGATCGCCCCGAGGAACTCGAAGCCCCACTCCGGGTGCAGATCGACCTTTTTGACGAATTCGACCGCCCGCTTGCCGGTGCCCACGATCAGCAGACGGCGGGTATTGAGACCCTGGCGGCGGACGTAGTGCGAGCTCATGAATATGGCGGTCTTCTCGAGCCAGATCAGGGCGAAGCTCAGGGCCATGAAGATCAGGAAGAACTGCCGGCTCATGAAGGTCAGCTTGAACAGGAAAATGAAGGTCCCCAGGAGCAGGAAGGTCACGGCCGCGGACTTGACCACGGCCCAGAGGATCTCGAGGTACGACCGCGTCCTCGTGGATTGGTAAAGGCCGTTCGCATAGAGGGCCAGGCTCCAATACGGGATGGCGATGACCAGCGCCTGCCAGTAGCGGGGGATGGCGAACGGGACGTTGGACAAGAGACGGTAGAACCCGAAGGCGGTCAGGTAGGCCAGGACGATCACGCAGGCATCGACGAAGATCAGGAACCTGCGCAGAACCGCTTCCTTTTCCTTCAGCATCGGTTCAAGCCCCTCTGATCGAAAACGCTCCCCAATTATCTACTTTTTTTCGATCGTCCGCAAGACCTTTGCGGGATTGCCGGCCACGATGGTCCAAGGGGCCACGTCCTTGGTGACGACGGAGCCCGCGCCCACGATGGCGCCTTCCCCGACGGTCACGCCGGCCAGGATGGTGGCGCTCGAGCCGACCGAGGCCCCCTTCCGGATGAACGTCGGGACGACCTTCCAGTCCGCTTCGGTCTGGAGGCCGCCGCCCGCGACGGTCGACCGGGGGTACATATCGTTGATAAAAGTTACGTTATGGCCGATGAACACGTCGTCCTCGATGGTCACGCCCTCGCAGATGAACGTGTGCGAGGAGATCTTGCAGTGGTTGCCGATGACGGCGTTCTTCTGGATCTCGACGAACGTCCCGATCTTGGTGTCGTCGCCGATCGTGCAGCCGTAGAGATTGGCGAAGGCGAAGATCTTGACGTCCTTGCCGAGCCTGACGTCCGGAGAAACTCTGCAGTATTCCATAGGGGCTCCTTGTCACAGCAGGATGCGCTGGCCGCCGTTCTTGAGGGATTCGTCCGCGGCCTCCAGGAGGCGGACCACCTGGAGCCCGGCTTGACCGTCATTGAAGGGGTGTTGGTCTTTTTCGACGCACTCGACAAAGTACTGGGCCTCGGCCTTGAGGGCCTCGGTCCCTTCGAGCTTGGGGATATGGACGTCGCCCGAACGATAGCTCACGAGGAGCTCGTGGATGCCGGCCTTTCCGCCGTTGGAGCTCTTGACGTCGACGCCCCGGTCGTAGATCTTGATCTTCTCGTCCGCGTCGAGATCGTCCCAGACGAGCATCTTCTTGTCGCCGCTGATCAGGGTTTTGCGGACCTTGACCGGGCTGAGCCAATTGACGTGGAAATGGGCGATGAACCCATTGCCCTCGAATTCGACGCACAGGTAGGCGATGTCCTCGAGCCCGCCCTGGAAATGGACGGTGCCGTGGGCCGAGATGGCCACCGGCTTTTTGTCGATGACGTGGGCCATGATGGACAGGTCGTGGGGCGCCAGGTCCCAGATGACGTTGACGTCGTGCTGGAACAGCCCCAGGTTGACCCTGACCGAATCGTAGAACAGGAGATTGCCCAGCTCGCCCGCCGCGATGACCTCCTGGATCTTCTTGACGGCCCCGGTGAAGAGGAAGGTGTGGTCGACCATGATCTTGAGATTCTTGGCCAGGGCCAGGTCGACGAGTTCCCGGGCCTGGGCGCTGCTCGAGGTGAACGGCTTCTCGACGAAGATGTGCTTGCCGGCGAGCAGGGCCGCCTTGGCCATCTCATAATGGGCGAAGACGGGCGTGACGATAGCCACGGCGTCGACATCCGTCGACCGGATGAGCTCGTGCGGGTCCTTGATCCCCTTGATGAAGGGGAAATGGTTCTGGGCCAGGCCGAGGCGCTTCTCGGACAGGTCGCTGATGGCGACCAGCTTGGCGCCGCCCGAGCCGTGAAAATTGCGGGCCACGTTGGGCCCCCAATAGCCGTATCCGACGACACCGATATTAATCATGGTCCCCACTCCCTATTTCAGGGCCCTTGCCCCTATGGCCGAATTTCGACGAAAAACCTTGTGCTTTTCTCATGCTAGCATACCCGGGACGGTCCGACAAGCTCGCTCATCGGCCGTAAAACTCCCTGATGGCGTCCGCGACGTACGTGATCTGCTCATTCGTGAGCTCGGGGTACATCGGCAAGGACAGGATCTGGTCCTGGCACTCATAAGCGACCGGGAAATCCGCGGGCTTGTGCCCGAGGTACTTGTAGGCCGGCATCAGGGGCAGGGCGTAGGGGTAATGGATGCCCGTCGCGACGCCCTTGGTCTTCAAGAAGGCGGCTAGATCGTCCCGGCGCTCGGCCCGGATGACGTAGAGGTGGAAGATGTGGAAGGCCCCGGGGCGGAGCTTCGGGCACCGGACCGGGGACACCCCGCCGAGAAGCTCGTTGTACTTCAGGGCGTGGCTGTTCCGGGCCTTGTTCCAGTCGTCGATGTGACCGAGCTTGGCCTTGAGGACCACGGCCTGGATCGCGTCGAGGCGGCTGTTGATGCCCTCGATCTCGTGGATGTATTTCTGGATGGAGCCATGGCTGGCGAAGAGCCGCGCCTTCCGGGCGAACTCATCGTTGTCGGAGATGATCGCCCCCCCGTCCCCGTAGGCGCCGAGGTTCTTGCCGGGATAGAAGCTGAACGTCCCGGCGATGCCGAAGGTCCCCGTCTGGCGGCCCTTGTAGGTCGCGAAATGGGACTGGGCGCAGTCTTCGACAAGGTGGAGCCGGTGTTTTTCGCAGACGGCCCGGACGGCATCCAGGTCGACCGGTTGGCCGAACAGGTGGACCGGGACGACCGCCTTGGTCCTGGGCGTGATCTTCTCCTCGATCCGGGCCGGATCGATGTGGAAGTACTCGTCGATGTCGACGAAGACCGGCCGGGCGCCGGTCTGGCTGATCGTTTCGGACGTGGCGATGAAGCTGTTGGCGACGGTGATCACCTCGTCCCCGGGGCCGATGCCCAGGGCCTTGAGGGTGATGTAGATGGCGTCCGTGCCGTTGGCGCAGCTGACGCAGTTCTTGACGCCGAATTTCTCGGCGAAGGCCTTCTCGAAACCCTCGACGTACTTGCCCCCGACAAAGGCGGTCTCGCTGATGACGGTCTGGATCGCGGGGTCGATCTCGGACTTGATGGACTGGTACTGGGACTTGAGGTCGACGAAGGGCACGTTCATGCTGATTGACTCCTTAAAAAAATCAGATGCATTCGCTTGCTGGGCAAACCGATTTTCGTTTCTTGACGGCCCTATTCTATCAACGGCCTCACCCTGGCCCATCACCCCCGGGAAGCATTTTGGGGGTGATAAAACGAGGGCTCCTATCACCCCTAGAGGTGATGGGGAGGAGGCAAGGGCGGCGCAGGCCTCAACATGACTTCTTCGAGGGAAGATCGACCCTGGCAGCCCCCTTCAGCACCTCAGGAGATACGCCGGGCGAGCCTTCCCGTTAAATGATGCGCCGGTCGATCTCCCGAGAGCGAGGCCGGCCAGGCCTCTTGACGGCCTGAGGCGAGGGTTCCCGACCTGTCAGGGGCTATTTTTCAGAGCGCTTTCTCACCCCTCGCTCCGGCCCTTTACGGGGGGGATGCCGCAGCGGGCCAAGAGCTTCCCGGCGTGGTCCATAGCCCTTATCAGGATGGGCATGAAAAGCCGATTCCGAAAAACGAACGCGAACGGAAGCGCGAGCGCATAAGCCAGGCATGCCGCCACGGATCTCAGACTGTCGAGACTGGCGAGGGAGGCCTGCTGGGATTGGACCACGCCCCGAAGGAGCGCTCGTCGAAGATAAAAGGACCGTTTTTGGCGGGCGGGCGGCGTCACTTCCTGCACGACCGCCTCATTGCACCAGACGAACCTGTGGCCCCGGCCGATCGCCCGCCTAAAAAAGTCGATGTCTTCCCCGCCGGTCCGGCCGTAGCTCGGATCGAACAGGCGGTCCTGAGCGGCCAGCATCTCCCCGGAGAAGATCACGTTCCCGGTGCGGCAGTACTTGGGATCCGTGAGCGTCGTCCCCGTCGGGAACTCCTTGCGTTCCTGGATCCTCCCCTTGACGAGCCACGCGGGAGGAGGCTCGTCATAGGCCGGCCGGACCGGGCCGAGAACGCCGTCCGCCTCGTAGGTCAGGATGGTCCGATAAAGGTTGAGCAGCCAGTCCTTGGCCGCGATCTCGTCGTCGTCGAGACAGGCGAAAAGATCGGCCGGCACGCCGGTCAAGGCCCGATTCCTGGCCAATGAGATGTTCTGCCGGGGCTCGATCATGTAATGGACCGGCACGGGGCATTCTCTCTTGAATCCTGATACCGTTTCCCCGGCCGACCCTTCGCGGTCATTGTCGACCACGGCGATGCTCAGGTCGAAAAGACCGCCGGTTTCCTGGTCCTTCAACGACATCAAGAGACGGCGCAGCATCGCGGGCCTCTGGAACGTGCAGATGCAGACCGCGATGCGTTTCATGACGGACCGGCCATGTTCGAGCCCCATGCGATCGCCCGCAGCATCTCCGGGGACCCCTAGGGGGACGGAACCGGCGAATCCGGCTCGCGCTCGCGAAGAGGCTCGGGCATCCTGACCAGGGAGAGTAAAAGGAGAAAGAACCACATGGGACTCAATCGATGGAAGGACGATTCGGCATAATTCTGAAATAAGGCCGCGAGCCAGAATGCGAGCGCCAGGCTGCCGTAGCCGACGTCCGTGCGGAAGAGATTCACCGAGCGCTTGAATCCCGCGAAGAGGACCAGGGCCAGCAGAATGACGCCGGGAATACCCAGGTACAGGTAGGTCTCGATATATCCGTTATGTGCGCTCTTGGGCCGCCATCGCCAGATCTCCCAGAGGTGGCTGACCCGGTCACGAAGCCAAAAGTTGTCCCAGCCCGTTCCCAGCCACGGGTTGATCGGGATCTTGAGGACCTCGCTCCAAAGCAACGTCCGGTCGGTCAAGGTCGGATTCCGGCCGGCCGAGGTAATGATCCTCCCCTTGAGATCGACGAAGGACTGCAACAGGACCCCGACGACGACCAAGAAGAGGATGAACCGGAGGACCCTTTTCGGACTGCCACGGAAATACGGACGGCCGATCAAGAAGATGGTCCCGATGCCCAACAGGAGGCAGATCATCGGCGTCTTGCTGTCGATGAAGATGAGCTGCCAGAAGATCACCCCCAGGAAGAACAGGTCGATCAGGCCGGTCTTTCTTAAGGACTCCCGATCGTTCCGCCTCCACGCGTCCATCAATTCCCAGGCGAAATAGATCCCGAAGATCAGGAGGAGAAGGCCATATTCGTTCTTCTGCGTCGCGACGCCGTGGAAATCGACGCCTCCGCTGAGAGTGAAGGACCGTCCCATGCGCGGGACGAACTTGATGAAAAGGACGGACAGGGGGATGAGGGCGTAAGCCGTTCGCTTGATGATCGACCTGATCGCGCCCTTAGGATCCGTTTCCGAGAGGACGACCAGCACCAGGACGAGGCTCCCGGACCATTTTGTCCATCTCTTGAAGGCGATGAGCGGGACCGCCGCCCAGAAGACGCTCACGAGGGCCAGGCCGTACAGGGCGAACAGGGCCTTGTTGGCCTTGATGACGTCGAAGACCTTCACTCTTCTCCGATAGAGGATCCCGAGGCCGATCAAGATCAGGATCGAAAGGAAGACGGCGTCAAGAGAATTCCCCTCCATGTCGGATTCGAGCGGGTTGAGGCTTCCCCCGAATTGAAGCCATTGGGATAGGCTGCGGGAGAGGCAGATGACGATCCAGCATAGCGGCGGGTAGAGTGAGAACGAGAGCTTCGGAAGGCGCTCTCTCTTGAGAAGGACGGCGAAGAGGATGACGAATATCACATAAGCGATGACTATCTTCACGTCTGCTCACCCTCTCGAACCCTATGCCCGAAGGCCGCCATGACGGACCGTCCTTTGGACCGTTGTGTCAATTTCGAACGGTGCCGGATCGCGCCGCTCTGCGTAGGACTTTAAGCCAGGTCCCCCGGCAAGTCAAGGCGCGAAGGCCGCTCGGCCCGGTCGTTCCGGGCCTCTCTGCGGGGCCGACTTGAACCCTCCTCCGATAGGGAGTATAAATTTATACGAGCGGTCGGCCAGGGTCAGCGGCACGTTGCCGTCCGTCACGGAAATCTCATAAGCGCGCGGGGAGAAAGGGATGAGTCACGAGGAGGGGCTTTCGAAGTGATCAGGCCCCGATTCTGGCAGAGATTCGAGAACAAATACCGAGAGGCACAGTCCGCCCTCAGACACCGAAGACCCCAGGCGATGAGGAATGAGAAGCCGATCGTCTCATTCACTTTCGACGACGTGCCGAGATCCGCCTGCACCCGGGGGCGGCAGATCCTCGAGGGACACGGGATCAGGGGCACGTATTATCTCGCGATGTCCCTGATGGACCAGGTCTACATGATCGGGACCGCGTTTTCCCGGAGCGATCTTGAGCATCTTCTCGGAGCCGGCCACGAGATCGGGTCCCATACGTATGACCATCTCGACGCCTGGTCCACCGAGGCGGGCCTGTTCGAGGCCTCGATCCATGAAAACCAGCGGAAGCTGAGCGAGCTTCACCCCGGCCAGGTCTTCCGGACCTTGTCGTACCCGATCAATACCCCTCACCCCAGCATCAAGATGAGGGCCGGGGCGCTTCACGCGTGCTGCCGGGGCGGGGGACAGGCCTTCAATTCCGGAACGGCCGATCTCAATCTCCTGAAAAGCTACTTTGTCGATGCGAGGAACCGGGACCAACTCGATGCGATCAAGAGGATCATCGACGAGAGCTGCGACAGGACAGGCTGGCTGATCTTCAGCACGCACGATATCGAGGCCCAGCCCTCCCCGTACGGGTGCACGCCCGAGCTGTTCGAAGATGTGGTGAGATACGCCGAACGGTCGGGAGCGGATCTCCTGCCCGTCTATGACGCGCGGGTCCGGCTCAACGGGGCTCCCTGAGCGGAGCGGCCGGCCGGTCTCAAGAGATCTTCTTCAAGAGAACGGCGAAGGCCCGAAAGGTCGTGGCCTGGGCCCAATGGAGCATGGGCGTTCTCGCCGTGATCAGTGGATATTTCCGGAAATAGAAGAAGCCCTTCGGGTCCTGCATGTTGTCGATCGTCCAATCGGCGACCCTCATGGCCAGGCTCAAGGACCCGTCCTCTCTCTCGGCAAAATTGCTGAGCGTCTCGACGGATTGGGAGGCGCACTGGCTGTCGATCGGATAAGCCCGGTCATGATAATATTTCGGCATCCCCGAGGGCTTGAAGAACGTGTCCCGGTAGAAGGAGAATCCCCGGCGTAGGTTCTCTTGAAAACTCTCGTCGCCCGAGTTCTCGACATAGCACTTGAGCGCATCGAGATTATAGCCGGTGTGAAAATTGTCGATCCAATGGTGATCTGACTGCTCGCCATAGTACCAGGAGCCGTCCGGGCGCTGCCTCGCGCAGCTGTACCGCATGGCCTCCCGGGCGACAGCCCGATAGTCCTCCCGATGGAGATGGCGGGCCGTGCGGGCCAACATCGCGGCGCCGAGCATGTTCGAGTTGTGGATGGACCGCTGTTCGAACGCGACATAGCTCAAGCACGTGCCGCTGGGCGTGACCTCGCGGGGGACTTCGAGGATCCAAGAACAAATGCTCTGGGCGATATCCAGGTAACGCTTGTCGCCGAGGGTCTCATAGGCGTCCAGAAAGGCCTGGCCGATGAGACTCGTCCAGACGATGATGGGTTCGAGCCGCGGCAATCGTCCGACCCGGCTGGAGAAATCGAAATGATTCCCCCAGCTATGATGGACATAGCGAGGGGATTTGTTCCGGTCCAGCCAGTCGAGGCACTGAACGGCTTTTTCCTTATAGGCCGGGTCCCCGGTCGCCCGGAACATCTCGAGATAGCCCCAGGCCATGTAGCCCCGGCCTTTGGTCGAATCCTGGGGTTTGATGCCCAAAACGGGCCTGAGGTTGATCGGGCTCTGCCGGACCGCCTGTTGCAGGAGGCGCTCGAAGAGGAGGCGGTTGAAGGTCAAGGGCCTGAGGCGGGACGACAGTCCGTCGAAAGGCTCGTAGCCGCGGTAGCCATGCTCTTCGACCCACTTCCGGAGCTTATCGATGGACTGCGCCAGCTTCGTCCTGAAGGGGGCTTGGGTCATGTTCCCGGACTCCTTGGTCGTCGCTTGCGGCGGATCGGACAGCCTTGTCGATCTGTCTGAACAGACGCTCGGATATCATAACAGATAATGGCCGTCCGCGCATCGCCCGGGCCGATGGGCCGCCGGTCCCGGCGACGACACGGATTGACATGTCCGCGGCGAACATAATATTAATGGGGGGAGGACGAGAGGCCATGGCGGCGGGACCGCGGCGAGTCTCTCGGAGCCTCCGGGTCCCGATGATCCCGAAGCGCTTCCTTTCCAGGATGGAGAGATATGAACAGACGTCGCGGCAGGGCTGACGATCGGACGATCCAGATCGACGGCCGGGACATCGTGGTCAGAGGGAAGTGGCTGAGGACGGCTTCGATCTTCGATGAAGATTGGCTCGATCAACCGATGGCGGCCGATCCCGCCGTTTTCGCCGGGGCGATCAAAGCCAGCGGGCTCGACGCCGATATCTTCACTTTTGCCCAGAGGATCCCGGATTGGAAACCGCGATATCGCTATCGATTCGAATGGGATAACGTGGCCGCCATTCCCATCACGACCTATGACGATTGGTGGCGCCGCCTGTCGTCCGATCGAAGGAAGGACGTCAAGCGGGCCGAAAAGCAGGGCATCGTCGTGAAGACGGTCGGGCTGGACGACGAACTTGTCAGAGGCATCGTCGAGATCAATAACGACGTTCCTTTTCGGCAGGGCAAACGGTTCAAGCACTACGGGAAGGACTTCGAGACGGTCCGAAGAGAGTATGCCACGTTCCCGGACCGGAGCGAGTTCCTGGCCGCCACCTTCAACGACGAATTGGCCGCCATCCTGAAGATCGTCTATGTCGGGGAGCTGGCCTGCTTTCTGGAGATCCTTTCCAAGACCAAGTTCAACGACAAGAGGCCCATCAACGCCCTGATCGCGAAGGCGGTCGAAATAGCCGTCGAGAAGAAGAAGTCTTATCTGACCTACGGCCGATTTCAGTACGGCAATAAGACGCATTCCTCTTTTGCCGATTTCAAGGAGAGGAATGGGTTCGAGCGGATCCTGTTCCCCCGCTATTACATTCCGCTGACGCTCAAAGGCCGCGTGGCGATCCGGTTGCGATTGCAGAGGGGCCTGCTGTGGATCCTGCCCGGACCGCTCGTGACCGCCGTCGTCCGGTGGCGCTCGCATTTCACCGACCGGATCTTAAGGAAGCAGGTCGCGCGGGATGGTCCGGAAGGCCGAGAGCCCCTGTGAGACGACCGGGGAAGGTTGGGAACGGGGAGGCCCGCGGAGGGCGGGCTTCCGCCCGTCCGGCGCGGCCGCGCCTGTGAGGGCCGGGCGCGGGCTTCGGTGAATTAGGCAGGGAGGATCGATCATGCCAGGAATCATGGGCATCATCCAGAAGGGACCAGGGGAGGCGGCCGCCAAGACGCCCATCGAGGCCATGGTCAAGTGCACTCTGCATGAGCCGTTCTATGCGTCGGGGATATTCCGAGACGAGCCCATGGGCCTGTCGGCGGCCTGGGTCTGCCACAAGGGCTCTTTTTCGGATTGCCTGCCGATCTGGAACGAGACCAAGGACATTTGTCTGCTCTTCTCCGGCGAGGACTTCTCGATCGGATCGGACATCGGGCCGCTCAGATCACGGGGGCATCTCTTCAACCCGGAGGACGCCAGTCCGATCGTTCATCTCTACGAGGAGCACGGGGATGATTTTCTCAAGAGGCTCAACGGGTGCTTCAACGGCCTGTTGATCGATCATCGGACCAAGCGGATCCTCCTGTTCAATGACAGATTCGGATTGGGGCGGATCTATTATTACGAAGATGAGAGGTTCTTTTATTTCGCTTCCGAGGCCAAGTCCCTGCTTCGGATCCTGCCGGAATTGAGGACGCTCGACCCGCGGGGGCTGGCGGAATTATTCGCTTATGGCTGTCCGTTGGACGATCGGACCGTCTTTTCGAAGATCCTCCTGCTGCCCGGGGGGTCGAAATGGTCCTTTGGGCCGGGTCGACCGGCGGACAAAGGGACGTATTTCAGGACTGAGGAATGGGAGAACCAGCCGGGCTTGAGCGAGCAGGACTATGTTGAGAGATTCCTGGAGATCTACCCCCGCGCTCTCCGCCGGTACTTTCAAGGCCCGCGGACCGTAGGGATCTCGCTCACCGGCGGCCTCGACACGCGGATGATCATGGCCTGGGCCCCCGAGCTGCCGTTCAAGCTGCCCTGCTATACCTTCAGCGGGGTCTATCGGGACTGCGCGGACGTGACTATCGCAAGGAAGGTCGCGAAGCTCTGCCAGCAGAGGCATGAGGCCATACGGATCAGCAAGGATTTTTTCGCGGAGTTCCCCGCCTTGGCCAAGAGGAGCGTCACTTATTCGGACGGAACGATGGACGTCAGCGGCTCGGCCGAGCTCTATGTGAACCGCAAAGCGAGGGAGATCGCGCCCGTAAGGCTGACAGGCAACTATGGGGATCAGATCGTCCGGGGGATCGTCGGATTCAAACCTCTTCATCTCCGCCCGGAGATCTTCGAAGACCAGTTCTCCCGGCGCATCGGGGAAGCCGGTCAGGCTCTGCGTCCCCAGGAGGGACACCCCTTGTCGTTCTTCTGCGCCAAGCAACTCCCCTGGTACCATTATCCTCGTCTCGCCCTGGAGACGTCCCAGCTGACCGTTCGGTCCCCCTTCCTGGACAACGAGCTGATCGGCTTGGCCTTTCAGGCCCCCGATCCCTGCCGGGATCTCAAGACCTCGCTGCGGTTCATCCAGAAGGGTGACCCGTCATTGGCCAAGCTCCCGACCGACAGGGGCCTGGCCCTCTCTTCGATCCCCCTCCGGGGGACCGCCCGGCGCCTGTTCCAGGGGCTGACCAAGCGGGCCGAGTATGCCTGCGACTACGGCATGCCTCAAGGGCTGGCCAAACTCGATCACGCCTTGTCGTTCCTGCACTTGGAAAAGCTCTTTCTGGGACGGCACAAGTATTATCACTTCAGGATTTGGTATCGCCGCGAGCTCAAGAACTACGTCCAGAGTATTGTCCTGGATCCCCGGACGCTCCGGCGGCCTTATCTCAGGGCCGATGACCTGGAGAAGATGGTCCAGGCCCATATCAGCGGCCGCGGGAACTATACCCAGGAGATCCATTGGATCCTGACCAGCGAATTGATCCAACGGCATCTGATCGAGAAGAGCTGACGGATCGGGCCAGACGGAAGATTCTACGTCCGGAGCCCCGCCCGGGGCGGGCCAGGCCCGGGCGCGACGGATCCGCTCAAGACCTCCTAGGAGGTCCTTTTCGCCGTTCCCTGTTCGTGACGTCCCTTGCTCAGGACGTGGTCATAAGCGCGAAGGAGATTCCCTTTCTGGTGCTCCCATTGGAATTGGGTCCGGATCCGTTCGACCCCGATGCTCCCCATCCGGGCCCGCCGGCCGGGATCGTCCAGGAGGGAGATGATCGCCGCGGCGTACGCTTCGAGATCCCCTGACGGGACATAGATCGCCGCGTCGCCGGCGGTGGTGCGGGTCTCCCGGAGGTCATAGGCCGCGATGGGTTTCCCCATCCCCATGTACTCGGCGATCTTGATGAACGTCGACCGGTCGTTGTGAGGATTCGATATCTCCGGGGCCAGCATGACATCGGCCGTCGAGAGATACTGAAAGAAGAGGGCCCGGTCGAGGATCATCCCCGGCATATCCACGTAGGGCAGGATATTCCAGGCCTGGGCGTGTTCCCTGACGTCGTTCCAGACCGCCCCGTCGCCCAGGAGACAGAACAGGATATCCGTTCGCCCCGATTGTACGACGATGTGCCGGATGGCCTGCATAAGCTCCAGGACCCCATCCTCCGGCCCCATGATGCCCGCATAGCAGGCCATGAAGGGGAAGCCCCTTTTCAGCATCGGTTCGGGCCGCCTGGGGACGATCTCGCTGGCCCGGGGCCCGTTCCGGACGATAAAGACATCGCCCTTGCTGACCCGGCCTCGCCCCACGGCGATATCGCGATAGGATTGGTTGGTCGACAGGACCGCGTCAGCGGTCCGGAAGGTCAGGAATTCCAGCAGTTTCGAGGACTGAAAAAGAAGGGTCCGAAGCGGCCCCTTATGGCGCGAGAGGATCATCTCCGGGAACAGGTCATGATGGTCGAAGATCACTTTTCGGCCCCGGAGCTTAAAAAGGGCCCCGATGAGGAAGAGGATATCGGGGGGATTGCACAGATGGACGACCGAGAACCCATCGTTCTTGAAGACCTTCAGGGACAAGCGGGCGATATGGAATAACGAGACGAGGTACTCGTGAAGGTATCCGATCAAGCCCCGCGTGGCGAAATCCATCCGATAGGAATGGACCATGATCCCTTCGAGCGCGCGCGTCTGATAGGCCGGCGGCCGTTCCCCCGGGCCCCTGGGCGTGACGTCCGGACAGATGACGTGGACGCGCCATCCCGCCTCCCGAAGAGATGCGGCTTCCGCCTTGACTCGCGTATCCGTGTGATAAGGCTGGTTCTCGACGATGATCAAAACGCTTTTATCAAGACCCGCGCCGCCGCCTTCCGGTCCTGATGGATATCTTGTCCCAGACACTCTTCCTCCTCTCGAGCCTTGCCGGGCCGTGCTCCCGCCATTCTAGTTGAAGTCGGCCGGACCTTCAATCCCGCCGCGATCGCCCGCCGCTTTGATCCCGGGTCAGGACGAGCGCCGATCGCGGGCGGCGCGAAGGTCCCGGCCGCCCCGATGGGACAGGGGCTGAAGAGCCGGCCGAATCCCCGTTTTTGCCCTAGCTAGCCAAAGGCCGTCGACTTTACTCCCTGGAATCCCCTTTTGGGGTGATTTCCCCTCATATGGAAAGGCCCAGAATTAGCCTGCAAGCCATGACACGCTTAGGCCCTTCGTTCCTTCCGTCCCGGCCGCGGGAAAGCGCCTATTTTTTTGGAGGATCCATCATGATGAAAACGCAACATCGCTCTCACAAAAATCTTCTCAAGATCATCCCCCTGATCCTGATCGCCGCCTCGGCTCTTCTTGTATTGCCGTTCGCGGCGAACGGACAGAGTAAGTCGGGATCGTTATTGACCCGTCTGGGGGACCGGACGTCCCGTCCGCTCCGGGTCTCATTCGCTTACTATCCCAGTTTTCCTGTTGTCGGGCAGACGATCCATTTTTCGGATACCTCGACCGGGAGCGCGGTCTCCTGGCAGTGGGATTTCGGCGACGGGACGACCAGCGCCGACAAGAACCCGTTGCATGTCTACGCTGCGCCGGGATTCCATCGCGTGACCTTGTCCGAAGCCGATGGCCAGGGCACCAAGAAATCGTCCCGACTGTTGACGGTCGTCCCCGCCCAGGGGCAAGCCTCATTCGGGTTCAGTCCGACGACCCCGGCGCCGGGGCAGGCCGTGCAGTTCATGGACACCACCTCCGGAAGCCCGACGGCGTGGTCCTGGAACTTCGGCGACGGGGCGACGAGCTCGATCAAGAATCCCAGTCACGCGTTCGCTAGAGCCGGGAACTTTATCGTCAGCCTGGTCGCGACCACGAGTGCAGGTGCGAGGCAGGGGAGCAAGACCGTGGCCGTCGCTTCCATATCGATGCTCTCCTCCTCCTTCACCTTTACGCCTTCCGCCCCTTTGGTGGATCAGGCGGTCCAGTTCACCGACACGACGACCGGCAGCCCGACGTCGTGGAGCTGGAATTTCGGTGACGGCGCGACCAGCACGGCCCAGAATCCCAGCCACGCCTACGCCACGGCGGGAACCAGGACGGTCACCCTGACCGCCACCAACGGCTCCGGCTCCTCCAGCGCCGGCCGGACCGTGACGGTCGCGGCGGCGGTCACGGCGTCCTTCACGTTCAGCCCCGCCTCTCCGGCGATCAACCAGACGGTCCAGTTCACCGACACGACGACCGGCAGCCCGACGTCGTGGAGCTGGAATTTCGGTGACGGCACGACCAGCACGGCCCAGAATCCCGGCCACGCCTATGCGACGGCGGGAGCCAAGACGGTCACCTTGACGGCGACCGGCGCCTCGGGCTCCGCCAGCGCCAGCCGGACCGTGACGGTCGCGGCGGCGGTCACGGCATCCTTCACGTTCAGCCCCGCCTCTCCGGCGATCAACCAGACGATCCAGTTCACCGACACGACGACCGGCAGCCCGACGTCGTGGAGCTGGAATTTCGGTGACGGCGCGACCAGCACGGCCCAGAATCCCAGCCACGCCTATGCGACGGCGGGAGCCAAGACGGTCACCTTGACGGCGACCGGCGCCTCGGGCTCCGCCACCGCCAGCCGGACCGTGACGGACGCGGCGGCGGTCACGGCGTC
>Ga0326726_10001051_pt1 | contig 25467 bp, 38 predicted proteins | sample MHFenrmetagenome_2_FD_207603 | JGI IMG/M metagenome (GOLD analysis project Ga0326726, IMG submission 207603) | Lab enriched peat soil microbial communities from Michigan Hollow, Ithaca, NY, United States - MHF15MN | ecosystem: Environmental > Terrestrial > Soil > Wetlands > Peat | place: USA... | reverse complement strand
GATCTCCCCCGGGGAGCTTCGCTCGGAGGGCGTCCTAGAGATCGGCCGTGCGTCGGATACAAGCATGGCGTACGTCCTGACGTCCGACAGGTTGTGCCTGTTTCACGTCGACTCGGTTCCCGATCGGGCATTGGATCAATACGCCGTGGAGCTGGCGGTCAACTGGATCGAGAACGGGCTTCCAAGTTCGGAGGTTGCCGGCAATCTGGGGGTCAGCGAGTATACGCTTCGATGCGCGCTTCTGGCGTCCGGATACGAGAGGGTGGGGGTATCCAGGTGTCACAGCGGTGGGCGCGGTTCCGGCAACCGTCGCGGCCGGCTCGTGCGAAGGTCGGGATGACGTCAGATCGGCGATCTCGACTTGTGCGACGCATCGATTCAGCGAGGTTTCTATGAGTGAACGAGTGTCTGTATCGGCATTGTACCTGGCGGACGGTCTCGCGATCGACCTGGGTGACGTATCCGTGGTGATCTGCAGCCTCGAGCCGGAGCGCCCGGGGTCCACCTGCAGGGTCATCTTGCGATCTGGAGTTTCATTCACGGTCGACATGGAATACAGCAGGTCGCTGATCCAGGGGATAGAGATGGCCAGATCCTCCGGGCTGATCGTGCGGCCGGGAGCGACGACATGAGCAAGTATCCCGTCGGCGCTGATGGCTACGTGCAGTCTCTGGTCACCCTGGCCGTCGCGTGCGATCGTCGCGAGCGCGCCGTTGATGCGCGCAGGGAGTTCGGCGAGCAGTCGTACAGGAGGGACCCGTTCAGCATATTGACCGAGGAGTTCAAGGAGAAGTCCGAGGAGATGGATCGCGGGGTCTGGATCGCGCAGCGCGAGGTAGACGAGGCGCTCTCGACCGTTCGCGCAGCGTGGGCTAGCGCGCCGATCGATCGCCGCGTTGGGCCGGATCGAGTCCAGGGTGGTGGGGCGGAGGTGGCCGAGATGCCGGCGGCGCTCGCACCTGTCGAACTGACTCGCCCTGCTCCACCGGGCGAGGTGACCTCCGCGATCGGCCGCTGCGGCGAGGTGGCGTACCTGGACCTCCTGGGGCAGATCCTGTCCGTCGGGGAGCGCCGCGCCGATCGCACCGGGACCGGGACGCTCTCGATCTTCGGAGCGCAGATCCGCTTCGATCTGCGCGATGGCTTCCCGCTCCTGACCACGAAGAAGGTGCCGTTCGGATCCGTCGTGCGCGAGCTCCTGTGGTTCCTGCGCGGGTCGACCAACGTCCGCGACGGGCTGTCCCAGCACACGAAGATCTGGGACGCGTGGGCAGACTCCGACGGATGGCTCGGTCCGATCTACGGCCACCAGTGGCGCAACTGGGGAGGACCGAAGGTCTGGGGGCCGGTCGTCGGGCGGGACGACTACTCGTTGGACGGATCCGAGGTCGCGCCGCGGGGCTGGTCGGTGGGCGGCGGGTCGGGAGGCCACCACGTGGGCGGCATCGACCAGATCGCGGAGGCGATCGAGACCATCAAGAGGAATCCGGGATCGCGGCGCATCGTCGTGAGCGCGTGGAACGTGTCCGACGTGCGCCTGATGCGCCTGCCGCCGTGCCACCTGCTGTTCCAGTTCTACGTCCACGACGGCAACCTCGACTGCCAGCTGTACCAGCGCTCCGCCGACATGGCGCTCGGTGTCCCGTTCAACATCGCGAGCTACGCGCTACTCACCTCGATGGTGGCCCGCGAGTGCGGGCTGACACCGCGCCACTTCGTGCACACGTTCGGCGACGCCCACGTCTACCTGAACCACGTCGACGGGGTCAGGACGCAGCTCGAGCGCACGCCGCTGCCGCCGTGCAAGTTGGTCTTGGCGGACAAGCGGATCCTGGATCAGACGTTCGAGGACATCGCGATCGAGGGATATCGCAGCCATCCGGCGATCAAGTTCGACGTGTCGGCGTGATCGCGTCGGCGTGATCTCGTGAGTTGGTGCGCCTGGACTCTGCTGTGCGAACTCGTGGAGCGAGGCCCCATGATCAATCACGGACTCGTCTCCGCGTCCGCGCTCCGCGAACTTCGCGAGTCGGAGCTGTCTCGCCCGGCGCTGATCGGCGGCGTCTCCGTTTTGGTCGCAACCCAGCTGGGCATCGATGAGTATCACGTGATCAACTGACAGCGTCCTCGGATTCAGTAGCTGTAGGTCCTCCATCCCGTCCTGACGAGGCTGGCGATCCTCCTGCGGGCATCGTTCGTGGATATCCTGGTGACCTCTCCTGCGCTGTTTCTCATCTCGGTGGTGGGGGATCCGCGCGAGGTCTCGAAGACGACGAAGTTCTTGCCTTTCCTGAGCCCGACCACGCTCGTGTCGACGGGCGGAGGCGTCGGGGGCACGCCGGATCTGGCCATCGCTTCCTTGATCTCCTGCTCTATCTTTCGATTTCTTGCGGTCATGGGCCCTCGGTTTGCTGGTTCGTTTTCTGGCTTGTTCTTCGCATCATGCACCCTCCCTCGATTCTCCTCGTTTCGACGAACCCCAGCTCGATCGCTCGATCGCGAGCGCGCAGCATGTGGCCGCCCGGCCATTCTAGATCGTTGATGATCAGGACGCCTCCGATGCGGACTGCACGCGCCCAGCGCCCCGCGTCGGCCGCGGCCTGGGGGCCGTGGTTCGCGTCGATGTGGAGGATGTCGATGACATCCGGAACGGGGGCATCATCCGATCTCCCGTGCAGCACGACGCATTGCTCCCTCGGGATCCCGTGCTTGTCGAGCCTGGCGAGGAAGATCGAGCGGGCATTTTCATGTCCGTCGGCGCCGACCCTCCTCCACCACGCGGCGTGCTCCCCTTCTTGTCCCTCCGCGGAGGCCGTCGGGGACCATGCGTCGACTGCCGTCAGGACGCCCGCGCCCAGGTGCCGCAGGGCGATCGCCATCGGGATCGCGGTCCCGCCGGTCCAGACGCCCAGCTCGACGACGGTCGCCGGCTCGATCTCGAGCACGACGGCGGCCAGTTGGGTCGCCTTGTCCCGGCTGCACCATCCTCCGCCCTCGCCGGCAGATCCTTCAATCTCCCGTCGGAGATCAGGGGGAAGATCTTCGGATGAGCCGTGCGGTCGGTGCCTCCACCACGGATTCCTCGGCTGATCATGCGGCCACTCGAGGGGTCGGATCCCGTGCTCGCGCAGGACGGGAGGGAGATCGATCTGGTCCCTGGGCAGACCGAATGGGATCGGGTCGCCTCCGGGGATCCAAGAGGTGACCGCGCGCCACCAGTCTTGCATCGCGGCGTCGAGCCTGGCGCTCCTCCGGCGCGCCATTGCGCCGCACGCCCAGAGTCCCCAGTGCTCCGGGTGACCCTCGGCGTAGTAGCGCGCCGCGCGCCGGAGGAGCGCCGGCGCGGCGTCGGGCGGAAGGCCGCGCATGCACGAGATCGCCTGCGCGTAGATGCAGTCGAGGTCTGGGTTCCGGTGCAGGGCGAATCCGTCCGGCCCGAGGTCCGAGAGCGCGTCCTCGACGAACGTCGCCGACGTGAATTCGCAGCTCGCGTCGACCCAGAGCGTGACGTCGTGCGCGTCGAGCGGGGCGATCTGGGGGGCCAGGATCTTGGGTCTCTTCGCGGCGAGGCGCGGCGGTAGGCTGGACGGCTCGAGGTGGACGATCCAGTCTCGGCGCGCGAGCAGCGCGCGGTCGTCGGTGAAGCAGTGGAAATCGACCCCGGGGATGACGGGATGTGGGCGCAGCGGGTCGTACCCGCCGTAGACGGCCGTGTAGATCGCGACGGTCATGTCAACGGGGTCGCGTGCTCCGTCCGAGCAGGAATGCGGCGACCCCGATGACCAGCGAGCTGAGCAGCGCGGTTCGTCGGACGACTCTCCGCGCGTCGGATATCCGGACGAGATCGACCTCGTCGTAGGGCTCGCCGGGGTCGTCGTCGTCCGACGGGACCGCGTCGCGGAGGTCGATCACGTCGGGGTTGTCTTCGTTGAATCTTGGATGGCGCATCGCTTGGTCGCCTTGGTCATTCTTCGAGGAGGATCGTCGCGATCTTATGGCGCCGCGCTGCCGTCGCGAATCCTGGGGTGGACCCTCTTTCTTGCTCTTGCGCCGTCGCTGCCCTCCGAGCTTCGGCCGCGATCGTCGCGGCCTCGCTCTCTCAGCTTGCTCACTCCCAGCTCTGCCACGCTCACGGCGATGCGCAGCTCGGCGGCCATCTTTCCGCGGTAGCCGTCCGCCATCTGCCGCGCCCTCGCGATCCCGAGGGCGATCTCGTCGAGCTTGCGACGCCTCGCGGGAGACCCGGGCGGCGTCGTGGCCGCCGCCACGATCGCGTTCTTGATCCACGTGACGGCATCCACCGCGGTCCCGATCTTGACGTCCTTTGCCGACATTGATTGCGTTCTCCTCGTTGGGCTACTCTTGGTAGGCGTTGCGATCCCTGATGAAGTGAAACTGCGCGCCGAGATCGTTGATCTCGGAGCGATCGACCTTGCGCGGATCCATCGCGTCGACCATGTCGGCTCGATGCAGGCTGAGGTTCTGCCTTCGATTCTGAACGATCAGCCACTGCTTGAACTGATCCAGCGTCATCCCGAGCCGTTTCCCCACCTTGTCGTATACCGACGAGATGAACACGTCCCCGGGGCCGAATCGTCCGCTGGGTGGCATCGATCGGACGGCCGCCAGGACGGTGGGCATGGCGCTGCGGATCTGATCCGCGATGCGCGCGGTCCTCCTGGCGAGCTCGGCGGGACCGCGCCTGACGCTCTTGGTCTTCTTTGTCTTCTTCTTCTTTTTCTTCGTCTTCGTCTTCGTCTTCTTCGCGCCCGAGGCGAGTCGTCTCTTGGTCGCCTTGGTCGCCTTCGCCTTTCTCGCCTTCGTCGCCCTCGTCCTGCTGCCGCCATGCAGCGCATGCTCTTCCACGGTGTGGAACCTGCCGCATTTGACGCACGCGGGTCCGGTCCTCGCGTGCGGCTTGATCACGGCGCCTGCGCTCACTCGGCCTCGTCTCGCCGGATGTCCCCCGCCGCCGCTCCCACCCGGGTAGTAGGTGCCGTATTCGTCGTTGACGATCCTCTTGATGTCGCTCTCGAGCTGCGCCTTCTTGGTCTTGTCCATCTTCGTCTCCAGGATTTTCGCCTTCGCAGTCATCTCCGGACGTCGAAGGCCACGGTGATCCTCGGCGCGCTGCCGAGATACGACGGGACTCGGTGCCACAGATCGCCCGGGAACAGGACGAGCCGGCCGGGGGTCGGGGTGATCTCTCGCTCGCTGATCCTGGCGCCGCGCGGGAGCCTGGTGCCGCGCCGGCCGCGCACGCCGAGCTCGAAGATCGTGGGTGGCGACGGCTCCTCGCCGGGGTCCACGTAGTACACGCCGGACAGGACGCTCCCGTCGTGCCAGTGCCGGGGGTGGCTGCTCCCGCCTCGGTTGATCATCGCCCACGCGGACACGTCCGCGCCGACGCGCTCGCGGATCGCCTCGATCAGCGCGGCGATCGCCGGGTCTCGCTGCGTGGCCAGCTCGGAGGATCGCCACCCGCCCCGGTTGAGGGTGGGGGCGCTGGGCTGCCCCTCCTGCGCCAGGATCGCGTCGCGCAGCGCGAGCCCGTCGTCGATCCAGAACTGGTCGACCACGACCGGATCCCCCCGCAGCGAGGCACGCATCTCCGCGGCGGTAGTCATGGGTTGCCTCGCGGCGAGAGGTCCAGCCGGCCGGCGATCCGGTCGCGCAGCCCGGCGTCGATCTGGCCGCCCAGCTCGATGTACAGGTGGGCGAGCTCCTGCGCGATCGGCGTCATGTCGTCCTCCGATCTCTTGGTCTTCTGGATCTCCGCGGCGGACTCGTTGTCCACGCTGAGCAAGCCGCGCTCGCTCATCTCGAGCACGCCCACGGGGAGCGTGCTGCCGAACCGATTCTTCAGTTGTCGGAGTGCCCGGAACGGCTCTCCGAGCAGGTCGTGGTGCTCGAGCATCAGCGTCACGTCCCCGAGGTGCTCCAGCTTGCGGGGTCCGGAGATCCCGTCGTCCGCGTTGACGTGGCAGACCGCGACCGTCGCGGTCCCGGTCGACTTGGTGAACTCCATGAGGAGCTGGCCGGTCGCCTTGACCTGGTGGTCGCTTCCTGGCAGCCCCTTGGACTCTCGGGAGGACATGACATGCATCGAGTCAACGATGAGGATCTGCGCTCGCAGTTCGCGGGCGTGCCACAGCACGCTCTCGATGCACGACTCGCGCACGACCTTGATCCGCTCGTCGGCGGCGCCGATTCGCCTGGCCGATCGCGCGACCTGGGCCTCGGATTCCTCCCCGGACGCGTACAGCCGGACTCCGGGCAGGTCGACCAGGTGGAGCAATTGCATGAGCAGCGTGCTCTTTCCCATCCCGGGTCCCCCGCCGATCACGATCATGCTCCCCGCGACCAGCCCCGTGCCTCCGCCGGTGTCCGGATCTCCGCCCAGCACGCGGTCGAGCGCCGGGATCCTGGTCGCGATTCTGCCATCTCGCGCGGACACGTCGACGTCGGACAGGGACACCGGGATCGAGCTCGGGGCGGCATCGGACGACTCTGCCTGGGCGGTCGGCGGCGCCGGCGCGCGCGAGTGCGACGCGTGATCGTCGGTGTGGCGTGGGGCCGGATCGCGCCCGGGCGCGGTCGACCCTCGTGCGGGACCGGACGTCCACCCATCGCAGTGTGGGCACCGCGAGGTCCACCTCGCGAGGGCCTTCCGGCACGACTTGCAGCGAATCTCGCAGGATCGGCGAGGTTGGGGGACCACGGCGGCATGGTAACATGCAGGTCTGGTTCCGGATCGAAATCCAGATCGCGTTATGGTGACCTAACTCATGGACCGCGGTTCGGGACCCACGATCGATCGCGTCCGCCTAGACTCGATCGACGGATTCTCGACGAAGTGGATCCGCGCGGGCCATGGCATGGATGCGGCATGATGAAGGCAGGGCGGCGAATGGCCGCCCCTGGGAGGATCCAGATGCCGAAGAAGGAAAAAAGGGGGAGCGGAGACGTCCAGGTTCGCGTGCTGACTCGGGACGAGTACCCTCCCGAGATCACGGCCGACCAGGGCGCCTACCGGCCCGACGTCCGGTTCGCCGCGATTCATCCGGCCGGCCTGTACCACGTCGAGCATCAGGGCGCGGGTCACCTGGCGACGTACTTCACGCCGCGGCGTCGCGGGTCTCGCGCCAGGCAGATCGGCAGCGCGTCGAGCATGCGCGGCGCGTTCGCGCGCATCACTCGACACGAGGACGAGATCCTCCACCCCGACGCGCCCAGGGAGGAGGGCAAGAATGGCCCGGTCAACATCTTCTCGCTTGACCGAAGGATGGACGATGGCGCGACGAAGACTCCGACGCAACTGGAGCGCGAGATCGCGCAGATCCTGGATGACTCCAAGGAATGACGCGCCACGTCCGCGACGCAGGATCCGGAAACGCGTTCTCGGACGAGCTCGCAGAAGCCTACGACGAGCTGCGCGAGGAGTTCCATCTCGCACAGCTCGTCGCCTCGCAGCAAGCTCGGTGGGCGCTTGGCGACCCGGGGGCCCCGGAGGATCTCTGCCGCTACTGCGGTCGGCCATGGCGCGCTTGGCCAGGGAGTCGCCTGGACGGCCACGCGGCGTGCATCGTCGGGGAGGACTTCAAGCGAAGCGTCGGGGACTTCCTGCGATCGCCGCGCGTGTCCTACGCGGCGGTCGCGAGGGCGCTGGGGGTGACGCCTGGAGTTGTGCGGTCGTGGGCGTACTCCGCTGGTGTGGCTGGTCCACTCTGCCATTCCCTTCGGCGGAGGGCCGTTCTCGGTTAGTCATCAGACGACCCCATCGCATGATATGGGGCGTTTTTCAGTACAGGAAGGTCGCTGCTGGATAGCTTCCGCCTCTCCATCCGCGCCGCACGTGCTCTGGGCGCACGCGACGGATTCCACAGGTAGTTTCGTGTTTTGGCGTTTGCTTTCTAGCCTTCGCTCTCATGGGTCCTCATCGGGTCACTGGTCACTGGTCCACATCGGACGGCGGATCATCCGCCTCCCGGCATCGTGTGTGCGATGAATGCGTTCAGGGTCATCCTGACGAGCACGGCGGGCGCGATCTGTCCACCGCAGTCCTCCCAGCGCATCCCAGATCTCGAGTCGCCGGCGCGGCGCTGGATGATCGTGGTCGGCAACGCGAACGAATTCGACGGCGCGTCCCAGGATTGAAATGCCACGATGCGCATGTGGTCGGCTAGCTCCGCGGGTTCATCCTCGGCCCTGAGGGTGTACTTGATGATGGATATGATCTTCATTGCTTGTTTGTCTAGATATCCGGTTGTCGATGACAGGTCAGGATCATGCCGCGGCCGGCGGGGATCGGTGGGTCGGGGTGCGCGGCTCGTGCTCGATGATGCTTGCGGACGCGAGCGAAGCCGCGGTGGCTTCTTCGACCCGCCCCCGGGTAACCTGTCCGTCGTCCGTCCACTGGATCCCGATGGGGCCGCTCTGCGCGATCGTGTACGCGCCGGCGACGTGCAGGTAGCTCAAGCTGACCCACTGGGACACGTCGATTTCGTCGATGATGACGTGGGCGAGTTTTCCGACGATTCGCTCGATTGATCCGGTGCGCACGAGCCGGCTCCCGGCGCTGCTCGGCGACGCCGAAAACGACACCCGGTCACCGACGCGCCAGCGCGGGGAGTCCGTCGACTTGGCCTTCTTCGCGCGCGACTTGCGCGCCGGCTTCGCCGGCTTGGCGGGCCACTCCTCGAAGATCTCGCAGCGGGTCAGCTCGGTCTGCTTCTCCCCGCGGAACTCGCCGTGTCGCTTGACCTTGCCGCGGATCTTGAGGCACTGGCCGGCCTTGACGTCGGAGGAGCCCCTGGATCCGGTCTTCCAGACGAACAGGTTGTTGCTCGCGTCTCGCATTGACATGATGCGCAGCGCGCCGTACTGGGACTCCGATTCGATCACGCGCTCGACGGTCAGCTCGAGGTCGACGCGCTGGCCGACCTCGCCGACGTGCTCGCTGGGCTGCGCCGCGCTGCGCTCCTGGCGCATTCTCCGCTCGACCTCGCGGCCCAGCACCCGCGCGTGCGCGGACGCGGCGCTCGCCAGGATTCCCGCGTGGGCGAGCTTCATGATGGCCTGGCGGGCGACGAGCGACAGGTTGCGCTCGTAGTCGCTGGTCGGCTCGATCTCGCGGGCCCACGCCAGCGCCGCGGCGGCGCGCTCGAGATCCGCCGGGGTCGGAGCGCAGCGATCTCGGGCCGCCTGCCAGTCCGAGCGCGCCTCTCCTCCGCCGGGCGGATCGCCCATCAGGCGGAGCGCCATGTCGGAGGTCGACATCTTGTCGTCTCCTGCGTCTCGCGCCGCGCCGCGGGACCGCCATCCGTCCGCTCGGATGACCCCGCACACCCACCCCAGGAACTCGAGCGGGTCGTGGACGCTGGGCGCGCGGCCGAACCACCCTCCGCCCTCGTCTTCCTCGCCCGCGGCTTCGCGGACGAGCGCGGCCCACCCCAACATCTCGACGATCGCCGCGGGGCTCCTGCCGCCCAGGAAGGGAGCCAGGCAGTTGCGGCCGACCTGACGATGCGTGCCGGCCGGGATCGCCGGGTCTGATCCGTCGGCGCGCACGACGAACGTCTCGGTTCTCCGGCGGGTCGTGGCGCAGTGGTCGCACCGGACGGCGCCCTCCCGCCAGGGAGACAGCTCGCCGTCTACCACCGAGGCCCCGGGGACCTGGCGGATGAGGTTGCCGCCCTCGAGCGGCTCGACGCACGCCAGGAACTCCCATCCCGCCAGCGCGGGACGAGCCCCGGTGACCTCGACGTCGACCAGCTCGATCGAGGTGACGACTCGGGTCCCCTCGCATCCGGCGCGGTTGCAGGACCAGCCGCGGCTCGTTTCTCCGCAGCGGCGACACCGCGACGACACGTACGGCTCGCAGAGCGCGACCAGGACCGGGGCGGGAGGGGCGGCCTGGCCGGACCTCGCTGCCGCTCGGACCATGCGGGAGTGCGACTTGGTGAGCGCGTCTCGCGCGGCGTCCAGGCGGTGGGCGGGGTATCCCTCGATCTTGCTCGTCGCGATCGCGTCGGCCATGATCGACGTGAATGCGCGATCCGTGCCACATGTCAGATGCCCGCGGGATCCGCGGGTTGCGCCGGGACCGCGTCCCGGGTGACGCGACGTCGTGTGTCCGGCGTCCATGTGACCGATACTCGATGGGGAATGTCGAGATCCGCCAGGTCGCCGCTGTGGTTGAATGGACGCGCTCCGCGACTCTGGGATCTGGGAGGATCCGGGGAGATCGAGACTGGCATCGAACTGGCAATGACCGAGACTCGTGAGGATCGGATTCGACGCCATCCGCTGCGACCGGGAGGAGTGCATGATGGCGATCGGCCTTCAGCCAGTGGGAAACGTCGTCGTCCGGGATCCGTCGACCGGCAAGTTCGCCTCGCTCTCGCGCCTCCGCGGCTTCGGCCGGCGGATCATCGGGGAGTGGACCGAGGTCGAGACGATCGAGGTGGAGCGGCGCCCGAACCCGCGCCCGGCGCGGGCACCCGTGGGTCGCCTCGTGGTCCTGGCGGCGCTGCTCGCGGTCGGCGGGATGCTCCGGCCGGACGTGACCGGATGGCAGATCGCCGCGGGATGCGCGCTCTCCGTGGCGGGGGTGGGCGGGCTGGCGCTGCGCTGGCTGCGCGGGTACGTCCGCCGCGAGTTCACCTCGCAGTGGCGGCTCGCGCTGGCCGCGCTGGCGCCGAGCGCGGCGTTCCTGGCCTGGCTGATGGCTTGTCGAGGATATTGAAACAGCACCGCATCGCGTTGGAGGGCTTCGTGGGTTACCAGCGAGACATGAGGATCGAGAAGCGGACGCGCGATCGCCTCGCGAGTTGCGCCGGATGTCGCGAGATCTCCGAGACCGGAGTCGGCACGAGTGACCATACGTGCGGCCGGAAGCTCTTGACGGTTAACGAGGCGATCGCGCGCGGCGAAGAAGAGGCGCAGCTCAAGTGCGAGGAATGCGTTCATGGCCATGCGCCCGGCAGTCTTCACAGACCCTGCCGCGATCACGACTGCGAGTGCTGGTGCAACAGATGATCACGAGGATTCTCCTCGCGAGATCGACGATTGCTAGCCTAGCCCTCTCAGAGGAGGGCCGGCACGAGGATCACGAGTCCGACCTCGCAGACTGGAACGCTACACCGCCGGAGAAGAGGGACCAGGAGGACGAGCCCAGGCCGGCCCTGGCGTACGTATGCGCTATGGCGGCCCTGGCGAGTAGCGCGTCGTCCAGGTACGCCACGATCGTGATCGACGACGCGAGCGCAGCGGAGGATCTCTACTACGCCGTCTGCTCTGGCACGTTCCAGGTTCGCTTTCCGAGGCAAGCCAGACGCATCGCTGATGCGCTGCGCGATCGCGTGCTCGCAACCGATCCCGCCCTAGTTGCTCGATGGCCGGCGCCGAGTGAGTCGTGATCCACACGAGGTTCGTGTCTGATTCTTGACTCGGGCGCAGATTGCAATCCTATGATATCGTCATCTTGGGCGTGATGCGCTGTGGCATGAATGTGGCATAAGGAATCAACATCAACATGGACACCAACATGAACGCCGATCACGTCATATCCGTCGCATCTCTCGCCCAGCCAGACCCTCCGGAGGATGGAGAGGTCAATCCGATCATCGCGGAGCGCGTCGTCGCGGCCTGCGACGTGGCCACTGGGGCTGCGGCGGATCCCGCCGCGGTGGCGATCTCTACGAAGGGCAGCTGGCGCGACCTGAACGCCAGGGGCAACGGGACCGAGACGTATCGGCGCGCGCTCAGCCCGGGCGGTGCCTGGCGCTTCGTGGCGGAGGAGCGACTGCCGCGCGGTTCGCTCTTGGCGTCGGATCGCAAGGCACTGGTCCGCGGGGACGTGTTCGTCGGGGATCTCGTCGCGGACTACGAGCGATCGCTGCGGGGCGGAGCTTCCCAGGGAGAGGCCGTCCACGACGGCAAGGTCGGACTCGTGGTCGGATCCACCGGAAGGGGTGCCGAGATCGAGTGGATGGACATCTACCGGCAGAAGGACGGCACGTGGCGCGTCGTCCTCCCGACCGGGGCTCACCTCACCTTCCCGGGCCCGGCGTGGCGGTGAGCGGCCGCAGGGCGCCAACCTCTGCTCCTGTGGAAGCGGCCCCCTCCCTGGAGGAGGAGTAGCATGCGCGTGTCGACGTCGCGCGACGACGGGCCATGCAGGAGGAGCTGCCGGCACGCGGACTGCGCGATGGAGCGCGGAGACCAGCTGCCGGACCCCGTGACCGGAGCGAGGTGGCCGGACGGGAGAGAGTACGTCGCATCGTCGGGCATGGCGGACCCCGCAGCCGCATCGGATTCCGCTGACAGTGGTTCCGCTGATGGCGATGAATCTCAGGACATCGAGTAAACTGCGCCGCCAAGATCGTGCTTCGAGAAAGGAGCAGACCATGCTTGTCTGGTTAACGCCACTACGACACATGGCTAGTGGTTGGATGTTGCCAATCTCCGTCATACAACTCCGCATAGGTAGGTGCCTCAGCCTCGACGCTCAGACCGAGCAGCGATCGGAAGCTGTTGAATGGGTAGAAGCGCCGGTTGAACCGGAACACGAACTCGTTGAGGTACGCCTGCAAGTGCTTGGGGCTCACGCCGTGGTGCACGCCATTGAGCCACGCCTTCAAGTTGCTGAAGATCAGGTGGACGATCGGCAGGTAGTCCTCGGCGACGTCGGGCTCGCCGCGTTCGGGGCAGGCGAGATGTTGGTAGCCCAGCTTCGCGAGGCTCGCATAGCCCTGCCAGGCGTCGGTGACGACCATCTCGGTTGCCGGATCGACTACCGACTCTACGAAGCCAGCACAGGACTTGGCGCTGCGATCGGGAATCACGGCGAGACGCAGCCGACCGGCGTAACGTCCGCCGCGCCGAGGCTTGCCCTTGCCATCCTCGCGTTCGGGCTTCGTGATGCGCTGCTTGACCTCGACGGCGCCGATCACGGCGATCTGCTCGTGGATACCCTTCCCCTTGCCGCGCGTGCGGCCACCAACCCACGTCTCGTCGACCTCGACGTGAGTCTTGACGCCGATCCGGCCGCTCGTGACGGCCATGCTCGCGCGGAGCTTGTGGAGGATCTGGAACGCGGTCTCGTAGCTCTTGATCCCGAGCTGGCGCTGCAACTGCACCGCGCTCATGCCCGGCGTGAGGCTCGCGACCAGGAACGCGGCCCAAAACCACGTGCTCAATGGCATGTGCGTGCGCTCCATGACGGTCCCGGCCGTCAGGGCGATGTCCCGCTTGCAGCCCTTGCAGCGCAGCACGCCGGGCTTGGCGATGCGCGTCGGAGCGGTGCTGGACTGGCAACGCGGACACACGAACCCCTCGCGCCAGCGGATCGCTTCGAGGTACAGCGCGCACGCCTTATCGTCGGGGAACATGCGCTGAAACTCGGGCAGCGACTCGGGGAATTTGTCGGCGAGGCACATGACTTACAGCCTGCACACGCGGCACGCCGCGCCCTCTTCACCGTCGTCATCGTCGCAATCCTTCTCGCCGCGGAGCTTTCGACCGGACTCGAAGGCGGCACGCAACTCCGCGAGCGGAGCCGGCCACGTGTCGCGCTGCGCGGAGCGAAACGTACGTCCGGTGGCGGCTTCCTTTGCCTCGGCCTTCGCATACAGATCTGGATGCTTGCGAAGCAAACGACGCCACTCTACAAGGCGCTGTCCATAGCAGTCGTAGCAGTCGGTACGATCCGGGATCTTGATGTCGCGCGCCTTGAGATAGGCGAGCACTTCGGCGAGACCGAAACCCCATTCCCGCAACGGGAACCGGCTCGGGATTTCGCCATAGATTCCAACGCGCTCCTCCTCGTCAGCTCGCAGCCCAACGTAGTTGATGGCCGGCATGTGGGAGCGCACGAAGGCGATCGTCGGCTCGATCTTCAAGAGCCGGGTGCACCAACGCTGCCGGTGGTTCGGCAGCGCGTTGAACTCGTCGATCCACGAATCGAGCGTGCCGTTGGTGACGCGAGTAAGCGGCTTGCCGAGCATGGTTTCGAGATGCGCCCAATGGGCTTCCATCTCGGGAAGCTCGTTGCCGGTCGGCGTGATCAGATACGTGTAGTCACGCGGCTCGCGTTCGGCGAGCAGAAGCGCCAAGGCTGTGGAATCCTTGCAGCCGCTGACACCTACAATGTGAGTCGTATTGTCCATATGAGATATACTAGCCATGGTTCATGGTGGCGTCAACCCGATAAGCATGGAGCAGACGATGAGCGACCTGACCGACGACAGGCTAGACGAGATCGAGCGGATCGCGAACGCGGCCACCCCGGGAGAGTGGGAATTCGACTCCGTGAGCCCCGGGCGATCGGGTCCGCCGTCCGCGAGGGCCAGGAGCCTCCGAGACGAGGAGGACTCCCGGCGGAGGGCCGCGATGCTCTGGATGCTCCGGGAGACCGGGGCGAGCTACGCCGACATCTCGCGCGGGTTCGGGATGTCGCAGAACCGGGCGAGGGAGATCTGCCAGTGGTACGGCAGGGTCCTGAGCAAACGCTCGGAGAGCGTCGCCGGATTCGAGCCGTTCATGGAGCGCCTGCGCAGTTGCGGCGCGATCCCCAGTTCGGGAGGACGATTCGATCCGCGTCGCTCGCGCTGATCAGATCACGGCGGCGTCATGCTTCGGATCGGTTGCCCGTCGAACCAATCCAGGTGCGGTGCGTCGCGGTCGACGTCGAGAAACCGTCCGCCGGCGGCGATCTCCGCGCGCAGCGCGCGCAGGTCCGGCGTGAACTCGGTGCGCGTTCGCCCGCCGAACCTTGCCAGCGCCGCGTTGGACTTGTCGCGCGGCGCGACTCCCTTGTCGGATCGGACACATCCGTGGTCGACGCCGCTGCGCTCTTGTCGAACGAGCATGCGCGGATCGAAGTCGATCCGCCGCCCGGCGTTGCCGAGCATGAGCCCGAGGATGTAGTCCTCTCCGCTCAGCCCGTCGCAGCCCTCCTCGAACCCGTTCACCTCGAGCAGCCACTCGAGCGGGCAGCAGAACGTGCACCCGTACAGCCATCCGCCGCCGCAGTCGACCTTGCCCAGCGGGGCGCGCGACGCCCGGTGGTCTCGCGTCACCCGGCCGATCTCGATCTTCTCGTAGGCCCCGACCACGACGCTCGCGCGGCTCGCCTCGGCGCGGCGGACCGACGCGAGCCACCCGGGCCCGAGCCAGCACCGGTCGTCCAAGAACGCCAGGCAGTCGGCGCTGGCCAGGGCGATCGCCGTGTTCCGGGCGTTGGCCATCGCCCACCAGTCTCGGTCGGTGATCCGCTGGCGGCCCTGCCATACGCACGGCTTGGGCTCGGTGGCGACCACGCCCCTCACGGGGGCGCAGGGAACCAGCCCGATCTCGGACGGGTGGCGGCCGAGCGCGTCCACGATCACGAGCTCGACCTCGTCGCCCGGGCAGGCCTGGGCCTCGAGTCCACGGAGCATCCAGTCGAGCCGCGGGTTTCGGCGGCTGGTGATGTAGGCGATGGTGATTCTCATCCGGGGGCCCCGCCCCCGGATTCCCCCGGGAGGAGATCCCACGCGCGGACGCTCCTGCCCGGGGGATTCCATCCCCCGGGTCCCCCCGGGGAGGGCGAGCGCGAAGATGCGCTCGCGCAGTGTCCCGTGGCTCGGACGAGTTCCCCCGGAGGACGGTTCGGGCGATCCCGGGGGATCCGGGGCAGAGCCCCGGATGGGGGATTCCATCCCCCGGGTTCCCCCGGGGAGGGCGAGCGCGAAGACGCGCTCGCGCGGTGCTCCAGATCTCGGATCCAGGATCTCGCCTGAGCGCCTGAACTTGCAGTCTCTGTGAGGAATAGCTTTCGCATGGTTGGTCCGAGATTTACATCTCGATCGTCGGCGTGCATGATGTTGGCATGAACGGAAGATACACTGGTCCCAACACGTGCCTGAGCGACGGCAGATGCATGGTCACGAGCAAGGGTAATCTCGTTTACCGCGAGGACATCGAGAGGATGTCCAACGACTGGAAGTTCGAGAGGCGCCACGACGGCCTCGCTCATCGCGCGTTGACGGGGGACCAGCAGGCGATCGACCAATTCCATGACGTATTCGAGTCTGGCAACGACTTCGTCGTCGGGCTCGCCGTCCTGGCTGGGGTGTTCGTGTCGGCCAGCCTCGTCAGCAATGCGCTCAAGAGGCGAAGTCGGGACAGGACATTGCCGTCGGCCAGGCTCGTCAAGAGATGAAGTCTCCGATCTGCGAACGGCGGAGGTCATGGCAGGTACAGGATGTGCTGCGGAACCCCGCTCAGGTTGACCGCGTCTCGCCGGTCCTCGTCGGTGATGGAGTATCGATCGTCGTTGGGGAACAGCGCGATCCTGCCGGTTCGGGACATGGACACGAGCGTGTCGTCGAGCTCTCGCCTGCCGACCCCGGGAAGGGCGCGCCGCAGGTCAGTGAGCATCACGCGGCGACCCCGGCCTCCGGAGATCGCGAGCGCCGCGCGCAGGACCTCGCCGGCGAGGTCGGTCGGGCGAGCTCTCGGATCGAGCGATCTCTTGATCTCGCGGTCGAGCACCCTGCCCGGCGGGACGATCTCGAACCTGGGGGCGGAGAACAGTGCCTCTCCGGGGGCTCTCGCCATCCTCGCTCGACCGCCGGCGATGGCCTGCGCCACGGCTTCCCTGGCGCTCTCTCGATCTCCGCCGATCGCGTCGCGCAGCTCGTCGATCGTCATCGGTCCAGCCCGGAGCGAGAGCGCGTCGATCACCCGGTCGGCGTCGCTCTCGGCTCCTCTCGATCTGCTCGGCCGCCTCGTCTTTCTGGTGCCGGCCATCGTCATCACCTCGCCGGCCTGGAGGCGGAACGCCGGTGGTACTCGGCCATGTGGGCGTGCCCGCGCTGGCTGTTCGACTTCGGGGTGTACAGTGCCCGGTCGTACGCGACCTCGTATGACCCGCGTCCGTAGCGCGCCTCCGTGGCCGCGTCCGCGTGGGCCTCGGCGGCGTCGGCGTGGTCCTGCGAGGTCCAGCCGGCGAGATCGCGCACGACGAGGTCAGAGAAGATGGGCTTACCGCTCCTGGTCCGCCCCATGATCGGATCGGTCGCCGCTGCGGAGGTCGCCGGGCGCGATCGAGCCCCGCGAGCGGGGCGCGCGGCGCTAGAGTCTCCGGCGATGGCCCGGTCGATGTCCGCCCGGATCTCTGCCGCGGACGCGGCGCGCTTCCGGACGTCCAGGGCGCTGATGACGCGCCCTGTGCCCGGGGGATCGGAGTCCATCTGGACGATCAGCAGCCCGTCGCGGCGGACGTGCTGAACCGTCCCGCGCCGCATGAACAGGTCGCCCGACTGGACGACTTCGATCGGGTCGCCGACCGAGAACTTGGATTTGTGAGTGTAAGTCGGTCTCATTCCGGCCATCAGCAGTCCCTCCCGTGGTTCTGGCCGCGGCACCGGCAGTCGCAGTTCGGTCCCGTCGCGCTGGTGCAGCGCGCGCCGCACTCGTGCTTGCTGGCCTTCCTGCCCTCGGTCACCCGGAGCAGCGCCAGGTGGTGGTCGCCGCAGGGCGCCCACACCTTCGTGGTGCTCGAGCCGTGCTCGGCCGTCGTCCACAGGATCCCGTACTGGTCGCGAACGACGTAGTCGTGGATCCCGGGCGCGCGGGCGATCAGGATCTCGCCCTCCAGCTTGCTCGTCTTCCCGCACTTCTTGCAGCGTCCGATGAGCCGGTGCTGGCCGGCCAGCGCGGACCCGGCGGACGACAGCCCGTCGTAGCTCGTCCCGCGGTTCGCGGATCGCAGTGCGCCGGTCTTCATGGCCCGGACTTCGGTGGATCCACGACGAAGTGAAACGTGGCCCCATCGGCCACTGCCTCCGATCGCCTCACCATGTCGTATGGCATCGCGGCGACGAGATCGGCCCTCGCGAGCACCAGATTTCTCTGGCGATGCTGATCGATCAGCCAGCGCTTGAACTCGACGAGGGACATGCGGATCTCCCGCCCGACGCGATCGTGGAGAGCCGCGATGAAGACCTTGCGGTCTCCGAAGCGCCCGTCTCCGTGGACGGTCGGCAGGGCGGCGACCACGACGGAGAGCGGATCCTGCAGCGCCTGCCTGATGTCTGCGTCGAGCTGCCTCGCCACCCTGTGCCGCGCCTCCCGGATCACGGACGGGTCAAATGGGGATCTCCCGGTCTCCTCGGCGATCAGCACGCGCATCTGCGCACGGGCGTCGCGTCGCATCGCGGAACGATCTTCCCGTGGTTTGCGGATCTGGGATCGCGTGGTCGTCATCGTCCGATCTCTGCGGCTCGCTGCATCACCACGCCGGTCCCGAGCGGGTACAGGGTCGCGAACCCCATCGCGCGGGCCGCGTCGCGCGCGGCGGCCACGTGGCCGCCCGACCACGACAGGTCGTCCAGGACGAGGATCCCGCCGGCGGACACGGCCGGGCCGAATCGCTCGACGTCGCGCACCGCCTGCTCGGCGTGGTTGCCGTCCACGTGCAGCAGGCCGATGCCGTCCGGCACCGGGGCGACCCCGGACGGCAGCCGGACGATCTCCACCAGGTCGCGCACCCCGTGGTGGTCGAGCCGCGCGCGGAACACCGCCAGGGCCGCGTCGTGGTCCACGGACCGCCACCACGTGACGTCCGCCTCGGCCTGGCCGGCGCAGCTCTCGGATGCCATCCACGGATCGATCGCCACGACGCGACGAGCCTCCGGCGCGCGCCCGGTGGCGCGCTCGATGGTGGCGATCGAGCGCGCGGCGATCGCCATCGGAACGAGGGAGCCGCCCATCCACACCCCGATCTCGCAGATGACGCGCGGGCGCAGGCCGGCGACGATCGCGGCGAGGGTGTGCGCCTTTTCTAGGTCGCACCACTCTCCGCCCTCGCGGAGCGACTCCTGGATCTCGGCCATGGTGTTGGAGAGCATCACTCGCCCTTCTTCTTGCGCGGGCCGAAGAACTTGCGATCTCTGCTCCCGGTGGGCAATCGGCGGGGCGCGCCCGGTCCGTAGCGCATTGAGATCTCCACCCTCAAGTCGCTTTGTCTCTGGGAGACCCTGCGCATCTCACCCGACAGTGGGTCGCTCATCTTGAGATACTCGCTCGGACGTTCGTGGCCGCGCCCGGCGTCGATCATCATCTGTCCGAGCTCGGAGCTGCGCCGATCCAGCTCGTCGAGCTCCTTGTTGATCGTGCCGGCCGTCATGGTCGCCGGGTCGATCGCGGAGATTCGCGCGGGCCTGACCGCGGCGGTCCGGGGTCCCGCAGGTTCGGCGAGATCGGGGACGCCGCCGGACAGGATCTCTCGGATCTCGCTCTCGATCTGACCACTGGATCTTCCACTCATCCGTCGGTCTCCAGGCTGTCAAGGATCTCTCGCTCGATCTCCGCGTTGGTCTTCTTCGTGGTGCTTCGCGCGGCCGGCCTGGTGCTCGGTCCGTACTTCAGGCCGGAGGGCCGTGAGTCGATCAGCTTGATCAGCGCCTTGACGGGCGGGAAGTTCGATTCGAATCGCCGAGTCAGCGACTGCTTGAGCTTGGCCATCGCGTCCGCGGAGGTCTCCTCTCCGAGGCCGGCGAGGTCGTCCTTGACCCGTCCGGCAGCTTCCAATAGCAGGCCCATCCGGTAGATGTTGGGGGACCCACGCTTCGCCTCCCGAGCCGAATCCTTGCGATCCTGGTCGATCAGCTTGGAGCCCAAGATCAGGAGGTAGTTGTCCACGTTCGGGGTCAGCATGTCGGTCCTCGCGGTTGGTTCCGGATCACGTCGTCGACGCTCCCTCGCCCTCGCACGGTCCGATGTGCAGCACGTAGTAGCTGCTGGCGTGCGGGGAGTCTCGGTGCGCTCCGCTGCCCGGAGGCGGCGCGCGGAGCACCTCGCACACGTGCACGTAGCCGCCCTTGATCAGCCGGATCAGGTTGGCGTGGTCGCGCTTACCCAGTGGCATCACCTTGCTGTAGGCGAGGGCCTTGGAGACGTGGCCGAAGCTCCGGTCGGTGGAGTCGGCGAGGCGCCTCAGCACGTCCGCGAGCGTCGGCGTCAAGTTGCGCGCCGGCTTGGCCGATGCCACCAGCCTCGGCTTCTCGCCCGGACCGAAGGACGCGTCGCGGAGGAGCCGCTCCGTGATGTCGCGCGACTCGATCGGGGGATCGCTCGGGTCGACGCGGGCGACCGAGGGGCGCGCGAGGATCTCGGCGATCTCCTGCTCGATTCTCCTGTCGTGGCTCGACCTCGGCATGCCTGGCATCCTACCTCTCGTCCCGCCTGGAGTCACCGGTCGTCGCTCGTCGCGGTCGGCCGCGTCACCGGCCGCGCAGGATCCTCAGCTCCCCCAGGATGGATCGCGGATCCAGGGTCTCATCTTCGGCGCGCAGCCCCCGGATGGCCTTCGCGTATCCGGCTCGCCTCGCCTCCCTGCCCGCCTCCTCGGCCTGACCGATCCTGGGCAGTGCGCCGTCGCCGCGCCCCTCGATGTGGTCGTGGAGGAGCTCGGCGGTCTCGCGGGAGATCTCCCCTGAATTGGTCATCCTGTACAGCTTGTGCTTGACCTTGATGGCAGGCTGCAGGGCGCTCTGATCTCCGCTCGACAGGTCTGCGATGTGCCTTCGGTAGGATCGGGCCTGCGTCGCCCACGATCGAGCGAATGCCGGCGGCAGGATGCCCGCGGCGGCGCCGAACAGCTCGCGCTGCGACAGTGTCGTGCTCTGCGCAGTGCCTCCCTCGGATAGGGCCCCGACGATATCTCGCCGCAGATCGCGGGATCTTGTCATGAGGGAATAGTAAGATCAGATCTCTTCGTCGTCCAGCGGGGTCGAATTGCCTGAATTCACCGGATCGCCCTGATTCCCGAGAGCAGCGTCTTCATGGCGTCTTCGAGGAGCTCGAGGGACTCGATCGCCTGCGGGAGATCGTCCTCCGGATCTGGATACGAGAGTTCGTCGATCTGGCCCATCGCCGTCTCGTCGCGCTCGTCCTCTCGCGAGGTGTCGATCTCGTCGAACATGGCCTCGGCGGCCTCTTCGCCGTGCTGCCCAATCAGCGCGCCCATGATCTCGTCGCGGCGGTCCTCGACGCCCTGGGCGAGCGCCTCGTGGAGGACCTGGGAGGATCGGCCGAGACGACTGGTCAGTCGACCGAGATCCGTCTTCACCTTCTTGGATTCCTTGACGATCTCGGAGATCCTCTCGGTGATCTCTGCCACTTCTGCCGTGGACTTGTCGCGCCACGCGACGAGCTTCTCTCGGGGGTTGATCTTGGGCATCGCTGGATCGTCCTGTCGTGGAGTGGCCGGCCCTCGCGGGGTCATCGAATGTTGCCTCCGGATCATGTACGATCCCGGTCATGAACGGAAGATGGAGCGGTCGCCGTGCCGCGCGCGCAGCGCGACTCCCGGAGCGGGCAGATCTGGGCACGTCGATCTACGGCGAGGATCGGGATCCTGGGTACCGTGCGCCGCTCAGCGAGGACGGGGCCAGGATGGCGGCCGGAGGTCTCGTCGTGGCGGTGGTCGGATTCGCGGTGGGGTTCTCCTTCGGGAAGCACGGCCGATCTCGAAGGTGATTTACATCTAACATCAACAGCGGTCGACCGCACGAAGTATCGAGGGGATCGGAGGATGAGCGTCTACGTCGATGCGGCCGTGTACAGGTCCGGCAGGATGATCATGTGTCACATGATCGCCGACACGCCCGACGAACTCCACGCGATGGCAGACGCGATTCGCGTCGCGCGGAGGTGGTTCCAGGTACCGCCGCGAGCCAGCTTCTGGCACTACGACATCTGCAAGAGCAGGCGCGCGCTGGCCGTCGAGCGCGGCGCGATCGAGTGTGATCGCGCCGCGCTCGTCGCGGCCCTGCGCCGCATTCGAACGAGCGGAGCGTTCCCGCGATCCGTCCGATCTCGGCCACCCGAAGGTGGTCGCCTGTCAGCGGATCACGGATCCGATCTTTGAGTGGTCCGCGCGGACCGGATCCAGCGCGCGCTCGATCTCGCCCAGCGTGGTCACGCCGATCCACGCGTCGTGATCGTCGGTTCCGTACGAGATCGCCACGCCGCCCCGGTCGTCCACGGCCAGGCCGGCGGCGAATTCAATACCATGCGCGGGGGACAGCTTGAACGGCACGGACCGCTGCAGCATCACCCCCCTCGAGTCGACGGTGTAGAGCGTGTGCCAGTACAACTTGCGGTGGTCGGCGTGGGTCAGCCGGGTCTCGTGCGCCACGCCGAGCCACCTGTCGCGCTCGATCTGCACCAGCTGGCTGCCGCCGCGCAGCTCGGTCGACCCCGGGGCGGATCGGCGCGCCGTCGCCGGAGATCGAGGCGCCCCCGCGGGTGTTCCCGACCTCGCGGTGCTCACCACGCGGATCTCGACGCCGGACTTGCTCGGCGGGCGAACCCCCGGCGGCTCCGGGGCTCCCCCAGGATCCGGTGCGGTTCCCGCGCTCACGATTCCGCGGTCGGAGACGACGACCCCGCGCTCGATCGACTGGAGCAGGCGAACGTCGTCGGCGCCGTCGAACGGAGACCAGTTCTTCTGGGGGCGATCGCTCCACAGTCCGCGGAGCGGCCTGGCGTCGGTGATATCCCCCTCGCTGCTGAGGTCCAGGAGGGCCATCTCGGGTCGACTCGGGCGATCGAGGTTGAGCTGCAGCGCGGTGGCGACGGCGCGAAGCCTGCCGCCGGCGACGAACAGCCGAACGTCCTCATATCCGAGCGAGGTGCACGTCGGCGCCCGAGGGCGAGAGTCGAGCTCGAGGACCTCGCGCAGTCCGGAGATCTCGAGCGTCTCCGGATCCAGCTCGACGATCGCGTTGCGGGTCATGGCGCGACCGCGCCGCGCGTCGACGGACAACTGCGGGATGCCGTCGGGCAGGCTGTAGTTGGCGACGCGCAGGACGCATCGCCAGGTGTCGGTCATGGGATCGCGGTGCACGCACGGATTGAAGCTCCACCAGCCGCGGCCGAACGGCGCGACAGAGATCTTCTTCGTGGCCCATCTGCCGCCCAGGACTTCCGACGCGGGCGGATAGCGGTGCTCGACTCCGCCGGCGGGCATCACGGAGATTCGTCGGCTCCGCTGGCGTTGTCCCGATCGGGTCGGCCGCTGCGCTCCGGGATGGCGTCGTCTTCCTCTCGCGAATCGGAGCGATCCGGCGGTTCCGGCGGTGGCTCGCGCTCGCCGTCGTCGCGATCGTCGTGCTCGATGCGCGTGGGCGAGATCAACCAGAACACCGCGCCGACTCCGACCACGATGACGAGCGAGGTCCACGCGAGCGATCGCCCGCGTCTGCCTTCGCGCTGGGGGGACGCGACGGCGAGGGTGCCCGACGCGCGATCGCGCTCGCGCTGGGCGATCGCGCGTCCTCGGCTCACGACATCGCCGCCGATCCTTCAGTTCGGATCGCGGACGCGCACGCCTCCGCGTTGTTCAGGATCCGGGCGAAGTCCTCGCGGTACCTCTCGACGTTCGGCCCGAGCCTGACGTCGGACAGGTTGGCCCGGAACTCGCTCCACGACGCCGGCGGGCGGCCGAGCTTCCTGGTCACCGCGGCCAGCCCCTGATGGGCCAGCTCCGGCAGGCCGTGCTGCAGCTTGACGACCGCCCAGAAGCCCGGGCCGTCGGGGCTCCACCGCGGCCCGGCGTCGATGGACGCGAGATCGCGCGTCGCGCGGGCGACGCACCTGCGCACGAGCTGGACCGCGGCCTGAGCCTGGCGATCCATCTCCTCGGGGGTGATCGGCCTCGCCATCTGCTTCGAGAAGCCGCGGACGATCTTGCCCTTCCACAGGATCTCGTGCTGGCTCCCCGGCACGCAGCACGCGCGCAGCTCCGCTCCGGTCAGCCTCGGATCGAGCAGGCCGAGGTCGTCGGGGTTGTAGAGCTGGGCGATGCCCAGCTCGAGGGGCGCCCCGTCTGGGCCGTGCGCCGGGGGGTATCCGACCTCGCACGGGTTCCCGCCGGATTCTTGCGCGATCCAGCGGAGCACGTAGGGCAGGGGTAGGGCCGGGGCGTCGGTGCACATCGGCGCGAGCACCCTGCTCCACGCGAGCATGGACGGCGGAGCCGCGGGGGAACTTCCGAATTCCTGGCTCTCCAGGGCCCCGGACGCGCCGCCGCGCCGGCCCGCCCGGAGCTCGTCTTCGCGCTCGCGGCTGGCCTGCGACTCGGGATGCCGGGGTGGGGCGAGGCGAGGCGCGGTCGATGCCGAGGCTCGACGCGCCCCGAGGAGGCGCAGGCCGAGGATGGCAGCGCCGATCGCGGCGATCGCGTGCGCCAGTCCCACCGCGAGCTACTCCGCCCCGGGGCGACCTGGGTCTCCGTGCCCGGTGGCCGTCGCCGCGATCGCCGATCTGGCCGCGGCGACCGAGGCGTCGGCGGCGATCGTCGTTGGAGTGCTCGCGCCGAGCGGCGGGTGCGTCGCCGCGTGATCCGTCGCCTCGCCGTGAGCACGCGCGCGCCCGTCGGGGCTCGCCGCGCGATCGACGGCGGCGGGCGCCGTCGGGATTCGCGGATCGACGAAGCGGACCGGCGGCGCGATCGCGGCCTGCGCGCGGCCCGCGAGCAGCATCTCCTGATGGATCCTGGCCGCGGCGACGGCGACCTCGGCATCCGGGGATCCGATCACCTTGGCCCGCTCGGCGTACTGCTCGAGGAGGCTGATCGCGAGCATCGACTGCTCGCGCGTGAACGGCGGCGTCACCGGTCCGGACGTCCTCGCCTCCGCATTCGGCGACGTGCCCGATTTCCGATCGATCAGCTGCACGGTGGTCTTGACGTTCATGCCGCCGACGGAGCGCGTCCCGGCCTGGCCGCCGCTGCTGCCGCTGCCGCCGATGACCTCGACCCGGGCCGCCTGCGCCCTGGGCGCGCCGACCCCGGCGCTGCGGGCCGCGGCGGCGTGGTCGTGGGTCGCCCTGCTCGCCCCGGGCGACGAGCTGATGTGCGAGTTGGGTCCGGCGCCGGATCCCGACGGTGGGCGCGCCTTCTGGGTGTTGGTCTGGACGATCCCGGTGGATCGTCGCACGTGCTGGGGGAGCATCCTGGTCTCGGCCATGTTCGCGTTCCTTTGCGGGGGCTTGATCTCTGGCGATCATCGTACCAGATTCGATCGGCGATCCGGCGCGGATCGACTCGGATCAGAACAGCTCGGCGGGCCTGAGGTTCTGCGTCTTCTTGGTGAAGTTCGCGTCGATGATCCGCTCGATCGCGGCCCTGCCCGCGTCGAGCGGCAGGGGCTTGATGGCCTTGGCGATCGCCCACGCGTTGGCCACGGCGATCTTCCTGGCATCGTCCATGTCGCTCTTGAACTCGCGCTCGCGCTCCGCGCGGACTGACCCGTTTGCCACGTGCAGCCTCACCAGGACTCGGCCCGGCCGGCGATTCACCCCGACCTCTCCTGCGGCTCCCAGGTCGATCACGTTGGTCTGGACCATCTTCCATTGGTCCCTGGGGCCGTGCATCGGGCGGAGCTCGATCGTGAAGTTCCGGGCGCGCAT
>Ga0326726_10001050_pt1 | contig 25470 bp, 23 predicted proteins | sample MHFenrmetagenome_2_FD_207603 | JGI IMG/M metagenome (GOLD analysis project Ga0326726, IMG submission 207603) | Lab enriched peat soil microbial communities from Michigan Hollow, Ithaca, NY, United States - MHF15MN | ecosystem: Environmental > Terrestrial > Soil > Wetlands > Peat | place: USA... | reverse complement strand
CGACGCACGAAACCAACCTCGCTGCCGCAGATTCGTTTCTGCCCAGTAGACAGGAACCGCCGGTTGCGGAACCGCACGGCGGGTGGTGTGGGAGGACGGCGGGGGTAACCCCGCCTCCTACCCGATCCCCGCCTTCCCGAGTCTCGTCAGGGCATTACGAAGCGACAGACTGCGGCGACGCCGACACGCTTGCGTCGTGAAACAGCTCAATCCGCGAAGGTCACGAAAGTTGCGCGGTGATTGGAGTCACAGTCAGGCGTGAGGAGTCTCACAGCCGGTTGGTCGCCCGATTTGAGAACGTAGGTAGTGACCCCGGCCACGTGACCTGCGTCACAGGCGCATGGCTTGACGGGGCCGAGACCAGGCGGAACCGGCAGGTGCTGATGATGGTATTCCGACAAAGCGGAGGGGGCGCGCGGAGACGGCTCGCGTGGCTGCTGTTCACCGCGGTTTTCCTGCTCGCCGGCGTATATACCCGGGCGGCGGAAGACCCGAACGAAACCTGTTTTGCCTGTCATAGCGACAAGACGCTCACCACCAAGCGCGCCGGGCGCGCCGTCTCCCTGTTCGTGGAAGCCAAGAAGTTCCATGGTTCCATTCACGGCTCGCTCGCCTGCACTAATTGCCACGCCGACCTGGAAGGCAAAGACCTGCCGCACGAGACGCCGCTGAAGAGAGTAGATTGCGGCACCTGCCACGGGGAGCAGGCCAAGCAGCACGCCAAGTCGTTGCACGGGCGCGCGGTGGCCCGCGGGGACGCGCTGGCGCCACGCTGCGCCAGCTGCCATGGCAACCACGACATCCTGCCCGCCAAGGACCCGCGCTCTCCGGTGTCGCCGATGAACGTGCCGTTCACCTGCGGCAAATGCCATCGCGAAGGCACGCCGGTACAGACCCAGCGAAAGATCGAGCAGCACAACATCATCGAGAATTATGCGGAGAGCATGCATGGCGAGGCCCTGCTGAAGAAGGGGCTGGTGGTAGCCGCGAACTGCGCGTCCTGTCATACGGCGCATAACATCCTGCCGCACACCGATCCCGGCTCCTCCATCGCGCGGGTGAATATCGCCAAGACCTGCACCAAGTGTCATGCGCGCATCGAAGACGTGCATCGCAAGACCATCAAGGGCGCGCTCTGGGAAAAAGAGGCGCACGTGCTGCCGGCGTGCGTGGATTGCCACCAGCCGCACAAAGTTCGGAAGGTGTTCTACACGCAGGGCATGGCGGACGCCGATTGCATGCGCTGCCACGCCAATGAAAACCTGAAGACGCATGACGGCCGTCCGATGGCGGTGCACGTCGCCGAGGTAGCCTCGTCCCGCCACGCCAAGGTGGCGTGCAGCCAGTGCCATTCGGAGGTGAACGCCTCGCGCGTTCGCCCGTGCGAGACCATCACCACGGCGGTGGACTGCTCGAAATGCCATGAGCAGATCGGGCAGGACTACCAGAAGAGCAAGCACGGGCAGTTGTTCGCCAAGAAGGACCCCAACGCGCCCGTCTGCAAGGAGTGCCACGGGACGCATCGGGTGCTGGGCAAACATGATCCGCAGTCGGCGACGTTCGCCACCAACATTCCCACGCTGTGCGCGCGCTGCCATCGCGAAGGCAAAAAAGCGGCGATGCGCTACACCGGCACGCAACACGAGATCATCCAGCACTACCAGGAGAGTATCCACGGCAAGGGACTGCTGAAGAGCGGCCTGACGGTGACGGCCACCTGCACCAACTGTCACAGCGCGCACCGCGAGCTGCCGAAGTCGGATCCCGAGTCCACGGTCAATCCGAAAAACCTGCCGGCGACCTGCGGCCAGTGCCACCACGGCATCCAGGAGCAGTTCGTCAACAGCATTCATTCGCGCACGGTCAGCACCACGAAAGAACAGCTGCCGGTGTGCAACGACTGCCATAGCGCGCACCAGATCCGGCGCGCCGACGAAGACGGCTTCAAGCTCGATATCATGGCCAAGTGCGGCCGCTGCCACGTAGAGATCGCCAAGACCTACTTCGACACTTATCACGGCAAGGTCTCGCGCCTGGGCTACACCAAGACGGCCAAGTGTTATGACTGCCATGGTGCGCACGACATCCTGAAGGTCACCGATCCGCGGTCGCATCTGAGCCGCGCCAACGTGGTGCAGACCTGCCAGAAATGCCACAGCGGCGCGACGCGGCGCTTCGCCGGCTATCTGTCGCACGCCACCCACCACGATCCCAAGAAGTATCCGTTCCTGTTCTGGACGTTCTGGGGAATGACGTCGCTGCTGGTGGGGACGTTCATCGTGGGCGGATTGCACACCCTGCTATGGCTGCCGCGGGCGTTTCAGATGCGCCGCGAACTGCGCGCCCTCGAAGCCCGGGAAGCCGCCGAACAAAAGGCGGAGGAGGAGAAGCGCAATGGCGGCCGTTAACGAGGACATGGAAACCGTCGTGGCGCAACCCAAAGCCGCGGTCCCCAACCCGGTCGCTGAGCGCGAGACGGCGGTGATCGCCAGCGACGAGTGGGGCCCGGAAGCGCCGCCGGACCGCCGCGAATTCGTCCGCTTCACCCGCCTGCACCGGACGCTGCACGCGTGCATGATCCTGAGCTTCATCACGCTCGCGCTCACCGGGTTGTCGCTGAAATTTTCCTTCACCGGCTGGGCGCGTTTCATGTCGCGCATGCTGGGCGGGTTCCAGACCTGCGGGTTCATTCACCGCACCGCCGCGGTCATCATGTTCGCGACTTTCGTCGCCCACATCGTCGATCTGTTCAAGCTGAAAAAGCGCGAGTACGGATCGTGGAAGGCGCTGATCCTGGGCCCCTACTCCATGATCCCGATGAAGAAGGACCTGCTGGAATTCATCGGCACCATGAAGTGGTTTCTCGGCCTCGGAGCGCGGCCCCAGTACGGGCGCTGGACGTACTGGGAAAAGTTCGACTACTTCGCCGTATTCTGGGGCGTCTTCATCATCGGGTCCACCGGCCTGGCGCTCTGGTTCCCGGTGTTATTCACTCGGTTTATTCCCGGGTCGTTCATCAACGTTGCGACCATCATTCACAGTGACGAAGCGCTGCTCGCCACCGGATTTATCTTCACCGTTCATTTCTTCAACACGCACCTGCGGCCGGAAAAATTCCCCATGGACACCACCGTGTTCACCGGACAGATGCCGCTGGCGGAACTGAAGCGAGACAAGCCGCGCGAGTACGAAGCGCTGCTGGCGAGCGGCCGCCTGGAGCGGCACCTCGCCGATCCGCATCCCCCGATCGTGGTGAAGACCATTCGTGCGTTCGCGTGGATCGCGTTGTCCATCGGCTTCAGCATCGTGGTGTGGATCATCTACGCCATGCTGTTCGCGTACCGGTAAACGCCGGCCCGCAGAGAGAAGGGTCCTGGAATGTTGAAACGCAGGAGTGCACGAATTGCCGTCGCGCTGGCATTTTTATTCTTCCTATTCTTGAGCGCGCAATCGTGGGCCGGGAAAGCGAAACCGCCGGCAGCGCCGAAAATCACCGACGTCGAATGCCTTGCCTGTCACGCTGACGCCGGCCTGACCAAGGAAGTGAACGGCAAGCAGGTTTCGCTGGCAGTTGACGAAGGCAAGTACAAGGGCTCGGTGCATGGCATGTTCGGCTGCACCGATTGCCACACCGACATCAAGTCGGCGCCGCACGAAACGCCTCCCGAAAAGCCGAAGTGCGCCACCTGCCACGCCGACCAGGACGCCGCTTACAATCGCGGCTTCCACGCGCAGGCGGTGAAGAGCGGCGACAAGCTGGCTGCCAGTTGCCAGGATTGTCACGGCAACGTGCATCAGATCCTGCCGGCCACCGATCCCAAGTCGAAGGTGCATCGTTCCACCATTCCGGCGACCTGCGGAAGCTGCCACGGCCAGAAGTTCGTCATGGAAGCCAGCGGCCACAGCGCGCAGCCGTTTATCAACTACGAGGAAAGCGTTCACGGAAAATCCATCACCAAGGATGGCGACAAAAGCAAGGCCGCGGTCTGCACCGATTGCCACGACGCCCACGAGATCCTAAACGGCGCCAACCCGAAATCGTCCATCGCCAAAGCCAACGTGCCGTTCACCTGCGCCAAGTGCCACGAAAAGGTCGAGCAGGAATTCATGAGCAGCATTCACGGCCAGGCGTTGACGCGCGGCAACTGGCAGGCGCCGGTGTGCACCGATTGCCATGGCATTCACACCATCAAGGCGCACACCGATCCCAAGTCTTCTGTGAGTCCGCAGAACCTGGCGCGCAGCACGTGCGCGCAATGCCACGAAAACGTCCGCCTGGCGGGCGAATTCGGCGTCGAGAGCCGCCGCGCCAGCACCTACCTGGCGAGCTACCATGGGCTGGCTTCAAAGGCGGGCTCGAAGGTCGTGGCCAACTGCGCAAGCTGCCACGGAGTGCACAACATCCTGCCCTCCAGCGATCCCAAATCCACCATCAACCGCGCGAACCTTGCCAAGACCTGCGGCCAGTGCCACCCGGGCGTGACCGAAAAATTTCTTCAGGGCAAAGTGCACGTGGACGCGCCGCTCTCGGCCGATATCGGCAGCGTGGCGGTGCGCTGGATCCGGCGCATGTACCTGAGCCTGATCCTGGTGACCATCGGGGTCATGCTGCTGCACAATCTGATTATCTGGCGGCGCAAGGCGCTGCTGCGGCGCAACGAGCACCGCCGCATCATTCGCCGCATGGACACCAACCAGCGTATCCAGCACCTGACCCTTCTGATCAGCTTCATCACGCTGGTGATCACCGGCTTTGCGCTGAAGTATCCCGACTCCTGGTTTGCCTCGCTGCTCAGCTTCAACGAGACTTTCCGCGGCGTGCTCCATCGCGTCGCCGGCGGTGTGCTCATGGCCGTGGGCCTGTACCACGTCGGCTATCTGCTCATCAGCGCCGAAGGACGGCGCCTGATGATGGCCATGCTGCCGGAGCCCAAGGACGCGCTCGATGCCCGCGACACCATGCGCCACTATCTCGGGTTCAACGTCTCCAAGCCGCAGTTCAAGCGCTTCAACTACGCCGAAAAGGCGGAGTACTGGGCGCTGGTCTGGGGCACACTGGTCATGGCTTCGACCGGCCTGGCGCTCTGGTTCAAGATGTCGATGGGACACTTGCTGCCGCGCTGGTGGCTGGACGTCGCCACCGCCATCCACTTCTACGAAGCGATCCTGGCTACGCTCGCCATTATCGTGTGGCACTTCTACCAGGTCTTCTTCGATCCCGATATCTACCCCATGAACTGGGCGTGGTACGACGGGCGGATGTCGGTCGAGCATTACCAGGACGAGCACGGCCTCGACCTCGAAACCGTGCGCCGGTCGGTAGAGGAGATGGCGGCGGAAGCCGGAGAGCCGGAGCCGACTCCAACGCCTGCGGAAGCGAAGGAAGAAGAACCCGTGAGCCCGCGCCAGCACTGATTGCAATTCGATCGGAGCGGCACGGCGAAGTATGGCCTGCGGCAAGCTCACAGAAGGTTGTGAGACTCGACGCAGGCCGAAGTTTGTCAGGACGATTGGCTTTGGCGTAAGCTGCGCGGTTGGCTTCGGGCGCGGACAAGGTCCGACTCCGCACCCCGGCAGGAAAGACCGTGAGGAGGGCTTTGGATGGCCGACCAACCCCAAGGTGAGGAGAAATCGTCTACCACCCCGAACGGCCGCGCCCCCGGCCTGATCCGCAATCCGGTCAGCCTGATCGGCGCGGCGCTGGCGGTCATCAGCGCGGCCAACATCGCTTTCCTCATCTTTATCGACTACATCTCAGCCCGGCCCAGTCCCTACATTGGCATCTTCGCCTACATGATCCTGCCGGCGTTCCTGATCCTGGGTTTGCTGGTGATCCCGATCGGCATGTGGGTGGAACGCACGCGGCGGCTGACCCAGGCGCCGTCCATGGGGCGCTATCCGAGCATTGACCTCAATAATCCGCAGCAGCGCAGCGCCTTCGCATTTTTCCTCAGCTTCGCCGTCGTATTTGTGGCGCTCAGCGCCGCCGGCAGTTATCGTGCTTATGAATTTACCGACTCGGTCCAGTTCTGCGGGCAGCTTTGCCACTCGGTGATGAATCCCGAATTCGTGGCCTACGGCCAGTCGCCGCACGCTCGCGTGCGCTGCGTGGATTGCCACGTCGGGCCGGGCGCGGGATTCTACGTGCGCTCCAAACTCTCCGGCGCCTACCAGGTGTACGCGGTCACGTTTCACAAGTTTCCGAAGCCGATCCCGACGCCCGTCGAAAACCTGCGTCCCGCGCAGGAAACCTGCGAGCAGTGCCATTGGCCGCGCAAGTTCTACGGCGCGCAGTTGAAGGTCTTCTATCATTACGGCAGCGACGAAAAGAACACGCCGCGCCAGATCCGCATGCTGATCAACACCGGCGGCGGCGATCCCGCCACCGGGGCGCCGTCGGGCATTCACTGGCACATGAACATCGCCAACGAGATCACCTATGTTGCCACCGACCGGCAGCGCCAGGTGATCCCGTGGATCCAGGTGAAGGACATGAGCGGGCGCGTGACGGTCTATCAGTCCAAGGACAATCCGCTCAAGCCGGAGCAGATTGCGAGCCTGCCCAAGCGCCGCATGGATTGCGTGGACTGCCATAACCGTCCAACCCACATCTATGTTCCCCCTGACCGTTCCGTGGACGAGTCGCTGCTGGCTAAGCGCATTGATCCGACGCTGCCGTTCATCAAGCAGCAGGCGGTGGCCGTGCTCAGCGCCGACTACAAAAGCACGCCGGAAGCGACGCAGGCCATCGCCACCAACCTGGAGAAGTTTTACAACGAAAAATACCCGCCGCTGATGAAGTCGAAGCAGCTCGAGATGCGCAATACCATTGCCGAGGTGCAGCGCATTTACACCACCACCATCTTCCCCGAGATGAAGGTGGACTGGCGGGTGCACCCCAACAACATCGGGCACTTTCTGTCCGCCGGCTGCTTCCGCTGTCACGACGACAACCACGTCGCTACCGACGGCAAGGCCCTCACCAAGAACTGTGATACCTGCCACACCGTCATCGGGGAGTTGGAGAGCGGGCAACCGGTGTACGGCAGCACCCAGGGAATGCAGTTCAAACACCCAGTAGACCTGGGCGACATGAAGGCGGTCAATTGCGCCGACTGCCACACTGGCGGGGTGGGACCGTAAACCGCATTTAGGGGCGCGGACAGCCCCACCCGTCCCCGGTTGTTGACCTTCAGGTCCGGTGATAAGTCTCACACCCAATTGTGACAACTGTCACGGCCCCTTGTGCCTTCCCGGTTCTACCCTTGAGCCGGTAGAGGAGACGAGGATGGAAACCGGAACCGGGCACAATCCGCAGGAATCCAAGCCACGGCTGATCTTTTGGGAAGTCACCAAGGGCTGCAACCTGCGCTGCATCCACTGCCGCGCCAGCGCCACCGAGTTGAGCTCCCCCAGCGACCTGCCGACCGACCGCGCGCTCGACATCATCACCCAGATCGCCGCTTTCGGTAACCCCATTCTGGTGCTGAGCGGAGGCGAGCCTTTGTACCGGCGGGATATCTTCCAGCTTGCCCGCTTCGCCACCGACCGCGGGCTGCGCGTCGCGCTCGCCACCAACGGCACCATGGTCACCAAGCAACTTGCGCGCAGGATCGTGGATTCCGGCGTGCGCCGCGTCTCCATCAGTCTGGACGGCGCCGATGCGCTCACCCACGACACCTTTCGCGGCATTCCCGGCGCCTTCGAAGCCGCCGTCTACGGGCTGCGCAACCTGAAGGAACTCGGCATGTCGGTGCAAATCAACATGACCATTGCCCGGCACAACGCGCGGCAGTTGCCGCAGGTGCTGGAAATGGCGCGCGACCTGGGCGCCGACGCGCTGCACACCTTCCTGCTGGTTCCGGTGGGATGCGGCGTGGACATCGCCGCCGAGCAGATGGTTCCGCCGGAGGAATACGAGGAAATGCTGAACTGGTTCTATGACCGCTCGCTGGAGGGCGGCATCGAGCTGAAGGCGACTTGCGCGCCGCATTATTTCCGCGTGGCGCGGCAACGGCGCGCTGCCGACCGTCGCGCGGCGTCGGACAACGGATCAGGCGCGCCCGAGATCGGCCCTGCCGACATGACCATGCCGGGCGCAACCGGCGTCGTCATTCATGCGCACGGCCATCCCCGCGCAGTCGAAAAAAACGCGGAGCACGCCGGCATGGGCGGCCATCCCGAGGGCATGCACGCCATGACCAAGGGCTGCCTGGCGGGAACCGGCGTCTGTTTCATTTCGCATGAGGGCGAAGTTTTCCCCTGCGGCTACCTGCCGGCGATCGCCGGCGACCTGCGTCAGCAGAGCTTCGCCGACATCTGGGACAATTCGGTGGTCTTCCACGAGCTTCGCGACACCGACAACCTGAAAGGGAAGTGCGGATGCTGCGAGTTCCGTAACATCTGCATGGGATGCCGCGCCCGCGCCTATGCCGCCAGCGGCGATTACCTGGCCGAAGAGCCCTTCTGCGTCTATCAGCCCCGCAGCGAGGCGCTTAAGGCGCGCAAGACGGCGATGGCGCACGACTGAACAGGCTTCAGGCTCTAGGCTCACGGCACAAGGAACGACGGAATGAGAGTGGCCTTGAGCCTTCTGCCTTGCGCCTTGCTCCTTGAGCCTTTTTCGGCGGCGTGCGACTAAAGTCACAGCGTGGGGAACAATTGGCGGCTAATCTTCAGCACGATACCTTCGACATGGCAACCATCTCGACCATCGCAAAACCGGCTCCGTCCAACCAGGCTCGCGTGCGCGCGCTGGTCATTCCACGCGAGCACGGCGCGTGGGGATTGCTGTTGATCCCGCTCGTCACCGGCGCATCTGCCGGGCTGGCCGTGGCGCCGAACTGGCCGCCCCTGGCGCTGTTCACGGTGGCCGCCCTGGCCCTGTTCTGGATGAGGACGCCGGTGGAGATCGCCGCCGGCGCCTCGCCGATGCGCGCCCAGTCAGCTTCGGAAACCAATACGCTGTTGATTGCCATTGCCGCCCTGGGTTCCACCGCCATGATCTGTGTGACCGCGCTTCTGTGGGACGGCGGCAACCATGGACTGCTCGCGCTCGGTGGCGTAGCGGCCCTGACCTTTGTCGCCCAGGCAATGGTGAAGAAACTCGGGCGCGGCGCTCGCATGGCGTCGCAGATGATCGGATCCATCGGCTTGACGGCGACTGCCCCCGCGGCGTGGTACGTCGTGACCGGGCAGCTCGACGCGCGCGCGCTCGGCTTGTGGCTGGCCAACTGGATTCTTGCCGGTAACCAGATCCACTATGTCCAGCTCCGCATTCACGCCGCGCGCGCCGCATCGCTCCCGGAAAAACTCCAGCGCGGACGCTGGTTCTTCCTCGGGCAATTGGCCATGCTGGCGGCGCTGCTGGCCGCCTGGCGCTTCCACCTGCTCCCCGGCCTGGCGTTGCTGGCGTCAGTGCCTCTCCTTATTCGCGGATGGCTGTGGTTCGCCTCCAGCCCGCAGCCGCTCGCGGTCAAGCGCCTCGGGTGGAGCGAACTCGCCCACGGCGTCACCTTCGGCCTGCTGCTCATCGCCGCCTATGTCGTGTAGCGACCTTTCGACCTGCTGATTCGATGGTGTCCCACCTCTGCCCGTATTTGGCAGATGTGGGCGTGGGTCGGCACCGTGACGGCGAGATTCGCCGATGAGCCGATTGCGGCAATTCGTGTAGAATCCGAAAATATCTATCCGGAACTTGTGCGCTCGTGGGAGCCGTCCCGGCCCGAGTGACCGGAACAGGGCGGACCCATGCCATCCAAAATCCCGGTAGGAATTCTGGGCGCGACGGGCGTGGTGGGACAGCGGTTTCTGCAACTGCTGGAGCATCACCCGTGGTTTGAGCCGGCCTGGCTGGCGGCGAGCGACCGCTCCGCCGGGCTGCCGTATGAAGAAGCGGTGCGCTGGCGGTTGCGGACGCCGATTCCCGAAAGCGTGGCGCGCATGAAGGTGTCGCCGGCCGCGCCCGATGGCGCTCCGCGCGTGATCTTTGCCGCTCTGGACGCCGACATCGCGCGCGAGGTGGAGCCGCGCTTTGCCGCCCAGGGCTGCGCCGTCATCTCCAATTCCAGCGCGCTGCGCATGCAGGAAGATGTACCCCTCGTCGTGCCTGAGGTCAATGCCGATCATGTGAAATTGATTCACGCCCAGCGTTGGCGGCAGGACAGCGGCGGCTTTGTGGTCACGAATCCGAATTGCTCCGCCATCGGGCTGGTGATGGCGCTGGCGCCGCTCCATCAGCGCTATGGCCTGGAGAAGGTGATGGTCGTCACCATGCAGGCGGTCAGCGGAGCGGGCTACCCGGGTGTGGCGTCGCTGGACATTCTCGGCAACGTGATCCCGTACATCGCCAAAGAAGAAGAGAAGATGGAAGAAGAGACGCGCAAGCTGTTGGGCCGTGCCGACGCTACGCGCATCCACCCCGCGGCGTTCGCCATGAGCGCGCAGTGCAACCGCGTCGCGGTGGAAGACGGGCACACGGAATCAGTCTCGGTGAAGCTGGCGAAGAAGGCAAGCGCGGAGGAGATCATCGAGACCTGGCGCAACTTCCGCGCCGTCCCGCAGGAACTGCGGCTGCCAAACGCGCCCGATCCGCCGATTGTTTATGACTGCGCGCCCGATCATCCGCAGCCGCGCTTCGACGTGGACCGCGGCGCCGGCATGACCGCCAGCGTGGGACGCCTGCGCCCCTGCGGCGTGCTCGACTGGAAGTTCACCGTGCTGTCGCACAACACCATCCGCGGCGCTGCCGGCGCGGCGCTGCTGAATGCCGAACTGCTGCGCGCGCAGGGATACTTGGGAGACTAGAGGGAACTTGCCGCAGATTAACGCTGAAAAACGCTGATCAAGAAACGAGAAAAATCTTGCGTTTGTCTGCGTTCATCAGCGGCAAACCTGTTTTGCTGATAGCTGATAGCTGATGGCAGTAGTCATGAAATTCGGCGGGACCTCGGTGGAGGATTCCACCGCCATTGACCGCGCTGCGGAGATCGTTTGCGGTCGGCTGGCGCACTCGCCGGTAGTCGTGGTCAGCGCCTTGGCCAAGGTTACCGATCAACTGGTGGCGATGGCGCGCGCGGCGGGCGACGGCGATCGCGAGAGCGCGCTGCAGCTTTCGCGCGCCGTCCGCGAACGGCACTACAACGCTGCCTCCGAGTTGCTGGGAAGCGCCGTGTTTGGCGAGATTCACAGCGAACTCGAGACCGACTTCGATTCCCTCGACGAACTCCTGCGCGGCATCGCTGCCATCGGCGAGCTCACGCCGCGAACTACGGACAACGTCCTCTCGTTTGGCGAGCGGCTTTCCAGCAAGCTGGTCACGGCTGCGTTCCGCTCCCGCGGGCTGAAAGCGGTGCTGGTGGATTCGCGCGAGTGCATCGTGACCGACGACACCCACACCCGGGCTGTCCCGCAGATGGACGACACCAACGACAACCTGCGCGCGCGCCTGCGTCCGCTCTTGGAAAAGAAGCGCGTGCCGGTGATGGGCGGTTTCATCGGCGCCACGCGCGAGGGTGTGACCACGACCATCGGGCGCGGCGGATCGGATTTTTCCGCCGCCATCATAGGAGCGGCGCTGGATGCCGAACGCATCGAGATCTGGACCGACGTGGACGGCATGAAGACTACCGACCCGAATCTCTGCCCGGACGCGTTGCGCATCAAGTCCATCGGTTTCGAGGAAGCGGCGGAGCTGGCCTATTTCGGCGCCAAAGTGCTGCATCCCTCCACGCTGTTGCCGGCCATCCAGAAAAACATCGCGGTGCACGTGCTGAACTCGCGCAACCCGGAGAACGAAGGCACCAGGATCACGGCGCGCGCTCCGCATTGCCGCAACGCGTTTAAGGCAATCGCCGCCAAGAAACGGATTACCATCGTCGACGTGGTGGCCACGCGTATGCTCGGCGCGCACGGTTTTCTGAAATCCATATTTGACGTCTTCGACCGGCATCGCTGCGCGGTGGATGTGGTTTCAACATCCGAGGTGAGCGTGTCGGTCACGGTGGACTCTAACGAAGCGATTCCGGCGATTGCCGCCGACCTGGATAAGCTCGCCGACGTCAAGTATTCGGGACGGAACGCGATCGTGTGCCTGGTCGGCGAGGCAATACGGGAGACGGCGGGCGTGGCGGCCAAGGTGTTCGGCGCTCTCGGCGAAATCAACGTACGCATGATTTCGCAGGGCGCGTCGGAGATCAACATCACGTTCGTGATTGATGAAGCCGATGTCCCCGAAGCGGTGCGGCGGCTGCACAACGTATTCTTCGCCGATCCCGACCCGGAAGTGTTTGCCCGCGACTGAAGCCAGACGTCAGCCATCAGCAACCAGCAGTCGGTTCGCTGCGATGGCTGAGAATGCTGATTAACTACCGTTTTTCTCCGCGTGACCTTTGCGTCCTCTGCGTTTATCTTGGTTCAGCCATGAACATGTTCATCCTCGGTGGTCGAGGCAAGATCGGCTCGCTCGTCGCCGACGTCGCCCGCGAGCGACGTCACAACGTCACTGTCCTGGACGTGCCCGAGAACGCCGGCGCGCGCGCCCTCACGCGCGATGCTCTCAAGAGCGTTGACGTCGTTCTGGACTTCACCAGCCCGGACGCGGTCATCGAAAACATCGCCGCCTGCGTTCAGGGCAAGGCGAACATGGTGGTCGGCACCACCGGCTGGTATGGCGAAATTCCGCGCATCAAGCCGCTGGTGGAGCAGAGCGGGATCGGGTTCTTGTACGCCGCCAATTTTTCGATCGGGGTAAACCTGTTCTTCGACATTGTGAGGGCGGCCGCACCCGCCGTTCGCTACAGCTACGACGGCCGCATCCTGGAGAAGCATCACGTGCACAAGAAGGACGCGCCCTCGGGAACGGCGATGGCGATCCGCAACCTGATCCGCGACGCCGCGCACGCCGAGCTGCCGATTGAATCCGTGCGCGAGGGCGAGGTGGTGGGCTTGCACCAGGTGACGTTCGAATCGGCCGGCGATACCATCACCCTGACGCACGACGCCAAGTCCCGGCGCGGTTTTGCCGAGGGCGCGGTACGCGCTGCCGAATGGCTTCCGGGCAAAACCGGCTTCTACGATTTCAAAGACATCTTCCGCGAATTGCGCTAAAGTTCCCCGTTCCCCGGCCGACCGATTACACTGAGGAGAGCGTTCCTCACTGGAGTTGTTATGAAGCTCACTCACGGCTGTGGCACCGCGATTGTTACCCCTTTCCACTCCGATGGCTCGATCGACGAGCGCGCGCTGCGCGGACTGGTCGCGTGGCAGATCCAGAGCGGCATTGATTTTCTCGTCCCTTGCGGCACCACCGGCGAAACGCCGACGCTCTCGCGCGAAGAGTGGCTGCGCGTTATTGAGGTGACCATCTCGGTAGCGCAGGGGAAGGTCCCAATCGTGGCCGGCGCCACCTCGAACAGCACGCAAGACGCGGTGGAAAAAGCGCGCACCGTGGCTGCGATGCCGGGTGTGGACGCAATCCTGACCGCTTCGCCCTACTACAACAAGCCAACGCAGGAAGGCCAGTACCGGCACTTCAAGGCGATTGCCGAGGCGGTGGACAAGCCGCTGATCCTCTACAACGTGCCCGGGCGCACCGGCGCCAATATCGAGCCGCCGACGCTGGCGCGGCTGGCCGAAATTCCCAATATCATCGGCGTGAAGGAAGCCAGCGGCAGCATTTCGCAAATCGCCGAAGTGTGCAACGCCGTGCCGGAAAATTTCCTGGTCTTCTCCGGCGACGACGCCGTCACCCTGCCCATCATTTCCCTTGGGGGCGTGGGCATCATATCCGTGGCGTCCAACGAAATTCCGCGCCAGATGACGGAGATGACGCGCGCCGCGCTCGCCAACGACTGGAAGCAAGCCCGCGCCATCCATCGCCAGTACCTGCCGCTGATGCAGGCGAACTTCATCGAATCGAATCCCATTCCGGTGAAAGCCGCTTTGGCCATGATGGGCAGGATCGAGGAAAACTACCGCCTGCCGCTCTGCTCCATGAAGCCGGAAAACCGCGCCAAGCTGGAGAAGATCGTGCGTCAGCTCGATCTGCAAAAGTTGGAAAGCTTGGCCAGTTGACGTCTTAATCAGTTGCCTGCTTCTGCGCTGGATGTAGGCCCCGGCGCCGCGCCGGGGCTGGCTTCAATTTTCACCCCAACGTGGCGAGGCGGCAGCCGCCCTCGGCTGCCGCAACTGACCTGCGGATGACATCCTCATACAGCCGCTCATACTCAGCGGCCATGCAGCTGGCGCTGAAATTGGCTTCGATGTGTGTGCGGCAGGTCAGCGGATTGATTTCGCCGACACCTCCGACGGCGCGCACCATCTCCTCCACCGTGTTCACCAATAATCCGGTAACGCCGTCGCGCACGATTTCCGGAATCGCGCCGCGGCGAAACGCCACCACCGGCGTGCCGCAGGCCATCGCTTCCATGGCGACCAGCGAGCTGGTTTCATCCACCAGGCTGGGCAGCAGCAAGGCACGCGCGCGCCGCAGCAGGTCCAGCTTCTCCTCGAACCCCGGCGGCCCGGCGTAGCGCACAATGGGCATGCGTTCCGAAAGGTGCGGGCGTATCTCGCACTCGAAATATGCCTGGTGATACGAAAACGGATACACGTCGCCGGCGATCGCCAGCGGCAGTCCTGCCCGCCGCGCCACCTCAATCGCGACATGGGCGCCCTTCTCCGGGCAAATGCGGCCCATCCAGAGCAAGTAATCCTCGCGGCGTGCCCGAGTCGGCGGAAACAACTCCAGCCGGATACCGTTTCGCACCACGCCAACTAAGCGCGGCAGTTCGGCAAACGTGCGAAGTTGCGTGTCCGAAACGCAGTTAAACAAAAGGTTGGGCGGAAGCTGGTCGAATGCTCCGGCGGGATGAAAGCTGCGCGGCAGATGGAGTGTAGCCAACACGGGCGCATCGACTTCCGACGCGTGCCGCCAAAACCAGCCGCTCTCGTCGTGGACAACATCATAGCGCTGCGATGACTGCTGCACGCGCCCGAGATAAGCGAGAATTCGTGCCGTGTGCTCGGCTTCGCGCTGCTCGAAGCGGTCCTGCTCCCGGGGCGCCGCGCCGGTCGCCAACAGTGTTCCCGAGATGCGCGAGCCATCGCAGGCGGCGACCGCCGTGTGATGACCGCGTCGCGCGATCTCACCTTCCAGCGCCCACAGCATCTGCTCGGCGCCGCCGCAACTGTTTTCGCTGACCGCCAGCATCGGGTAGGCAACGTAGAGGATGCGCAACCTTCGTCCGAGGCTCACGCCAGTCCCCGGATGGCCGAGCCGGGATGCTGCACCTCGAACCGGCGCAGATGGCAGTCGATGCAGCAACCGAAAGCCTGCACTAGTTGCGAACCGGTAACCGGCCACTGCCACGCCTCGTAATTCAGGACTCCGGGATGCGGCGGGCGTCGAAAATCATAGGACGCCTGCGGGCGGAAGCGCTCCACGGCGGCGTTAAACATGCCCAAGGTACTTTGTTGTGACACATAGGCGTCCCAGGCCTTAAGCTTGCGGTGACCTTCGGCCAGGGTGGCGTCAAACAAAACCTCGTTGCCCTCAGGCAGGACGAATTCCTGCTGCACAGCTGCGCCTGCCAGTGAGCGGTGGTACAGCGGCATCTCCCAGACCGGCAGCACGAACTCGCGCGCGATCCACCAGGTGAGGAAGGCGCACGTATCGTGGTCGGGATGGCCGCCCTCGTAGGCGAGCGTGAGCAGCGCCTCCGGCCGTACGTGGGTGACGATTTCGGTAATCGCTTCCAGCGCGCTCGGAATGTTCAGGAAGAGGTCTTGGTCAACGAACAGCTGGCTAGGATTGGGTTCGGGGGGAAGGAATTCGATCTGGCTGACCCCGATCCCGGCCAGCGCCGCACGCGCTTCCTCGCGCCGGATGCGCGCGTAGGCCTCCCTCGAGCCATGCTTTTCCCAGAAGTACCGGGCGCGCGGGGCGCCGTCGGTGGCGAACAGGACGAGCGGTTCGCGCACCCGTTGCAGCAGCGCGCCGCATCCCACGATCTCGTCGTCCGGGTGCGCGACGATCACCAGGGTTTTCCCCAGCAGCGGTACAAGGCGCTCCATCGTGTATCTCAGATGCGGGCAGCCCCCGTTCTGGATGGAACTTTTCCAGAACTTGGCCGAAGCATGGCGCCAGCGCGCTTGACTGAACACCGGCGCACTGCTGGGTTATACTGCCGCGCCATGGATTCCCTGCAATCCTCCATTGAGCGGCTGTTTGCGCTGGGCGCGGCTGCTGATCAGGCGCAGGCGCGCCGCGTCTTCGGCGAGTTCCTCGACGCCCTCACCGCCGGCCATATCCGCGCCGCCGAAAGGCAGGATGGCCGCTGGCAAACCAACGTCTGGGTGAAACAGGGCATCCTGCTAGGCTTCCGGCTGGGCGAAATCGTGGACATGAGCGCCGGCGGCCCGCTTTCCTTCGTGGACAAAAGCACTTTCCCGGTCCGGCGTTTCACGCCGAAGGATCGCGTGCGCGTGGTGCCGGGTGGCTCTTCGGTGCGCAGCGGCGCCTACATTGCGCCGGGCGTGATCTGCATGCCCCCCATGTACATCAATGCCGGCGCCTACGTGGATGAGGGATCACTCGTGGATTCGCACGCCCTGGTTGGTTCCTGCGCGCAGATTGGAAAGCGCGTCCATCTCAGCGCCGCCGCGCAGGTCGGGGGGGTGCTGGAGCCGGTGAATGCCGCGCCGGTAATCATCGAGGACGACGTGCTGGTGGGCGGTAATTGCGGCGTGTATGAAGGCACGCAGGTGCAGCGCCGCGCCGTGCTGGGCGCCGGCACCATCCTGACCCGCTCCACGCCGCTCTACGACGTGGTGCGCGGCGAAGTCTATCGCGCCACAGCGGACCGGCCGCTGGTGGTGCCGGAGAATGCCGTCGTCGTGCCGGGCTCGCGTGCCCTCGATCGCGGCAAGGCCGCCGAATGGGGATTGTCGGTGTACGCGCCGGTGATCATCAAGTACCGCGATGAGAAAACCGACGCCAGCGCCGCGCTGGAAGATGCGTTGAGATGAGGCTTGCATAACGGTTTAAGAATTCCAGTCTTTAAAGAGCGCACGGCACCGCCACGCCTCGAGCCCCGCAGGGGCGAACGCTAGTAGCCCAGGGCGTCAGCCCTGGGAAAAGATGGAGGTAACATCGGAGTCCCGTAGGGACGGCACGCTGGAAACTGGAAACTGGAAACTGAAATTCGATGAAGGTCCGCTCTCTCCTCTCCGCCCTCGCACTCTTTTTCGTCGCCGCCATTCTTTTTCTCGGCGACCGCTACGGCCTCTTCCACGCGCCTGCCGCCGCGACTGCGGTAGTGCGCTGGATGGCCATTGTCGCGCTGATCGTCTATGCCGTTGCCAAGCGCTCGCTGACCACCTGGATACTGGTCAGCATGGTGGTGGGCGCGGAGATCGGCCACGACTTCCCGCGCTTCGCCGTCAACCTGCGCCTCCTCAGCCTGATTTTCCTGCGCATGATCAAGACCATCATCGCGCCGCTGCTGTTTGGCACGCTGGTGGTGGGCATTGCCGGTCATCACGACCTCAAGCAAGTGGGACGCATGGGCGTGAAGGCGCTTATCTACTTCGAGGTGGTGACCACGATCGCGCTGTTCATCGGACTCGGCGCCATCAACCTGAGCAAGGCCGGGGTGGGCGTGAACGCTCCGCCCGCCTTGCACGCCGAATTGCCGCCGACCCAGAAGCAGAGCGCCACCGACATCATCCTGCACGCTTTCCCGGAGAACGTCGCCAAATCCGTCGCTGAAGGCCAGGTGCTGCAGATTGTCGTCTTCAGCATCATCTTCGGAATCGCATTGGCGCTGCTCAACGAGCAGAAGCGCCGCCCGATGCTCTCGTTCTGCGAGAGCCTTTCCGAGACGATGTTCAAGTTCACCAATATCGTCATGCTGTTTGCGCCCATCGGCGTTGGTGCCGCCATTGCCAATACGGTCGGGCACATGGGACTCGGAATCCTGGTGAACCTGTTCAAGCTGCTGGCCACGCTCTATGTCGCGCTCATCGTCTTCCTGCTCGGCGTGCTGCTGCCGGTGGCGCTGATGGCGCGCGTTCCGCTGCGGCGATTCCTCAAGGCCATTGCCGAACCCGCCTCCATCGCCTTTGCCACCACTTCTTCGGAAGCCGCTCTGCCGCGCGCCATGGAAGCCATGGAGGCCATCGGCGTGCCGCGCCAGATCGTCGCTTTCGTCATTCCCACCGGTTACAGCTTCAACCTGGACGGCAGCACGCTCTATCTCTCGCTGGCCTCGGTGTTCGTGGCGCAAGCGGCGGGCATCCACCTCAGCTTCGGACAGCAACTGGTGATGGTCTTTACCCTCATGCTGACCAGCAAAGGCGTGGCCGGAGTGCCGCGGGCCTCGCTGGTCATCCTGCTGGGCACGGCGGCGTCGTTCCACTTGCCGGAATGGCCCATCTTCGTGATCCTCGGCATTGACGAGCTGATGGACATGGCGCGCACCTCGGTCAACGTAATTGGCAACTGCCTGGCAACGGTAGTCATCGCGCGCTGGGAGGGCGAGTTCGGCAAGGAGCAACCCTCCGAGACGGTGCAAGCGGCTGTAGCGCAGTAGGGCCAGCCAAGTTCCGATCCGTGTCCATCCGTGGCGATCCGAGGCTGGATTTAGGCGGCTATGGGCCAACTGAGGCAACGACAATGTTTCGGACCACAGCGCACGAAAAAGGGTTTGGGGTGGAGAAGCACTTCCGCTGGCGTGCCGGCGAAATCACCCGGCTGGAAGGCTTCAGCGATGGCGTATTCGCCTTTGCGCTGACTTTGCTGGTCGTGTCGCTGGAAGTGCCGCACACGTTCGACGAGCTCATGGACACGATGCGCGGCTTTGTCGCCTTCGGTGTCTGTTTCGCCATGCTGGTGCAGGTTTGGTTCTATCACTACCGCTACTTCCGGCGGTACGGATTGCAGGACGGCGTCACCGTCGTGCTGAATGCAGGGCTGTTGTTCGTAGTTCTGTTTTACGTGTATCCGCTGAAATTCCTGTTCACCCTCATCATCGGGAGCATCACCGGCGGCGCCACAGTCGGCGGAAAAACCGTGATTGAGGCGATGATCGGCCCGCGCGAGGTGCCGGCGCTGATGACCATCTACGGTCTTGGCTTCGCCGCCGTGTTCGGCATCCTGACCTTGCTGTACTGGAACGCCTACCGCAGACGCGGTGAGCTCGAACTCGACCTCCGCGAAACGCTGCTCACCCGGCACTCCATGACGGAAAACTTTGGCGTAGCTTGCATCGGGTTGTTTTCCGCATTGCTCTCGCACCTGCTGCCGATTGGTATATCCGGACTGGCGGGATTCGCATACTTCTTGATTCCTGCTTACGCGACCGGCTGCGGCATGTACTTTGGACGCCGAATCAAGGAACTCGGACTTGCGGAGAAGCAACCGCGCCCCGGCGCCAGCTAAATCGCTTCGGCCACGATGCCGCTCACGACGCTGCCGGTTTGCGCAGCACTTCCGCGACCTTCCTCAAGTCCTCGACAAACCTTTTTAGAGCGCCTGAGAGCAGGGAACCGGTTCAGAGTTTGTCGAGGAAGTCGTGCCGAACAACCCCTTTTTGCCTGTGCCGCCAAACGCTACTTCGATTCGGGCTTGGCGAGCTCGATGGAGTGTACGTGCGAGATCCACCCCGTCTCGGGATTCATCTCGGCGGTGATGCGGTAGGATTCGCGGCGCGCGACGTAGCCCTGCTTCTCCAGTTCCATAACCCGGGCGTGGAACTGGTCGGCATCCCATTCGCGCACTACAACGAGATCCTGCACGCCATGATTATAGGCCGCGCGCCGTCCGCTTCGCCATCGACGCTTAACCAGCAACTGCCTTTGCGGTGGTATGCTCCGCTTTCTGTTTGAGAACGGCCGCGGTCGGCGGCCCATCCCCCGGTGAAGGAAGTCATCATGCCCGAGCTACGCCAGAATCGCTTCACCAAGGAGTGGGTGATCATGGCAACCGAGCGCGCCAAGCGCCCGGAGGAGCTGCGTGTCCAGCGCGATCCGCGCCCTCCGCTGCCTACTTACTCGCCGACCTGCCCTTTCTGCCCGGGCAATGAGCACATGGCGCCGCCGCCCATTGCCGAAATACCGGGCCACGATCCTTGGCAGGTGCGAGTCGTGCCCAATAAGTTTCCGGCGCTTTCCCGCGACGTCGAACCGAAACGCAAGATCGTGCGCTCGCGCCGCAGCATGATCGGTTTCGGCATGCACGACGTCATCGTAGAGACCCCCGACCACTCCCTTACTACCGCGCTGCTGCCCGTCGAAAACATCGTCCAGATCCTGCGTTGTTACCGACAGCGCTTCGCCGAGGTCAGCGCCGACCCGCGCATCGCCCACGTCACCATCTTCAAGAACCACGGCGTCGGCGCCGGCACCAGCCTCGAGCATCCGCACTCCCAACTGATCGCCACGCCCGTCATTTCGTCGCAGGTACGCCATCGCCTCTACGAAGCGCTGCGCCACTATGACGAGTTCGGCGAATGCATGTTTTGCCAAGCGCTCCAGGAGGAACTGGAGGAGCCCACGCGGGTGGTGGTGGCGAGCGAGCGCTTCGTCGTGGTCGAGCCGTTCGCCTCCGCCTCCCCGTTCGCGACTTACCTTTACCCGCGCCGCCACATGGCCAGCTTCGGCGCCATCAGCGACGCCGAGATCCAGGACATGGCCCTGGTCCTGAAGATGATTCTCGCCAAGCTCTATGTTGGATTGCAGAATCCGGACTTCAACTACGCCATCCGCACCGCACCCCACGAAAACGCCGGCGTCATGTACTACCACTGGTACGTCAGCATTATTCCGCGTCTGACGCGCGTCGCCGGCTTCGAACTCGGCTCCGGCATGTTCATCAACACCGTGCTTCCCGAAGCCGCGGCGGAATTTCTGCGCAACCTGCCGCTCGAAGCCGCCGCGCCCGTTTGATAGCCACCGAAACGCTGATTGCTTCTTGTGTCAGGTCACGATTTGAAGTCGTGTCCAACAACCCTTTGACTTGTGTCATTCCGAGCCGCGCCGATTGACCCTGAGCGCAGTCGAAGGGGAGGAAGGCGCGGCGAGGAACCTGCTGTTCCGAGTTTTTCAGCAGCCTCCCCTGAGGACTTCTGCCTGAAGCCTGGAGCCCGCAGCCCGCAGCCTGAAGCCTGAAGCCTAATCCCGCACCACTTCGGTGGCATCCGCCGCGATGTACACCCGGATCAACCTATGATTCTCGTCCAGCCAAAGTCCCCAATCCATGCCTTCGCTTTGCAGGTTGAACCGGCTGAGTTCGCGCTTCTGCCCATGGACGTTGACCGTCTCTCTCCCAATGTATTCGATATTCACCAGCAGCGAGGTGCGCTGCCGTGGTATCAGGGCGCCGAATTGCGTTCGTGTCAGCTTGCAGGCTGAAGTCCCGGGCTCCGGCCTGCAGTTTGCCCCCAGGTATCGCCAGGCAAGGACCTCGCGCTGCGAGAAGAAGTAGTCGTCCAGGATCACGGTGGACGTCGGAAGGATGTACTGCTGATCGATTGGTTTCTCCGTAGGGCCGCCCGTAATGTGCTGCATCAGGATCTGCTCTTGCGGCTCGATTACGGACTGCGCTTTCCCCGGGCTCACCTCGTTCCACGTGTAGCGCCGCAGATCGCCATTCGTCGAAAGCACCATCTCGGAATTCTGCACCGCCTTGGCTTCGTCGGCCTTGACCTCTGACTTGGTGATGCTCATGTCCGGCAACTGCTCGATCCGGAACGTCTCGGTCGCCACCCGCTTGCCGTTCACGTAAACGCCGAACGAACCCGAGTCTACCATCTTGCCGGCGACAGCGGCCTTCTTGTCCCCTGCCACGGCAACAACGGCGATCGCCATCATTAGCAACAGCGCAACCTTACCTGCCAACTTCATCCATGTCCCTCGTATGCACGGTACCGCTCGCAGCCAGAAACTAAAAGCCAGAAGCTAAAAGCTCAAAGCTAAAAGCTCTTCCACCACTTGCTCCGGTGTTTTCCCGCCGGTATCCAACCGCAAGTCTGCCGTCATGTAACCGCTGCGACGCGCTTCGTACAATTGGCGAAATTGGTTCTCATCCCGCAGCAGCGGACGCTCCGCGCCTTCGCCCTCGCAACGCCGCCGCAACTCCTCGACGGTTGCGTCCAGGAAGACGACCGGCGCCCCGGTTTGCTCCAGCATCGCCGCATTGTCCGCCTGCACGAACGCGCCCCCGCCGAGCGCCACCACGACTCCCTCTTCGGCTGTCTTTCCCGGCGACGCGCCAGCCTTAAACCGTGTCATCCCGAGCGCGGTCTCGCTGTTGGCGCGGGTCGAGAGCCTGTCCGGAGCCGAGCGAAGCAGACCTTTTGGTTCGCTTTCCGCTATCAACTCCCGCAGACACGCGCCCTCAACCATGCGGAAGTATCCTTCCCCGAATTCCCGGAATATCTCCCCGATCTCGCGTCCCTCGCGTGCGCGAATGCGGTCGTCCAGGTCCACGAATCCCCATCCCAGCCGCCGCGCCAGCAGTTTTCCCACTGTAGTCTTGCCCGCACCCATGAATCCAACCAGAAAAATGCGGTCGATCACCGTTAGTCGTGGGTCGCTGGCCACACCTTCACCCGACCGCTGCGCGGAGCGCGCGATACTCGCTAACTCCTAACTACTAACTCCCAACTACAGCTTTTGGACGCGGATTTTACCACTGAACGTTCGCAGCCGGAGCGACGATGCCCCCGCATTCGACGTCCCCGCGAACGACTTGCCCTGATTCACCGCCATGGTGGGATGCGCCGGCGGTTGCAGAGGAAATTCATTTTCCACGCTGCCCATGACCGAGCGTGCGCTCAGGTCCACCGACGCGCTCGCCGGCAAGGAAACGTCGATATTGCCGGAATGGCTGCTCAGCGAATACTGTCCTTCGCCGGCGCAATCCCCCGAAAACGTGATCGGCCCGGCGGTCGTGTTCGCCGTGACCACCTTGCCGGCAACGTTGTTCAGCGTCACCGGGCCGCTCACCGACATCGCTTCCACGTGGCCATCGTACAGGTTGGTGAGGGTAATGGCGCCGCCTACCGTCCGCGCATGAATTTGACCATGGCTGTCGCGTACCTCGATCGGGCTGTTCTCGCCCTCAATCGAGATATCGCCGTTCAGGCCCTGCACTTTCACCGGGCCGGCGGAAACGCGCACCATGACGCTCGCATCCGGCGGCACCTGGATCTCGTAATCCACCCGGCCTTCCTCCGGCTTCGCGGCTTGCAGGAAATGGCTGCGCACCTCGACGCGGTTGCCGTGCTGCGTGCTGTCCACTTCCACTTTCGACGAGCGCCGGGTTGCCGTCACCACGATTTGGTTGCCGCTTCCCGCGCGCAGTGTCACCGGGCCAAATTCATTGGCCACGGAGATGCTCGCGCCCGGGCTGACGGGGTAGCGGAATTCTTTTTTCTGGGCGGAAGCAGCGCCGTTCGCCAGGGCAACGGCTGCCACCAGGCCCAGCGCCATGCGTGAAGTGTTCTGCATCTTCGTTCCGGGGGCTTTTCCGATTACTGCACGGCGCGCACCGCCAGCTCGTACAGCATGGCCTTCTGCTGATACGCCCGCATCAGCGACTGCCGCGCGTCCTCGTCATTGGGATTCTCCCCCAGCCGTTTCTTCGCGTCCGCGATGGCAGCGTTCACCTGGGTCAGATTGCTTTCGTACAGGGGCGCGCTTCCGGGACGACGGGCCGCCACCTGCTGCAGTAATTGCTGATCATCTTGCTCGGTCGCGACCGTCTCCAGGGAAATCGCCTGTACGGGTGGAGTGGCGATAGTTTCCAAGGCTGCGCCGGGCTGAGTCTGCCGCCCGCGCTGAAACAGGAATGCGCCAAACGCGATCAGGATGATCGCTCCCAGGGCGCCGATCCATGGCAACGACGATTTCTTTCCTAGAAGTCGCCCCCGAGCGCGGCTTGGCCGGATCATTCCCTCGCGCTCCAGCGATCCCTTGATCCCGTCCCAGACTTTCGGCGACGGCTCCTCCATCGGCACCAGCAGCTTGGCCTGTTCCACGATGTACCGCAAATCCTGCACCAGGTCGGAACAAACCGGGCACTCGCGCAGGTGCTGTTCCTCTTCCGCGTTTCCCCCGGTTTCGATGATGTACGGCAGAGCCTTTTGGAATTCTGCGCAGGTCATGGTTTCCTCTCCCCGTTCGCCCGCCCCCGCCTCATTCTTCCCTCCTCATCGCTTGACGGCCTTTTCGGCTCTGCTGGTCTTGAGGAGGTCGCGCAACTTCATGCGCGCCTTGTGGAGCTGCGATTTGCTATTGCCGATCGAACATCCCATCATCTCGGCAATCTCGTTGTGTTCATATCCTTCAATATCATGCAGCACGAAAATAATCCGATATCCGGGTGGCAAACTTTCAATGGCTCGTTCCAAATTGACACGGTCAATCGAGCCGGCCAGCACGTTGTCCCGTGCCCCGATGTCTTTCTTCGGGCCGTCCTCCTGCTGCGGCTCCAGGCTCTCCTCCAGCGATACCTCCGGGAGCCCTTTCTTGCGAAGGTGCATCAGCACCACGTTCACCGCCAGCCGGTGCAGCCAGGTGGAGAAGGCGCTCTCCCCGCGGAAGGTGGCGATCTTGCGGTAGAGTTGCAGGAACGCCTCCTGGGTCAGGTCCTCGGCCTCGGCCGTGTTCCCCGTCATCCGCAGGCAAAGCGAATACACACGCCGCTTGTGCAGGCCGTACAGCCCCTCAAACGATTCCGGGTCGCCCTTCTTGGCCCGTTCGATCGCCTCTGCCTCAGGCATCCCAGACGCTATGGTTTTCTTTTGTTGTGTCAATGCCTTCGTTAGGCCGCTTAAGTGTGATGCCGCTAAGTAGCTGGTCGTTGTATCACTTCCACCCCAAAATGGGCGCGACCGCCGGCCTTCTGTTCTTCCCGGCCCATGCTGCTTGGATGTCTCTCCACCGCTCGGCGTCTACCGCAGAGAGCCCCAACCGGCTCGCGCCTGAAGTCCCCCTTATCTGCCCGACCTTCGCACACCTGGATCCGGTCAACACCGTCGAAACGTGACTTGCTGGCTGCGAAATGCGCCCCAGACGCCTCCAACGGCGACTCTGCCCCCGTGCGCGCTTGCATTTCCCGCGGAATTTGATTAATGTTTGCGTACTTTTTGATCCATAAGTCAACAGTGGGCTCCATTTCTCACTAAAAATTATTCGGGGCTCTATGGCACAGGAGGCCCTATGAGCGCTCAGCTCCAGCCCGTGGTTCCCATCCCCAAGCCCTTCCCGGAGAGCCTGTTTGGCGCCGGATTCCTCTTCACCGTTCCCGCGCACGCCCTGCTCTTCAGTCAGGGGCAGGAGGCGACCGGCATTCACATTCTCAAAACCGGCCAGGTCAAGCTCACCACCAGTTCACAGCGCGGCCGCACTTTCATCCTCAAGATCGCCGAACCAGGCGAGATCCTGGGCCTGCACAACTGCTTTTCC